>WNGR01011135.1_pt1 | contig 13560 bp, 10 predicted proteins | sample 5407581 | NCBI WGS metagenome assembly WNGR01 (sample SAMN13153383, study PRJNA577476) | soil metagenome | isolation source: 80 cm soil or saprolite under Garry oak tree replicate 2 | place: USA:California | collected 2016-06-15 | reverse complement strand
GGGTGTTGATCTACTATGCTCGTCTGCTCCGATACGCCACGGTCGCAGAGGCAAAGATTTTTCACATCCTATGGAATAACAAGTTCCAGTTCCTCGATCGAACTCTGCTGATGCTGTACTACAAACTCCTCGGGAAAAAGATCGTTCTCACCGCGCACAACGTCAACGCCGGGAAGAGGGACTCAAACGACTCGCTGCTTAACCGCAGTACGTTAAGAGCGCAGTACCGGCTTGCGGATCATGTCTTCGTTCACACTGAAAAGATGAAACGTGAGCTTCTCCGGGATTTTGGCGTTCACGAAAGAACAGTCTCTGTCATTCCCTTCGGAATCAACAATTCTGCTCCGCACACAGACCTAAGTCCCCGCGAGGCGAAGCAGCGCCTGGGCATCAGAGGCGATGAAAAGACGATCCTTTTCTTCGGCGCCATCCGGCCTTACAAGGGTCTCGAATACCTGGTCGAAGCATTTCAACTGCTCACAGTCACCCATCCAGAGTATCGGCTGATTATCGCCGGTGAGCCGAGGAAGGGGGCCGAGCAGTACCTGGACGAGATCCAACGGACGATCAACCGTCACGTCCATCGAGGGCAGGTGCTGCAGGAGATTCGATACATTCCGGATGAAGAAACAGAGTTGTATTTCAAAGCAGCAGACGTCCTGGCACTGCCTTATACGCATGTCTTTCAGAGCGGTGTGCTTTTCCTGGGATATAGCTTTGGCCTGCCGGTAGTCGGAGCAGACGTGGGCTCTGTCAGGGAAGAAATAATCGAGGGCAGGACGGGATTTCTATGCAGGCCATCTGATTCGGCCGACTTGGCCGAGGCAATCGAGAACTACTTTGACAGTGGTCTGTTCAAGAGTTTGGACAGCCACCGGCAGCAGATACAGGAATACGCTAATGCAAAGCATTCGTGGGACATCGTCGGCGACATAACCCGAGAAGTCTACACGCAACTGTTAAGAGAGAGATAAATATGAAGCCGTTGGTGTCAATTCTCATTCCCGCGCACAATGCAGAGAAATGGATCGCGGACACGATCCGGTCGGCGGTGGCACAGTCCTGGGAGCGAAAAGAGATCATTATCATTGATGATGGATCCACCGATTACACGTTGGGAATTGCGCGGCAGTTTGAATCGGAGTCGGTCCGCGTTATTTGGCAGGAGAACCGGGGCGCTGCAGCAGCCAGAAACAAAGCGTTGTCCCTGAGCCGCGGCGATTACATTCAATGGTTGGATGCCGACGATTTGCTGGCTTGGGACAAGATTGCCAAGCAGATGGAAGCACTTGACCGGGCGGGCAGTGCGCGAACACTTCTCTCTTCTTCCTTCGGGCAGTTCATGTACCGGCCATACCGGGCACAGTTCACTCCCACTGCGTTGTGGTGTGATCTATCTCCCGCTGAATTCCTCCTGCGCAAGTTGACTTACCGGGTGTTCATGCAAACCGCTGTGTGGCTCGTCAGTCGTGAGTTGACCGACGCCGCCGGTCCGTGGGATACCAGCATGATTTCCGACGATGATGGTGAGTACTTCTGCCGCGTCCTCTTAGCGAGCGATGGCATCCGATTCGTGCGGGACGCTCGCGTGTATTATCGGTCGGTTGGGACCATGCGCCTGAGTTACGTCGGCCGATCGAACAGCAAATTGGAGGCCTTATGGCGCTCCATGCGATTGCACATCTCATACCTACGTTCGCTGGAGGACAGCGATAAGGTCCGCGCAGCTTGTCTCAAATACCTGCAAAACTACCTCATCGATTTCTATCCGCTGAGGCTGGACATCGCTGAACAGATGCATAAGGCCGCGAAAGAGATGGGAGGGCAGCTGGATCCCCCACGCTTGCCCTGGAAGTACTCGTGGATTAAGACCCTTCTTGGTTGGAGTTGGGCCAAGCGCGCTCAACTGTTCCTGCCAAGCGTCAAGTGGTCCCTCATAAGGTTTTGGGACAGAGCGCTGTTCAGGATCCAAACCCGCGGAGTTGCGCGAGCCAGCGCTGGAATATGAACTTGATTGATCGAAAAGGCGAATGAACAAGACTGCCTTCATAACTGGCGCCGAGGGGTTCATCGGGTCTCATTTGATCAAGTTCCTCCAGGCCAAGGGGTGGAACGTAATCGGAGGATACCTCCTGCGCGGCCGCGCTTTCTCCGCGAGGTCGCCGAAGGTTTGTTTCGCGCAGTGTGATCTGCGGAACGGCCAACGCATCACACAACTCCTCGCCAAGTATCGGCCAACGCACATATTCCACCTCGGGGCGCAGAGCCTGCCGACGGTGTCATGGACGGATCCGGTGGGGACTTTTGAGTCTAACGTCATGGGCTCATTGCACTTGTTTCAGGCTGCTCGCTATATGAAGCGACCTCCGGTGATTGTCTCGGCTTGCTCGAGCGCCGAATACGGACACGTGCCAGCGTCGGCCGTTCCCGTCACCGAAGAGCAGCCGCTTCAGCCGCTGCACCCGTACGGCATCAGCAAAGTTTGCCTCGACTTGTTAGCGCGCGAATATTTCCTGGATTACAAGATTCCGGCGGTCAACGTGAGGCTGTTCAACACCACAGGGCCAGGCAAGACGAAAGATGCGCCTTCGGATTTCGTGCGGCAATTGATTGGCATCAAGAAAGGTCTGCAACCGCCGATCATTGAAGTCGGGAACCTGAAGTCGCGCCGGGCGTTCCTCGACGTAAATGATACCGTGCGCGGTTTTTATCTCGCTGCGATGAAGGGGAAGCGAGGCGAGTCTTACAACCTATGTGCGAGCCAGACATACCAGATCGGCGAACTTTTGCGCACCGCGATCCGTTTATCGGCGGTAAAAGCAGAGATTCGACCCGTTCCGCGCTTGATGCGTCCCTCTGACGAGAGAATCATATTTGGTAGCGCGGAAAAGATTCGCAAGGACACAGGCTGGAAACCGTTGCTATCGATCGAGCAAACACTGAAGTCCATGTTGGAATATTGGGACGGAATCATGTGATAGCGGCTTAGAGAATTAACCCTCGCTGCCTTTCGCGAACCTGAGACTACCGCTCGATCCGGACTATCCGCGCATTTTTCGGGTGTTTCGGTAGTCTATAATAAGAAATGGAAAACTAAGCTCATGATAATTACTCGCACTCCGTTCCGCATCTCATTCTTCGGCGGCGGCACCGACTATCCGGTCTGGTACCGTCAGTTCGGTGGTGCTGTATTGTCGACCACTATCGATAAGTGTTGCTACATCACTTGTCGACGGTTACCACCCTTTTTCGAATATCACAGCCGTATTTCCTATTCGAAAGTCGAAAATGTCGCCACCAATAGTGCAATCGAGCACCCCTCAGTGCGCGCATGCTTGCAGCACTTGGGAGTCAACGAGGGAGTTGAGATTCATCACGTCGCCGACCTGCCCGCTCGAACTGGCCTGGGTACGAGTTCGGCCTTCACGGTGGGGCTTTTGCTGGGCTTGTACGCGCTCAGAGACCAGATGCGTGATAAGCATGGCCTGGCTGCTGATGCCATCCATGTAGAGCAGAAAGTGCTTGAAGAGGCTGTTGGATCACAAGACCAAGTCAGCGCCGCATATGGGGGCTTCAATCGTATCAATTTCAACGTAGACGGCAGTATCGAAGCAAAGCAGATACTGACCTCGCAAGACAGATTGGCTGCGCTCCAGCAACATTGTGCGCTCTTCTTCACTGGATTTGCGCGAACTGCTTCAGAAATTGCCAAAGAACAGATAAGGATGACACCACATCGGAAGCATGAACTCGACATGATGCTCCAGATGGTCAACGAAGCTGAGACAATCATTACGAATCCAAATCGCTCGTTAGATGAATTCGGTCATTTGCTGCACGAAAGTTGGCAAGTGAAGAGAACGCTGACACAAAGTATCTCGAATACTAGCCTCGACGATATTTATGAGGCTGGGCGCAACGCAGGCGCTCTAGGGGGCAAGCTTCTCGGAGCTGGCGGTGGCGGTTTTATGCTGTTCTTCGTTCCGCCTGAACGGCGGCAGGCGTTACGGATGCGACTCAAGAATCTTTTGTGCGTTCCGCTGGCCTTCTCTAATAGAGGCAGCCATGTTGTCGTTTACGAGCCAGAGGAGGCGTACGACAAATCGCTTAGCACCGAGCGGTGTGAGGTGTACGCCCAGCAACCCAGCGTTAACGCGAACTAGGACGATAACCACCCACCATCAAAATCCGCTTCCGGACAACCGATGGGATAAGCCGGCTGCTTGCCATCCAGGGCATGGTCGCGAACTCAACTGGGTTGGCTCAAGGCATTAGCGATGAACAAAAACAATATGATCATTAGTCTTGACGATCCGATATTGGTTACTGGCGCGAACGGCTTCATCGGGTCCAGAGTGGTCGCTGCATTGCTCCGGTCCGGTTTCACCAATCTCCGCTGCTTTGTACGACCCTCGAGCAGTCTGAGCGGTCTGAATGCAATCCTCGAGACTGCGCCAGAGCCCCGGGTAGCGGTAATACACGGAAATCTACTGTCGCGGGAGGACTGCGCGAAAGCGGCAAAAGATGTGGCTGTGATCTTGCACTTGGCTGCAGGAATAGAGAAGACGTTTCCAGGGTCCTTTATGAACTCTGTCGTGACCACAAGAAACCTGCTTGACGCAGCGGTGAGGTTTGGGAGCCTGAAGCGTTTCGTCAACGTCAGTTCGTTTGCGATCTATTCGAATTGGAATATCGCAGGCGGGGGATTGCTTGACGAAACGTGTGAGCTAGAGACCCGGCCGGTGGAGCGAGCCGAGCCTTATACCTTCGCAAAGCTGAAACAAGACCAACTGGTGCTTGAATACACCCAGAAATATGGCATCCCTTACGTCATCCTGCGCCCGGGGGCGGTTTACGGTCCTGGGGCCCACCAGCTCACTGCCAGGGTGGGAATTGATACCTTCGGAATATTTTTTCATTTGGGAGGTTCGAATCAGATCCCGTTGACCTATGTCGATAACTGCGCTGAGGCCATCGTTCTCGCGGGTATCAAACCGGGAGTCGACGGTGAGGCCTTCAATGTGGTGGATGACGACTTACCCACCAGTAGGCAATTCCTGAAAATGTACAAGAGCCAAGGCAAACGCTTTAAGTCCATCTATGTTCCTTATTGGCTTTTCTACTGTCTCTGCTGGGCCTGGGAGAAATATTCCACGTGGTCGGAAGGCCAGTTGCCACCTACTTTCAATCGACGAAGATGTGCGGCCTATTGGAAGGGAAATAGGTTCACTAACCAGAAGTTGAAAGACCGTCTCGACTGGAGACCAATGGTTACGTTTTCGGAAGCATCGAGAAGGTATTTCGAGTACGTCAGGAAGACAAGTTAGCCGATGCTAAAAGTGGCGATAATCGGATGCGGTAAAATAGCTGATCAACATGCGGAGCAGATTCGCATTATCGGAGGCTGCGAGATTGTCGGAGTCTGTGACCGAGAGGTGTTGATGGCGCGACAGCTGCAGGAGCGGCTGAACGTGGGCGCGCACTTTACAGAAGTGCAAGATCTTCTCGATAAGGCCAAACCGGATGTAGTGCACCTTACGACTCCGCCCCAGAGCCATTACCCGCTAGGCAAATTGTGCCTTCAGGCTGGATGCCATGTTTATATCGAAAAGCCTTTCACTGTGAACGCCGCAGAAGCCGAAGAGCTCATAAGACTTGCAGAGCACAAGAATCTCAAATTAACAGTGGGCCATAATGCGCAATTCAGTCATGCGGCCCTTCGAATGCGGCGACTGATCCAGGAAGGGTATCTGGGCGGTCCTCCAGTGCATCTCGAGAGTTATTATTGCTACGACCTCCGCGACGTCAGCTATGCCAAAGCGTTGTTAGGAGACAGCCATCACTGGGTGAGGGCGTTGCCCGGGGGGTTGCTGCAGAACGTCATCAGCCATGGCATCAGCAAGGTCGCTGAGTTTCTAACGGGTGATTCTCGCGAAGTCCTGGCGTACGGTTTCACGAGTCCACTCCTGAGAAGCATTGGAGAGACAGAGATCATCGATGAACTGCGAGTCATCCTGCATGATACCGGAGTGACGGCCTACTTTACCTTTTCGTCGCAAATGCGACCTTCTTTGCATCATTTTCGGTTGTATGGACCGAAGAATGGTTTAATTGTAGATGACGATCAACAGACAGTAATCAAAGTAAGGGGATTGCGATATAAGAGTTATTTAGAGCAGTTTGTCCCACCGTGGGACTACGCCAAACAATATATCGGCAATTCTTTGGGGAATATGACAAAGTTCCTAAAAGCAGATTTTCAGACAGGCTATAGTATGAAAGTTTTGATACAGACTTTTTATCGCTCGATTAATGATGGATTGGCTCCACCCATACCTTACAAGGAGATCTTGCGAACCTCACGGATCATGGATGAGATCTTCTCCCAGTTGAGCTCAGCGCAAAATGCGATAAGAGCTGGACACAGCAGGAATGTGCCCGTAGAGCGATGGTGAGGTAGAGCATGAGCCCCGCCTCAGGTCACATACGGTACGTCCTCATCACCCCTGCTCGAAATGAGGAACGGTTTATCGAAAAAACGATTCAATCGGTGGTGGGCCAAACCGTCTTGCCATCCAAGTGGGTGATCGTGAATGATGGGTCGACGGACGCCACGGCAAGGATTGTGGGCCAATACCTCGCGCAATACGACTGGATGGAATTGGTTGATCTGCCCATACACAGGGATCGAAGCTTCGCCGCGAAGGTTCATGCGTTCAACGCCGGCTTTGATAGAGTCAAGAACCTTGAGTATGAAGTGATCGGAAACTTGGATTCGGACCTTTCCTTTGAAGCGGACTATTGCGAATTTCTCCTAACTAAGTTCGAAGAAGATGCCAATCTTGGAGTCGCAGGGACCATTTTCCGGGAAGAAGGCTACAGTTCGGCAACCGACAGTTTTGAGGGTCAGAACCACGTCGCAGGAGGTTGCCAGCTTTTTCGACGGCGGTGCTTCGAGGAAATGGGTGGATATATCGCAAACAGGGCGGGAGGTATCGACTGGATCGCAGTCACCACTGCCCGCATGATGGGTTGGACGACTCGATCCTTTCGAGAGAAATCGTTTTTTCATTACCGAAGCTTGGGAACGGCTGAACGCTCGCTCCTTGCTTCAACGTTTTCCTACGGCGAGAAAGACTTTTATCTCGGTGGGCACCCTTTATGGGAACTGTTCAGGGTTGCGTATAGAGCAACCAAGAGACCGTATCTGCTGGGGGGCATCGCGTTGTATTCGGGATACTTATCCGCATTCCTGCGTCAAACGAAGAGGCCTGTCTCCGATGAGCTCATGCGATTTCATCGTAAAGAACAAATGCTGAAGTTGAAATCAATATTCAGGTCAATATTTAAGTTTAGGCGAATAGATAGCTTCGAAGTCAAAACGGGTTAATAAAACTGTCCGACGGCCAAGTCAGAATAATGACAGAAAAAATAGTGGTCGAGAAGGTGCGGGCGGCTGTCCTCCGGTTTGTCGGATGGCTCGATCGCTACGGAGAGATTTCGTACGATCACCAGAGCTTCTTCGCGAGTGATCTAGGGCGCCGCGCGAAGGCCCTTTACTATAAGAAGCCGCTGCTGGGAACACTGGCGGTTTCCCCAATGATCTACTGCGAGGCGTTTGTGCCCTCCGCGCGTCGGCTCTTCTGGAAACCGCAGAGGTTCCCCATCGCGGACGCGCATTATGCCATGGGGTTCGCTTTCCTCGCGCAGGTTCTCGCGGAGGAGCAGTATTATCGACGAGCAGTCCATTTTCTTGAGGTTCTCAAGGAGACTCGGTGTCCAGGCTATGATCACTATTGCTGGGGGTACCCGTTCAATTGGGAAACGAGACGAGGAACCCTCAAGGACGGGACGCCCCTCATAACGACAGTACCGTATGCGTACGAAGCGTTTCGCGAGGTTTATCAGATGGATGGGAACCACAAGTGGCGGCTAATAATGGAGTCGATCGCTCAGCATGCCCTGCAGGACTATAAGGATTTCCAGACCTCCGCGAACGCTTCTACATGTTCGTATACTCCCGAATCTAATGACCCAGGACGAGTCATAAATGCCAGCGCCTACCGAGCGTTTCTCCTGATGAGGGCAGCCGAGGATTTCTCGGTGGAACAATACCGGAAGGTCGCTGAAAGAAACCTGAATTTTGTCATCGAATCTCAAAACGCAGACGGCTCTTGGTACTACTCCACCGACGGCCAGAGAGACTTTGTAGATCACTTTCATACCTGCTTTGTGCTCAAAGCACTGGCAAAAATCGAGCCCCTCACAAAGAACGGTAAATGCGCCAGAGCGATTGAGCGGGGGGTGGGTTACTACGTGGCGAACCTATTCGATGAGCGTGGTTTGCCCAGGCCTTTCTCGCGCAGACCCCGGCTGACGGTCTACCGACGAGAATTGTATGATTATGCGGAGTGCATCAACCTGGCCGTGTTACTGAGAGGCCGTTTCCCGGCATTAGACGACATCTTGTCGATTGTCCTCAAGCTGGAAGGATGGCAAAAGCCCGACGGCTCCTTTCGAAGCCGCCAACTCCTTCTCGGTTGGGACAATACTCCGATGCATCGTTGGGCCCAATCCCAATTGTTTAGAAGTCTTTGCTTTCTCCTCTATCAAGACAGACACAATGGCAAGCTTGAATCTGTGACAAAGAACTAGCCAATCTTATGTGCGGAATTTGCGGACAATACAACTTTGGCGACCGAGCTCCGGTGCTCCGCCGAAACATAGAGAAGATGACAAAGAGCCTTGCCCACCGGGGACCCGATGACGAAGGCTACCATATAGCTGGACCGTTGGGGCTGGGTTTTCGGCGGCTTTCTATTATCGATCTTGAAGGCGGCCACCAACCCATGTCGGACCCGGAGGAATCCATCTGGGTCATTTTCAACGGCGAGATCTACAATTTCCCCGAACTGAAGCGCGAACTGGAAGCGTTTGGGCACATATTCCATACCAGGTGCGATACCGAAGTCATCGTCCACGGGTATAAGCAGTGGGGTGATGAGGTCCTCAATCACCTCAACGGAATGTTTGGTTTGGCGATCTGGGATGCACGACAAGAAAGGCTAGTTATCGCTCGGGATCCGTTCGGCATCAAGCTTATTTACTATAAAATAGATCCAAACAGCGTGTATTTTGGATCTGAGATTCGCGCTGTTGCCGCGGGCACAAACGATACACGCCCTCGCCTTACACTCTGTTCAAAGATGTTCGAAAACTTGCCGCGGGAACAATGCTGAAGTTCGAAAAGGGCACTCATTGTTTGCGGCGGTGGTACAAGTATAAGCCAACGCCATTTTCACCCATGAGGTCTTTCGACGAAGCCCAAGAAGAGTTGCTCGAACTCTACAAGCGGTCCGTGAAAAGACAGCTACTCAGCGATGTACCACTCGGGCTGCTGCTAAGCGGCGGTGTCGATTCAGGGTTGTTGCTTGCTCTGATGAATCTGTATGGGGAATCGTGGCGTACATATACGGTCGGGTATGGTTCGAGCTTTTCCGATGATGAGTTGACAGATGCGGCAGATACGGCTGCTAGATTCTCTTCCGAACACACCACCGTAATGCTGGACAGAACGACCTTTGAGGAAGCGCTGCCAAAAATTGTCTCATGTTTGGAAGAACCGATCGCGTCGTCCTCCATTGTCCCCATGTATTTTGTTTGTGAAAGGGCGCGGGAGGATGTGAAGGTTGCGTTGGTCGGCCAGGGCCCGGATGAGTTGTTCGGCGGCTATCGCCGTCATCTCGGCGTAAGATATGGCGCATTTTGGGGAGGTTCCCCCAGGTGGATGCGCGCTTCTGTAGCTGCGGTCATAAATGCACTGCCGCGAAATGAGACTCTAAAAAGGGGCATTTACTCGCTGGATATTCCTGAGCGGATGAGAAGGTATCAGCATGTTTTATCGCTTCTGCCGGGCAATAACATCGACGCGCTTTTTCAGGACGGAATCCTTGGTCCTGATACAGGCGACAAAATCCTCGAGTGCTGGCAGGATCTAGCTCCCCTCATGAGTGAGACTGACGAGCTTGGCGGCTTTCAGTTCGTGGAACTTCGATCTACTCTTCCTGATGAGCTGCTTATGTATGCAGATAAGCTCTCGATGGCACATGGTCTGGAGGTTAGAGTGCCTTATCTGGACAAGGAGATCGTGGAATATGTTGAAAGGTTGCCGGCAAATTTCAAAGTACGGGGTGGGTCACAAAAGTGGCTGCATCGCCAGGTGTGTCGTGCTCTGCTCCCAGCGGCGATACTGAAAAGGAAAAAGCGGGGATTTGCTGTGAACGTTGTTGACGACTGGTTCCGTGGCACAGCGCGCCGGAAAATGGAAGAAATTCTGCTGGACAGAGAATCACAAATATATAATTACCTGTCCGCGCCAGCCGTGCAGGAAATCTATGAACAACATCAGTCAGGCCAACACGACAATCACAAGATTTTATTTAGCCTCGTCGTTTTTGAAGAGTGGCTCAGAGTCAACGAGGGAATGGAAAGCTTGAGCCATTCAACAGGAGATTGAAGGCGCGTCTGAGTCTGCTAGTCTGTCCACTGCGGCGGAGCAATTCCGGGCAGGGATGGCTGAGTTCACCGAGTTCTACAATCATCCATCGCCGGTATCACCGGAGAATAGGGAACGTGAAGCCGGCCAGCGTTTATTACAGCCGGAAGGAGAAGTTCTGAAGGGAAGTCAAAAGCAAGAACGGGGAGAGACCTCTCTAACGACTTAAGTGCAAGATCGAGAGAACAAAAACCGAGTAACTGGTGTTGGACCGAGGATCTAAACGGTTGCTTGTCAGATAGACTCGGTCGTGCCGAGAAACGCAAAAGATAAGAGCTTTGGGGCTGTCGATCAGCAGTCGACATCTACTGGGCTTCTTGCTCATAAACGGTGTACATGAAATAACCAATTAGGTAACAAAGAGCGAACGCGAACCCGGGCCTGCCGATTCCCACGCAGAGGGCTTGCCAGAGGTAGCTGGGGTAAGGAGTTTGCAGTGGTTCTGGGCCAATAGCCCCATGCAGAGATTCCCAAACCGTAAGAATACTCGCTGACCGTGTTCTACATAGAGACCTGGAATTTTGGAAGGCCCCGACGTACAGGGTTACTACCTGTACCAGATTTGGACTTCCAATCAGTATCCTTAAGTCTCCTGGAAGCTTACGCTGTATGGCGCGGGAGTGGCGAGGAGTGTGAGGATGAACGCGCGAGGTACGGAGCTGATCTCGGGAGAGAAGTCACTACGGGGGAAGTCCAGTACGAGCAGGAGCCGCGGCCTGTGTTTGCCGGCGATGCCTTTGCCTGACGCGCTGATCGAGGGATATTCAGGTTTGTTCCTCTCAAAGGAAGGGATCGCTGCGACACGCTGCTCCTGGAGAGTGCCCAAATGGTCTTCGATGAGGATACATATCATCGTCGCTCTTCTTTTGTTTTGGTGCCTGCCCGCCCATGCGACTACCATCAATGCAGCCACCTGCTCGCAAAGTGACGTGCAGAACGCAGTCAATTCAGCGTCTAACGGAGACACCGTACGTGTGCCTGGACCGTGCGTCGTCGCGTGGGCATCTAACGTTACTGTCACCGGAAAGGGAATTACGGTTGATGGCGGAGGCAACACAACCATCACATCCTCCTATGCCTTCAATATACAGTCATCCCTGACCGTCAGTACAAGGATCACTGGTTTCATATTTACTGGACCTGGAAACGCCACTAATGGAGACATCACGACATCGGGAAATAAAAGCAATGCTACGTTTCGCATTGACCATAACACTTTTACCAATGCTAGCCCGACGGTAATCGCGTGCTATAATAACGCCCCGGGTTTGATTGACCACAACACGTTCACGGGCGGCGGTGCCTCGGAAATGATACACAACCTAGCGATGGGGCCATCCGACACAAGCGGCTGGACAGATGACGTTACGCCAGGCGGTCCGAACATGCTGTTTATTGAGGATAACACCTTTGCTAGCAGTGCCTGTACATCAAATTGCTCATTTTTAGGAACATCCGCAGTTCAGTCTTACTACGGCGCGAGGACCGTATTTCGGCACAACACGTTGAACATGGCGCAGGTCGATCAGCATGGCACTGCTGGGAACGTCGGCGCTCGCTGGTGGGAGATCTACGATAATACGTTCAATATAGTGTCAGGTGGAAATCAATCCGCTTACATGGATCTGCGAGCCGGTAGTGGAGTCGTATTCAACAATCACCAAATTGGTTCCACAAACTTGGGTGCAGGTAACATCATACTGCGCGAAGAGGACACTGGCTATCCTGTTCTGTATCAAATAGGTCGAGGTGTCAATGAAGGTTATAGTCCAGCGTATGTGTGGGGGAACGATTCGAGCATGAACGTAGTTAGTAACAGTTCGAACGTTCAAGCAAACAGGGATTTCTTTGTGTCCACAGCGCAGCCTGCAAGCTTAGTCCGTTGCGAACTCGGCACGGACGGCGGCACGGCAAATGGTCTCATTGGAAGCTGTCCGGGGACTTATTCCTATGTTCCCTACCGCTATCCCCATCCACTCCAGGGTGCGTCGTCTGTAGCAGCTCCGACAGGATTAGCGGCCGTTGTTCACTGACTGGCACTCTGACACAAGACACGTGAAGCTAATCCGCGGTTGTCATCGCCCCTCAGCGACTTGATGTTTCTTTTCCGTCCTGAAAGCAATTAGAGAAACCGGGACATAACAGTCGTCTTCGATTCCTGCCTTCCAGTAACATAGCTCCGATGGACTTCCTCACCCAGGATACGAAGGCAGTTGTACTCGTCGGCGGTTTGGGGACGCGCTTGCGATCAGTCTTGCCGTCCACACCCAAACCCCTTGCCTCGGTCGGTGACCGGCCGTTTCTTGAATTGCTTGTTCGGCAACTGCGTTACCAGGGAATTCGTCGTCTGGTGCTTTGTACTGGCTATCTCGCCGACGAAATCGAGAACGGATTGAGCGATGGCAGTACATGGGGTGTAAGCATTGAGTATTCCAAAGAGCCGCATCCCATGGGTACTGCCGGCGCGGTGAAATTCGCCGCACCGCTTCTCCAAGATTCCACAGACTTCCTGGTGATGAACGGCGATTCTTTCATGGAAATTGACTTCCGGCAGCTAATGCACTTTCATAGCAAATCCGGCGGGATAGCAAGTATAGCTGTGCTTCGAATGAAGAATGAACTGCGATATGGAACGGTCCAGGTAACCGCCGGAGGTCGTGTGAGTGGCTTTACGGAAAAGACTGATGGCGATCCCACTGGCTTCGTGAACGCAGGAATCTATGTTTTCAATCGTAGGATTCTCGAGCAAATCCCGGAAGGACCGGGGAGCCTGGAGACGGATATCTTTCCAAAGCTCCTCGATCACGGAGTGTATGCATCAGAACAGCATGGAGTTTTCATCGATATAGGCACTCCGGAAGACTATGCGAGGGCTCAAGAGCTTTGCGAGCGGCTCTATGCGGCCGCCTACCGGAAACGACCCGCAAGCCCTTCTGATTAAGAGGCATACTAGACCCGCGCTAGCAGCCGCTCCTTATCTTTTTGGCTACATCAGCTCCCGGTTC
>WNGR01008730.1_pt1 | contig 13570 bp, 11 predicted proteins | sample 5407581 | NCBI WGS metagenome assembly WNGR01 (sample SAMN13153383, study PRJNA577476) | soil metagenome | isolation source: 80 cm soil or saprolite under Garry oak tree replicate 2 | place: USA:California | collected 2016-06-15 | reverse complement strand
GCGCCCGCGCGGACCGGCTTGCCGACCTGACCGGGCGGCTGGCCGGCCACGGCCTGCGGGTCACCGCCTGGTACGGGGTCCGGGTCTTCACCGACATCGCGTCCAGCGACGCCGAACCGCCGCCGGACCTGGCGGCGCTGCTCGACTGCGAGGAGCGGGCCGGACGTACCGACCCGTACCGGCAGGTGGCGGCGCTGCTGCACGTGTTCGCGAGGAAGGGAGGGTAGCCGTGCGGCTGACGGTGCTCGGCGGCTGCGGCGGCTTTCCCGCGGCGGGCCTGGCGTGCAGCGGCTACCTGGTCGAGCACGACGGGTTCCGGCTGCTGATCGACCCCGGGTACGCCATCGTGCCCCGGCTGCTGGAGGTAGCGGACGCGGCCGACGTGGACGCCGTGCTGGTCAGCCACGGGCACCCGGACCACTGCGCCGACCTGAACCCACTGCTCCGGGCCAGGGCGATGCGGGACGAGCCGCCTCCGGCGCTTCCCGTGTTCGCGCCGCCCGGCGCGCTCGGGCCGGTGCTCGCGCTAGACCGCCCCGGTTCACTGGACGACGCGATCGCGGTGCGCGAGTTCGCGCCGGGAGACCGGCTGGAGGTCGGGCCGTTCGGCGTGCGCAGCTGGCTGCTCCCCCACTGGCTGCCGAACGCCGGGCTGCGGCTGGACGCGGACGGCCAGGTGCTGGCCTACACCGGCGACAGCGGGCCGAGCCCGCTGCTGGCCGAACTCGCCCGCGGCGCCGGCGTCTTCCTGGCCGAGGCCACCAACCCGTGGCAGCTGACCGGCAGTAACGCCCGCTACCTGTCCACCGCCCGGCAGGCCGGCGCGGTGGCCCGCGAGGCCGGGGCCGGGCGGCTCGTGCTCACCCACCTGTGGCCGGGTACCGACCCGGACGAGGCGGTGCGCGCCGCGGCCGCGAGCTACCCCGGCGAGATCGCCGTCGCCTCCCCCGGCCTGGTCACCGACCCCGCTCCCCGGCGAGAATGCCAGTGACACCAGACCTGTGGCCGGCCCAGCTATGGCCAGCGCGCTGCTCGACTTCGGTACGGCCGACGGCTGCACGAGTTGCTCTCCGGCGCCGACGTGCTGGTGCACGGGTACCGGCCGCACGCGCTGGACCGGTTCGGGCTGGGTCCGCAGGCCCTGGCCGCCGTGCCAGCTGCTCGACCACGGCACCGGCTACCTGTGCGCGGCCGCCGCGCTGCAGGCGCTGACCCGGCAGTCCGTTCATGGCGGCACGCACTTCCGTGAGCTGTCCCTGGCCAGAACCGCGCAATGGCTGCTCGGCCAGCCCCGGGAGACACTGTCTCGGGAGACGGCGGAACCCCCGCCCGCCGGTGACGTCGACGGGCCGGCGTGGCTGACCACGCTGGACAGTGCCGCCGGCCCGGTGACCACCGTCCTGCCGCCCGGACGGCTCGACGACCACGCGCTGACCTGGCCGCGGGCGCTCAGCCGGTACGGCGGTGACGAGGCGGCCTGGAAACACGGTTGGTCTGGCGCGCCGGGGACCGTAAGGTAAGTACTGCTGTGAGAACTAACGAGGTCATTGAGCGGATTGACGCGTTCTGCGACGCCGTCCCACGGCGCCGGGCCCGGGCCGACGAGCACGGGCCGCTCGTGCTCTTCGTTCCCACCGGCCCGGGCTGGCCGTACTACGCCCGGCCTAGGCCAGGCGCTAGGTCGCGGATCACCGCCGCCGACATCCGGTTCGTCCGCGCCCGGCAGCGCGAGCTGATCATCCCGGAATCCTTCGAATGGATCGAGCGGACCGCGCCCGAGATGGCGGTGGCCGCGGCCGAGGCGGGCCTGGAGGTACAGCCGCACCCGCTGATGATACTCTCCGCGGCACCGGCGGCACCGGCGGCTTCTGCGCTCCCGGCCGGCGTCACGGTCCGCGCGGTCACGCCGGAGGATCCCGAGCTGGACCGGATCTGGGCGGTACCCGCGGTGGCGTTCGGACATCCGGGCACCGCCACCGGGGAAGCCGGCCCGGTCGAGCGGGACAAGATCGCCGCGGACCACGACGGCGGCACGATCGAGATGCTGCGGGAACGGCTGCGGTCCGGGCATTCGGTGCTGGCCGCGGCGTTCGGCCCGGACGGGCCGCTCGCGGCCGGAAGCTGCCAGGCCGGGGACGGGGTGGCGGAGATCACCGGCGTGGGCGTGCTGCCGTCCTCGCGCCGCCAGGGCCTCGGCGCCGCCATCACCGCGCTGCTGGCCCGGGACGCGCTGGATCGCGGGGTGGACACCGTCTTCCTGTCCGCCAGCGACAACGCGGTGGCCCGCATCTACGCCAGGATCGGCTTCCGCGAGATCGGCACCGCCATGATCGCCGAGCCCGTAGCGGGCTAGAACCGCGGACGACGCAGCGGCCGGCCGTGCGGTCATCACCTGCGCGCCGGCGACCGCCTAGCCGGTCGCGGGGTTCCTGACCGCCACGGTGGAGGTCCTTCCCGGCCGCGCGGCGGTCAGCGGCCGGGCCGCCTGGGCCAGACGCGGGGTCATCCAGGTGAGCATCGACGGGACCTGCGCGCGCCACGTGGTCATGGTGTGCCCGGATCCGGGGGTGAGCGTCAGCGGCGCCTCGGGCTGGCGCGGCCGCAGTTCCTGCCAGAAGCGCTCGGCGCTGGCCACGTCCTGACCGTCGGCCGCCCCCGCGCCTAGCCAGAACCTGGGAATGACCGTGGCCGCGGGCAGGTTCGGCAGCTCGTCAAGCGGGGTGTTCTGCTCCTGCAGCCGGGCATCGCCGCCGAACGGGCTGACCGGGCGGCTGGTTCCGGCCAGCTGGTTGTCCAGCGGCGTGAAATAGCCGCTGAGCACCCCGGCGAACCCGTACCGGTGCGGGTAGCGCAGGGCCATGTTGGCGGCGCAGAATCCGCCCTCGGAGACCTGGTTCAGGCACTGCAGCGAGATCCTGTCGCCGCCGTTCGCGTCCGGCATGACCAGGACGGCGGGCTGGGCGAGCCGCTGCGCCAGCAAGCGGTCGAAGGCATGCGTCGCGCCGACCACGGTGATCCAGTCCTGCGGCACGCCGGGCTGACCGTGGATGAGCTCGATGGCCGGGAACCGGTAGGCGCGGTAGGCCGGCTGGAAGTACTGCGGCGGCAGGTAGACGTACACCACCCTGGTGATGCCGCTGCGCCTGCCGGTCACGGTCGTCCGCATCAGGTATCCCTGCCGCTGCGCCGCCTTCAGATGGCTCCGGCTTCCGTCGAGCGTGCCGGACCATGAGTCTGCGGCGAGCTCAACGTCGGGCAGTCCGGACGCCGCGCTGGGGCCCTGCTGGGTCAGGTCCGCCGCCATCGCGCCCCAGGTCTGGTAGTAGCCGTAGTACTTGTTGACGGCCAGCACGCCGAACACCATGGCGGGAACGAACGCCAGGCACGCGGCCAGGGCGCGGAAGGCGGCGCGACGGGTCACGAGCGTCCGCCACATCAGGACGCCGAACATCGCCATCAGCAGGACGAAAAGCGCCGGGCTCTGCGGCTCTAGCATTCAGGCCTCCGGATCCGGGCACCCGGAAAGAACCTCATGCTGCTGCTCGCGCCCCCGCGCGCGGCACGCTCCCCGTGCGAGCCCCCGTATGGATAAATCCTGCCTATACGGAGCGCGCGCGGCCCGGCCTGATACGCCAGGAAAGCGTCGTTTAGTGCGGCATCTCCGCCACGCCCTGGGCGACCGCGCACGGCGCGCACAGCCGCGTGTCCGCCTGACCCACTCGCCGGGTCAGCACGGCCCGGCCGTCGCATACGCCCTTGTCATCAGGGTGGGCCGTACCGCACTGGCACCGGCACGCATGCCAGTCGCCGGACAAAACGGAGCGCCCGGCCTCGACCGCGGCCTTGAGGGCCGGGTCGAGTTTGGTCATCGCCTCGGAGGTCGCGGCCGACACCTGCTGCCGCCACTCCCCCAGTGCGGCCGTGGCGGCCTGCCACGCCGCGGCGAACTGCCGGCTCGGGTTGCCTGGGTCATCAGCCATATGGGTATTTTCTCACTCGATGGCCGCCGTGGCCAGCCAGGATCGCCAAGCTAGGCCGGATTCTGCTTCTGGTGGCCCCGCCGGCACTTGCCCGGATAGCGAACGGATCGCCACGTAGCGGTCACACCTGCTAGGCTGCGCCCGTCTTCGGGTGTTACGCGTGTGTGGGGGGAGCCTGATGGGTGACTTTGAGGAGGTTGAGCGCCTTCAGGCGGGCATCCGAGCGTGGCTGCTGCGGACGGCGCGAAGCGGCCGCCATGACCTGCGCGGCATCGACGGCCGGGCCGTGCTGCCCCTGCTGTGCGCGGCAGCGTTCGGGCCAGTCCTGGCCGACGCCGACGGCCCGGCTCCCAGCCTGGCCAGGATGGGCGTGCTCACCTCGGTCGGCGCCGACGTGCTGGCTCATCGTCTGACGGAGGCGTCCAGCCGCGCCCGTTCGGCATCCGCGGACGCACCGGACCTGGCCCGGAACCTGGAAGCGGAGATCAGCCGGGCCGTCGGGGAGGTCCTGGCCGCGAGCGATGAGCACGCCGACGAACTGCGGTCCGACATCGCGATGGTGATGCGGGAAATCGACGCGGGCGGCACGATGTTCCGCGCCGCGATCGAGGCCGGAGACACCGACGTCGAGCACGAGGTGCTCGCCGCGCTGGAAGCGCTGGGCACCGAGTTCGGTGACATGGCCTTCATGCTGTCCGACCTGGCCCGCGCGGCCGGCGAGGTCCAGGACAGCCTGGACGGCCAGGGCGCCGAGTTGCGGGCCGCCCGCGACCGGGCCGCCCGGCAGTTGGCCGACGTCCGCCTGATCCGCGAGGAACTCGCGGTCATCGAACACCGGGCCGGCCAGTGGCAGCTGGAGCCGGCCGAACCCTCCGCCCCGGGCCCGCGCTGGGACGGCTGCCCGTACCGCGGGCTGCTGCCCTATGACCAGGCGCACGCGACGGTATTCTGCGGCCGGGAGCGCCTGGTCGCCGAGCTGGCGGGCATGCTCGCCGGGACCGGGATCGTCATGGTCACCGGCCCCTCGGGCGCCGGCAAGACCTCGCTGCTGCGAGCCGGCCTGGTGCCCGCGCTCGCCCGTGGCGTGCAGGTGCCCGGGTCGTCGGGCTGGCCCGTGGTCAGCCTTACCGTGACCGCGCGGCCGCTCACCGACCTGGCCGCCGGGCTGGCGACGCTGGACGGGCGGGATCCGGCCGCCATCAGGCAGCGGCTGGCCGACGCGCCAGGCCAGGCGCACCTGCTGATCCGCGAGCTCACCAGGAGCGCCAGCGCGGCCGGGCTGGTCCTGATCGTCGACCAGTTCGAGCAGGTCTTCGCGGCGGACGGAGCGCAGGACAGGGCCGAACGGGCCGCGTTCATCGACGCGGTATGCGCGGCAGCCGCCCGGCCGGCCGGGCCGCGGGGCGAGCCGTCGGCCCGGGTGGTGATCGCGGTCCGCGGGGACTACTGGGACCGGTGCGCCGCTCATCCGCAGCTCGTCGCGGCCATGGAGCGGGGCTACCTGGTGGTTGGCCCGATGCCGGAAGCAGGCCTGCGCCGCGCGATCACCGGCCCGGCCGAGGCGAGCGGGCTGCGCGTTGAGAGCGCTCTCATCGACGCCATCGTGGCCGACGCCCGCGCGGACGGCGCCTCGCTCCCCATGTTCTCCCAGGCCCTGGCGCTGACCTGGGAGAACCGCGAGGACGGCCGGCTGCCCAGGGCGGGCTACGACCGGGCCGGCCGGGTGGCCGGCGCCATCGAGGCCGGCGCCGAGGCGGTCTACGCCGGACTGACCGAGGACCAGCGGGCCGTGGCGCGGGACGTGCTCCGGCAGATGACGGCCGTGGGCCACGACGGCAGGCTGGCTCGCCGCCCGCTGTCCGGCGCCGGCCCGCGCGCCGACGCGGTGCTCGGCGCGTTCGCGCAGGGTCGGCTGGTAACCCTGGGCGATGGCACGGCGGAGATCGCGCACGACGCGCTGTTGCAGGCCTGGCCACGACTGCGGGGCTGGCTGGAGGAGGATCAGTCCAGCCTGATCCTCTACGGCCAGCTCGCCGAGGACACCGCGCGGTGGCGGCAGGACGGCAAGGACTCCGCGCGGCTCTACCGCGGGGTCCAGCTCGCCGCGGCCCGGGAGGCCGCGCGCGTCTGGGCGGCCGATCCGGGCCGGTACCCGGCGCTGCCCGCGGCCGAGGCCGGGTTCCTCCGGGCCAGCGGCCGGGCCAGCACCCGGGGCCGGTGGGGCCGCCGCGCGCTGGCCGGCGCGCTGGTCTTGGTGCTGCTCGCCGCCCTGGCCGAGGCGGGGCTCGCGGTCCGGTCGGCCCGGGACGACGCCAGCCGGCAGCGCACCGAGGCGACCTCGGCGCGGCTCGCCGGGCAGAGCGCGACGATGGTCGCCACCGACCCGGTCACCGCGTCGCTGCTCGCCGCGGCCGCGTGGCGGATCGCACCGACCGCGCAGGCACGTTACAGCCTGCTCGAGTCGCTGGCCCAGCCGGTGCGCGGCATCCTGGCCGCCCGTTCGGGTGAGGTCACCGCGGTCGCCTCAAGTCCGGGCGGGAAGACCCTGGCGGCCGCCTACCGGGACGGCACGATCCGGCTCTGGGACGCCTCCTCGCACCGCCTGGTCAGCAGCACGACCTGGGGCGGCGCGGCGGACGCGCTCGCGTTCACCGGCGGCGGCAAGACCCTGGAGGTAGCCGGGCCGACGGCCGTCGGGGTATGGAACCTGACCGACCGGGCTAGATTCGCCAGGCAACCGCTGGCCGCCGTGACCGCCGTGACCGCCGTGACCGCCGTGACCGGCGTGACCGGCGTGACCGGCCGGTCCGCCGCGTTCAGCCCCGATGGCACCAAGCTGGCCACCGGCGGCGACGACGGGAACGTCCGGCTGTGGGACGTGGCCACCCGCCAGGAAATCGGCGCGCCAATGAGCTCCGGCCTCGCTCCGGTGGAGGCCCTGGCGTTCAGCCCCGACGGGACGACGGTGGCCGCGGGCAGCAGCGACGGAACGGTCCAGCTGTGGGACGCGGCTACCCAGCGCGAGGTAGGCACGACGATGGCGGCCGGCCCGGCCGCGGTCAGGGCGCTGGCGTTCAGCCCGGGCGGGAAGGTCCTTGCCGCCGGCAGCGAGGACGGAGACGTCCGGCTCTGGGATACCGCCACGCAGACCCAGTCGGGCGCGACGATGGCAACCGGGGCTCCGGTCGCGGCCCTGTCGTTCAGCGGCAACGGAACGACGCTGGCCACCGCGGAAGGCGACGGAAGCACCGAACTGTGGTCCTCCGCCACCCAGGAGCAGACCGGTGGCGCACTGACGGCGCAGGGTACGGCCCGGGTAAGCGCGCTGGACTTCGGGGCGGGCGCGGGCCTGCTGGCTACCGGCGACGCGACCGGGACGATCACGCTGTGGAACCCGGCCGGCTTCCACCAGTCCTCAGCTCCGGTCATCACCGGTACGCCGCAATCCGCGGCCGCGGTCGGCGGGCACACGCTGGCCGTGCTCAGCGCCCGCAGCGAAGTCCTCGCGGTCACCGGCGAAGGAAGCACGATCCGGCTCCGGAACGCCCTGACCGGGCGGCCCGTCGGCCGGCCGATTGTCAGCCATCACGCCGTGACCGGGCTCGCCCTCAGTCCCGACGGCAAGACCCTGGCCGTGACCGCCGACGGCCTGCAGCTATGGTCGACGGCGACCGGGCAGCGGATCGGCGGCTCGCTGCCCGCGGCGGACGCGGCGGCCGCGGCTGGGCCGGCCGCGTTCAGCCCGGACGGCAGACTGGTCGCGGCGATCGGCTCGGACGGCAAGGCCCGGGTGTGGAACGTGGCCACCCAGCAGCCGACCGGGATCGCGGTGGCCCTGCCCATCTCCGGGCCCATCTCCGGGCCCATCTCAGGCAGGCTGACCCGGAACGCGCTGGCGTTCAGTCCCGGCGGCAAGACCTTCGTCACCGTCGGCGGGAACGGGACCGCGGCCTTGTGGAGCGTGGCCACCGGGCGGCGGGTCGGCGTGCCGATGGCCGCGGGCACGCCCGGCGGCCAGGCCGCGGCGGGCAGGCCGGCCGCCGCGGTGGCGTTCAGCCCGGACGGGCGGACGCTGGCCACCGCGATCGACGGCACCATCCGGCTGTGGGCCACGGCTACCCAGCAGGAGATCGGCGTGCCCGTGGCGGCCGGCCCCGGCCCGGTCAACGCGGTCGCGTTCAGCCCGGACGGACAGACGCTGGCCACCGCAGGCGGCGACGGCACCGCCCGGCTGTGGGACGTGGCCACCCAGCAGGAAATCGGCACGCCCATGGCGGCCGGCCCGGACCCGCTCTACGCGGTCGCGTTCAGCCCGGACGGGCGGACGCTGGCCACCATCGGCGGCGACGGCACCGCGCGGTCCTGGGACGTGGCCTTCCCGGCCGGGCTGCTGGCCGGTGCCTGCGCGATCGCGGACCAATCCCTCACCCGCCAGCAGTGGGCTGGCTACGCTGGGACCCAGCCGTTCCAGCAGGTATGCCCGGCGAGCTAGCGCCTCGTTCCTGGCCGCCTCCAGGACGCTGGCCAGGCTCACGATCGGGAGTGTGATCAGGACGTCGGTCTCCGGGGCGAAAGGCAGGCACGCGGGCCCCGGGCGCTCCGGGCGCTCCGGTTCCTGGCCGCCCCGAGTGCCTATGCGGGCCGTGTTCGTGGCGGTGAGCGCCTGTGCCGTCATCGCCGGGGGCACCGTGGCTGGCCTGGTCGCGACGGGTTCCGCGGGCTCGGCCGGCGGGCGCGGCGCACCGGCCGAGGCGGTCGGCGGGACGAGCGATCCGTCCGGTGCCGCGCGGCTGAACGTGACCTCGCCGGCGCCGGTGCACACCTCGCGGACGCAGTCTCCGCGGTCGCGATCCGCGTCGGCGCCTTCCGCGCGGGCGACGCCCGCGGCCGCGGCGGGCCACCAGGATCCGTTCGGGCCGGCCTCGGCGTCGTACCTGTCGGGCCGGGCCGGCACCGTCCTGGCCGCCGTCTATGATCTGCGCACCGACCGCTCCTGGCAGCTCGGCCAGGGCCCGCCGCAGGCGGAGGCGAGCATCGTCAAGCTCGACGTGCTCGAGACCCTGCTGGCCGAACGCGCGGACGGTGGCGGCACCGGCCTGTCGGCCAGCGACCGGACGCTGGCCGAGCAGATGATCGAGGACAGCGACAACGACGCCGCGACCAGCCTGTGGTACGCGGTCGGCGGGGCCGCCAGCATCCGCTCGTTCAACGCCAGGGCCGGGCTGACCGACACCGCGCCGTCGTTGTGCGTGGTCTGTCCCGGGTTCGCCTGGCCGGGCTGGGGGCTGACCACGACCACCCCGGACGACCAGATTGCCCTGCTCAGGCAGCTAGTCACGCCTAGCTCGGTGCTGCCGCGGACCGCCCGCGCGTACGCCTTGTCGCTGATGGAGGACGTCACGCCCTCCCAGCGGTGGGGCGTGTCCGGCGGTGTCCCGGCCCAGGTCACGGTGGCGCTGAAGAATGGCTGGCTGCCCCTGCACGGGACCGGCAGCGACTGGCAGATCAACAGCGTCGGGTGGATCTCCGGCGCCGGCCGGAATTACCTGATGGCCGTGCTCAGCACCGGGAATCCCAGCGAGCAGTACGGCATCGAAACGATCGACACGCTGGCCGCCACGGTGTGGCAGCGCATGGGTTAGCCGCCGCATCTGGCCCGCACCCGGGCCAAAGGTCAGGCAAATACGGTCATGCGCGAAATTAATGGCATTTCATCATGCTGTTTCATTAACAGGATTAATTCACCGTTATGCCCGCTGGAACGGCGACGACGTGGCTGTTTATGGAACCGAATCACTTGCCCGGCCGCAGGAGGCTGCGTAGATTTAACCCCGGCATCGGAGCTATTGTTCACCAGCAAGAGAATGGGCAAAATTGTCCAGAATCGACAGCAATACCACATTCGGACTTTTAACCGCAGTGGCGCTCATATCCGGCGGGCGGATGGCGGGCGACCGGGGGAGGCGCCGGTGACCTGTCCCGAGTGCCGGTCGGAGACCATGCCGGGCGCAGCCTTCTGCGGCTACTGCGGGACACCGCAAGGCAGCGAGCATCCCGGCGAGTCCTACCGGCCCCGCTCTTCGGCCAGCCAGTTCCCCCGTACGCCGGGTGACCAGTACGTCGCTAGCGCCGGGCCCGGGCAGCACGCCCCGCCGGCGCCGAGCCCTCCCCGCGATTTCCGCCTCGACCTGCGGCGGCTCAGCCGGGCGGATCAGACCGTGGGAGCCGCCAGCCTGGTCGTTCTGGCCTCGCTGTTCCTGCCGTGGTTCGGGTTCGGCACACTCGCGGCAAATATCAGCATCGCGGGGACGACCGCGCACGGATACCTGGTCGTCGTGGTCATCACGGCGCTGCTGATGGCCGGGTACCTGCTGCTGCGGTCCGGCTGGAGCACATTCCCCGTGCGCCTGCCCATCGCGCACGAGACGTTGTTGCTAGCTGGCACCGGCGTCCAGTTCCTGCTCGTGCTCATCGGCTTCCTCGACGTGCCGCTGGCCGGGCTGGGACGGGAGATCGGCGCCTACCTCGCGCTGCTCGCCGCGGTGGCGGCGGCCGTCCCGGTGGCCAGGCCGGTCGTCCGCTCGTGGCCGGGCCGACACTGACCGGGCCCGCATATCCCCTTACGCCGGCTGCGCGCTTATGCCGACTACGCCGCTCGCTGCCGGGCCAGCGCGGCCGGGGTCATGCCGGACAGCCGCCCGCATTCCCTGGTCAGGTGGGCCTGATCGGCATAGCCTGCCTCGGCCGCGATGGCGGCCAGGTCGAGGATCTCCGGGCGGGCGTCGACACGCGAGACGAACCCGCGGAATCGCAGCACCCGCTGCAGCGTCTTCGGGCCGTAACCGACCACGGCCTGGCAGCGGCGGCGAAGCTGGCGCAGGCTGAGCCCGACCTCGGCCGCGACGTCCTCGGCCCGCGTGGCCGGGTCACGCAGCAGGCGGGCTGCCCAGGTCACGGCGGGGTCGGGCGCGCCGTCGGCAACGAGGGCCGCGGTCACGTCCAGCATCTGGGCCGCGGCGACCTCCGGGTCGAGCGCCGCGGTCAACTGCCTCGCCTGCGCGGGCCGCAGGTCGGCCAGGTCGGCCCGCTGGTCGCGGAGTTCGCTGAGCGGGAGCCCCAGGGCGGGACCGCCGGCCGAGGGCCGGAAGCGGGCGCCGAGGATGATCGTGCCGCTCGGCATCGTGGTGGGCACCGGCCCGGTATCCGGGCCGGCCACGAAGGCACCGCGGCCCTGCTGCCAGATGAGGTCGGTGCACCCGTCGGGCAGCACGAGCCCAGCCCGTTCGGCACTGGAATCGTTGACCTGCGCCCACAGGCAGGCGACGGCGTCCCGCAGGGCCGCGGGCGGCGCCCATTCGGTATAGCCGGGCGGCAGGGCTCGGACATCCACCTCACCAGGATGTCATGTCGATGGCCGTTTCGTTCAATACGGACGCGGCGGCCCGTGATGTCATGGACCGATGAACGCTCCAGACTTCAACGCGGCCGCTGCCTTCGTCGCCAACGCCAGGGTGCTCGACCGGCGCCGCTTCCAGCGGCTGTTCGAGGACGGCCCCGCCGCGCCGGTCCGCGATGCGGTGGCCGCCTACCGCAATGACGACGGAGGCTTCGGTCACGCCCTCGAACCGGACTGCCGTGCACCGGGCAGCCAGCCTGCCGCCGCCGAGATGGCGCTGCGCATCATGGACGAAACGGACGCGTGGGACGAGGACCTGGTCCGGGGCGCGTGCGACTGGCTCGCGGCGGTAGCTCCCGCCGAGGGCGGCGCGGCCTTCGTCGAGTCGACCCTGAAGGGCTGGCCGCACGCGCCCTGGTGGGTCCCTGAGGAGGGACATCCCGCCTCGCTCGTCGCCACCGGGATGATCGCCGGCACGCTGTACGCCCGCGGCGTCAGTCACCCCTGGCTCGACGGCGCCACCGAGGTCATGTGGAACCGGATCGCCAAGTTCGATGCTGGCCAGGGCGGGTCGACCACTCTGGGCGGCTACGAGATGTTCGGCGTCCTCGGGTTCCTCCAGCACGTGCCGGACCAGGACCGGGCCCGCGAGGTGTTCGGCCGGGTCGGCCCGCTGATCCTGGAACGAAACCTGGTGTCGCTGGACCCCGAGGCACCCGGCGAGGTGCACGGCGTGCTCTCCTTCGCGCCCGAGCCGGATTCGCTGGCTCGCACGCTGTTCGACGACGCGACGGTCCAGGCACACCTGGACCACCTGGCCCAGGGCCAGAAGGACGACGGCGGCTGGACGTTCAATTGGCCGGCCTGGTCACCCGCCGCCGAACTGGACTGGCGCGGCTTCCTCACCGTCGACGCCCTCCGCGTCCTGCGCGCCAACGGCCGCCTGTAGCGGGAGAGCCCGGCCGCGAGGCCAGCACGGCGGCCGCGGCCGGACCGCCGAACAGCAGCCCGGTTCCGGTGCCGCGCGGAGAACTCGGAACGTAACGCCACGCAGAGAACTCTACATAGGTAGACACCATGCGCCCAGGGGCTTCGCCCCAGCACCAAAGAAACCATTTCACTCATGCGTACCAATTTCGGGGAGTGGTGCGTTTCTCCGAGGAAATGTCGTAGCCGGGGGGTAGAATCGAATTCAGATCCTAGAAGCCTGCCCGTCAGGGACGAGAACCGCCGCCCGCAGCGACCAGTCCCGGCGAGGGAGGTGACCTGGTGGGTGCCACGGCCCCGGCATCGGCCCGTGAGGCGCTGGACATGGTCCGCGCCGGGCTGGGGTACCTGGCCGCCGCCGACGCCGCCCAGCTCCCGACTGCGGTCCAGGCCGAATGCCTGGCCGAGCTGGAGCAGACCGACGCGATGGCGGCGGCGGCGCGGGCGTGGTTCCTGGCCGCGTTCACCGCCGGGCAGGGCCCCGCCGGGGACGGGGACTACAGCGCGGTGTCCTGGCTGATCCACCGGACCGGGATCACCCGCGGCGCCGCCGTCGGGCATTCCGCCTGGGCCAAGCGGACCGCGACGCATCCGCGGGTGATCGCGGCGCTGGCCGCCGGGCAGGTCTCCGAATCGGTGGGGCGGGTGATCTGCCTGTGGACGGACAAGCTCCCCCAAGAACACCGGGACGCGGGCGACGAGCAGCTGCTGGCCGCGTTCGCCGCCGGGCTGGGGCTGGGCGACCTGGCCGGCCTGTTCGCCGAGATGTACGTGCGGGCCCGCGGGGACCTGCCGGATCAGGACCGGGGGCGGGAGTTCGCGGACCGGGAGGTGAAGCTGGCCACCACCCTCGGCGGCGCCGGGGTCATGCACGGGGACCTGACCGCGGAGTGCGCGGCGGCGGTGGCCGCGGTGCTGGACGCGCTGGCCGCCCCGGCGGGCAAGGAGGACGACCGGTCCAAGGGGCAGCGGTATCACGACGCGCTGGCCGAGGCGATGCGGTCGCTGTGTTTTGGCGTCATGCTTGACTCATGAACGACACCCACGCAGACCGGGCGGAAGCCCAGCTCAGAGCGGGCGTGTACGCCCGTCTGAGCGAGACCTACGACGCGGCGGAGTCGGTGCCCACGCAGATCGAGCGCGGCAGTCACCACGCAACCCGGCGCGGCTGGACGGTCGCGGCCACCTTCAAGGATGACGGGTTCTC
>WNGR01005496.1_pt1 | contig 13572 bp, 16 predicted proteins | sample 5407581 | NCBI WGS metagenome assembly WNGR01 (sample SAMN13153383, study PRJNA577476) | soil metagenome | isolation source: 80 cm soil or saprolite under Garry oak tree replicate 2 | place: USA:California | collected 2016-06-15 | reverse complement strand
GGACTTTCTTTTATTAGAGTAAGATACAGCAAAGTGCGCAAGACACGCATTAGTCGTTGTTGATTAAGTTAAAGGAAGAAATTTAAACAAAATACAAAAGTTATATTTTCGCTTACTAAAAAATAAACACATCTGAGTCCAAACACTAATTGGAGTGATGGTCTCGTTATGGACAGCTGAAAACGTAACGTCTTGGCACCTTCCTTTCTGGGAGAGTGACTCCGTGCGGAAAAGTGGCAACTGTCCATGTGACGGCTATTGTTCTCATGACTCATTGTTCTTGTGACTCATTGTTCTTGTGACAACCATTGTTGTCGTGACTCCTATTGTCTGAGTGACTCTATTGTTCTGTAGTACTATAAGTACTGTTCGTCTTTGGCCCTATAGCCTTAGACTTGACTTCTTGTATCTTACGGTACAGAACAACAGAGTCTATCTTCCCATCCATCCCCTGTCTGATCCGTTCAAAGTATTCCTCTTGTACTTGAAGTACTCAAGGGTTACTACTTCTCATCAGGAACTGTATAAGTCCTCATTGGACTTATCACTCGGAAACCCCATGTGACACCTTAGTGTTTTGTCAGTCGGACTAGTGACCTTTACTCAAGTCGAGTGAACGTCCCTACCGTGACGTAACACCTTGCCTGTTCATTTACTTGTCTTACCCACTTGTCTCTCATCTCTCCCCAGGGATAGTGGATGTAATCTACCAACATACCACCTTGTGAAGTGCACCTGACCAGATTGGAGTCTCGAAACATAAGCAGCATGCTGCTTTTTGACCTTCGACCCCCATTTTCTCTCCCTACTCATGACTTGATGCTTACCCAGCAAGACGAAACAGCCCTTTTCACCATCATCTATGTCTGAAGTTGTGGGTGGCCAAAGGCATGAATGACCCAACTCCGAGTCTAAGGCACCATCTCAGATCCACCAAAAAAAGTTGAGTTCCAGAACCTCTGCACACTTTGGGAATTACTGACCAAACTAGGCCACATGTTACATTACCACTGAATGTCAGCCTTGACTTGGGCTTTGGGGATGATGCACAACACGACTTAGCGATGATGAGTATACACGGATTCCCTTGATATCACGTGATACAGAAGTCACAAGGCCCTTGTCGGCACTTGGACACGAGACAATGGTCGCTTTCTTGAGTACAAGTAGAGAAAGGGATGGAGAGCCCTTATATCTCGCGAAGTAGAAGGGAATGCAAGTGGTGATTCAAGAAGACCAAGCTGGAGAGCTTGGCCTTCGACGACTCCATCTTAAGTACTACAGTGAGAGGGCTTTAAAGCACCTCTTGAACCTGAAACCTAGTATCACTATCCTAGGATCGAGTCATACTATCGTATATGTGATACTTGTGCTGACTGATGCGTGAGTCCATGACTAATTACCGCTTACCCATGTAGTCATAACCTATGAGTAAGTGTCTTTGCATCGATACGTAACATCACCCCCTTTTCAGCCTTTGTGCCCACACAAGATCTCCTCATTGATACAGAGTGCATCGTCCACGAATCTGTCGTTTGTGGTGTTAACGTGCTCGATCATGTCAGCCATTTCCAAACGTCGAATGACTCCCAACTTAGCTGCGGCCAACTGTCCCCACGCGTCCTCATTCTCCACTAATACGCTCTCCATCCTCTCCAACTCTGCGGTGATTATATGAAAGCGGTGGATCTCCACTTTCAGCGATATATCTCACGTCCTGTCAATTAGTCAGTCTGTCATCTCCCGTCCCTGCGCATCCACCTTGAGGTAATCTAACTCCACAGCCACGTAGGTGGGCTTGCCGTCGAACTTGTACACCGGCGCGGCATACAAAGGTTTGCTGAACACCTTGTCGGTGTCCGTGCGGAGCGCTACCACTAGTGGGTTAGGGGCCATGATGGCCTGCGTGTAGTGTGCCTGTGTCGTGGTTGTCTCGTGGGGTAGGCGTATGGGGTAGTCGATGTAGTTGACCCCACTGTTGGTGTTGAACCCCAAGGGCTCATGCCTCTGCATCACAGCAGGCATGTATGACTGCTTGTAGAGTGGGTACCCGCTCATGGTCATCGTGTATGGAGTCTCATTTGGTTCATCAGTGTCGCGCTGGCTCTTTATGAAGGGGTGCTCATCTGGGTACCAGTCATGGAGACTGGTAGTGCGACTCCAGGGTCCCTTTGACGCTGGTGTGCTTGCTGGCGTAACACCTCCCAAGCTACTTTCGCGCTGTTTCTCTTGTGTACGGCTCTTGCAAACTGCTCCTCCCTCCACTGGATGCTGACCTTCTTCGGCGACTGCGTCTTCAATTCTCCCCATGTGGGGAGGGACTCGCAGTACTCCTTCAGCTTCCCAAAGCTCATTATCGAGTGTTTGGGTGTCGGCTTGGTGAGTCGGTGTGGCTCCCATCCCATCAGGGTCTGACAGGCATCGCAGTACGGGTGATAGTGTACGTGGGGGCAGCACTGTCGTCTGGAGGTCTGGGAAGACCTCTCGTACTCATGCCAGCTCTTCCTCTGTGAGGGGAGCAGCGAGTTCATCTTCATTGGTGATATGGGGTCAAATGTATTTCTTGGCACAGAGTTCTCGTGCCTTGTTGGGTGTGATGAGTTGGGTGTCGAGCTCGGCTCCGAAGATACGCTCCGGCGATCCGAGGTAGTAGGAGTTGACAGCATCAGACATAAGGGGAGTATGAGCAGTGATCGTTGTAGTGTGAGGAGTGATAGGGTACTTCCCCGTCGCGCTCATCCTTATATGCTTGTGGAGGGCGGCCTTTGAATTTTGAAACTCCCTTATTGCTTCAGGGGCGTGTATGTCCTTGTGATCCACCCATTTGTTATCCGAGTCTGGATACCCCTTCCATTTGACAAGGTATTGCTTTTTGTGTCCTCTGCTGAATTGCCGAGAGTCTAGAATCTTCTCGACCTCATATTCTTCCTCATTATCGACGAGGTCTGGAGCTGGTCTCGAATAGTTTGATCTGTGGAGTTCAGTTTCTCGGTAGGGTGTGAGAAGATCGATGTGAAATACATCATGAATGCTCCACTGTGTGGGAAGTTTTAATTGATAATTGACAGGGGACATCACCTGTTCAATCAGAAAAGGGCCATGCCTCTTGGGCGCAAGCTTGGCGGTTGGCTGATTCGTTCGAAGATGACATCCTTCTAGCCATACAAGGTCCCCCTTCTGGTATTTGGGTGTTTCCTTGTGTCTGACCCATGACTGCTGCGCTTTGATCATCAATTCTTGGGCGTGCTGCCTTGCCAGTTTGAACTGGTCTAGCCTCAATGCCACCTGTGGTATTGGAGATGGCTTATCCGTCCAATCAGCACGCGGGTTAAACCCATACAGCATGAAGAAAGGGGACTCCCCCATGGTCTTGTTCGGCCAGTTATTGTGTGCGAACTCCGCAAGGGGGAGGTACGCATGCCAGTTGTCTTGTCATTCGTTGACCCAGAATCGTAGGTATTGTTCCAGCCATTGATTCATGCGTTCCGATTGCCCATCTGTCTGGGGATGGTATGCTGTGGAGATGTTTTGCGTCGTTCCCGTCCCTTTGCACAATCCCCTGATAAATTTTGATGCGAACTTCGGATCTCGATCGCTGATAAATTTTAGTGGGAGTCCAAATCGTGGGAAAATGTGTTGGATGATCAATCCCACGGTTTCTTCAGCGGTCATACTCTCCTTGCATGGGATAAACATGGCGGCTTTGGTGCAATCATGATCCATTACGGTGAGTATCGAATCATATCCCTGTGAGATCGGCAGTTTAGTGATGAAATCTAGAGCGACAGTTTCGAATGGCATAGCTTCGCGTGTGGGGAATATGGGGGATAATGGGGCCTTAGTAGGTCGTGTGTTGATTTTGTTCCTCTGACATTCTGCACACCCCTTTACATAGCTTGTTACATCCTGCTTCATGTTTGGCCACCAATACCTGCGACTTGCTAATTGATATGTTTTGTTGATCCCAGGGTGTCCGTACACCGGTACATCGTGATGGGCATGTATGAACATCCTTTTGTGTTTCATTTCTCCAGTTACCACGTGTCGCCTGTCTTTGTACCACATCCCTTCGACCTTCTTAAGGTGGTGTGCATCGATCCAGGGCTTGATCAAGTCCTCGTTTTGGGTGTATATTGGGTCCACCGCTTCCATTTCCTCTTGAGCTACGATTCTTTGCATAGGGGGGGCACGTTGTGTCGTCCCGGTGATACGCCTGCTCTCTCCCTGGCCGATGAAATCCCCATTTTCGCAGTTTCCAACAGCTCACCTGCACCCTCCTGCGCTTGCCCGTGCTCTCCTGCATTCCCGTGCTCTGCACACTCCCTGGTCCGCTTTCCCGCACTTCGCTGCTTTCCTGCGCTGTGAGCGCTCGGCTCTCCTGCTTGTTCTAGGCCATCCCTGTGTATGTCCCCTGGTCCCTAGTTTAGCTAATGCACCCTAGTTTCCTTAGCCCACTTTCCCTTACTATATATTCCCTGTATTTACAACTTTTACAACAAGGACAAAGAATAGACTTCTCCCCTCGCATTTCAGATCTCAGAGAGCTCAGTGCAGCTCATCCCTCGCATTTCCGAGCGTGCCGCACTCGCGCGCGGCCTTAGCGACTCAAGCGCGACGCGTTCCCGACCTCGGCGGCCACCCTTGCGAAGTTACGCGCCGCGCGGAAGCGTGCACGACCATTTCCGACCACTTTCGACCACCCAACCCAGCAGGGCTCTGTGTAGCCCACTGTTTCCGTTCCCGAGCGCGCCGCACTCGTGCGCGGCCTACGAAACTCGACAGCGACGCGCCGGCGATCGTGCCGGCTCTGTATACAACACCTCGCGCTCCGCGGAGGCCTGCAAGACCGCTTGCGCCGCTTCACACCCCCACAAATCCTGCACACCTTAGACGCATTCCCTAGCGATCAGGGAAAGTTTAGGGTATCACCGGCCCACACAAAGACACGATCCGGCAGTACGACTATGTCCCTGTTGTTGTCTTCTCCTTGATCGTATCCTGGGCATCTTGATAACGCATCAGCTCGTCCGTTGAGTCTACCAGGGAGGTGACGTATCTCAAAATCGTATTCCGATAATTCCAATACTTCTCGTGCAACTCTCCTTGATATCCTCTGTGGTAACCTCCAATACTGTAGGTTAAGGTGATCGGAGTAGATGATGATTTTATGGGGAGATCCCGCCAATAGGGGTCTCCAGTTCTTGAGTGCCATTACGATGGCTAGAAGCTCGAGGTCATAGATGTCGTAATTTCATTGTGCCTCATTGAGCATAGCTGAATAGTATCCTATAGGGTGCTTTTTACCATCTTCTTTTCGTTGTAGGAGTACAGCTCCTACCGCGTATCCCGATGTGTCGACTTCTAACTCGAATTGATCGTCGAGTTTGGCGTGTGCCAATACTGGTTCCGTCGTGACACGTTTCTTTAGGGCATCAAAGGCTTCTTGTTCTTCGGTTCCCCATTGCCATTCTTGATCCTTTCGTGTGAGTTTGTGTAATGGTTGAGCAATGGATGCGAAGTCCTTGATAAATGGGCGATAAAAATTGAAGAAGCCAAGTGCTTTTCTTACTTCCGTTGCATTCTTGGGTATTGGCCATGTGTCCACGCCCGCAATTTTTGTGGGGTCCATTCGTGTCACCCCCTTTTCAAGGATTACCCCCAGGTAATCCATGGAAGATGAGTGGAAGAGGCATTTCTCGGGTTTAAAGTAAAGGTCATGGAGTTGTGCGACTTTCAGGATGTCGTGAATGGCACGGCGGTGGTCGTCGAGGTTGGTACGAGTGGCAATACCGATATCATCCATGTAGACACAGATTGTTGTTCCAAGAGGTTCATGTTTGAGGATGGTGTCACGATAGATATAGTTCATCATAGTTTGGAACGTCGCTGGCGAATTGGTGAGTCCAAAATACATGACCGTAGGTTCAAAAAGTCCGTATCTGGTTTTAAACGCTGCTTTCTTCTCGTCTCCTTCGCGAATACGTATGTTATTGTACCCCCATCATACGTCAAGTTTGGTGTAGATGTGTGCGTTGCTGAGATCGCGAATGAGGTCTGCGATTAATGGAAGGGGGTATTGGTTTCGAATCGTGATAGCGTTGATTTTTCGATAGTCTTGGACTGGTCGCATTTTGCCATCTTTCTTACGGATGAAGAAGAATGATGATGCGTATGGTGACTTAGACTCACGAATATACCCTTTTTCAAGTTCGTCGTGGAGAAACTTTCGTACTGCGTCGTCTTCGTTCCGATTTATTGGGTAGACTTTGCAGTCTATCGCTTCGGGTGTGTCCTTTTTGAACTTGATTGCGTGGTCCCACGCTCTCTTAGGTGGGTACCGTTTTGATTCTTCTTCGCTGAATACTTTGGCAAACTGTCGGTATTCTGCGGGAATTTCTACCACCTTTGTATATTGTTGTGCTTTGATGGCAAGTTCGGTGGATGTTGTGGCTCGTATTTGGCAATTGTCCTTTGTCCCTTGAATTCGTGCGATTACCGGTTCTTCCTTGGAGATGGAGGGATGTACTGACCGAAGGATGATGGGTAGTTCTTTTTCGTCGATGGCACCATTTTTCCATATGAACTTTGGTTCGAAGGCGGCCATCCAAGGGTATCCTAATATGACATCTTCATTTCCTATGTTGGTGACAAGGAATTGTATTGTCTTTCGGGCTTTGCCAGTTTGTATGTCGAGGGTTGTACAGTGTGTGATGTTCCTGGCTTGATTTGCTGTGTTGTCGATATTCCATATCTTTCGTGGTCTTTGTAGGGGTTTCTTTCCTAACTTCATTCGTTGTATGAAGTTTTCGCTCATGAAGCAGTCAGTTGCTCCAGAGTGTTACATTTCAGCCCTTGCCATCTCTTCAAGAAGGAGGTGTTCACACAGGAGCACTCATAGACGACATACTGGACCTAGAGCCACTACAAGATATGCCTACAAAGGAAGACATACACTATTGGACACACAGAGATGACGAAGAAGACGAGGACACTGTATGCGCCATACTAGACACCGAAGATCCACAAGAGGCAATCAAGCAACGCCTACACTGTGGAGGAGCATACATGAGAGAAATTATAGATGATTAGCTAAGTCAAAGCCCAGCCCTAGCATGGATCGGGCTAACTACATAAGCAAGGGGCTATCGTGGAGAATACCGATGGATGAAAGACTGTCAAAGGGGTGTGCTGCCCATGGAAAGGCATGGAATGCTATGGACGGTACTAGAAGGTACTGGATTGATCTGGACTTGTGTTATCGGAGTTCGTGCCTGGATGACTGAGCTATTGTATGCCTCATGACCCTTATCTTGCCTCATTGTTGTTTCACTTCCCTTTGTGGATACTTGGTTTTACTCATCACTGTTCACCTTACGCATTGTTGCTTACTCTTTGCTTACTGATCGCTTACTGAGCATGACTCATGGTGTGTTACTGTACACTAGTAGGAGTCCTTATAAGCCGTAGTAAAGTCGCTGGTAGTTCTCCAGCTTGACTTCTTGTATCTTACCACAGAAGTACTAGAGCATACAAGCAGAGCCTTCTTTCCCTCTTATCCAGTGTGGCTAGTCATCTTTCTACTCTTGAGTGGACTCTATTCTACATCACTTGCGCCACTATTCAGATAGTGGTTTGCCTCATCGTCCACATCATCGACTTGTGCAACTAGGTTGATCGGCAATCTGGCCTAAGTCAAGGCAGACGTTAACAGTAACATAACACAGAGTCTACGAGTGCTTTTATGTCGGCCATTGCGTTGCTGGTTCTGATAGAGACAGGGACATGCATGGATCGAAATCGCATAGTCACTATTACAGAATTGAACTTATGGACTGCCCTCACCCAGGCCGATGGGTTCAGGCGTTCTGAAAACCCTCTCTTTCAACGAGGTCCCTTATTACGAGTTCTTGTACGTCTTCTCCTGCAGTGGCCACTCCTCGGAGCCATGTGTCGGCCTGTTGTTGTGGGGTTTGAGTGTTTGCTTGTGCCGTTACTATTTGTTCTTCGTCACAAATACTTCTGTCGTCGACCACCGCTTCACGTCCTTGGCTTTGTCATGACATCCAGCTTCGTTGGTTGTTGCTTGGTTTGTTCCATGTATGCTGGGGGCAATTGTGACTCAAATGTCCCTTTTTGTGGCAGGTATAACACTCAACTTCGCGTAGGTCCCTCTGCCTTCCCCTTCCTTGATTTCCCTGCATGAACCCTCCTTGGGGAGTGTATCCTCCGTGAGGCATGGTGTTTGGATTCATCTCTTCACTTCCCATGATGTGGCCTCTGGTTCTTCCTGCTGATGTGTCCATTGCATTTGGATCTGTCATCATCTGTCGTGGCATCCATCCTCGCTGGCGAGGGGTAGGTGCCCCTCCTCGGTGTGCTTTCAATCGTGCTTTCATGTGGATGTAGTCTTGCTGGCGATTTATTGCCACTTGTTTCCACTGTTCGTAGGTAGTAGGTCTGTCAAGTTCTAGGACCTTCTGATAGAGTCTGGTAGGTAGTCCATCTGTGAACGTCTCGATCGTCTGTGGTACATCGAATCGATACTCAGCTAATCTGATGAGTTCCTTGATTTCGACAACGTATGCGTCGATGTCTTCTCCTTTCATTTTTACCCCTGCTCGGAGTATAGACTGTGCATTTTCCTTGGCCAGGCTGTCGGCAAAGTGTCGTGTGAAGGAGGCGGCTACTTCATTCCAGAGTCGTTCGTCTGCAGTATTGATCCCTCCTTGTATCTGTCAGGCTAGCCATCGGTTGACCACCATTACCCATTCGCTAACTCAAGCCCCTTTGATATATGTAAGGAAAAACATAGCTCGTCGGTATGGGTTGATCATTAGGGCATTGTCATTGTTGACAGCCCAATACAGCTCCCATTCATTGATGAATAAGGTTGTCTTCTTCCTCTCGCCGTCGTAGATTGTGGGTGGTTCTCCTACTAGCTTTCCTTGATGGGCTTGTGGCATAGGCAGTGGTGGCAGCCCCCAACCTCCTCCTGGTGGTCCTCCAGGTGGCACTCCTCCACCTCCTGGATATCCTCCACCTCTGGGGAATCCTCCGCCTCCGGGAAATCCTCCGCCTCCAGGGAATCCTCTGGGGAATCTTCTGTTGGGTCGATCGTCTTGGGGAAGTCAGATAGGGGGGAGTTCCGGTAGTTGTTCTGGTCCCCCACTTGGTGGATCTGCTCTGTCGGGTCCAGTGGCCCTTCGTAATGCCGCTTCATCATCTACGATGTTGACGATACGTCTGACTTGATGTCCAGTGTCTTCGTTGATGAGCTCCTCTGTCCTTGGTTCTTCGGTCATGGTGGCCATTTCCAGCGGATTGATATGAATAGACTCAGCTAGATCCATGAGACCTTCCTCTTCAGTAGTATTCCCAGGTTGTCCTGACTCGATAGTGTCTTCCAAGTGTTCACTTCCTTGTTCTTCTCGGCTGTCGGTAGAGGGGGCAGGAGTTCTTGGCGTTGGGGGAAGTTGTCTGTCTATTGCTCCTACGTTTCTGGATGTCTGTACTTCGTCTTCGAATATGTCACAACGATAGTCTGGTCCTGCTGGTCGTACTATGTTCCACACTGCTTCGGGTGCATTCCAAGTAATTTCGCACCAACACACGTAAATGTGGTTGAACTCAACTGGGTAGTATTGACTGGGTCTTGTGGGGATATTGATGAAGTATCCAGTACTTCCTCTGACTGTTCTCCACCTAGCTGCTTTGAGGTAAATTAAGGGAACGTTTTGTTCTCCTCTGTCTTCTATCGCGTATGGTGCGAAGGCCCAACGTTCTTGGGTTGTGAAGCGCGCCACGATGGTAGCTTGGTCTTAATGTTACGTTACCACTGAATGTCAGCCTTGACTTGGGCTTTGGGGATGATGCACAACACGACTTAGCGATGATGAGTATACACGGATTCCCTTGATATCACGTGATATGGAAGTCACAAGGCCCTTGTCGGCACTTGGACACAAGACAATGGTCGCTTTCTTGAGTACAAGTAGAGAAAGGGATGGAGAGCCCTTATATCTCGCGAAGTAGAAGGGAATGCAAGTGGTGATTCAAGAAGACCAAGCTGGAGAGCTTGGCCTTCGATGACTCCATCTTAAGTACTACAGTGAGAGGGCTTTAAAGCGCCTCTTGAACCTGAAACCTAGTATCACTATCCTAGAATCGAGTCATACTATCGTACATGTGATACTTGTGCTGACTGATGCGTGAGTCCATGACTAATTACCGCTTACCCATGTAGTCATAACCTATGAGTAAGTGTCTTTGCATCGATACGTAACACCACAACTACCCAACTTGACTCAATCCACAGTGATGAAGAATTTAGCCTTCAGGGTATAGAAGACAATGATGATACACCCGACATACCTGGTCCTTTGAATGATGCACCTGGCCCTTTAGACCATGCACCTGAGCTTGTTCCCCAGGGTAGTAAGTCTCAGCCAGCCAGCCATCATGTGGCCCATGATGTCTTGCACTTCTTCACCAAAATTGAATTTCCTGATGCCACAAAGGACAATGAGAAGCTGCTGAAAGTTTGCAACCTATGTGCATAAGCATGGGTTTTCTCATCACAATGCCATCTTCTAATAAACTAACAGTGAAGTCCATGGCACCAACAAGAACAAAGTACCCAGTAATGTAGCCACTTATTTTTATAGGAGAAGCACTGGGAACTCAAACCTCTAAGACCATCTTCACAAGCGACATCCTGAAGAGTACAATCAAGCGGTTGTGGAGCACAGATGGAATTACAAACTATCAACTCAATCTGATGCTGCAACCACCCACAAGAATACTTGCAATGTGCACAACCAGGGGTTCCCACCATTCTCAGCAGCCATGTTCTTAGAGCACCTCACTCACTTCATCATCGCAGATGATCAGGTGAGTCTCAGTTATCTTGTATTATTTTATGCTCTCATAACTCTTTAGTTGATTTGTGTTGTTGAATGCCCTGAGTTTTGACATTTATGTATGCTCCTTTGTGAGTCTCTCGTCGACACTGACATCCCTCGTCACAATAAGATGAGAGAAGTTATAATCAGCCATTGGCAGAAGTCATTCAAAACCTTGAAACTCGACCTTTCTGTGAGTTTGAGTGTTTTGTCTTCCCACTCTACTAGCCAACTTTGATTGATAGCACTCCTCTGGGCAAATCAGTTTCACCTTGGATGTTTGGTCAAATGCAAACTTGGCAGCATACTTGGCATTGACTGCACACTGGATTTCCAAGTTGAATGGATGCCTTGTGCTCAAGGCCACACTTAATGGCTTTCATTGCCTCAAGAAGAAACACACAGGGGTCAATCTGGCAAAAACAATTGAATACCTACTTGATCAGGTGGGTGTTATGCTCAGCATATGTCCTCCTTATGATGAATCGCTCATTTGCTTAACTCTTCTTTAGATTGGCCACTTCACACTCAACAATGCTGAGAACAATGCAGTCACTATGTGAGAGCTGCAGCTTTGGCTTGGCAAATGCAAGATGGCCATTGTTGTTAACTTCGATCATTTGAATCATCGTGTCCAATGTTATGTGCACATCATCAACATATGTTCTTCCCACATAGTCACATCCATGACTCCTACTTCTAAGTCATATCTCTCCCAGCTTAAAGTTCCCACCAACTCAAACTACATAACTTGCAATGACTCCGACAATGAATTGGATGATGGCGACATCAATCTTGACCACAATCTTCACCTGCTGGAACCGGCTGACTTTTATGATGATAGGGGTGACCCCAAGCTCAGAAGATGGTTTTCAGGCATTAAACATGACCCCATCAGGCAAGCATGAAGAGTCGTTCATATCTTATGCTCTTTGGACCAATGCAGGGAAGGCTTTCATGTGTTCATTCAAGATGGAAATCAACGTAATTGGTTCAGCAAGAAGGACAGTGACGGTACACGTGTTGCATTCCAAGTTCTGGAGTTACAGCTTCTGAGAGATGTGAAAACGCGATGGGATTCAGTTTACATGATGCTGGAACATCTAAGGCAACTCCAACTGGTCAGTTTACTTTGCTGACTGGAGAGTGGAGACTACAGTGACTGAATGATTCTTAGGCCATCGATGTAACACCACGACTGGCATTATCGTGCGACGTGCGTTCGGGTTCTTAGATCTTCGTAGAGTGAGGCCATATCAGGGCCTCAGTTCGGTGATGCACAAGTACCAAGTCGAGCCGCGCTCAAGACTGGTGTGAGTGGAAATGCCAAGTCGTCAACATGACTAGCGGGTGCGAGACAAAGTCGAAGGTTCGCGTCTGGTCGGGTATGTGAGGCAAAACGAAGGCCCGCGTGGGTGAGAGACGAATATGAAAGTCCTCCTTTGGAACAACCCAAGAGTTCCCTATCTGGTGAGACTAGAATGTCGTGGATTGGAAGAAGTCAAGTCTACCGTACAAGCTAGGTATACTACGACTTATATAGCGTATGGAGGTGTTTGTGAGACACAAACACATGACGTATCCTAATAGAACGATCCTAGGAATGAGTTATTGTAAGTAAGGGTCAATCGGCGACGTCGTCATGGGGTAGGCGAGTATCAGTCAGCGGCGTAAGCCCAGGTGAGTCATAGCATTGTACAGTACGTCAGAGATAAGGGGAATGTCCATCATGCGAGGGGAATGAGCCAATAGCGAATGGCCATACGTATGGTCAGGGTCAAGGGCAATGGTCTTATCGTAGAGGATCGGTAAGCAATGATGTCATGGGAAGGATAAGGTCTGAGTCTGGGTCTGAGTCTGGGTCTGAGTCATATGTCATAATGACGTCAAGGGGGGAAAGGGATAGAGATATCAAGGAATGAGGCTGTCTGTGAGGCAGTGCATGTGATGGGGTTTCGAGGCATGAGTCCGATAAGAGTGGCGTGATGTGGGCGAATGATCAATGAAGCTGAAGCAATCCGGTCTGGCATGGGTCGAGGCGTAGAATGATATGGAAGAAGCGGAAAATGAAGGATTCCCTTGCAGTGTTGATAACAGTACGTCGTATCCCGTGACAAGTAGGGCATGATCGTAACAATCGATCAGTATTTTGATACCAAATTACCTGACTTTTCTCTTTGTAAATTGTTGGAACTGTTGACATGGACCGCTTTGCCGGTACAATGTGTTGTTAGATGATTAAGTCATCTTTGGTTTCCTGATATGGTATCTGCCTGTTTAGGACTTATTACTTACATGGACTTATTCCGGACACTCACAGACTGGTTATTGTTGATCTTTATTAGGATTCTATATTAGGTCCTTATTGTTCTTATTGTTAAGATACTGGCTCTAGATGGCTCTAGGCCTTCTATTGTTCTCAGCCCTCCAATGGCATTTCTCCCTCTGGTGCATAGACTACCTGTATTGTGTTTGGATCACCTGTGTGCACAGACCATTCTTAGGTAATCCTTTAGTATATAAGGACTCCTATTTTCGCCTTTACACTTCAGAGTTCTTCTACCTCTGAAGTGTAAGTCCCCTCTTGTCTATAGCTCTCTACCTTAGCTCACTCCCTTCTGCAGTGCACTCTTGTCTAGGTGTGTAGTATAGCAATATAGAGTTCTTCTAC
>WNGR01014728.1_pt1 | contig 13573 bp, 16 predicted proteins | sample 5407581 | NCBI WGS metagenome assembly WNGR01 (sample SAMN13153383, study PRJNA577476) | soil metagenome | isolation source: 80 cm soil or saprolite under Garry oak tree replicate 2 | place: USA:California | collected 2016-06-15 | reverse complement strand
GGGCGGCGGGTGGGCTAGGGGTTAGCCGCGGTGCTGGTCGGCTGGTAGACGTTGATGAGGGTGCCGTCGGGGAAGCTCCGGGCCTCGGCGAGGTCCAGGCGCAGCGGCTTGGCCAGGTCCTTGAACAGGGGCAGGCCGTTCCCCAGGGCGACCGGGAGGATGACCAGGCGGTACTCGTCGATCAGGCCATGCCTGGATAGGGCCTGGACGAACGCGGCGCCGCCGTGGGCCATGATCTCACCGCCGGACTCGTCCTTCAGGGCGGCTATCTCCGCGGCGAGGTCGCCGCGGGCAATGCGGGTGCCGGCCCATCCGGCGTCCGGCAGCGACGCGGAGAAGACCACCTTGGGCAGCCGGTTCATGAAATCGGCGTAGTCGCCGGTCGCGTTCGGCCAGTATGCGGCCATCTCCTCGTAGGTGACACGTCCCATGATGTGGGTCCCGATCTGGTCCAGGGATGCGACCTTCCAGGCGTGTACGTCCGGATGCTCGGGCGGAAGCCCCCAGTCACCTTCGCCGCCCGGACCGGCCACGTACCCGTCCAGCGTGACCCCCATCTGCACGACCACTCGCCTCATCGGAACTCCCTCGTCGTCTGCGATCCCCCGACCAAGCCTGGCCATCCGCCCGCCCCGCGTCCAATACATGCGTCTATAACCTGAGGGCATGGATGTCGACACCAGGCTGCTGCGCTACTTCGCCGCCGTCGCGGCCGAAGGCAGCCTCAGCCGCGCGGCCGAGCGGCTGTTCGTGTCCCAGCCGGCGCTGACCAAGCAGATCAAGCAGCTGGAGAGCCGGCTCGGGGTGCAGCTGTTCACCCGGTCCCGGGCCGGGATGACCCTGACCGCGGCGGGCCAGGCGCTGGCCGGCCGAACTCCCGGCATGCTGGCCGACTGGGACCAGGCGGTGCGGGAGAGCAGGGCCGCCGCCAGCCGCGCGGCGCACGTGCTGCGGGTCGGGTTCATGTCCAGCGCCGCCAACGAGGCCACCCAGCAGATCATCGCGGCGTTCGGCCGCCGCCGTCCGGGCTGGCGGGTGGACCTGCAACAGGCCGCCTGGTCCGATCCCACCGCCGGGCTCGCCGGCGGCGACGTCGATGCCGCCCTGCTGCGGCTGCCGTTCCCGGGCCAGGACGACGTGCGGATCGAGGTGCTGCTCACCGAGCCCCGCTGGGTCGCGCTGCCCGTCACCCACCCGCTCGCCGCCCGGGACCGGATCTGCTTCCGCCAGCTGTGGGACGAGCCGTTCGTCGCCGCCCCGGCGGAAACCGGCATCTGGCGCGACTACCACCTGGCCACCGCCGAACGCCAGGGCCACCCGGTCCGCATCGGCGCCGTCACCGACCAGCCCGATGCCTACCTGACCGCGATCGCCAACGGCGACGGCATCGCCCTGGTCCCCGAATCCGCCAGCCGCTACTACGCGCGCCCCGGCATCGCCTACCGGCCCGTCACCGGCGTCAGCCCGAGCCAGGTCGGCGTGGCCTGGTCGCCCGCCAACGACAGCAACCCCGTCGTCCAGGACTTCGTCCGCTGCTGCCTGGACAATAAGGCGCCTACCTGAACGAGGGCGGGCGCTACCATCGGCTGGTGCTGACGTTCTCCGAGCAGACCCGCGCGGCCAACCTGATGAGGATGGCCGAGGACCGGTTCGACGTGCTGGTCATCGGGGGCGGGATCACCGGGGTGGGCATCGCGCTGGACGCGGCGGCGCGCGGGCGGTCGGTGGCGCTGGTCGAGAAGGACGACTTCGCGGCCGGGACCTCGGGCCGGTCGTCCCGGCTGGTGCACGGCGGCCTGCGCTACCTGGAGCAGCGGGACTTCGGCCTGGTCCGGGAGTCGCTGCGGGAGCGCGGCATCCTGTACCGGCTGGCGCCGCACCTGGTGCGCCCGGTACCCATGTACATGCTGGCCGGCGACCTGCGCCGCCGGGCCGTCTACCGGGCCGGGCTGACCGCGTACGAGGCGCTGGCGGCGGGCCGGAACATCGGCTACCACACGTCGGTGAGCGCCGGACGGGTGGCGGAGGCCATCCCCGGGTTCGGCGGGCGGTCGCGGGGCTTCCGGTATTTCGAGTGCCAGGTGGACGACGCCCGGCTGACCATCGAGGTGGCCCGGGCCGCGCACGCGGCCGGCGCGCGGCTGGCCAATCACGCCCGGGTCACCGGGTTGCTCGGCGGCGGGCGGGTGACCGGCGCGGCGGTGACCGACGAGATGACCGGGCTGGGGTTCGAGGTCCGGGCCAGGACCGTCGTCAACGCGACCGGCATATGGGCCGAACGGGTCGCGCACCTCGCCTCCGGCTCCGCCGGGGTGCAGCTGCGGCCGAGCAAGGGCGTCCACCTGGTGTTCGCGCCCGGCGCGGTGCGGACCGCGGCGGCCGTGGTCGCGCCGTCGGCGGCGCACGACGGGCGGTACATCTTCATCGTGCCGTGGGAGGACCGCGTCTACGCCGGCACCACCGACACCCCGTACCAGGGCGATCTGGATACCCCGGCGGTCGGCGACGCCGACCGGGACTACATCCTGGCCGCGGTGGCCGCGCTGTTCCCCGGCGTGACGGCCGGCGACGTGGTGGCGTCCTGGGCCGGGCTCCGCCCTCTCCTGGGCCCGCAGCCGGGCCAGGACGACGCCGGCGACGCGAAGAGCAGCGACCTGTCCAGGAAGCACGCGGTTTTCTCCGGCCCGTTCGGCCTCTATACGATCACGGGCGGGAAGCTGACCACCTACCGGGCCATGGCCGAGGACCTGGTCGACCGGGTCGCCGCCGACCTGGGCGGCGCGGGTCCGTGCCGGACGCGGGAGATCCCGCTGGGGCTGCACGGGGCGGCCGCCGCGGCGGTGCGGCTGGCCCGGGACGAGGTGCGGCGGCTGGGGCTGCCGCCGCGCACCGCCGTCCGGCTGGTGCAGCGCTACGGCGACGACTGGCGGCAGGCGACCCAGCTGATCGGCGAGGACCTCAGCCTCGGTGAGCCCGTGGCCGACGGCCTGCCGGTCCTGGGCGTCGAGGTGTCCCTGGCCCGCAGCCGCGAGATGGCCCTGACCGAGGAGGACATCTACGTCCGCCGGACCCGGCTTACCACCCTCGGGCTCACATCTTCAGCCGGACCGCGGCGGGGATGATCCCGAACGAGGCGGGTGTCGTGCCCAGCAGTTCGCCGTCCGCCTCGACCGGGAAATCCGGGTCCGCTTCGAGGCTCAGCTGGGCGGCCTGGAACTCGGCGATGTTGCGGTGCGGCAGGTGCGCACCCTTGTACACCTTGGCCAGCGTGGTGAAGGAGTCGGACTTGGGCCCGGTCATGACCAGGATGTCGAGCAGGCAGTCGCCGGGGTCGGAGTTCGGCGAGATCTGCATGCCGCCGCCGTAGAACCGGCAGTTCGCCACGACCACGTTGAACGCGCGCCAGGCGCGGTACTGGCCGTTGGCGTCGAGCCGGACCGCGGCCGGGCGGAAGCGCGGCAGGGTCAGCCAGAACCCGGCCGCGTACCGGGCGCCGCCGAGGAACCTGCCCGCCTTGAGCCCGGCCGCCCGCGCCACCACCGCGCCGCCCAGGCCGGCCTCGGCGATGTTGACGAAGCACCTGGTCCTGGTGACGCCCTGGTCGGTGAACGTGACGGTGCCGACGTCGATCGGGCGGACCTGGTCCCCGGCCAGGTGCGCGGCGCCCTGCACCGGGTTGCCCGGCAGGCCGAACGACCGGACGAAATCGCAGCCGGAACCGGCGGCCACCACCCCGAGCACGGCGTCCGCCGCGAGCGGCCCGCCGTTCTCGACCATCCCGTTGACCACCTCGTGCACGGTGCCGTCGCCGCCCACCGCGACCAGGTAACGCTCACCGTCGCGCAGGGCCTGGCGGGCCGCCTCGGTGGCGTGACCAGTGTGGGTGGTGCGGACGACGCGGTAGCTGAGGTTCTGGTCGGCGAGCACGCGCTCGATGCCGGGCAGTGCCTTGTCCACCGCGCCGCGGCCGGCGTTCGGGTTGGCGATAAGCACGAGCGGGCCGAACGGGCTGGTCATGACGTGAGGCCTTTCGGGTTCATGATCCCGGCCGGGTCGAGGGCCTTTCTGATGGTGCTGAGCACGCCGGTCCCTGTCTCGCCGAGTTCGCCGGTCAGGAACGGCGCCTTGAGGCGCCCGACGCCGTGGTGGTGGGTGATGGTGCCGCCGGCTTCGGTGCAGGTGCGGGCGGCTTGCGGCCAGGCTTCGAGGTACTTCGTCTCCGCGTCGTGGTCGTCGGCGCCCGTGATCAGGAACGTGAAGTACAGCGACGAACCGGACGGGTACAGGTGGGACAGGTGGCAGGCCACCGCCTGGGCGTGCGCGGACAGGGCCGTTTTGATGCCGTCGTAGAGCCCCGGGACGGCGGACCAGAGCCCGGCGACCTCCATCGTGTCCACGATCACCCCGGTGCCGAACGTCCGCTCCGGCCCCATGATCTGCGCGAAGGTCTGCACCGCGTCGTTGCGGTGCTGCCACCAGTGCTCACCGTAGCTGGCGCCGAGTTCGGCCCCCGTGGCTCGCAGGATCTCGGCGGCGGCCTGCTTCCTGGCGTCCAGGCCCGGCGGGCCGGCCGGGAAACCGGCCAGGCCACGCATCCGGTCGTGTGTTCCAGGGCGCCGAAGCCCAGCTGCGCGTCGGTCTCGTCGTACCCGCGCAGCACGGCGGCGCCGGTCCCGGCGCGCCTGACGTTTTTGAGGGCTTCGGCCATGACCGTGAAGTCTGGGTAGCCGAAGGCCAGCCACTCCCAGGCTTCCGGCTGGGCCCGGCAGGCGAGGGTCGCCTCGGTGACGACGGCCAGGGTTCCCTCCGAGCCGACCAGGAGCCTTCTCAGGTCCGGGCCTGCGGCCGAGCGGGGCACCGGGCGCAGGCGCAGGATCTCGCCGTCCGGCAGGACCGCGGTCAGCCCGAGCAGCAGGTCCTCGATCGCGCCGAACCCGGTAGAGGCCTGCCCGGCCGACGAGGCCGCGATCCAGCCGCCGACGGTGGAGATCGCGATCGACTGCGGGTAGTGGCCCGTGGTCAGGCCGTGTGTGGCCAGTTCCTCCTCGAGGCGGTCGCCGCGCACCCCGGCCTGGACCTGGACCGTCTGGGAGACCGGATCGATGGGGCCGATCCGGTCCATCCGGGACAGGTCGAGCACGATCGCCTGGGTCTCGGCCTGGGCCCCGCCGCAGACGCCCGAGCCTGCGCCCCTCGGGATGACCGCGGTGCCCGTCTGGCTGGCCCAGGCCAGGACGGTCGCGACCTCTTCGGTGCGGGCCGGGCAGACCACCGCGGCGGGTTCGGGCAGGTCGTCGCCGCGGACTCGGCGGAGCAGCGCCAGCGACCAGGAGTCGATCGCGCTGTGGCGCAACCTCTGCGGGTCGGTGCTGACGGTGCCGTCGGGCAGGCGGCCGGCCAGGATGTCCAGGGAGCTCACCAGGCGGATAGTAGACCGCAGCTGGCCGGGCCGGCCAGGGGCGCGGCGCCTCATGCGGCCGGACGCATCGCCATCTGCCCGGGCGCCGTATTAACTGAATGTGGTTGCAGGTGATCGAACAGCGGCATCCGGCCCTCAGGATTCTGCCGCCGCTGCGCGCGCACATACCGCTCACCGACGATGCGGGCGCCCTGGACGGCACCGGGAAGTTTCGCCATGACCGCTTCCGGCAGAAGGCCTAACTAACTGGGCTGCTGGGTCCGCGGTAGCTCCGGATCGTCCTCGTGCAGGCTACTGACTTCGCGCTTCAGGATGCGCATCGACCTGCCCAGCGACCGCGCCGCATCGGGTAGCTTCTTGGACCCGAACAGCACGATCAGCACGACCGCGACGATCAAGATCTTCCACGGGCTGTCGAAAAGGTCGCCGATCATGTCCGTTCCCTTCGGCTAGTTACGGTTTGAGGTGCTCTCACCGACGGGCCGCATGGTCCAACCCTGCGCGGAGAGCGCGGACCGGTACCGGTCCGCGCAGTGCTGGCACAGGTAGAGCTCGCCGTCCCGGCGTACGTGGTAAAACGCGGGGACCGCTGGGCCGCAGCGATCGCACGTCTGGCTCATCTCCGGCGTCACGTCCGTCGTCACGAGCCGGGTACGGATACGCATCTCACACTGTCCATTCGTCGTGCAAGCCCCTCCGGGTTGGTCCTAATTTCCGGGTTCGGGCTCGGGGCCTCGCGGCTGTCCAGCGCCGGCGCCTGCGCCAGGCCAGCGGCCCTGGCGCTACTACCAGGTTTGCTCGCTGGCCCGGACGAGGATCTCGTTCACCGCGACCCGGCGGTCGCGGGTCACGATGTAGGCCACCGCGTCGGCGATGTCCTCGGGCCGCAGCGGCTGGATCGCCTCGATCTGGGTCTGCGCGGCCTGCCGGATGCCGGGACGCAGGTGCGAGGCCAGTTCGGTGTCGACGGTGCCGGGTTCGACCACGCTCACCCGGACTCGGTGGCCGATCATCTCCTGGCGGAGCGCCTCGGTGAACGCGTTGGCGCCGAACTTAGCCAGGTTGTAGACGCTGCTGCCGGGCCGGGCCACGCGCCCGGCGGTGGAGCTGATCGTGACCAGGTCCGCGACGCCCCGGGGCGAGTCCGAGGCCGCGCGTACCAGGTGCGGGAGCGCGGCGTGGGCCACGTAGAGCATGCCCTGCACGTTGACCGCGACCATCTGGTCCCATTCGGCGACCGGGGTGTCCAGGGCCGGCCCGAGCAGCATGATGCCGGCGTTGCTGACCAGGGTGTCGAGCCGGCCCAGGTCGGCCACGGTCCGCTCCACCGCGTCCGCCGCCTGCTGCTCGCTGGTCACGTCGGCCTCGACGACGAGCACCGTCTCGCCCTCGCCGCTGATCGTGGCGGCGAGCTCCTCGAGGCGGTCGCGGCGCCGCGCGACCAGGGCCACGGCCGCTCCCTCGGCGGCGAGCCTGCGGGCGGTGGCGGCTCCGATCCCGCTGCTCGATCCGGTGATCAGGGCGACCGTGTCGGTCAGCGGTGCGGTCATGGCGGCCTGGCCTCCTGTGTGGGCGCTGTGTGTGCGCTCTGTGTGTGGGCTGGGGGCGACCAGGGTACCGGCCAGGGCTTTCACGGGCGCGATGGGGACGCCCAGGGCGGGACGGTAGATGATGGACGGAGCGGACGGACAAGGAGCAGGTTATGGACTTCAGGCTTGAGGTCGTGGTGATACCGGTCTCGGACGTGGACCGGGCTAAGGAGTTCTACCAGGGGCTGGGCTGGCGGCTGGACGCCGACTTCGCCACCGGTCCGGATTTCCGGGTGGTGCAGCTGACCCCGCCCGGGTCGGCCTGCGCGGTCATCTTCGGCACCGGCGTCACCAACGCGGCCCCGGGCTCGGCCGAAGGCCTCCAGCTGGTGGCGGCCGACATCGACGCGGCCCGGGCCGATCTGGCCAGCCACGGCGCGGATGTCAGCGGGGTGTTCCACCACGCCGGGACCGCCGCCCGGGCGGCCGGGCCGGCCCCGGGGCACGCGACCTACGGGTCGTGGCTGTCGTTCGCCGACCCGGACGGGAACTCCTGGTTCGTGCAGGAGATCACCACCCGGCTGCCGGGCCGGGAGACGTCGGCGCTGGCGGTGTACGACTCGGTGGACGGGCTGGCCGACGCGCTGCGCCGGGCCAAGGCGGCGCACGGCAAGTACGAGGAGGAGACGGGCAAGCCGGATCCGGACTGGCCGCAGTGGTACGCGCGGTACCTGGCGGACGAGGCGGCCGGCCAGGGAGGGGCACAGGGAGGGGCATGAGCGACTACGACTATGACGTCATCGTGGTGGGGGCGGGCTCACCCGGTGAGCACTGCGCCGGCGAGCTGGCCGGCGGCGGGCTCAAGGTCGCCGTGGTCGAGCGCGAGCTGGCCGGGGGCGAGTGCTCCTACTACGCCTGCATCCCGTCCAAGACCCTGCTGCGCCCGGGCGAGGCCGTGCACGGCGCGCTCGAGGCGGGGGCCACCGCGCAGGTAGACGTCAAGGCCGCGCTGGCCTACCGGGACTTCATGGTGTCGGACTATTCCGACGCCGGGCAGGAGCGGTAGCTGGCGGACAACGGCATCGACCTGATCCGCGGCACCGGCCGGCTGGCCGGCCCCGGCGTGGTCGAGGTGGCCGGGCGGCGCTACACCGCCCGCGACGTGGTGCTGGCCACCGGCGCGGATCCGGTGACACCGCCGGTCCCTGGCCTGCGCGAGCTGGACGGCGTCTGGAGCAACCGCGAGGTGACCGGGATGAAGGCGGTCCCCCGCCGCCTGCTGATCCTGGGCGGCGGGCCGGTGGGGGCCGAGATGGCCCAGGCCGTACGCCGCCTGGGCGGTGAGGTCGCCCTGGTCGAGGGCGCGGAGCACGTGCTGGCCCGCGAGCCCGCACCGCTCGGCGCGGCGCTCGGCGAGGAACTGCGCCGGGACGGCATCGAGCTTTTCCTCGGCATCCACGCGACCGCCGCCCGCCGCGACGGCGAGGACTACGTCCTGACCCTGGAGGACGGCCAGGAGCTGCGGGGCGACCGGGTGCTCGTGGCCACGGGGCGGCGCCCGCGGGCGCCCGAGGGCCTGGACACGGTCGGGGTCACCGCCGGCCCGAACGGAGTACCAGTCGACGCGCACCTGCGCGTCGCGGAGCGGCTGTGGGCCATCGGGGACGTCACCGGGATCCGGCTGCTCACCCACGTGGGCAAGTACCAAGGCGAGGTCGTCGCCTCGAACCTCCTCGGCGAGCCGCGCGAGGCGCACTACGACGCCATCCCGGACGTGGTCTACACCGACCCGCAAGCCGCCGCCGTCGGCGCCTCCGAGGCCCCGTTCAGCGGGACCGGCCTGCTGTCCGAGGTGGCCAAGACGGAGACCTACACCCACGCCTACGCCGAGTCCAGGGGCTTCATGACGCTGCTGTCCGACGGAGAGCGGCTGACCGGCGCCTTCGCCCTGGGCCCCGAGGCGGGTGAATGGCTGCAGCAGGCCACGCTGGCCATCCGCGCCCGCGTCCCGCTCGACGTGCTGCGCGACGTCATCCAGCCGTTCCCCACCTTCTCCGAGATCTACGTGGCCGCGCTGAAGAAGCTGCGCGGCCAGATCAAGGGGTGAGCCAGATAGAGACCTGAGCCATAACTCTGTTGTCCGGCCGCAATTACCGGTTTACCCCATTGCGGCAGGCCCGCGGCCACGGTTAGCGTGAGCTGGAGCGTTCGGCGGCGGTGGAGAACGGGGTGGCTGGGACGTGCCGGTCCAGGGGTCCGCGCCCTCGCTGCTCGGCAGGCCCGGCGAGCAGGAGACCTTGCGACGGCTTGTCGCCAACGTGCGCGGTGGCCAGAGCGCCGTCCTGGTGCTGCGCGGCGAAGCCGGGATCGGCAAGACGGAGCTGTTGCGCGACCTGATCAGAGCGGCCACGGGGTTCACGGTGGCCCGTGCGGTCGGGGTCGAATCGGAGATGGAGCTGGCCTTCGCCGGCCTGCACCAGCTGTGCGCGCCGATGCTCGGCCGGCTCCGGTCGCTGGCCGCACCGCAGCGGCGCGCGCTGAGCGTCGCGTTCGGGCTGGCCGCGGGCGACAACCCGGACCGGTTCCTGGTCGCTCTCGCCGCGCTCAGCCTGATGGCGGAGACGTCGGAGAAACGGCCGCTGCTATGCGTGGTGGACGACGCGCAATGGCTCGACCGGGCCTCCGCTCAGGTCCTCGGCTTCGTCGGGCGCCGTCTGCTGGCCGAGTCGGTCGCGCTGGTGTTCGCGGTGCGCCAGCCCGATGCCGAACTGGCCGGGCTGCCGGAGCTTGAAGTCGGGGGGCTGCGGGACGATCACGCGCGGGCGTTGCTGGCCACGGTCATCCCGGGACGGCTCGACGAGAGCGTGTCCGCCCGGATCATCGAGGAGACCCGCGGCAATCCGCTCGCCCTGCTCGAGCTCTACCGGCACCTGGGCCCGGCCGAACTGGCCGGCGGGTTCGCGCTCCCGGACACGGGCGATCTGCCCAGGCGAATCGAAGACCAGTACATCGAGCGCCTCGGCGAGTTCCCGCCCGGGACGCAGCGGATGATCCTGCTGGCCGCCGCCGATCCGGTCGGGGACACGGCGCTCGTCTTCCGGGCCGCCCGGCTCCTCGGCCTGGGCCCGGACGCGGTCAACCCCGCCGTGGCGGCCGGCCTGCTGAGCGTCGGCGCGCATGTGCGGTTCCGGCATCCCCTGGTCCGTTCGGCCGTATACCGGGCGGCGACGGCCAGGGACCGGCGCGCCGCGCACGACGCGCTCGCGGCGGCCACCGACCCCGGGACCGATCCGGACCGCCGGGCGTGGCATCGCGCGCACGCGACGGCCGGGCCCGACGAGACCGTGGCCGGGGAGCTCATCGGCTCGGCAGGCCGTGCCCTGCGCCGCGGCGGGGTGGCGGCGGCCGCGGCGTTCTGGGAGCGCGCGGTCGTGCTCACCCCGGACCCGGGCGAGCGGGCGGCGCGCGCGCTCGAGGCGGCCGGGGCGAAGTACCAGGCGGGCGACTTCGAGGCCGCGCAGGCCCTGCTGGCCGCGGCCGAGGTCGGGCCGCTCAGCGAGCTCGACCACGCGCTCGTCCAGCGGATGCGGGCCCAGGTGGCGTTCGCGCTCAGGCGAGGCAGCGACGCGCCGCCGCTGCTGCTGCGGGCGGCGCAGCGGCTGGAGGAACTGGACGCCGAGCTGGCCCGGCAGACCTACCTGGAAGCCCTGGTGGCCGCGGTGTACGTCGGCCGCCTGGCGCACGGGCAGGACGTGCTCGAGATCGCGCGCGCGGCGGCGGCGCTGCCAGCCGAGGAGGGGCCAGCCGGGGAGGGGCCGGCTGGTGACGGGCTGCTGCGCGGGCTGGCGGTGCGGCTAGCCGACGGGTACACGGCCGCCGCTCCCCTGCTCAGTGAGGCGCTGCGCCGGTACCGCGCCCAGCCGCAGGAGCTGGACTGGCGGTGCGTCGCCTGCAACATGGTCGCGATGGACCTGTGGGATGACCAGGCCTGGTTCGAGCTCGCCACCGGCCAGGTCAGGCTGGCCCGCGCGAACGGCACGCTGAGCTGGCTCCCGTTCGCGCTCGACTACCTCGCCGAGATCCAGATCCAGGCCGGCGAGCTGTCCGCCGCGACGGCCCTGCTGGCGGAGGGCGAGCGCATCGACCCGGGGAGCAGGGCGGCCACCCTGCCGTACGTCTCGCTGCTGCTCGCCGCGTGGCGCGGGGACGCGCCGGCCGCCGCCGAGCTGACCGAGGACATGGTCCAGGGCGCCCGGGCCCGGGGCGAGGGCGCCGCGCTGACCGTCGCGGAGTACGCCCGGGCGGTGCTGTACACCGGCCTGGGCGACTACCGGCTCGCGGCCGAAGCCGCGGAGCGGGCCAGCGCAACGGACGAACTGGTCATCTCGCCGTGGGCGCTGTACGAGCTGGTCGAGGCGGCGGTGCGCAGCGATCAGCCGGACCTGGCCGCCGGGGCGGCGCGGCGGCTGTCGGAGATAGCCGCCGCGAGCGGCACCGACTGGGCCCTCGGGGCGGCGGCCCGGTCCCGGGCGCTGCTGGCCGAGGGGCGTGCCGCCGACGAGCTGTACGGCGAGGCGCTCGGCCGGCTGGGCCGGACCCGGATGGCGGCGCACCTGGCCCGGGCCCGGCTGTGCTACGGCGAGTGGCTGCGCCGCCAGAACCGGAGGGTCGAGGCGCGTAGCCAGCTGCGGCCCGCGTACGAGGCATTCACGTCCATGGGCGCTCAGGGTTTCGCCGAACGGTCCCGGCGAGAGCTCGTGGCTACCGGCGAGAAGGTGCGCAAGCGGAGCCAAGACACCCGGGCCGACCTGACCCCGCAGGAGGCGGAGATCGCCCAGCTGGCCCGGGACGGGCTGACCAACGCCCAGATCGGGGCGCAGCTGTTCATCGGGGCCCGCACGGTGGAGTGGCACCTGCGCAAGGTGTTCGGCAAGCTGGACATCGGCTCCCGCCGCGAACTGGACGGGGCGCTGCGGCGGCAGGAAGGGGCAGAAGAAGGCGTGAACCCGGCCCGTTCGGAATCAATGTCCTGACCCTAGGCCGCGGTTTCCAGCACGCTGCGCAGCCGCCGTAGCCCGTAGTGGACCCGGGTCCGCACGGTGCCGGGCGGGACGCCGAACTCGGCCGCGACCTCGGCGTAGGGGCGGTCGCGCAGCACCGTCTCGACCACCGCGTCCCGGTGCAGGGCATCGATGCTGGACAGGGCGTCCCGCAGCTCGGAGCGCAGGATCAGCCGGTCGATGTCGGACAGGCCGTCGGCGGGCGCGTTCGCGTCGGCCGGCACGGACGCCAGCGGGGGGCGCCGGACCCGCGCCTTGACCATGCCGATCGCCGTGCGGGCGGTGATGACGAGGAGCCAGTTCACCATCGGTCCGCCCGCGGGGTCGAACGATTCGCAGGCCCGCCAGGCCCGCAGGAAGGCTTCCTGGACAACGTCCTCGGCGAGATCGGGGTCGACGACGATCCGGCGGGCGCGGGCGAGCAGGCGAGCGTGATAGGCGGCGTGCGCGGCCGCCAGGCCCTGATCCGTGCAGAGCCCGGCGCACTCTTTGGTTTCCATGAGCCAAGCGTCGCGCCGGGGCCTGCGATGCCTCATCGGCAATCGCTGCCTATTCATAGCGGCGCGGCTGCCTATCCGTAAGGCGCGGCCGGCACCTACGTGAACGCGGCGGCCTGCGGACGCTGCCGATGGCCGTGATGCCGCTGCTGCTCGCGCTGGCCGCGGCCGGGGTGCTGGCCGCGGTCGCGTTGCCGCGCGGCCGGGGCCTTACCGAACCGCCGACCCGGTGCGACAATGATGCGCGTGACGCCGTCTCTGCTGGAGCGGCAGGCTGAGCTGGAGATGCTCGGCGCGGCCGTGGAGCGCGCCGGCGCGGGACGGGGGTCGGCAGTACTGGTGCTCGGCGAGGCCGGCATCGGCAAGACCAGCCTGGTGCAGGCCTTCCTGGCCGCGGCGGCGGGCCGGGCGCGGGTGCTGGCCGGCGGGTGCGAGGACCTGCTCACGCCGCGCGCACTGGGCGCGCTGCGGGACGCGGCGCGGTCCGCCGCGGGCGGGCCGCTCGCCGCCGCGCTGTCCCCGCACGCCGACCCGGACCTGGTGTTCACCGCGGTGTGTGACGAGCTGGCCGCGCCGCCGTCGCCGGCCGTGCTCGTGGTCGAAGACGCCCACTGGGCCGACGGCGCTACCCTCGATGTGCTGCGCTACCTCGGCACCCGAGTGCAGGACCTGCCGGCCGTGCTGCTGATGACCTACCGCGACGACGCCCTGACCCGGGACCATCCGCGGCGCGGGGTGCTGGGCGCGCTCGGCAGCACGGCGGCCACCCGGCTGCGGCTGACCCGGCTCACCCCGGACGCGGTCCGCGAGCTGGCCGCCCCGACCACCGTCGATCCCGGCGAGCTGTTCCAGCTCACCGACGGCAACCCGTTCTTCGTCAGCGAGGTGCTGGCCAACCCGAGCGAGGTGGTGCCGCCGACGGTCGTCGATGCGGTGCTGGCCCGGGTGCGTTCTCTGAGCGATTCGGCACAGACGGCGCTGGACCAGCTGGCCGTGGTACCGTCCGGCGCCGAGGTAAGCCTGCTGCGGGCTCTGGTCGAGGACCTGGCGCCGGTCGCCGAGGCCGAG
>WNGR01006496.1_pt1 | contig 13576 bp, 9 predicted proteins | sample 5407581 | NCBI WGS metagenome assembly WNGR01 (sample SAMN13153383, study PRJNA577476) | soil metagenome | isolation source: 80 cm soil or saprolite under Garry oak tree replicate 2 | place: USA:California | collected 2016-06-15 | reverse complement strand
CTCTCATGTCAATCCGGCTGCCAGACAGGCGCGGCCTGGCCGGTCGGGCTGGGACCACGATGACGTTACCGGGCTCGTCAGCACGGCCGACCGTGCCTGGGCTGGCGGCCCCGCGGTGACAGCCCCGACCCTGGCGCGCTGGCGACCCGCCTCCAGCCATGTGACGAACAAGCCCGGGACCGGGCACGACGCGATCGACACCTGGCTGCTCGAGCGATATCAGCTGCATCCGCTCGAGCGCTCGCAAGTGCGCCGGGCGGTGTTCCAGGGCAGGCAGGTGACCGATCCCGCCTAGAGCCCGCCGCGCACGCCCTTTGCGGCGGAGATACGCACCGGAGGGTTCGGGAGTCTGCGCATGTCCGCAATGTACCGCTGGGCCCACCTGATCGGCGGGGTGGCATGCGCAGCCATGTTGATTGTCTCGTTGGTCATCGTCGGCCACAAATACGGTCTTGTGTACCCCGCGCTTCTCACCTCGCTGCAGCGCTCAACCTGGTTGTGGGCGCCATACGTTCGCGACGCGCCCCGAGCAGCTTCAGCGACCGGCAGAACAGGCCCTGCGGCTCAACCGGAGCGTAGACCCCCGTCATTAACATTCTCGGCGGGAATCCCGAGCGACCAGTCATGACGGTCCACCTCGTACTGTCGCTATGAGCCCTCGTCTTATGACAGCCCCTGGCGACCTCCCAGATATGACCGTCCGGGTTTGTGAAGCGCGATGCGCTGCCCCCATTCCCGGTCCAGGCGGTCAGCCCTGAGCGTTGGGTGACACCTGGGCGACGATGCCCCGAAACGGCTGCGCTGAGAGCTATAACGTCAACTGCCGGTCGCCGTGCATGGCGAATCTGTCCGCGAGCAGGGCGGCAACGGCCGGGGCTGATTGCGGCTCGTGCGGCGAGCGACCGGTTCCAGTCCGCCTCGTCGGCGGGGCCCATGACTCGGGAGCCACTCGGTTAGTGCTTGGTCACGAGGACCACCAACCTCAAGCACATGATCGTTGATTATCACGCGGAGCACCGGGCGAGCAACTCTGCTGCTCAGCGCCGTGGATGCGCGCACACCTGCCGGGACAGGGCAGCAGCAACGGGAGGACTCAAGCATGTCATCACAACAAGCAGAACTCAGGCGTATCATCACGCAAATAGAACTCAGGCGGGGACTTGAGTCTCAACCGCAAGAGTCTGCAACAAACCCGGAGTACCTTAGAGTAGCTGATTGAGTACTCCACGTAGTCACAAGCTCCAGGCCATAAATCACACGACATTCAGGGAGGTAAGGACGTGAGAAGACTGACGCCCGGGGACCGCCCGGGAAGGCCGGGTTCAGCTCCGTGCTGGACTAAGAGTTCCCTGAGTTTTTCCAACAGCAACTGCGTCGAGGTGGCAAGCCTGCCTGACGGCGAGATCGGTGTTCGCGACAGCAAGGACTCCGAAGGCCCGGTCCTCCGGTTTACACCGGACGAATGGCATGCATTTCTCGGAGGAGCGCGAAACGGAGAATTCGATAGTTTCGGCAAAATATGACCGCTACGGGCAAAACGCCGTAGCGTCCCGGTCAGGCTAACGTCGATCAGAACTCAGGCGAAGGCCCCTCCGAAGCACTGAGGGGCCTTCGCCCTCGCCCTCGCCTCGCGTCGCGTCGTGGCGTGGCGGCGCTGGCCAAACTCGCGTCAGAGCTGGCACCGTGGCCGGGGTGATGGCGACCGCCGCGGAATTCGTCGGCCCGAACAAGTAGGCGCGCATTCGTCCCGCCTTCGTCCGGTGTCCGGATGCCTAGGTCCAGATGATCGTTGACGGGGCTGACTGGCTCCACTTCATCCTTGACGGCTTTTCAACCGTCCGGCGCAGCGATGAATCGTTGAGCGTTGGTGCGTCTTACATGTCACCAAGGCCTCGCTCCGGACGCCAGCCCCGGCCGCCCTTCCAACACAGTGATCTCGGGCGTCGGGGACGTCTTCGTGATGAAGATGTACTACTCGGAGCTGGGCGACTACGAGATGAACAACCACGTCGTCGAGTACGAGTTGGACCGGCGCATCAGCTGGGAGCCGGAAGCGGGACGTGGACATCGGGACGCCGCCCCGTACAGTTCGGCCGAGACTCGCTGGGGGCACCGGTGGACCTATCAGCTCACTCCCGATGGCCCCGGTGGCACCAGCGTGACCGAAATCTACGACTGTTCTCGTGCGCCGGAGGAGGAGCGCCTGGGTATGGACAAACGGCAACACCTGGATCGAGAGCATGGCCAAGACGCTGGAGCGACTTGACGGGCTGTGCGCCAGGCAGGCCGGTTGAGCAGGAGTAATCGGACGGGCCTTCCTGGCCCCCACAGCTTTGCCGGGCTTGGTGGGCTACAGAATCGCCGGGCGCGAAGACCGACACTGCCTACGTAGCCAACAACGGGAACAAAGCGGTGTCAGTGCTCCCCTGTGGGAGGAGATGATCAGCCGCCTGCAGATTGCCGGCCCGATGTCGCCGAGGATGATCCGCAACTCGAAGTGGGCCTGGCTCCGTCGATGTAGGTGACGGTGTTGGTGTGGGTGGCGGGTATTCGGGGGCCGGGGAGCACGATTCCGGTGAGGTTGAGCGGGTCGGCTGCGGAGATCTGAACGGTTTCGCCGGTGTGCTGGTGTTTCCTGACAGTGCGGAGCACGTCTATGGCGTCGGGATGGGCGAACTGCTCACCGCTGAACCCGGCCACAAACCTGCCGCCGCGGATGGTTCCCCGGGCTTCCATGCGCCGGAAGGCCCATAGGACTTCGCGCCAGGAAACGGCGAGATTCTCGCGCCGGATGAGGTCGCGGAAGACCACGCCCCAGCGGGCGATGAGTTGCTCGGCGGCGGCTTCGGCGAGTTCGTCGGGGTCGCCAGGTGATATCGGGCTGGGCAGCAGAGTCCACCGTCCGGCCGGGCCGGGCCCGGATCTGTCCAGCCCGCGCCGGAGCCCGCGGTTTTCGGGGAGCCTGCCGCGGCTAGGGCGGCGCAGCAGGGACCGGACGGCGCGGAATCCGTCGGCGGTAACCAGGCCGCGTGCGACGCCGTCCCAGAGGGCTTCGTCGACTTCGCTGGGCAGGCGGCCGCTGCGGGCGGCGAGATCTGGCCGGAACAGCGCTCCGTGCTGGCGGAGCGCGTCGAGAACGTCGCGGGTGCGGCCGGGACCGGGTTCGGATGGTGTGAGGTCACCGCGGGCGGCGCGCAGCAGCCAGGGGATGTCGTCGCGGATGGTGAGGGTGATCGGGGTGGCCCGGGATGGGGTGAGGCCGCTGCGGCGGGGTGCGGGATTGGGGTCGCTGTCGCGAACGGACAGCCGCCCCCAGGCAACCTGGCCCGACAGGCACACCTCATCCAGCCACTCTCGCCGGTACCCGTCCACCCGGGCGGCGAGGACGGGATTTTCCCAGGCGCCGGCGGCCAGTTCGAAACCTTGCAGCTGCTCGATGACGGCCAGCACGCCGAACCTGCCTTCGCGCCGGGTGCCCGGGGCCACGTGCTGCCAGCGCAGCAGGAACCGCATGAAATCCTGGGCGGTGACCGGTTCGATCTCGCGCCGCTGCCGCTGCCGGGTGTAGGCATGGATGCGGGCGAGCAGACGGCGGGCGCAAAACTCCTCCCCGCCTGCCGGGGTGAAGTGCCCGCGGAGGGCGAAGCCTTCGGCTTCCAGGCGGGCAAGCCCACGTGCCGCCAGGTCTTCCGGCAGCCCGCTCGCGCCGGCCAGGTCGGCGAGGCCCGACGGGCCGCGGCACTCGAGGTGCCCGCGGAGGATGTCCGCGGCGGCGATGTCCTGGTCGGGCGGCTCCGCCCGGACCGGGCAGGGATGAGCAGGCACGATCGCGGCCCCGGGGAACAGCGCTTCGATGGTGGGGCGAAGTTCTACCGCGCACCACATCTGCCCCGCCGGGGCGTGCACGGACACGGCTCGGCGGTCCCGGACCAGGGTGGCGAACCAGGCGCGCCAGGCCTGCACCGGGCGGTGCGCCACGACCGTCATGAGCAGGTCGTGCAGTTCGTCGGGGTCGCGCGGGTCCGGGCGGACCTGCTCGCCGACCTGTCCGATCGCTGCCGAGTCGAGCCTGCCCAGCTCGTGGGCTTCGACCGGCAATCCCCTCGGCAGGGGCACCGCTCGGCTGCGGCGTTCTTCCAGCGGGGCGTCGTCGAGAAAGGTGAACGGCCGGCCGCCCAGGATCTCGTGGGCGAGAACAGACGGCTCAGTGGTGTCGCGCACCACGACGGCCACCTGCCCGGACTCGATGCTCGCGATCAGGTTTTTGAGGCCGTCAATGTCCATCGCCTCGCGCAGGCAGTCCTCCAGCGTCTGGCGCACCAGCGGGTGGCTGGGGATTTCCAGCGGGCCCGGGGCGACGTTCTCCTGGCAGGCGGCCAGGGTCGGGAACACCGCGGCCATCAGGTCGTCGGCCTCCATCCGCTGGATCGCCGGCGGGTTCTTCTTCCCGCCGCGCATCCGCAGCACTGCCAGGGAACGGTTCAGGTTCCACCGCCACCGTGCCGCGAACATGGGCGAGGTGAGGACCGCCTGGCGGACCACATTCTCCACCGTTTTGGACGCCAGGAATTTCGGGACCGCCTCAAGCGGGAAGCTGTGCTGCGGGCCCAGCGACAGCAGGACCGCGTCATCGCTGGCCGCCGCCTGGAGCTCGAAGTCGAAGGTGACACAGAACCGCTTGCGCAGCGCCAGCCCCAGCGCCCGGTTAAGCCGGGCACCGAACGGCGCGTGCCCGACCAGCTGCATCCCCCCGGCCTCGTCGAAGAACCGTTCAAGCACGATCGTGTCGGTGGTCGGCAGCACACCGAGCTGCTTCAGCCCCGCGGCCAGGTAGGCCACGATCGTCTCGGCCGCCGCAGGGCCGATCCCCGATTCTGCCTCCAGCCACCCGATGGCACCGGCGGGCCGACCGGCGTTCAGCCGCCCGGCGACCTCCGACCGGATGGCGCACACTTCCTCCGACAGCTCCCGGGTGCGGCCGGGAGCCTCACCGAGCCAGAACGGCACCGACGGCGGCGCGCCGTGGGCGTCTTCCACCCGGACGATGCCCGGCTCCACCCGGCGGATCCGCCAGGAGGTGGTGCCGAGCAGGAACACGTCCCCGGCCATGGACTCGATCGCCCAGTCCTCGTTGACCGTCCCCACCAGGGACTGATCCGGCTCGGCCAGCACCCGGTAGTCGCCCTGCTCGGGGATCGCGCCGCCGGAGGTCAGCGCGGCCAGCCGGGCACCGCGCCGGCCCCGCAGCCTGCCGGTCACCCGGTCGCGGTGCAGCCAGGCGGCGCGGCGGCCCCGGCCGGTGCGGATGCCTTCCGACACCAGCTCGGCGACCTCCTCGAAATCCTGCTGCGACAGGGCGGAGAACGGGGCGGCCCGCCGGGCCAGCGCCAGCAGCTCCTCCTCCGCCCAGTCCGCCGCGGCGCACTCGGCCACCATCTGCTGGGCCAGGATGTCCAGCGGGCGAACCGGGACCAGCAGCGCATCCAGCCGCCCCGACCGCACCCCGCGCAGCAGCGCGGCGCACTCCACCAGCTCATCCCGCGACGTCGGGTACAGCCGCCCGGCGGGCGTCCCGCTGCGGGTGTGGTTCGACCGCCCGACCCGCTGCAGGAAGGTGGCGAAGCTGCGTGGCGACCCGATCTGGCACACCAGCTCCACCGGCCCGATGTCGATCCCCAGCTCCAGCGACGCGGTCGCCACCAGCGCCCGCAGATCACCGGAGCGCAGCCGGGACTCCACCCGCTGCCGCCGGTCCTTTGACAAGCTGCCGTGATGGGCCGCGACCTGGTCTTCCCCCAGCCGCTCGCCGAGCTGGTGCGCCACCCGCTCGGCCATCCGCCGGGTATTGACGAACACCAGCGTCGTCCGATGCCGCTTCACATGCGCGGCGATCAGGTCCAAGATCTCGGCCATCTGCTCCGCCGAAGCGACCGAGCCGAGCTCATCGTCGGGCAGCTCCAGGGCCAGGTCGAGCTTGCGGCGGTGCCCGGCATCCACGACGGCACATCTGGGTGAGCCATCCGCGTGCGAACGGCCCGCCCCGGCGCCCACGAGCAGCCGGGCCACGGTCTCGATCGGGCGCTGCGTCGCCGAGAGCCCGATCCGCTGCACCGGCCGCCCCGCGACGTGCTCCAGCCGCTCCAACGTCACGGCCAGGTGCGAGCCACGCTTGTTCCCCGCCACCGCGTGGATCTCATCTACGATCACCGTCCGCGCCGACCGCAGCATCGCCCGCCCCCGCTCCGCAGTCAGCAGCAGGTACAGCGACTCCGGGGTCGTAATCAGGAAATCCGGCGGGCGCTTCAGCATCGCCGACCGCTCCGACGCTGCCGTATCCCCCGTCCGCACCGCTACCCGGATATCCGGCGCGGGCAGGCCAAGCTCCGCAGCAGTCCGGGCGATCTCACACAGCGGACGCTCAAGGTTCTGCCAGATATCCACCGCCAGCGCCTTCAGCGGCGACACATACACCACCTGCGGCCCATCCCCGCGCCCGCCGCCCGCCTCATGCGCCCGGTACATCCGGTCGATACACACCAGGAACGCAGCCAGCGTCTTCCCCGACCCAGTCGGCGCTGCGATCAGCGTGTTCCCGCCACCCGCAATCTCCCGCCAGCCCTCAGCCTGCGGCACGGTCGGGCCAGCCGGAAACCGCCGGGAAAACCAGGCACGAATCGCCGGGTGGAACGACTCCAGCACCTTGCCACACTAACCTCGGCCGCCGACAACCCCGCAAAGGTTCCGGGCCTGGCATCTCCCTCACTGCCGCCAAGATCCGCTCCGGTGCGCGCAGCTGTGCAGCTCCTGCCGTTCAGCCTGGATCCATAAAACAGAATCCCCGAGTCGCTAGGGCCCCTCGGCAAGATACGGGGAGCGGTGGGTCCGACATGCGCGTTTCCTCACCCCGGAATCGACCGCTCAGCCGAGATCTCCGCTATCCAGTTCTCGGAAACAACCAGGTCAGGGACTGTTTCGGCAACTGAACCGTGGCCAACGCTTACTCTGCCTCGCCGGGCCCTGGCAGCCAGCTGGGATGGGTCAGCCGGAATGAGCCGGAGAGCCAGCGCTGGACACATCTCGACCGCCTGCCGTGCGTCGCGTTCCAGCCACGGCGGAACTGGCGTGTCTAGCATCACCGGGAAACCCTGACGGTCTGTCTGCACGAGCTCCGGCACGATGTGCGCGCACAGTCCGTGTCCGCTGCAGCGAGTCCAGTCGACGGTCAGGCGGGTTGCGCCGGGAACCGAGGGCAGCGGCAGGCAGTTGCGAACCGGCCGACCGCAGCTGCCGCGCAGCAAATGCGCCGCAAGATCATCGGTGAACACGTCCAGGGCGGACAGCACGAACCTGGACGCCCCGTCCGGGTGAGAGCACGCGCCGCGGCCGCGCACGGCTGCCGCGCCACGGCGCGCGGTGTCCAGCGCCTCGGCTCCGCCTGAACCGTCGGCGAGCGCGGCCAGCGAACGTGCTATGCCAGGCAGGCCCAGTTTGCATGGCCCGCACTGACCGGATGACTCTTTGGCGAGATACGCGGCAACGCGGGCCACTTCGCCGAGCGGGCAGCTGCCCTCCCCCAGCGCCAGCACAACGCCCGCGCCCAGGGTGCCTCCGGCCGCAGCCAGGCCGGCCCGGCTGACCGGCGCGTCATGGGCAGCCTGCGCTGGCAGCCAGCAGCCGTGGTAGCCGCCGACCAGGACGCCGTTAGCCGGCTCGGCGCCGCACAGGTCGAGTACCTCGCCGAGCGGCAGCCCCGACGGCACCTCCACGACGACGGGCTGACCGGCCGCGCCCCACATTGTCAGCAGCACCGTCCCTGGCTCTGCCGGCGTACCGGTTGAGGCGTACCCCTCTGGTCCTGCCATTGCGAGCATGGCAAGCTGCGCAAATGTCTCCGTGTTGGACAGCAGGGTCGGGCGATGCCCGACCCCGCTGTAGCTGGCATGGCTCCTGCGCCCCGGCGGCAGCGGGGTCCGGCCATTCATGGCGTTGATCAACGCGCCTGATTCACCGGACACGAACCGGTCGGGTACCTCCATCACGCGCACTAGGCGCGCGAGGCCCGAGTCGGCCGCGGCGGCTTCGCTTACCGACCGCGCGGTCAGAGGATCGGTGACGCCGACCAGGATCAGCTGCGCTCGCAGCGCCCGGGCTGCCGCCAGAGCGCCCCCCAGGACTAAGTAGGGGGACCTGAGCAGCAGCATCTTGTCTTTGGCGCTGCCCGGCTCGCCTTCGGTTCCGTTGACCACGACCATCGGCGCCCGTTTGCGTGTGCGGGCCGCGTCCCGCACGGCCGCGAGCTTCCGCGCGACCGGGAACGCGGCACCACCCCGCCCGCGCAGGTCGACCTGCTCGGCCATGCTGATGAGCTGCCGGGCGGTAAGCCGCGGCAATTTGCCGAAGACTGCCTGGTGCGCCGCCAGATCGATCCGGCGCAGCCGGTCAAGACCTGCAGTGAGGCGTGGTTTCCCGATGCAGCGGACCTCGGGCGCCCCGGTCGACATCTTCAGCGTTCCGCGTCGCGCTGGGTGCCGCCGCGCCGGGCGCCGGCCGACCACGTGGCACGCTGGGTGCCACCGCGCCGGGCGCCGGCCGACCATGCGGCACGCTGGGTGCCACCGCGCTGGGATCCGCCCGGCCGCGCGGCGCGCGGAGGGGGCAGCGGTACAGGGTGCGAAGGCGTCGGCCGGCCGGACCACAAGGCGGTCGGCTCAAGGGCTGCGGGGATCGCGGCCCGCGCTCCAGACCCGATGGACGGCGCCCCCGACTCAGGCACCGGGTGGGCGGCCACCTCCGTGCGGCTCCGGGTCGTGGCAACGAGCCGGATCGCCAGGACGAGCGCCACCGCCGCCAGGCATCCCCCATAGCTCCAATACACATACGGCTTGGCGTGGCGCCCGGCGAGCAGCCCGTGCAGAATCGCCAGTGGCCAGGCCAGGTATGCAGTGACATGCACGGCACGCCAGGCTCCCGGCCACCCAGCAAACCTGCGCCGGGCCACGCCAGTAACCAGGACCAGCAGGACCAGGTCCGAGGCGAGCGTGCCGAGGCCGAGGTAGAGCCTTTGGCCGCTCGCCAGGAAGGGCCAGACCGCGTCGACCGGGCTCGAGCGGTGCGCCAGCACTTCCATCACCACATGCGTTGCCAGGAATCCCACCGCGGCCAGGGACAGCGCACGGTGCACCGCCTGCGACATCACCCGGCCAGCCGGGGGCATCAGGACGCGGTCCGTCGCGACCAGCCCGGCCGCCACGGCGACAGTCAGTGCGATCAGCGCGAATGCACCCGAGTAGAACAACATAAGACGCTGCACCGCGGCGAGGATGGCCCGGTCCTTGCCGGTGCCGCCGGCAGCTAATGCGCCGCAGCCGGCGGCGAGCAGAACCGCCACCAGGATCCAGCGCCCACGCCGCGGGCGCGCAGTTCCGGCCGCCGAGAATACCGGGTGCCGACGCCTGGCGAGCACGCGATTATTCCTCCCGCTGCCTCCGGGGCGTCCGGAGGATATGTAGTCGCCTAACGCTCCGATGTGCCCACTGTCCTGAACTCTTGGTCGGTCTGATCCGGTGAGGCGACAGGGTTCTGACGGAATGATCCTAGCGACTCCAGTCACAGGATCACTTCAAATTGACCTATTAGAAGTAGCGATAGCCGTTTTAGCATGTGAGGGGCCACTTGGGGCCCTCATCAAGCACGCTCAGCCGCCGCCTGAGAGATGCGCCGCAGGATTCGGGGACTTGCAGCGGGCTATTCGGCTACCTGCCGAGGGAAGTTCTGAACCGCCGACCCTGCACCGGTTTCCGGGCGAAGTGTTCAGGGCGCGGACGGTCTGAGCCTACGGTCTGAGCCAGTCTCGCTTGCCGTGCGTCCCAGGGGCGGGTTGGTCCGCGTGCCGGTACCGAGCGCACCATCAACACAGCTCACTCCTGTAACCAATCGACGCAGAATTCACCGACGTGAAGACATCCGCGTCGGGCAGAACGCAAAAATCTCCTGCTCTTATTTAGATCCGGTAACGCTGGCTTGGGTCTGGACCTAACGTTTCCCTTCGGGAGCGGGACCCGACAGAGAGATGCTGACATGCCTTACCGCAGGGGTCGGTCTTACCGGCGAGCGGCTCGTCTCGACCGAAGCCCCAAGACGCAGCGGCCGCGGGCGCACTCGGCGCTGATGGGTGGATTCCTGGCAGTAGTCCTCGCCTTAGGGATGGCGCTCGTCATCGCACCGCATATCAAGACCATGCTCAGTGCCTCGACTGATGCGGCAGCCCCCACAAGCCCCTGCCTGACTCCTGCTTCGGCCGAATCGGCCACGCCGACTATGACCGCTTCGGCGACGACCGGGACTATGACGCCGACTCCGACCGCATCGGCCGCGACCTCGACTGCGGCACCGGTCCAACCCGCTTCAGCTACACCCACGCTATGCCCGTCCGACACGGCAACCGCACCGCCGCCGACCGCGAATTCGGACTGCGAGATCATCGTGCCCGCGCACCCCTTGAGTGCCGCAGGGCTCGCCACCCCTTATCAGCTCACCGGTCCTGACGGAAAAACACCCGCAGAGTCTGGCTGCACCGAGGCCAACTCGGCGAACCTTGGGGCCTTCGTGCAGGCGACGATTCTGGACCCAGCCACGGGGAAGCTGGCTGTGTATGAGCCGCTCGTTGTCACGAAGGGCACCACACCAGCCGCCGCACCAGTAGTGCCCACGCTTCCAGAAGGCGCGATCGTCACGATTGACTTCGGATTCAACGGCACAAACCTGACGCAGGTGGGCGCCACCCGGCGCGCGCTCCGGCAGGGGCACTGCGTGGATGGCCTGCGCGGCTCGATTTTCGGTCAGGTGTCGTTCTGCAACGGCACTGCCTTCTTCCTGACCGCACACAAAGTGGAAGAGCGGGGCAAGCTCGTCGTGCCATCGGCCGGGGTCTCCCCGGTAACTGGTCATTCTTGCCCGACAACGCGGGACTTCAGCATCGTCGATCAGGACCCGAGCGACAACGTGACCACGACGTACCTGCTTACCGCGACCGGGCGGACCGCGCAGTTCAGTCAGCGGAATGTCACCGCACTGCCGGGCGCGACACAGATGGTAAACGGAAGTGATAACGCACTGCTCGACGCGCACGTCGATCCGGTGCTCGGCTGCAAGCCGTTCGAGGCGCCGGACTTGTCGCAAGGCGGGTCACCGGGCACATCGCAGGCCCTCGATGAGCTCTCTGCGGCCAAAAGCCAGGCGGTGCCGGTAGCGCTGGTACCAGAGAGCGACCCGATGGTCCTCGTGAATAACACCTTCAGTGTCCAGAAAACCGACCTGTACAGGTCTAACCTTGGCCAGCCGACGATTTCAGCGGCGAACAACGCGGACGACAGCCCGTCTAAATTCTGCCAGAACATGCTCAACATCCAGGCCCCGTTCCTGAACGACAACGAGGTCGTGCTGGCATCGGCAACGTCGCCCGTGCCATCGGTCGGAGACAACCTTTTTACTTTCATGGCGAACCGGCTGAGCATGTCCTTCACCAACCTCAACTGCAGCGATTACGGCCTCAGAGACCCGGTGACGCTTACGTTGGACAGCGACGGAGTCGCAACGGCCGCGACCCTTGACACCACGCAGCAAGCGGCAAGCGATGGTTCTGCTTAGCGCCGTCGGCACCAACAAGGTCTTGAGATGAAACCCGCACGCTTCCGGCGCGGCACCGCGGGTCCCGGTACACCCGGTGAGCTCATGAGGCACGGATGCGGGTATGACGTCTTCTCCGCCATCTTCTTCGGCGGCCGCCGACGCCATGTCTTCACTCAACTGGCCGCCCTCAGCGGCGCCCGCCCAGGCGACCGGGAGCTTGTAACCTCAAGTGTGTAAAGATCTTTTAGCTTCGGGCTGGTTTCCGCTTTACCTGATTCGTCCTGGGTAGGCGATGTCGAGTTCGTTGAGTGCTTCGCGCCATCCCATGACGCGTTGTCCCTCGATGAGGCGTGCGGGCTGGTCGCTGCGCTTGCCGGTTTCGTGCCGGCGTGCGGCGCGTTCGCGGGCGCGCTTGTCCTCGATGTTGATGATCGCCAGCCATAGCAGCTTGACGACGGCGTCGTCGCTGGGGAAGTGGCCGCGGGCCTTGGTCACTTTCCGCAGCTGGTAGTTCAGCGACTCGATGCTGTTGGTGGTGTAGAGCAGCTTCCTCACCGGCGGGGTGAAGGCCAGGAACGGGGTGAACCGGTCCCAGGCGTTCTCCCAGACCTTGACGGCCTGCGGGTACTTGCGGCCAAGTGGGGACGCTGAGAAGGCGGCCAGGGCGTCGAACGCGGCGTCGGCGTCGGTGGCGGTATAGATGGTGCGCAGTCCCGCGGCGACCGCGGCGGCGTCGCGGCGGGCGACCGGCCGCAGGCTGTTGCGGATCAGGTGGACCACGCATGTTTGCACGACGGTGTGCGGGAACGCGGCGTGAATGGCGTCCTCGAATCCGTTCAGGCCGTCGCAGCAGGCGATGAGGATGTCGGTGACGCCGCGGTTGCGCAGGTCGGCGGTGACGCTGGCCCAGAACCGGGCGCCCTCACCGGCGGTGGCGGTATCCAGCGGGGTTTTGGCCAGCCAGATGCCCAGCACGTGCTTTTCCCCGTCGGCGTCGATGCCGGCGGCCAGGTAGGCGGGCTTGCTTTGGACGACGTGGTTGTCGCGGACCTTGACCATGATGGCGTCCAGGAACACCACGGCGTAAACCGGATCGAGCGGCCGGCTCTGCCAGGCCCGGACCTCCTCCAGCACGGCATCGGTGATCCGCGAGACGGTCTCAGCCGACAGCTCGGTGCCATACACCTGCTTAAGGTGGTGCAGGATGTCGCGGACGCTCATGCCGTGCGCGTACAGGCTGATGATCATGTCGTCCAGGCCGCCGGACACCCGGCCGGACCGCTTGGGCACCAGCACCGGCTCGAAGTCTCCCGCCCGGTCGCGGGGCACCTCGATGCCCACCGGCCCGATCCCGGTCTGCACCTGCTTGCTGATCGTGCCGTTGCGGGAGTTGCCGGAATTACGGCCAGACGGGTCGTGCCGGGCATAGCCCAGGTGCGCGGTCAGCTCCGCCTCCAGCGCCCGCTCGAGCACCGCCTTGACCAGCTCACCCAGCATGGACCCCTCACCGGTCAGCCGCAGGCCCCCCGCCTCGTCCCGCGACCGCTCCAGCAGTGCGTCCAGCAGCCGGTCATCCATCAGCTCCCGCAGCGGCCCAGCCGCCCGCCCGGAAGAGGGGGGATTTTCCCCGTCGTAATGAGATATCTCTCCCGAAACCCCCGCAGTGTTCTGAGCAGGCACCATCCCCGCTGGAACTGGCTCTTGGCGTGTAACGGACATCATTGCTTTTCTCCCCCCGTACCAGTGACCATTCCCACTGGTCACTCAGTTACCCTTTGTCACTCCTTACACACCTAGAGAGATACCCCCGCGTTCAGGGGGCCGATGTGGGGGTGCTGAAAAGCCCCGCTGCTGTGGTGGGCGGCGGGGCTTTGTGTGGGTGGTGCCGGTGTTTGTGGGTGAGGTGCCGGTGGGGTTATGAGTCGGTGATTTCGTTGATGGCGGCTCG
>WNGR01005492.1_pt1 | contig 13576 bp, 10 predicted proteins | sample 5407581 | NCBI WGS metagenome assembly WNGR01 (sample SAMN13153383, study PRJNA577476) | soil metagenome | isolation source: 80 cm soil or saprolite under Garry oak tree replicate 2 | place: USA:California | collected 2016-06-15 | reverse complement strand
CAAACAGGTTCCAGTCCACGTGGCGCAAGTCATCCCCCGGGACATACGCCCGGTATTCGGCAAACTCCTGACTAAAGCCGAAATCCGGCGAACGATGCAAACCGGCCACGAAGCCGTCCACCACGGTCTTCGCCAACAGGTCCAGCGAAGAGATGCCGGCGAGCACGTTGGGATCGAGGAACCGTTGCATCAGTTCTCCGTGGGCCGCTCCATCTGCGAGATCAGTTGTTTCAGGATCTCGTCCGCGCCGACTTGGTCGGATTCCGCGTGAAAGTTGAGCAGGATTCGGTGCCTAAGCACGGGCGCAACCACAGAAGTTATGTCCTCGTAGCTGACGTGATATCGCTTGTTCGAAAGCGCCCGGGCCTTTGCCGCCAACACAATGAATTGCGCCGCGCGCACGCTGGCTCCGTAGTTCACATATCTCTTCACCAGCTCGTGGGGTTTTTCACTTTTGGGCCGCGTGGCTCGCACCAGGGCCACGACATAGCGCGAAAGTGTTTCCGCAATGGGCACCATGCGCACGAGCTGCTGAAAGTCGAGCAGCTCTTCGGCCGAAGTTACCGCTTCCACCTTCGGTACCCGCGTCGCCGTGGTCAGGTCGATCACCTTCAGTTCGTCTTCGGCGCTCAGATCGTCGAGGATCGCGTTGAACAGGAAGCGGTCCAATTGCGCCTCCGGCAGCGGATAGGTTCCTTCCAGCTCGATCGGGTTCTGCGTCGCCAACACGAAAAATGGCGACGGAAGCTGGTGCAGATTTCCGCGCACGGTGCAGGAGTGCTCTTGCATCGCTTCGAGGAGCGCGGATTGCGTCTTGGGAGGCGTGCGGTTGATCTCGTCGGCCAGCAACACGTTCCCAAATATCGGTCCTTCGACGAAGGTCCACTTGCGATGGCCGGTCGTCAGGTCCTCTTCGATGATGTCCGTGCCCGTGATATCCGAAGGCATTAAGTCCGGTGTGAACTGGATACGCCGGAACTTCAATCCGAGCGTCTCCGCGATCGTATGCACCATTAATGTTTTCGCCGTGCCTGGCAAGCCAGTCATGAGACAGTGACCACCAACAAAAATCGCGATCAATATCTGGTCCAGCACCTCTTGCTGGCCAACAATGACTTCGCGCACTTGCATAAGGATTTGCTCGCGCACCATCTGAAAGCGCTCGATTCGTTTCTGGAGAGCTGCGGCTTCTTGATTCATTCCGACGCTAGCGACCATCGATTTTCATTCCCTTCAGTCCGGTTTTGCGGGCGACCGCTGCAATTCAAGCAATAATTTCTGTGCCGGGCGGTAGCCGGGAGCAATTTCGAGCGCCGCCAGCAGGGTTTCCTCCGCTTTGTCCTTCTGTCCCGCGGCGAAATACGCTTGTGCCAGGTTGAACTCCGCTCCCGCCTTGTCCACCGGATTTGACGCGACGCAAGCGGCGTATTCGCGGATGGCAGGGTCGTACCGTTTCTGCGCATACAGCAGGTCGCCGAGGCGCCGATGCAGATCCTCGTCTTTGACTGGATAAATGTAGTTCACGCGCTCGAGTGTCGCGGCTGCCTCGGCAGGTTTTCTCGCGTTCTCCTCTAACGTGGCCAGGCGTTTTAGCGCGTCAGGCAGCTGACCTCCCTTGTGTTCATATTCCGTGAGGATCGCAGCTTCAGCGTTGTCATCGTTTCGCGCCTTAGCCGCGGCAGCCATCAACAGGTAGACGTTGGCATCGGCGACGTATTCGGGATACAACCCGAGCACCCCTGGTCCCTGCCGCAGCACGGTGTCGTACTGTTTCTGTTGCGCAGCAACGACGAGCGCCTTCAGTTCTTCCAGCCACGCGTCGAAATGCGCGGCCTCCGCCCCATATTTCTTCCCGATCCACCCGAAAAACTCTTTGTCGAACGCTTCGGGCGCAACCCCGAGATCCTGCTGGATTACCTGTGACGTCGTCTGCAACTTGGCGAACGAGCGCACCATGTCGAGCAGTTTGTCCTCACCCCACTTCTCCGTTACGAAGTCACAGATGCTGCCAGCCTGGAAATAGGACACGATCACCTGGGATGGATATTGGGGATAGACAAAGCCACGATCGAGAGTCGCCACCGGCAAGAACTTCTTGTCGCGAATGGCGACGAGTATTTCCGGAGTCAAACGATCTCTCCACTCCGGCGAACGCTCGCCTTCCTCATGCACCGCGAGACCTTCGGTGAACCACCTAGGCACGCGATGATTCGTCGCGGTCAAGATAAATACATGGCTCATCTCGTGCCATAACGTGGAACCCCAATTGAGCCCGCCCGGCTTGTACGCCGATGGGCTATCCATCGCCACGACCTGCCCAAAGGTAACGCCAAACGCCCCCAGGCCTGGCATCCCCGTCGTGCGTACGGCAAAGTCCTCATGATCCGGATAGACTTCCACCTGCACCGGACCGGGCAGCTTCATGCGGTATTTCTTCTCATACGTGGCCAGAATCGTAAGCAGCTCTGCCTGCAGGTAAGGGCGCAGCAGCGCCGCTTCGGTTTTGTGCAGCTTCAGAATCGTTGTGCTGTCGCGAAACGTTTCAAAGTTCTTGTAGCTGTCGAGCAGCCGCAAGCTGTTCACGGTGGCCTTATCGCGATATCCGTTGTCGTAGCACAACTCGAGTTCCCGGAAGGGCTCGTCTTCCTGGCCCAATCGCATCAGAGCGATTCCAAGCGCGGAATGTGCCGCCCACAACCGTGGCTCAAGCTCGACCGCTTTGCGGTAGTACGTGACGGCGTCCTCATACCGGTAGTGCAATCCGAGTTGACGCCCGACCCGAGCTGACGCCTCGCCGTAGTGCGGATTAATTGCATGAATCTTCGCGAACCATGCTTCGGGAGAACGGTTCGCGATCAGTTCGATCGCCCCATGAATCGCCATCGCGTCCAGCGCATCGTTTTCTAGCGCGATGGCCTTGTCTGCTTCGGCCGCGGCAACATCCGTATCGTCATTGCTGAGCGCGATGTCAGCCATTAGTTCGTGCGCTTCAGCCAGTTTCGGATCGAGCGCGATCGCCTTGGCCAGATACTCGGCGGCCTGGCCTTCGAAACCATCCGCGGAAACCGTTGCAAGCCCGAGATAAGCTTCGGCGCTCGAAGGGTTGTTCTCGAGCGCTTCGCGGAACAACCCGTTGGCATCGTTGTCGTTGAAGCGCTCGTGCAACAACATCCCCCATCGCACCTTATACCGATCTTGGCTGCCCGCCGGCTGCGTCACCGCGCGGAACTGTTCGTTCGCGCGCTCCCATTGCTCGAGCCCCCAGAAGCCTTCGGCGCGGAGGTAGGCGTCGCCGCTGTGCGTCAGCGTCTCGAAGCAGCCCTTGGCCTCCGCCGAATGTCCATGCTTGCGCAGCGCCCAGCAGTCTGCTGGTGCCGCGGCACGGACGGATACAGCCCATGCCAGCGCGAAAATCGGAAGGACGCCGGCGAACCTCATTTGTCCAGTTGCTCCTGCACTTTCGCGAGTTCCACCAACGCCTCGGTCAATTGTTTCTTGTAATCCTGCGGATCCATTGCGGCTTTCTGGTACTTCAGCGTGTCAATCTTTTGCTCCAGTTGATCTTTTTTCTCAAGCAGCGCGCGTTTGGCTGGATCGTTGCCGGCTTGCTGGCTCGTGCCAAGGCGCAGCAAAGTGAAACTCGACATCAGCAGACCTTGTCCGTTTCCCGCTTCGCGCACCGCTGCTCCTCGGCCGGTATCGTTAAACACGGCATGTTCGGTTGCGAGTCGTTTCTGTGAATCGTAAAAAGCAGCGGTCTTCTTCGTGGCGTAGCGGAAGGCTTCCATGGCGCTGATGGAGTCGCTCTTGTCTGTGTCGGCGGCAGGGTCTTCGAGCGCCTCCACCCAATACCGCGCGAACACCGTCGCGTTTTTCTCCGTTCCGGATTTTGTCGCTGCGATTACCGCGCGCCTGGGCCGCTCGAGAATTTGCACCGCGCCCCCGCTGGCACTGGTGGTGTCAACGATCAGCTGCCGCCGTGCTGCGACATGGTCGCACATCGCGGCGATCTCTTCTGCGGTCACATCCGGCCCGACGAGATTGAACTTGTACCCCACGCCGTCGAAGGAACCGTGGCCGATCAGGATGAGTGCGAAGTCGTCGTCCGCCTTGGCACTGCGCGCCACCTCGCCGATCGTTTCGAGCAGATGCGCGCCCGTAGCCTGCTCGCCAGTGAGCATGTAGACGTGCGCCCCCGGTTCCGCCGCTGTGAAGATCCGATGCAGATCTTTGGCCGCAGCCGTAAAACGCTGCTCGTAATCCGGCTCGCCGCCTAGCCCTGCTACCACCACGTAATACGTTGCCGCATGCACCTGAAGCGCGGTCGCACAGGTGAGCAGCAGCACTAGCAGCACGCGCTTCATATCACGCCCCAGTTCCGACGTAACAACCACTCCGTGATTGGCAGGCCGAGCAGGAGCAGGAAAACCACCGGCATATCCCACAGCTGTTTCGTATTGCGAACGGAAATCCCGGCCTCCGAGTACGACACGTCTCCGGGCAGGTTCTTCAGCTCGGACGGCGTCCAGTATCGTCCGCCCGTGTCGGATGCAAGTTGCTCCAACAGGCGCCGATTCTGCTCCGTGTGAAAGTTCTCCGCCACCCCGTCTTCGCGCTGGAACATCACCACGTCGCGACCGAGTTCCTGTGGTTGACCGCCCGCAGATTCCGCTGTGAGTTCGGCGAGATAGGTACCCGCCTTCTCCGCCGTCCATTCGGTTTCATACAGCCCAGGTGTACTTCCCGAGGGCGTCAGATCAATGAAGGCGTCCGTCCCTTGCGGTCCAACAATGTGCGCCGTGACATGCGCATTGGTGGTCTGCTGAAACTGCTTGTCGCGCACTTGTGCCTTCAACGATACCCGCCCTTCATCCATCAGCAGCCGCTCTGGCATCGAGGCGACAACCGGACCCGGCGATTCGGCCACCAGCCAGCGCAACAACTGCTGCCAGAAAAGATCGTGCGATAGGTCACCGAGAGCCTCGCTCATCTGCCAGCGCCATGTGCCGCCCGTTGCCAGAATCGCCGTGCGGCCGTGCCCGTAGCTCTCGGTAATCAGCAGCGGCAGTTTCCTCCGGCCCGCGCGCAGGTCGGCAAGCACGGTGGCTCCAGGTTTCGGCGCACCGGCATCCTCATAGTCGGCAAGATAGGTCAGCTTCTTCCAACGCTGCGCATTCTTCGCCGGATCATCCAGTAATTGAGTAATGGGCGAGTTCAGACCCTGCGCCGTCAACTCGACCGTCGCCGCGTTGCGGTGAAAGTTGTTTTTTCCTTGCGGAAGAATGGTCGGTAGCAGGTCGTTTAGGCTCGAGGCCCCCCATCCGCCGTCGCTCAACGAGAACCGGCCTCCCAGAAACAGGATCCCCCCGCCGCGGCGGTCGACATACTCACGAAGCAGCTCCTGCTGAAGCGGTGTGAAATAATCGGCGTCAACCGATCCGATGATGATGCCCGTATAGCTAAACAGGTTCTCGGGCCGGGCCGGAAACCCGTTGGCTAGCTCGCTCGGATCGCTGATCCCCTGCCGATAGATCTTGTTTTCGCTGGTGCGTAGCATGGACACGAGCTGCACGGTGGGATCTTCCGCTTCGGCTCGCCTTATGAATTTGTATTCCCAACGCGGCTCACCCTCGAGATACAAAATCCTTCGCTTCGCGTCGCTCACAACGATGGGGCGCGTCATGGTATTGTTCGCGAGGTTTTCTTCGCCAGACAGCGTCTCCATGCTGAAGGTCAAGCTTTTTGCGCCCGCGGCACCGGCGGGGAAGAAAACAGGCTCGGCTTGCATGCGCCCATCGGCCGCCAAGGTGATCTCGCGCCCCGCGATCTCTTTAGCCCCATCGCGAACCGTGAGCTTCGCCTTCTTACCTGCGTAGCCTCGCTGTGTCAGGCTGACCGTCGCGGAAATCCGGCTCTCCGCGATCACGCTCGCGGCGATGCTGACGTCTTCGATCTCCACGTCATGCGCGCTCTGCTCTTTTCCGAATCCCACGGTGTGCACCGGGAGCCGCCGATTGCGTAGCGCTTGAAGAACATCGCGGCTGATTCCCGAGCCGCCTCCTGCGCTATTCTGGCCGCCATCGCTGAGCAGCACGATCGCTCCGACGGGCAAGTCCGAGGTTTCTGTGGCGAGCCGCTTCAGATTGTCGCCAATGCGCGTGGCCGGCGCTACCGGCATAATCTCTCGCGGCCCGTCCGCCGGCGTCAATTCACGGCCGAGCCGGTAGAGCCGCGTTTGAAAACGTTGCCGCAAGCCCGCGAGAACACCGCCCTCGAGCGCCTCGACTGCTGCCGCCTCTCGCGTTTTTCCCTCGCTATCCGCGATGCTCATGCTCCGCGAATCGTCCACGACAACGGCAATAATGTTCTGCTGTGAGCTGAGCTCGGCCACGAGGATTGCGGGTTGCCACAGCAAAAACAGGACCAGAGCTACAAACGCAGACTGTATTCCCCAAACCACCCAGGCTCGCCAGTTTCGCACCTCAGGCGCAGCGTTCCGGAGTTTCCAACGAATCAGCAGGGCAAGTCCAACAGCGGCTGCGACCATGGCCACGACCAGCAGCCACCCAGGCCACTTCCCGAGCAGCACGAATTGCCCTTTCCGGAATACCGCGCCCGGGTATTTGAACAGAAGCTGAAACATGCACCCTTCGCGTCCTTAGTGCTACAGCAAGAATCCAGCGCGTGGCCGTCGATCTTTCACTCCATCCGCTCCCGGCAAAACGAATCGCGCCGTACCACCCCTAATGAGTCATCCCATACAGGATGTAGTCTAGCCCCACGCGAAACGCCATGGACGCAAATGTTTCCGGGTAATTGGGATCATCGGCCCACTCCCACGCATCGCCGAGGTGCATATTGTGGCAGATCGCGACGATAATTCGCCCCTTGCTATCGCGGATGGCCCGCCATTTGGGCTGATAACCGTCCTTCTCATACGTCCGGCCGGTCCAAACATATTGCTCGCCGGGTATCTGCATCTTGTCGTCGATGTCGTAGAGCGTGTGGAAGATCTCATCGCCGCTCCGCAGGTCCTCGACCTCAGCGTCAGGCAGCACCAGGCGCATTCCGTTCATGAAGTTCTCCCAGTCCTCCGTACCATGGAAGTCATCCACCATCAGGAACCCACCCTTGAGCAGGTACTCGCGCAATCGTTTGGCTTCCTTCTCGCTGAATGTCCAGCTCTCCACCTGAACCGCGTAAATCCAGGGATAGTTGAAGATCTCGTCGGAATCGAGGGTAACCACCTGCTCCGTTGGCCTCCCGTCGATGCGCGTCAACCGGTGCATGGAGATCAGAAACTGCCGGTCCGCTTTGGGATAGTCGCGCGACCACGAACTCCGCCACCGGTGGCCGTAACCACCGAAATTACTCGCTATGTTTGTGGAATAGGCCAGGCGCGACCAGTAGAACTCCGCCTTGACGTTGGTCGGGGAGTCGTCATTTCCGAAGCCGAAATCCCCGGTCCGCTGAGCCCACAGCGCCGCGCACCCGGCCGAGGCTGCCAGAATCGCCAATGCGATGTGCGTACACTTCATAGTGAAGCTCGGCGGAGGCGAGTGCGCGAGTATTTAGACGGCGAAAGTGCTCACTTGGTTGCAGTTAGACCGGCCTCCTGCCCGCCTTGTCCGGCCCGCGTCCGCGTGAGACGATCGAGGCAGGTCCCGATTTTCAGGGAGCGGCATTACTTTGGATAGGCGCGGTCTCCTCAAACTCGGCAGCATGGCTCTGGCTCACGCCGCGGCGCCGCGGCTGCCGATCGGCCAATCGGCCGGCACTCCACGGTTGCCCACGGGCCATCCCCCCGAAGACAACCCCGATTACTTGCTTCGCATTGCCCCCGTCACCGTGGAACTCGACCGCTCCCATATTCTCTCCACCGTCGGGTACAACGGTGCCGCACCCGGCCCCCTCCTTCGCCTGCGGGCCGGGAGACGGGTCGGGATTGACGTCGTCAACGACACGGATACACCGGAGCTTGTTCATTGGCATGGCCTGCTCATCCCACCCGAGGTCGACGGCACCCAGGAAGAGGGCTCGCCGGTCGTACCGCCGCATGGACGCCGACACTTCGAACTCACACCCGGTCCAGCCGGAAGCCGGTGGTATCACTCGCACGCCATGGCAATGGATGACTTGCACAAGGGCGGGTACACGGGCCAGTTCGGCTTCGTCTACGTCGAGGACGGCAACAACCCGGGCCGGTACGACCAGGAACTCTTCCTCGCCCTGCGCGATTGGGAACCCTTCTTTACAGCAACCATGGACGATGAGGACGACGACACCCATCATGGCCCGTTGCTCGAAAAGCCAGCCACGCTGAACACCGACCCGGATGGCCTCGAGGTCGGCTCGAACACCTACTCGATCAACGACAAGGCGCTTGGGGCCGGCGACCCGATCCGTGTTCGTGAGGGTCAACGGCTGCTCATTCACTTCCTGAACGCCAGCGCCATCGAGAACCGCCGGGTCGCGCTGGCGGGTCACAAGATGAAGGTCATCGCACTCGATGGCAACCCGGTGCCGACTCCGCAGACACTCGATTCGATCTTTATCGGCGGAGGTGAGCGCATCGATGTGGTCGTCGAGATGAACAATCCGGGAGTTTGGATCCTCGGCTCAACAGAGAAGGCCATCCGCGAATCGGGCCTCGGCGTGGTTGTGGAATACGCTGGCCAGCACCATCAGCCGCAATGGATCGATCCGCCTCAAGCGCCTTGGGACTATACCATCTTCGGAACCGCCAACTCCTCCTCACCGGCTCCGCAGAAGACCATTGAACTGATTTTCGAGAAGCTGCCCGGCGCGGCTGGCAAGTTCAATCTTTGGCTCATCAATGGCAAGCCTTACCCCCATGAACGCGAATTCGTCCTCGAACAGGGCACGCGCTACCGCCTCCTGATGCGCAACCGCACCGACGATGCTCATCCCATGCACCTCCATCGCCACCTTTGGGAGTTGGCGGAGATCAACGGCAAGAAGACTGCAGGCATTGTCAAAGATACCGTGGTAGTCCCATATTTTGGCCGAGTTATGGTTGATTTCACTGCCGATCAGCCGGGACTGGCGCTTTTTCACTGCCACATCCAACAGCACATGGACTACGGTTTTAAGGCTCTTTTTCGCTATGGCTGAGGCGCTTGATTCGGTTCATCAGATTCGCTATGGACGACTGTCACCTGGCGGATAGACCATCGCAAAGCCCGTTCCCCGGCATCTCATTACAATAGAGATTTGCCCGGTGGCGAACGCGCGAGTGGCAAGACAGAAGGGAAGCTCGCATGAAGGAGTCCTGTCGAGAGTTGCTGAAAATTCTTTTCCCCTTCTGTTGCGCTTTCGCCTTTGTTCGCGTGATGTTTGCCCAACTTCCTTTCCGCGAATATCCTTCTGTCGAATACGGCGAATCGGCTCCCCTGCCGCCAGATTGGCAGCGTTCGGGTGAATGGGCTTTTGCTCGCCTCATGTACCCGCCCGGCCCCAATGACGGTTACCGTGGGCGTTTCGATGGCGATTGGCGTCAAGGCATATCGCTGTGGACCCAGGACGGACCGCCCGCCGACCGCAATTTTTCCGCGGCTGTCCGGCGACTCACTCGCATCGACGCGCGCTCCGTGGAACAGGACGTGAATCTCGACGATGGCGACGAGGTCTATAACTGGCCCTGGCTTTATGCCGTCCAGGTCGGTGAGTGGGGGATCACTCAACATCAGGCCGACGTCCTGCGCGACTACCTCTTACGCGGCGGCTTCCTCATGGCCGACGATTTTCACGGCGCGTACGAGTGGCAAATGTTCGAAAAGCGCATCCGTATGGTTTTTCCCGATCGCCCCATCGTCGATATCCCGAATGACGATCCAATCTTCCACACCCTCTACGATCTCGACGAGCGATATCAAATCCCCGGGGCCGCGCATTTGCGGCTCGGCTACAAAGTTCCGGATTATCCGCAAGGGCCGGGCGATGGCAAGGGCGCTCACTGGCGTGCGATCTATGATGACAAGGGTCGCATCATGATCGCCATCTGTTTCAACTCCGATGTCGGAGATTCCTGGGAATGGGCGAATCACCCCGCCTATCCCCAGCGTTACTCCGATCTCGGCTTGCGCGTTGGGATCAATTACCTTCTCTACGCCATGACCCACTGACCTGATCGCAGTTCAACCCGTTGCGAGTGCCAGCAACAGGTGCGTGTTATCTGTCGTTCCGGCGATGATCGTGATCAAAATGGCGCTCGTCATGTCGATCGTGATCGCGGAAGTCGCGGTCGCGACCGCGATCCCAGTGGTGATCGTGTTCAACGCGGCCGCGGTCTCCCTCCCAGTAGCCCCCGTAATATCGCTCGCCATCGTGGCGCGGCGGAATCCAACGCGCTCCCTCGTACGGTGGCCGAGTCCAATACCCTTCGTGCCATTTGTAATGCCTGCCCACCGGATACCAATAACCCGCCACCCACACGTGCTTACGAGCGGGGCTTGGGGGAAGAACGGCGACCGCCCGTGGCGGCGGTGGTGCCCCAATCACGATTCCGACAGAAACCTGGGCTTCACTTGCGCGAGCTAGAACTAACAGCGTCGCGACCAGCAGTGTCGCTCTGATGACGTTTTTCATGTGGCTGTAGCCTCCCTCGACATCCTACGCGCAAGCGGGGAGGCGTTCGGAAGCAGTGCTATTCGTGAATGCGAAAGAAATACTTGGTCACGCGTACAGGTAAATGTCCTGTCCCAGGTTAACTCCACCACCTCGCCACAGACATTTCCACGTGGGGATCCTCGTCGTTAGGAAGTTCCGCCGCTCTTTCTGGAGGTGGTTGTCTTCTGACCTGAGCCGCCGTTCGGTAACCGCATACTTCTCCGCGGTTGCGCCGTTCCCCTTGCGGGCAGGTTGTTGCATCGAGGCTCGGACGCAGACGGACCGGACGCTGACCCAAGATGTCGACGGCGTACGGGCCCCGCGAAGCGCTGCCCACGGCGCTGCCGGGGAGGTCCGGGTATCGCTTGCGAAGGCCTTTGACCATTTGACCATCTGCCTACACGTGGATAGCACGCGACGTAGGCGTATAATCGGTGCCGTTTGAGGGGGAAAACGATGCGCGCGGGGATATTCTCGACCTTAGCTCTCTGCCTGCTTGGATGCTTCGCGGTTCGTGACTTGGCGCAGGAAAAATCAGACGCGACGAGTATTCGTGCCTTGGAATCAAAATGGGTGGATGCATATAAGCAGCGGCAAATCGCTACCGTTGCGGGGCTGCTGGCAGATGACTACGTCATTACCGTTGAAGATGGCACCACCTACGGTAAGGTCGGCTTCATTAGCTATAATGCGGGACCCTTGCGCGTGGATATTGCGGAATTGGCGGACGTCAAGATTCGCATGCACGAGAACATCGCGGTGGTGACAGGGGCCTACCACGAACGAGGCGAACTGGGCGGGAAAGCCTACGACTATCACGACCGGCTAACCGATGTGTGGATGAAGGTTGGCGGAAAATGGCTGCTCATTGCATCGCACTATAGCGTGCCCGCGCGCCCTTAGTCGAACCCCAGAATCACTCGCACAAGGTTGGCCCGCCTGCACCGTCCCTCGAGGAAATTGCTCTCCCTGGGAAATGCAAGCCATTCCTTTGCGAAGATAGATAGGGCCGGACAGCAGCTGACCACTTTCTTGACTTCCACCACAACACCCTACACTGCCTAGTACAACCTGGCTCCGCAAGAAGCGGGGAGACACTCCGCCGCATAAAAAAAAACGAGCAGCGAGATTTGTTCCCTGGCGCCCTGAAAATGAAGGTTTTGCGCGCGCTGAAGCGCGAACCTCTCCACGGCTATGCCCTCGCTCAGCACATCAAGCGCACCTCGAACGATCTGCTTCGGATCGAACAACGCGCGCTCTATCCGGCGAAGCCACCGGAACACGATGGACGTTGCAAGAGCAGTTTGAGAAAGCGTCTGCGATCTGTAATCTCCTGTTTATGGTCCTTTAACAATGGCCTCTTAGAGATCGGTTATCGCGGCTCAGAACAGAAAAAAACAAAAACTCGAGATCGTCTGCTTTAGGCCGATCACTGATCACCGTTTCGCACTCTTTGTTGGCTTGCAGATCTAGGCCTATTCGTCCTCCAGAATACCTGGAGAGTTGCATGTAATGCTCGATATAAAAATACGGCATCTCCCCAATTGCACCATCGCTACGCCGTAGGTATTGTCGCTGCGGGACCCTGAAGATCCGAGAAGAGGAGTTTGCAGTTTCATTACAAATGTAAAGAACTGATGTTGTGTCTCTTCCTTCGTGTTTCGCGCAAGTGGACAACCAAAGGTCAGAAGCACGTAGCGGGGAGAAGGACACCAGGCAAGAAACCATCCGCTAGAGAAGACTCCATGTCAAAGCGTGCCTTGCGGTTGCTGCTGGTTGACTGGCTCTTTAGGGCGCGTTGTGGGCGGCGGATGACCCCTTCGTCGGCGAATGGAAGCTCAACCCGTCCAAAAGCAAGCTCAGCGACGAAATGAAGGTTGAGAGCGCCGGCGGAAACAAGTGCGCATTTGACTTCGGCGAAACCATCGTGGCCGATCGGACCGACCAGCCCGGTAACTTCGGCCCTGCCTTGATTGCATAACAATGTCGGTGAGCGTCCTGGGCCCGGGCCGCACCCATCATCGCCGCGACCTGCAAGCTCACCCAAGACGGCAACACCCACCTAGATTCGCCAGTGTTTCTAATTCTTAGATGGAGATGATATTTGAGCAACATCGGCACTGCAGCAGACCACCAGAACTGTCTTGATGTCCACTTCGACCGATCGTCGGCTTATTGGACCGACATTTATGAGTACGAAGACGTGGATGGAACCATCTACCGGGAGCGGCGTGCGGTGGTGCTGGCACTTGCGCAAAAACTGGGATTGCCGGCCGAATCGCGAATTCTGGAAGTCGGGTGTGGATCGGGATTGACCAGCGTCGAGCTGGCTCACGAGGGTTATCGGATTCAAGCTGTCGATTCGGTGGACGCCATGATCCAGCGTACGCGGCAACACGCCGACAAGGCGGGAGTCGGTGACCGGATTAGCGCGAGCGTTCGCAGTGTGTACGAGCTGGGCTATCCGGACAGTTCATTCGATCTGGTGCTGAAAATTGGGGTTGCCCCGTGGCTGCATTCCTTGGAGGAGGCGCTCCGCGAAGTGGTGCGGGTAGTGCGACCCGGCGGGTACTTGATTACGACGGCAGATAATTGGTGGCGGCTCAATCACTGGCTTGATCCTCGTTATTGGCCTCCGCTCCAACCGGTGAGGCGGCAAGTGCGCGACGTGCTTGAGCGGTGCGGGCTCGTTGGGCCGCGGGGAGCTTCAGCTCGGTTTCATTCCACCGGAGAATTTGACTCCTGCCTCTTGGCCGCCGGGCTCGAGAAGATTGCCGGCAGGACCGTGGGATTTGGCCCCTTTTCTTTCCTCGGATGGAAATTCCTCTCCGATTCCTCGGGAGTGAGGGTGCACCGCCGGCTGCAGCAACTCGCGGATAGAGGGGTGCCGATCTTACGGTCGATGGGAACACAATACATCGTTCTAGCCAGGAAAGGAGTCGCAACA
>WNGR01011571.1_pt1 | contig 13577 bp, 10 predicted proteins | sample 5407581 | NCBI WGS metagenome assembly WNGR01 (sample SAMN13153383, study PRJNA577476) | soil metagenome | isolation source: 80 cm soil or saprolite under Garry oak tree replicate 2 | place: USA:California | collected 2016-06-15 | reverse complement strand
GTTGTTGCGATTGGATGTGCCTTGGGTTGGGGTTGTTCTGTGGGCGCTCAGATCATTTCGTGTACCTCGTCGGGAGTTGCCGGGGTAGTGTTTGGCATGGGAGGGGCGCAGAAGAACGTTCCGTTTACCGCGATCGTGAAGGTGAGCTTCGAGCAGAAGCTGCCCGAGGGTAATGCCATTCACACGGTGGTGCACACGCATGAGGCGCGCGATTCGGCGGGCAGGACGCGAATAGAGAGGGCGCAAGGCTGCGTGCGCGGCGCAGATGGCCAGATGCATCAGCTCATTAACATAACTGTGAGCGACCCGGTGACGCGGACAGATATGAACTGGCAGACAGGAATGGATAGCGCGCCGAAGGTGGTGCACGTCTTCCATATGGCGGACCGGAGTGCGGTGCCGTTAGTGAAACGGCCGGAGCCAACACCGGCGGACGCAGAGCGGCAACAGAAGATGATTCAAACGGCGCGAACGCAGCAATCGCTGCGGCAGCGAGAGCAACGCACGGAGGACTTGGGCACGAAGGACTTCAACGGCGTGCCTGCGCAGGGGACGCGGATCACGCGCACAATTCCGGCGGGCGAGGAAGGCAACGATCAGCCGCTGGTAACTGTGACTGAGATGTGGAGATCAAAAGAATTGGGATTGACGATGACGGGGATCAGCGACGATCCGAGGCGCGGGCGGACTGTGACTGAGTACGAGGAGTTGAATCGCGGGGAGCCGGATGCGGGACTGTTCTCTCCGCCGGCCGGGTACACGCTGCAGGAGCAGCCGCAGAATGGAATTGGTGGAGTAGTGGGCGGCTTCGCATTGCAATAGACGTGCCCGGCGTTCTACGAGTGCAATTGCAAAATACGGAGATTCTGAGCCTTCGCTCAGAATGACGATTCATTTAGAGGATGACACTTCGTTCAGCGAATGACGCCATATTGCGTTACTGGTAGGCATCAGTCGCGTTCGCGGGGGAGCCGGACGCGGAACTCGGTGTTGCCGGGTTCGGAGGCGAAGGTAACGGCGCCGCCGTACTGGTCGACGATGCGCTGGACGATGCCGAGGCCCAGGCCCAGGCCGGTGCCCACGCCGACGGCCTTGGTGGTGTAGAAGGGATCGAAGACGCGGGGCTGGCTTTCGAGTGGGATGCCGGGGCCGTCGTCGGCGATGGTGATGTAAAGGTAGTGGCGGGGCTTGGGGCGGGCGGAGTTCGGGTCGGCGGGACTTTCTTCTTCCCAGGTGTGGATACGGATATGGCCCTGCTCCGGGACGGCGTCGATGGCGTTGTCCAGGATGTTGGTCCAGATCTGGTTCAGGCCGGAGCACTCGCACTGCAAGGGGGCGATGTTTGCGGCGAAATCTTTTTCGAGGGTGATCTGCTTCTCGCGAAATTTATGGCCGAGGATAACGAGAGTGGCGTGGATGCTCTCGTTGATGTCGACGTCCTGTTTCTGGCCCTTGCCTTCGTAGGCGTAGGATTTGACTGCTTTGACGAGGGCGGATACCCGGCCGATGCTCTCTTCGATGGTGCCTACGAGCTGCATGCTGGAGACGAGCGCTTCGAGCCAATTGAGCGCGTCGGAAAAAAATGGCCCCGCGAACTCTTCCCGGGCGCATTCGAGATCGTTTGAACCGATGCCGATGGCGACTAGCGTAGGAGCGAGCTTCCAGGCATCTTCGACGTTCGCGGTCTCCATCCACTCGGCGAGCGATTCTTCCGCGTCGCTCTGCTCCAGGGAGTTCATGCGAAGCGGCTGCTCCTTGCCGAGGGCGTACTCCTGCAGCTCGTACATGCATTGCTTTTGTTCGTGGCTGAGGTCGGCCTTGGAGAATTTTGCAGTGAGCTGGTGCATGCGGAGGAGGTTTTCGCGGAGTTTTTTGGCGGCCCGGACGGCGGCAGTTCCGGGGTTGTTGAGCTCGTGCATGAGGCCGGCGGCAAGGGTGCCGAGGGACGCCATTTTTTCCTGCTGAACCAGCATGCTTTGGAACTTCTGGAAACGGTGGGCCATGTTGCCGAGGATGGCCTGACGCACGTGGGGGCAGGCAGTCATGATGTTCCAGAATTGCTGCTCGTCGTAGCGGAGGAGCTCGCACGGGCCAGTGGCCTGGGCATTGGCGGCGTAGGGAGTGTTGGAGAGGAGCTGCATTTCGCCGAGGGCAGTGCCGGCGGGGAGCAAGGTGAAAGTCTGTTCGCTGCCGTCGGGCTGGGTCTGGAAGATGCGGATGTCGCCGCTGAGGAGGATCCAGAAGAAGCGCGCGGGTTCGCCCTGGTGTGCGATCAATTCGCCCTGGGCGACGCGGACTTCGGTGGCGTCACCGAGGCAGAGAACCTCCTGCTCGGGGATGGAGGCGAGCATGGGAACAGTGTGCAGGCGAGCGAGCATGCCATTGCCCATGCTTTGTTGCGGGTTCTCCGTGACCTGAACTTGCTCGCTCACAGTCTAATTTGATTGCTCCCGGGATTCAAAAGCTTCGGAAATCTTATGGTTCTAAGGGGTTACTTGCCATTCCCTTTGGGTGTTACGAAATCCTACAGTGTTGCAAGATACTGGTGCATGAACTGGACGGCGATCGACCCTTCGCCGACCGCCGACGCACATCGTTTGACCGAGTTGAAGCGGACGTCTCCGGCGACGAAGATTCCGGGAACACTGGTTTCGAGCAGATACGGCTCGCGTTCCAGCCTCCAGGCCGCGGGCGCCCGAGCCTTCAAATCCGGTCCCGCGAGAATAAATCCTTTGTTGTCTGTGGCGATGTCTTTTGGCAGCCAGTCTGTCTTTGGGGCGGCACCGATGAAGATGAAGATCGAGTTCGCTCCGCGGACTTCCTGGCCGCGCGGAGTTTTGAGCGTGAGGCACTGGAGCCGGCCTTCGCCGGACATAGACACGACTTCGGTGCCGGTTTCGACGGCGATGTTGGGGGTCGTGGCAATCTGGTCGATGAGATATTTCGACATGCTCCGCGTCAGCGAATCTCCGCGCACCAGCATGTGGACTTTTGAGGCATAGCGAGCGAAGTGCATGGCCGCCTGGCCGGCCGAGTTTGCGCCGCCGATGAGGTAAACCTCCTCTTCGGCGCAGGACATCGCCTCGGCTTTTGCGGCGCCGTAGTAGACGCCAGCCCCGGCGAACTGGTCGGCGCCGGGGACATCGAGCTTCAAATAGGAGACGCCGGTTGAGATCAGGCAGACGTGACAGGTCAGCTCGCGGCCGTCGGCCATCTGGACGAGGTGATAGCCGTTTTCGGAGCGGATGCAGGTGACGCGCTGGGTAAGAAATTCCGCGCCCAGCCGATTAGCCTGCAGGAAGGCGCGCTTGGCGAGCTCGTCGCCGCTCAAGCCCTGCGGGAACCCGAGATAGTTTTCGATGCGCGAACTCGATCCGGCCTGTCCGCCGACAGCGTCGGGCTCAACGATCAGGGTGCGCAGGCCTTCCGAAGCGCCGTAGACTCCGGCTGCGAGGCCTGCGGGGCCTGCGCCGACGACGATGACGTCGTAGAACTCTTCCTTGGCTTGCGTGCGCAGGCCGATACGGGCCGCGAGTTCCATGGTGGAGGGTTGCACCAGCGCGGTTCCGTCGCCGAAGAGGACAACGGGGAGTTTGGCGTCATCGAGGCCCTTTTCCTTCAGGATGTCGATGGCTTCCGGGGCCTGCTCCGGGTCGAGCCACTTGTACTCGATGCGGTTGCGGGAGAGGAAGTCGCGGACCGTGTGGTCGGTTGGCGACCAGCGTAGGCCAATGACCCGGATGCCCTCGTAAGGCGCCTTGTAGCCCTGCTTCCAGGCTTCCAGCAGGTCGTCGAGTACCGGGTAGAGCTTTTCCTCGGGCGGATCCCACGGCTTGTTGAGGTAGTAGTGAATCTTGGCTGCGTTGATGGCGCGGATCGCGGCCTCTGTGTCGGCGTACGCAGTGAGCAGGACGCGCTTCGCCTCGGGATACGTGGTCATGGCCTGCTGCAGGAAGTCGACGCCGGTCAGACCCGGCATGCGCTGGTCGGAGAGGAAGAGCGCGACCGTCTCCTTGCGCTCGGCCAGTTGGCGGCAGATGTCGAGCGCAGCGGCTCCCGAGGCAGCCCGGACGATGCGGTAGTTCTGGCCGTAATTGCGGCGCAGGTCCTGCACCACAGCTTCCAGAACGCTGGTGTCGTCGTCGATAGCGAGAAGAATTGGCTTCGGCATAGGGCGTAGTGTTGCGATGTTGCTATTCTGAGTTTGGACTGTATCCCACGGACGGAAAAAGCGACGCTTCCATTCGATTATCCCCGAGGCGGAAAAGGTTCACAATCCCGGGGCTTTGAACAACCACTGATCGGGTTAGTCTTGAGGTCGAACTCTAAACCATCCGGAACCGAATTCCGGGGGCGTGTGTATGAATTGTAGACAGCACTCCTGTGTCGTGCCAATGCCGCCGATGAAGGGACTGGCGGCCGCTTGCGCCCGAGGAGGCTCACCCCGATGAATCGAATCATCCTTGCCGACAACCAGGCGATCTTCCGGGCGGGTGCGGCCCGTGTTCTCGCCGTGGAAGACGACATGCGCATCGTGGCTCAATGTGAAGACTTCACGCGGCTCACGAGCGCCATCGACGCGCATCGGGGCGCGATTCTCCTGTTCTCCTCCAGCCTGCAACTCGATGCGAAAGCTGTGGTTGCCCGCGTTCACGTGGCGGGGAGCCGCTCGATTCTGATCGCCGAAAATGGCGCGGAAATTCCGGACGATTTTGCCCATGCCGTCCAGGGCGTAGTCTTTCGCAACGTGGCGGGCGTGGACCTCATCGACTGCATCCGCCGCGTTTCACACGGCCAGAGGTGTGTGCAACATTCCAACGTTACCTCGATCCTGGCTCAGGACGCTGTCGGAGCACGCGTCCGCGACCGCCTGACGCCGAAGGAGATGCAGATCGTTGCGCTCATCGTGCAGGGCTGCAAGAACAAGCAGATCGCGCTGCAGCTTCATACGAAGGAACAGGTGATCAAGAATTATCTGCGGAGTATTTACGATAAGACGGGCGTGTCGGACCGGCTGGAGCTGGCGCTGTTCACGATCCATCATCGGGTGCTGGCGGAAGCGGCGGCGCGGGCTAGCGATCTGCTGCAGGCTAAGACGGCCTGAGAAACCTCACAGACCCATGCGGTCTTCTTCTTCCTCGTCGTGCGGGTTGGCGGCGCCTAGTTTTTCGGCAATCGATTTTGCCTGGGTGAAGAGCAGGAGGTAGTCCGGGCCGCCGGCTTTGGAGTCGGTGCCGCTCATGTTGAAGCCGCCAAACGGGTGCGCGCCAACCATCGCGCCGGTGCATTTTCGATTCAGATAGAGATTGCCGACGTGGAACTCCTCGCTCGCGCGCCTGAGTTTCTCGCGTGAGCTGGAGTAGATGGCGCCGGTAAGCCCGTACTCGGTGTTGTTCGCGATGGCGAGCGCGTCGTCGAAGTTTTTTGACTTGATGACTGCGAGCACGGGCCCGAAAATCTCTTCGAGCGAGATGCGCGCGGCCGGAGCGACGTCTGCGATCACCGTCGGCTCGATGTAATAGCCGTTGTCGGCGTGCTGGAAGGCCTTGCCGCCGGCGAGGAGGCGGCCTTCGGACTTGCCGATTTCGATGTATTCGAGGATCTGCTTGTAGGCGGCCTTATTGACCACCGGGCCGGCGTAGAAGTTCTCTACGGGATCGCCCTGCTTGATCATTGCGACACGCTCGCGGAGGCGGTCGCAGAATACGTCGTAGATCGACGCGTCGACGATGGCACGCGAGCAGGCGGAACACTTCTGCCCATTGAAGCCGAAGGCGCTGGCGACGACGCCTTCAACGGCCGCGTTGATGTCACAGTCCGACTCGACGATGATGGAATCTTTGCCGCCCATCTCGAGGACGGTTCGCTTGATGAACTTCTGGCCGGTCTGGGTCTTTGCGGCGCGCTCGTGGATGTCCAGACCGACGGCTTTGGAGCCGGTAAAGGCGATGAAGCGCGTCTGCGGGTGGGCGACGATTGCGCTTCCGAACTTCGAGCCGGAACCCGGGCAGAAGTTCACCACGCCGTCCGGCAGCCCAGCCTCTTCGAGCAGACTGAAGAAGATGGCGGCAATGGTTGGCGCGTCGCCCGACGGCTTCAGGATTACGGTATTGCCGCAGACGATCGCCGCCGCTGTCATTCCTGCCATGATTGCGAGCGGGAAGTTCCACGGCGGAATGACCGCGCCGATGCCCAGCGGGATATACCGCAACCGATTGGCCTCGCCTGGGAGTTGGATCGGAGTGGTGGCTGCGTCGAGGCGGAGGGCCTCGCGCGCGTAGAACTCCAGGAAGTCGATGGTTTCGCCTACGTCCGCGTCTGCCTCGGCCCAGTTCTTGCCGACTTCGTAGGTCAGCCACGCGCACATGTCGAACTTGAGCTCGCGTATCAGTGCGGCGGTGCGGAAGAGGAGGGCGGCGCGTTCCGGTGCCGGGACGCGGGACCACGTCGCGAACGCCGACTGGGCAGCCTGCATCGCGGTTTCGACGTGCTCGTCGCTGGCGGTCTGGTGGACGCCGACGATTTCGGCCGGTCGAGCAGGGTTGATGGAGGTAATCTTGGCGTCGGTGCGCAGGCGGCGGCCGCCGATGACCAGGTCATATTCGCGGCCGAGCCGGGTCTTGACCCTCTCCAGCGCCTGTTCCATGGAGCGCCGCACAGGCGGGTCGGTAAAGTCCAGGAAAGCTTCATTCACAAAGGGCGCGTGCTGGTCGAGCGCCACCGGGTTCGTCGTCAATTCCGTCGCAATTGCCATAATTTCCATTTTAGTTCCTTTTTGGAAGCCATTCTGATGGCGAGTTTTCCGCCAAAACGCGGATAATTCAATCTCTTGAAACTTTTTGCATCCCGTTGCACCCGACCCTGCGTATAGCAGGATGAGAGCGTAGATGGCAATCGCACCCGACGAGTTTCGGAGGTTGATCGAGACCCACCAGCGTATGGTGTTCTCGCTTGCCCTGCGCATCATCGGAGACTATGCCACGGCAGAGGAGATAGCCCAGGATGTGTTCCTCGAATTGCACCGCAGCGGGGAGCGTCTTGCCGGCGAAGATCACATTCGCTTCTGGCTACGCAGGACGGCGAAGCACCGGGCTATCGACGCGCTCCGGCGAAAGGCAATCCGGCCCGAGGCTGCCGCGGAGGAATGGATGGAGGAGCAGCACGTCCACTCCGATCGATCCGCGCTCGGCGCCGGCACGCAGGCCAGGCTTGAATCGCTGCTGCGCACGCTGCCCGAGGCGCTGCGCGTCGCAATTGTCCTCCGGTACCAGGAGGAGATGCTGCCGGACGAGATTGCCGGGATGCTCGGGCAGTCGGTTGCATCTGTAAAGAGTCAACTGCACCGCGGACTTACGTTGATGAGGCGCAAGGCGGCAATAACCATGAAGGAGTACTTCCGTGAACCAGCCTGAAGACCTGAACCAGCCCGAAGAATTCAACGAGCCGGGAGAGTCGTTTGCAGAATTCGAACAGTATTTGACGAAGGCGCTGCGACGCGTAGACGCGCCCCAGGGTTTCGTCGAACGCACGATGGCGCGCGCCGAGGGATCCGGGGCGCCGCGAGGAAAGATTCTGATGATGCCGTCGAGACTGCGCGTCTGGTCCAGCGGAGCAGTCGCGGCAGCGCTGGTCGCAGGGGTCTTCGTTGCGGAACGGACCCATATCCGGCGGGAACGCGAAAAGGCCGAGTTCGCCCAACAACAGTTCGAAGCGGCGATGCGCATCACCGGCGAGACGCTGCAACAAACTCGCCTGCAATTGCAACAAGCCGGCGTGCCTTTCGGAGACTAAGGAATTTCTGCAGCACCAGAAGCGATTTCAGGAGAGAACGATGACGAAGATGATGAAGGCCACACAATTGATTCTTGCAGCAGGAATGGTTTCCGGTCTCACGGCGATGGCGCAACCGGCAATAATGAGTCCCGTCGCCAACCTGGTCGACGGCGACGTTCGAGTATCCGGTCTGAACCTTCAGACGAGCATCTCGATGAACGTGTCATACCAGGCGAAGGATGACTTCTTCAAGGGTACGGAAAGGTTTGCTCAGGGGGCGTCGGACGTTACGGAGGTCAATCTCGATCCGAATACGATGGGCATGGTCGGCAAATCGAAGGGTAAAGACGGGGAGATGGCGCGCAAGATGAAGACAATGTCCATCCATACCTATAAGTACGACAAGCCGGGAATGTACCGGATGGAGGATGTTGAGACTTATCGCAAGAAGCTCGAAGACGGAAGCTGGAACTGCTCGATCCACACACGCAACAAGAACGGGTCGACGGACATCTGCTCGCGGACTGCCAGCGATCATGAGACAAACGAGATGGTGATTCTGACGGCCGAGCCGCAGAAGCTCACCTTCATCCACATGAAGGGGAATATGTCGCTCGATGAACTCAATGGCATGAACGATAACGACGGCGATCGGCATCGCGATGAGAATCCGAGACCGCCGAGACCACCGAAGCCTCCCAAGGAGCCGAAAACTCCTAAGGTTCCCAAGGACTCGACGATGCCTGCGGAGCCTGTAGCACCGACTCCGCCGACAGCGCCTACCGCGCCGACTCCGCCAGCGCAGTAACGCTCTTAGAATTCCGCGCAAGTTGAGAACTTTTTCGAGAGAGCTTTCGTACTGGGCGATATAGAGCCACGCCATCTCTGTTGCTGTGGCCAATGATTGAGACAGGCTGTTGATTCAGGTTGCGTGCTGAAGAAGTGCGGTCGCGGCCCTGCGTTTGTAGTCGAGTCTGACGCTTCTCAAATCAGGAATGGGCATGGGTCCTCGGCGCAAGTTGGCCTCCCGAGGACGCAGGGATTCCATGCCTTCGATCCAGGACGCAGCTTATGCGTAACTGCGGGTGTGTTGGTCGCAGCGGTGTACGAGGAAATTCGTGTGTGAACTGGAAGACAAATGAGATCTCGAGGAGGATGCGATGGTTCGGTCTTTGGCATCGATGCTGATGAGTCTTACGACGGTACTGACGATTGGGCTGGCCGGCGCTCCGGCGAATTGTCAACAGGCGGATGCGGGCGCGCCGCAGACACTTTCGGGGATAAGCAAGAGCGAGGCTGACTTTTCCAGCAGGGCGGAGCTGACACGGCGAATCGGGTTGTATGAGACGGCGGAGCGGGATGCGGAGGCGGCGCATGTGGACATGCAGAGCATGCTCAAGATCTATTCAAGTCTCGCCGCGCTGTATGAAGATGCCGCGATGTATGCAAAGAGCGAAGCCTTGATGCGGCGCGAGATTGCGATGCTGCAGAATGGGCCGCAACGCGAGTTGGCTGAGGCGATCGGGCATCTGGCGGTGTTGCATATTGCGATGGGAGATTTTCGCCAGGCCGAGAAAGACGAGCTGGAGGCGATGCAGGTTCGCCAGAGTGTCGGAGATCCCATGGGCACTGCCTTGACCTGGAACGACCTGGCCGATATCTACATCAAGGAACGGAAATTCAAACCGGCATTGGACTACGCGCAGCGGGCGATGAAAGTTCTCGCAGACGATCCGAAGGTAGATCCGGCAGACCGAATTATTGTTCGGCAGACTCTGGCGTACGCGCTGTGCGGACTGAAACAGTGTGCCCAGGCGATCCCCTTGCTGAAGGACGCAGTCGAGATGGAGAAGACCACGTACGGTGCGGACAGCCTGTTGGTAGGGAACGGCACCTTTCTTCTCGGATATGTGTATTGGCAGAATGGCGATATGGAAGATGCAGCGACCTTGATGGCGCGAGGAACGGCGCGGATGAAGGTCGACCTCGGATGGGGGCACGTGGTCTATCTGGATGCGATGAACGAGTATGCGCGGTTTCTGCGGCAGCGTGGGCAAAAAGAGGCCGCGGCTTCGGCTGAGCGTGAGATCAAGATGGCAAACTCGGTTGTCGACGTGAATTCGCTGGGGACTCGACAGAGCGCGTTTGTGCCCGCTGGGCCGCGGTAGCGCCCCGCAGTTGGACGGTCCTGCGGAATAGCGCTAGCTGATGACGTGCAGCGCGTTCTTTCGGCCTGACGGATGCCGCGTACGCTGCCGAAGTGTTCCAGCAGGCGTTGACGGGTGCGCGGACCGACTCCGGGGATAGCGTCCAGCTCCGAGTCGCGGTCGCGCATCTCGCGGCGCTTGCGGTGATAGGTGACGGCGAAGCGGTGGCTCTCGTCGCGGATCTTCTGCACCAGGTGCAACACGGGTGAGCGGCGGTCGAGCACGATGGGGTCGGCCTCTTGTCCGTGGACATAGATGATCTCCTCGCGTTTGGCGATGGAGGCGAGCGCGGGCTGGTCCTGGATGCCAGGCTGGACGCCTATCTCGGCGAGCGCATCGGCCGCGGCGTGCAACTGGCCCAGGCCGCCGTCGATCAGAATCAGCGAGGGGAGAGGTTTTTTATCGTCCAGCAGGCGCTTGTATCGCCGCCCGACAACCTCGCGCATCGCCGCAAAGTCGTCCACCCCGGAGACTGTCTTCACCTGGAACTTGCGGTAGTCGGACTTCTTCATCGCGCCATCTTCCCACACGACCATGGAGGCGACCGTCTCTGCGCCCTGGATGTGCGAGATGTCGAAGCACTCGATGCGGCGGGGCAGTTCTTCCAGGGTGAGCGCGTCCTGCAGCGCCTCCTGAATTGCCTTCATTCCCGGCTGCAGAACACGGAATCGCTGGTCGTACGATTGCTTCGCGTTGAGGCATACCAGATCGACCAGCGAACGTTTCTCGCCACGTTGCGGCGCGAGAATTTCGATTCGACGGCCCGTGCGCTCGGTGAGCAACTCGGCAAGAACGACGCGGTCGGGGAAGTCTACGGGCACCAGCACGGTGCGCGGTACGTAACCCTGGTCGAGATAGAGCTGCTTGAGCAGGGAAGAGAAGAAGGCTGCGGGGGAGAAAAGGCTGCTGGTTGTTGGTTGCTGGTTGCTGGTTGGGTCGGTGAGAGTTGAGACCTCTTCGGTGATGGGCGAGTCGGCGGAGATTTCGGGTGCTGGGCGCGTTGGATCGGGCTCGAAGGAGGGAAGCGATGTGGAGTCGGTGATCTCGGCGGCGTCGGTTGGTGACGACCCCAGGTCAGACGTGGAGACCGTCTGACCCGGGGCGCCCGCATCGGTGTCATTGAGGGTGTCGGTGATGAGTTCGGGGAGGTCTTCCCAGAAGAAGTCGCGGCGATCGACCATCTTGCCCGCGCGCATGTGGAAGAGGTTGACAGCGAGCATTCCCGATTCGTAGTGGAAGCCGAAGACGTCGGCGTCTTCGTTGTCGGTGGTCGCCATGCGCTGCTTGTCGTGCATCTGGTGGACGGTGATGATCTGATCGCGGAGACGTGCGGCGAGCTCGAACTGCTCAAGCGCGGCAGCCTCTTCCATGCGACGGGTGAGGCGGTCTTCGAGTTCGTTGGGCTTGCCATCGAGGAAGAGCTGGACGTCGCGAATGGTCTGCTTGTAAATCTCCGGCGTGGTGAGGCCTTCGACGCACGGGCCGAGGCAGCGCTTGATGTAGTACTGCAGGCACGCGCGCGGATGGTAGCGCGAGAGGTCCACCTTGCAGCTTGGGATGAGGAAGCTGCGGTGGATCAGGTCGACCAGCCGGTGGGCCAGGTTGCCGGGGAAGTACGGGCCAAAGTAGGCGCTGCCGTCCTTGCGCAGGCGGCGCGTGACGAAGACTTTGGGGTAGCGGTCCGCCAGCGTGAGCTTGATGTAGGGATAGGTTTTGTCGTCGCGCAGCAGGATATTAAAACGAGGCTTGCGCTGCTTGATGAGGTTGTTCTCGAGCGCCAGAGCTTCGTGTTCATTGGCGACAGTGATGTAGTCGACGTCGACTGCCTCGCGCATCAGCGATCCGGTCTTAGCATTGGCCTGCGACGCTTCGAGGAAGTACGACCGCACGCGCGCACGCAGATTCTTCGCCTTGCCGACGTAGATCACCTCGCCCTCGGCGTTTTTGTAGAGGTAACAACCGGGCAGTGTGGGGATGGTGCGGATTTTCGCGAGCAGATCCATGGTGCGCTGAATTTGAGTTTAGCCGGAATGCGGCCGGAGGGCGGCGAGTCCAGCGCACAAGCCCCGGAGCCGGGGCGGCAAGTTAACAGCAACGTAACTTTGACCCGCTACCGAGCAAAACCTACCCATTGTCGAGCCTCCATTTCGAGGCCAGAAAACGGGCGCTGATCTATATCCTATGTGTTTTCAATACTATAGACTGCGGTACGAAATGGCATGGCGATTGCTGTACCAGAGGTGTCAAAGCTTGGGCCAAAAGTGCTTTGCATAGGAGAGTGACGACTATGAGCGCAGATTCATTCAGCCTTGTATCCAGTAAATTTTCTTCGAGTAGAGCCTTCGGTTCCGCGATTCTGGCGAGCGCACTTGCGCTTACTCTGACCACCGGTTGCTCGACCAAGAACTATGTTCGCTCGCAGACCGGTCCACTGATCCAACAGACCAACGACCTCGACGCCAAGACGGCGAGCGACCACAGGAACATCGGTGACACCGACCAGCGCGCGCAGGCGGGCATCACCAAGGCCCAGGCGGCGGCGGATAGTGCCGATCAGCATGCCCAGGCCGCAAACCAGTCCGCCGAGACAGCGGGCCATACTGCTCAGGAAGCCGTCAATCGTGTCGACACACTCTCCGGCGTAGTGGCGAACCTCGACAATTACAAGGAATTGTCGGACGTCAGTGTGACGTTCGGCTTCGATAAGAGCGTTCTGACCAAGGCGGACAAGGACGAGCTGGATCAGATTGCGACCAGTCTGACGAATGCGCGGGGCTACATTCTCGCGCTCACCGGCGGGACCGACTCGGTTGGCGATGCTCAGTACAACTACCAGTTGAGCAACCGGCGCGCGGATGCGGTGGTGAACTATCTCTCCACCAAGTACAACATTCCGCCACACAAGTTTTACCTGATCGGCATCGGCAAGGAAGATCCAGTGGCCGACAACCACAGTTCCGCCGGGCGGGCGAAGAATCGCCGCGTGGAAGTGAAATTGATGTCGAACATGTCGCAGTCTGCTTCGACTCAGGGGACTTCATCCGGCGGGCAATAGTCCTTGGGCTAAGGATTCCCGTTCGATGAATCACCGACGCGTCCAGCCATGCTGGGCGCGTCTCTTTGTCTGCAAGCCATCCAATGGCTGGGTTCGACTGAAAGCCGGGATGACTTGTTCTGAGGCTGGATGCGGGGACTGAAGCAAGTTGCAGGTTGCTGCTGGTTTTGGGTTGCAGGTTGTTGGTTGGGTGAGGCGGAGCTTTGGGGCAGGATGGTGCGGCCGGCTGAGGCGATGTGGGATTCTTCGGGGTCCTTCGACTGCGGGCTGCGCCCTTCGCTCAGGATGACGACGGTGGAAGGTTCGGGCGGAGCTGTCGTTTCCGGAACAGGGTTGGGGATTTGCTGGATGGGGGCGAGGTCTCCGAGGAATGGGTTGGAGACTACGTCTTCGACGAGAGGCTCCGGGTTGGCTGGGGCGTGGCGGAGGGATTTCTCGTGCTGGGTGAGGTTGGAAGCGGCGATCTGGAGTCCGTAGAGGAGCATGCCGGCGGGTTTGAGCTCGATTTCGCCGAGGGCGATGCGCGCGAGGATGTCGTAGAT
>WNGR01015650.1_pt1 | contig 13580 bp, 13 predicted proteins | sample 5407581 | NCBI WGS metagenome assembly WNGR01 (sample SAMN13153383, study PRJNA577476) | soil metagenome | isolation source: 80 cm soil or saprolite under Garry oak tree replicate 2 | place: USA:California | collected 2016-06-15 | reverse complement strand
TGCTCGTGATCGGCTGCTTCCTCGGCGTCGCGCTCGTCTACCCCGAGGTGCCGCCCGACATGCGCCTTGGCGCGATCGGGCTGGCGCTCGCCGCCGTGCTCGGCTTCGTCGTCCTGGCGCTCATGCAGCGCCACCGAGCGCGCGCGGAGGCCATCCTCGGGCGGATGATCGGCTGGCTCTCGCGGCGCCTCGCCCGCCGGGTCGCGCCGCTGACCGCGTCCTTCATGAACGGCCTGGGCGGCCTCGCCGACCTGCCGACCGTCTTGCTCGTGCTCGCCTACTCGGCTTACCTGTGGGGCGTGATCGTGCTCACCTATCTCTTCTCGTTCCTGGCGCTCGACATGCACGTGCCGCTGGTCGCCGCTTCGCTCGCCACGGTGGTGGTGGTGGCGGCCATGGTCTTCCTGCCCCAGGCCCCCGGATTCGTGGGCACGTGGCAGGCGGGCTGCGTGCTCGCGCTCAACTGGTTTCACGTGGGTCACGACGTCGCGGTCGGGTACTCCGTCCTCACCTGGGTGATCCAGATGGTGGTCAACATCGTGACCGCGGGCATCTTCCTGGCGCGCGAGGACCTGCCGCTCGGGCGGCTCCTGCGGCTCGCGTCGCGCGAAGCGCCGGCGGCGGGAGCGGGGAGCTAGGCCGGTGCGGCTCGAGGGACGCACGGTCGTGGTCGGGCTCACCGGCGGCATCGCCTGCTACAAGGCGTGCGAGGTGGTGCGGCTCCTGGTCGGCGCCGGCGCGCGCGCGCCGGTCATCATGAGCGCGGGCGCGCAGCAGTTCGTGACCCCGCTCACCCTGCAGACGCTCTCCGGGCAGCCGGTCGCGACCGACACCTTCAGCCTGACGCAGGAGTCCGAGATCGGGCACATCCGGCTCGCGGACCAGGCGGACGCGATCGTGATCGCCCCGGCGACCGCGAACGTGCTCGGCAAGCTCGCCAACGGGATCGCCGACGATCTCCTCACCACGGTGCTCCTCGCCGCGCGGGCGCCGCTCGTGCTCGCGCCGGCCATGAACGTCCACATGTGGGAGCACGCCGCCGTGCAGGAGAACCTGGCCCGCCTCCTCGGCCGTGGAGCGCGAATTGTCGGCCCGGCGAGCGGCGCGCTCGCCTGCGGCTACGAGGGGGCGGGGCGGCTCGCCGAGCCCGCGGACATCGTGGAGGAGGTGTGCTGCGCGCTGATCGCGCAGGACCTCCGAGGCGAGCGGGTCCTCGTCTCCGCCGGACCGACGCGGGAGCCGATCGATCCGGTGCGCTACCTCTCGAACCGCTCGAGCGGCAAGATGGGCTACGCCCTGGCGCGCGTTGCGCGGCGCCGGGGCGCCGAGGTGACGCTGGTCGCCGGGCCGACCGCGCTCGCGCCGCCGCCCGGCGTACGGGTCGTGCCCGTCGGGACGGCGCGCGAGATGGCGGCCGCGGTCGAGGAGGCCTTCCCGGGCGCCACGGTCGTGATCATGACCGCCGCCGTCGCCGACTACCGACCCCGGGAGAGGTACCCCCGCAAGCTCAAGAAGGACGCCGCCGGGCTCGCGCTCGAGCTCGACCGCAACCCGGACATCCTGGCCGGGCTCGGCGCGCGCAAGGGCGGGCGGCTCCTGGTCGGCTTCGCGGCCGAGACCGGGGAGGTGGCGGCCGAGGCGCGGCGGAAGCTCGCCGCCAAGCACCTCGATCTCATCGTCGCCAACGACGTGACCGCGCCCGGCGCGGGTTTCGGCGGCGACACCAACGCGGTGCGTCTGCTCGACGCCGGCGGCCTGGACGACGCGCTCCCCGTGCTCGACAAGGAGGAGGTGGCGGCGCGCGTGCTCGACTGGGTCGCGGCGCACCGGCGCCGCGCGGGCACGGCTACGCTGCGGCCGGTGCCAGGGCGCGCAGCTCCGCGGCGATCGCCTCGGTCATCTGGCCGCGGCGCTTGAGCGCGCGCAGCTTGCGGCGTAGCACGTCGGCCCGCGCGAGCGCCTCGCGCCCGGTCGGATCGGCGTGCTGGCAGGCGCTCTTGCGCCCGCGCCCGAGGAGGTCCTGGATGGCGCCGATGCAGAGCGTGTTGAAGCGCTCGACCTCGCCGCGGGGGAGCGGATAGCGGGAGCGGGCCGAGAGCCCCCGCATCAGGCGCTGCCACTGCCCGAGCCGTTGGACCGCCATGACCGAGCTGAAGATGCGCTTGTTGGTCTTGAAGGAGAAGAGCGTGCGCTCGACCACGCGCTCGACCAGGCGGTCGCAGTCCGGGTAGCGGTGCTCGAACACGGTGCGCATGAGGTGCCAGCGGTCGCGCGCCTGGGCGGCGTCGAAGCGCGCCTCCCAGTAGACGTGCCGGGCCGTGCGCGACGGGTAGCTCACCACCATCTGCACCGGCACGAAGTGGTTGTGGGAGAAGACGTCGCCGGCCAGGTGCGAGAGGTAACCGTAGGCGAAGGCCTGCTCACGCTCGCCACGCGCGGCCTCGGCGATCTGCCAGCCGACCGGCCAGCAGTGGCAGTGCGTGTAGAGGCTGCGCGTGTACTTCTTCGCCTGCACGATGTCGGCGGCGACGCAGCCGTAGAGGTAGGCGAGCCGGTGCGAGCGCAGGATTTCTTGAAGCGCCGGTCCGAGGGTGCTAAGGCTGTCCAGGACTTGCGACCCGTGGACGAGGTGGGTCACGGGACCCCAGGCGAGCGCGTCGTGCGGCCAGGCGAGCACGAGGGCCGCGACCAGTCCGACGAGCAGCACGAGCGGATCGTATAATGGGCGACGCACCGTCTCAAGCCGAGCGCGCGGAGCTGGCGGCTGCGTTGCGCACCTATGTGGAGTACCAGCGCGAGCTCGGCGTGCTCGGCTTCCCGCGCGCCGCGCAGCGGGTGCCACCGCCGCCCGCTCCGGCGGCGCCGGCCGTCGAAGCCGAGCGTCCCACGGCCGTGCCGGCGGCCACCCGGGACCTCTTCACGGCGCCGGGGCTCGGCACGACGCGCACGCTGGAGGAGCTGCGCGCTCACATCGGCGACTGCCAGCGCTGCAAGCTCGCCCCGCACCGCACGCACCTCGTGTTCGGCGTCGGCAACCCGCGCGCGCGCCTCGTGTTCGTGGGCGAAGCGCCGGGCCGCGACGAGGACCGGCAGGGCGAGCCCTTCGTCGGGCGCGCCGGCCAGCTCCTGACCGAGATCATCACCAAGGGGATGCGGCTCGACCGCAACGACGTCTACATCGCGAACGTCATCAAGTGCCGGCCGCCGGAGAACCGCAACCCCGAGCCCGACGAGGTCGCGAGCTGCGAGCCCTTCCTCCTCCGCCAGCTCGAGCTGATCTCCCCCGAGGTGATCGTGGCGCTCGGCAAGTTCGCGGTCCAGACGCTGCTCCGGACGAAGGCGCCGATCACGCAGCTCCGCGGGCGCTGGTACGACTATCACGGCATCAAGCTGATGCCGACCTTCCATCCCGCCTACCTGCTGCGCAACCCGGGCGACAAGCGCCTGGTGTGGGAGGACATCCAGAAGGTCATGGGGGCGCTGGGCATAGCGGGCGGGCGCCCGTGAGGAGCGCCGCGGCGCTGATCGCACTCGTCCTGGCGGCGCCGGTCCGGGCGGAGACGCCGGCCGCCCCGGCCGCGCTGGCCCGGATCGTGATCGATGGCTCGATCAACCCGGCGGTGGCCAGCTTCGTGCACGAATCGATCGCGCGCGCGCACGACGAGGATGCGCCGGCGCTCGTCATCCAGCTCGACACGCCGGGGGGCCTCCTGCCCTCCATGCAGGTGATCGTGAAGGACATCCTCGCGGCGCCGCTGCCGGTGATCGTCTACGTCGCCCCGAGCGGCGGCGGCGCCGGCTCGGCGGGCGTGTTCATCACGCTCGCCGCGCACGTGGCCGCCATGGCGCCGGGGACCAGCATCGGCGCCGCGCACCCGGTCGGCGGCGCCGGCGAGGACATCAAGGGGACCCTGGGCCGGAAGATCGTCAACTACACCGCCTCGTTCAGCGAGGCGATCGCGCACAAGCGCGGCCGCAACGTCGAGTGGGCCGCCAAGGTGGTCCGCAAGAGCGTCTCCATCACGGCCGAGGAGGCCGCGCGGCTGAACGTGGTCGACTTCGTGGCCAAGGATCTCGACGAGGTGGTGGCGCGCGCCGACGGGCGCACGGTCGACGTCGCGGGGGAGAGCCGCAAGCTCGCGCTCGGGAAGGCCGTGCGCGGCGCCGAGGGCCACGTGCGCGTGCACACCTACGAGATGCGGCTCTCGCAGCGCGTCCTCAACGTGATCGCCGATCCGCGCATCGCCTCGCTCCTCATGATGGCCGGGCTCCTCGGCCTCTACATCGAGTTCACGCACCCGGGGCTCGCGTTTCCCGGGGTCGCGGGGGCGATCTGCCTCATCCTCGCGCTGGCGGCCCTGCACGTCCTGCCGGTCAACACCTCGGCGCTGGCGCTCCTGCTGCTCGGCGTGGCGCTCCTCGTGGCGGAGGCGTTCCTGCCCACCTTCGGGGTGATCGGGGCGGGCGGGCTGGTGGCGTTCGTCCTGGGCGCGCTCTTCCTCTTCGACGTGGCCGAGACCGGCGTGGTGGTGCCGAAGAGCCTCGTCTTCGGGGTGGCCGGGGCGGTGGCCGGGATCATGCTCGTGGTGGCGACGCTGGTGGCGCGCTCGCAGCGAGCGCGGGCGTCGCAGGGGGCGGAGGGCATGGTGGGCGCGATCGGGGTGGCGCGGGGACGGCTGGCGCCGGTCGGGCCCGTGCTGCTACGCGGGGAGTACTGGACGGCGGAGAGCGACGAGGTCGTGGACGCGGGGGAGCGGGTCGAGGTGACCGCAGTGGACGGGCTCCGGCTACGGGTGCGGCGCGCCCGCCCCGCGGGCCGCTGAAAGGAGGCTTCGATGCCAGGCTTGCTGGGGGCAGTCGCGATCGTGCTGGTATTCCTGCTGAGCGGGCTCAAGGTGCTGCGCGAATACGAGCGCGCGGTCGTCTTCCGCCTCGGACGGCTGGTCGGGGCGCGCGGCCCCGGGCTGGTCTACGTCATCCCGGGCATCGAGAAGGCGCTGCGCATCGATCTCCGCACCATCACCATGGACATCCCCTCGCAGGACGTCATCACCAAGGACAACGTCTCGCTCAAGGTGAACGCCGTCCTCTACTTCCGGGTGATCGATTCCAACCGCGCCGTGGTCGAGGTGGAGAACTACCTCTTCGCCACCTCGCAGCTCGCGCAGACCACGCTGCGCAGCGTGTGCGGCGAGGCCCAGCTCGACGAGCTGCTCGCCGAGCGCGAGAAGATCAACGCCCACCTGCAGTCGATCATCGACCAGCATACCGAGCCGTGGGGCATCAAGGTGGTACAGGTGGCGGTCAAGCACATCGACCTGCCCGAGGAGATGCGCCGGGCGATGGCGAAGCAGGCCGAGGCCGAGCGCGAGCGGCGCGCCAAGGTGATCGCCGCCGAGGGCGAGTTCCAGGCCGCGCAGCGCCTCGCCGACGCCTCGGCGATCATGGCGAAGGAGCCGATCGCGCTCCAGCTCCGCTTCCTGCAGACGCTGGTCGAGGTGGCCTCGGAGAACAACTCGACCACCATCTTCCCGGTGCCGATCGACATCCTGCGGCCGTTCCTCGAGGCCCGGGGCCCCCGCTCCACGTAGGAGGCTGTGGATGCGGCTCGCGGAGCTCGACTACCCGCTGCCCGAGGCGCTGATCGCGCAGGCGCCGGCGCCCGAGCGCGCGGCGGCGCGCCTCCTCGTGCTCGACCGCGGCGGCGCACCGCTCCGCCACGCGCACGTCGGCGACCTCCCGGGCGTCCTCGGCGCCGGGGACGTGCTGGTCGTGAACGACACGCGGGTCATCCCGGCTCGGGTGTCCGCGGGTCATCCCGGCTCGGGTGTCCGGGCGGCGGCCGAGCGGCGGGCGCCTCGAGCTCCTCTTCGTCGCACCACTCGGGGAGGACGGCGAGTGGGAGGTGCTCGTGCGCGGCACGCCGCGCCCCGGCGAACGCGTCCACCTCGCGGGCGGCCGGGGCGAGTGGGTCGCCCCGCTCGGCGACGGCCGCTGGCGCCTCCGCCTCGCGCTCGACGAGCCCGCGCTCGCCTGGCTCGAACGAGTGGGCGAGGTGCCGCTGCCGCCCTACGTGAGACGCGCCCCGACGCCGGCCGATCGCGAGCGCTATCAGACCGTGTACGCGCGCGTGCCGGGCGCGGTGGCGGCGCCGACCGCCGGGCTCCACCTGAGCGCGGAGCTGCTCGCTGCCATCGCGGCGGCGGGCGTCCGGGTGGCGACCCTCACGCTGCACGTCGGACCCGGCACCTTCCTCCCCATCCGCACCGACGACCTCGACCACCACGTGATGGCGCCCGAGCCGAGCGACATCCCGCCGGCGACGGTCGAGGCGATCGGCGCGGCGCGCGCGCGGGGCGGACGGGTGGTCGCCGTCGGCACGACGACCGTGCGCGCGCTGGAGTCGGCCTGGGCGGACGGCGCGGTGCGCGCCGGTCCCGGCGCGGCGGCGCTCTTCATCCGGCCCGGCCACCGCTGCCGGGTGGTGGACGCGCTGCTCACGAACTTCCACCTGCCGCGCTCGACCCTCCTCGCACTGGTGGCGGCGTTCGCCGGCTGGGACCGCATCCGCGCGGCCTACGCCGAGGCCGTGCGGCTCGGCTACCGCTTCTACAGCTACGGCGACGCCATGCTCATCACGTGAGCGCGCCGTTCGCCTTCGAGGTGGTGCGCGTCGATCCGAGCGGGGCGCGGCTCGGCCGGCTCACCACCGCGCACGGGGTGGTGGACACCCCGGCGTTCATGCCGGTCGCCACCCACGGGGCGGTGAAGGGCGTGGCGCCCGAGCAGCTCCGCGCCCTCGGGGCGACCATCCTGCTCGCCAACGCCTATCACCTGGCGCAGCGGCCCGGGGTCGAGACGGTGCGGGCGCTCGGCGGCCTGCACGCGCTCATGGGATGGGACGGGCCGCTGCTCAGCGACAGCGGCGGCTTCCAGCTGATGAGCCTCGGCGAGCTGGTGCGCGTCGACGACGGCGGGGTGCAGTACCGCTCGCACGTGGACGGGCGCGCCGGACGCCTCGCCCCCGAGGACGCGGTCGCCGTGCAGGAGGCGCTCGGCGTCGACATCGCCATGTCGCTCGACGAGTGCGTCCCAGCGGCCGCGCCGCGCGAGCAGGTGGTGCGCGCCGTCGCGCGCACGAGCGCGTGGGCGGGGCGCGGCCTCGCGGCGCGGACGCAGGCGGCGACCGCGCTCTTCGGGATCGTGCAGGGCGGGCTCGACCCGGCGCTGCGGGCGGAGAGCGCGCGGACGCTCACCGCGCTCGGCTTCGACGGCTACGCGGTGGGCGGGCTCTCGGTCGGCGAGCCGCCCGAGGCGACGGCCCGCGTCGCGGCCGCCACGGTGACGCTCCTCCCGGCCGCGCGTCCCCGCTACCTGATGGGCGTCGGCACGCCGCGCGATTTGCTTCGCTTCGCGGCCATGGGATATGACCTCTTCGATTGCGTCCTGCCCACCCGCAACGCCCGGAACGGGACGCTCTTCACTCGACAAGGCAAGCTGATGATCCGCAACGCCGCGCACGCCCGGGACGCGCGTCCGGTCGAGGACGGCTGCCCGTGCTACACCTGCACGCGCTTCAGCCGGGGGGCGCTCCGGCACCTGGTGCTGGCGCGCGAGATGCTCGGCGCCCAGCTCGCCACGCTGCACAACCTGCACTTCTATCTGCACCTGATGCGCGAGCTGCGCGCCGCGCTGGCGGAGGGCAGCTTCCCCGCGCGCGCGGCGGCCGCCGCCGGGGCGTGGGCGTAAGGTGGGCAACCTCTTCTCGGCGGGCGCGGACGGGGGCGCCCCGCCCCTCCTGCAGATGCTCCCGCTGCTGGCGCTGGTGGCGGTCTTCTACCTCGTCCTCTTCCGCCCCGAGCAGAAGCGCCGCCGGGAGCACGAGCAGATGGTCGCCGCGCTCAAGCGGAGCGATCGGGTGGTGATGGCCTCCGGCATCCACGGCCGGGTGACGGGCGTCGCGGAGAAGACGGTGACCGTGGAGATCGCCCGCAACGTGCAGGTCGAGGTCGACCGCAGCGGGATCCAGACGGTCGAGAAGGCCCCGGCCCTCGAGGTGCGGGAGAAGGAGCGGGAGAAGTCGTGAGCCGATCCGTACTCACCCGGGCGGCGCTGTACGTGGCGCTGGCGGTGGCCGCCGTCGTCCTCCTGGTGCCGACCTTCGTGCAGCCGGCGCCGGCGTTCTGGCCCTGGCACCAGCCGATCCGGCTGGGCCTCGACCTGCAGGGCGGGACCCATCTCCTCTACGGCGTCGACCTCGACCAGGCGATCGACAACACGGTCGATCGGCAGATGCAGGAGCTGGAGCGCCTGCTGCGCGAGGAGCAGATCGGCGCCGCGTCGGTCGAGCGGAAGGGGCGCACCATCCACCTGCAGCTCGCCAACAAGGACAAGCGCGCGCAGGTCGAGGGGCTGGTGAAGGACCGCTTCCCGAACCTGGTCACGGTGCCCGAGCCCGACGCCGAGGCGGGCGACCTCGCCTACACCCTCGAGTCGCGCGAGGTGCAGCGCCTGCGCGACAACGTGCAGGAGCAGGCCCTCAAGATCATCCGCAACCGCATCGACCAGTTCGGCGTGGCGGAGCCGACCGTGCAGGCGCAGGGCAGCGACGAGATCGTGGTGCAGCTCCCCGGCATCCAGGACCCGCAGCGCGCCAAGGAGCTGATCGGCCGCACGGCGCTCCTCGAGTTCAAGCTGGTGGCGCGCGGGCCGGAGGCGGGTACGCTCGATCACCCCGGGCCGAACGTGCAGGTGCTGCCCGGCAAGAGCGAGAAGGGCCGCCGCACGAGCTACCTGGTCGAGCGGCGCACGCTCATGACCGGGGACGTGCTGACCGATGCGAGCGTCGGGCAGGGGGGAGTGACGCAGGGCATGGTGGTGAACTTCGTGTTCGACGCGCGCGGTACCAAGGAGTTCGGCGAGATCACGAGCGCGAACGTCGGGCGCCAGCTCGCCATCGTCCTGGACGGCGTGGTCGAGTCCGCGCCGGAGATCCGGGAGCCGATCACCGGCGGCCGGGGTCTGATCGAGGGCCACTTCGACTTCACCGAGGCCCAGGACCTCGCCAACGTGCTGCGCAACGGCGCGCTGCCCGCGCCGCTCAAGCTGATCGAGGAGCGTACCGTCGGCCCGTCGCTCGGGCAGGACTCGATCCGCAAGGGCGTGCTCTCGTTCGTGGTCGGCAGCACGCTCGTCATCATCTTCATGCTGGTCTACTACCGCGGCGGCGGCGCGATCGCCGATGGGGCCCTCCTGCTGAACGTCCTCCTCCTGGTGGGCGCGTTCGCCGCCTTCGGCTTCACACTCTCGCTCCCGGGCATCGCCGGCATCGTGCTCACCATCGGCATGGCGGTCGACGCCAACGTCCTCATCCTGGAGCGCATCCGCGAGGAGCTGCGCATGGGGAAGACCGTGCGCGCGGCGATCGAGGCCGGCTACGAGCGAGCCTGGTACGCAATCCGCGACTCGAACGTTACCACCTTCTGCTCGGGGCTCATCCTGTTCCAGTTCGGCAGCGGCCCCGTGCGCGGCTTCGCGGTGACCCTCTGCCTCGGCATCCTGACCAGCCTGGCGACCGGGGTGTTCGGCACGCGCGTGGTCTACGACTTCCTCACCTCGCGGCGGCGCCTCACCACGGTGAGCGTGTGAAGGGGGACTCGAGCCCGATGGCCACCAGCCGCCCGCCCCGGGGCGCGGAGACGCCGGCCCCCGTCCAGCACCGCTTCTTCGAGCTGATCCCGCCCGGGACGCGGATCGATTTCGTCGGGCTACGCTTCAAGATGCTGCTCCTCTCGTGGACGACGATCGCCGTCGGCCTCGCCTGGGCCTACGTCGGCGGCATCAACTGGGGCATCGACTTCGTCGGCGGCACCATGGTGCACGTCAAGTTCGCGGCGCCCACGCCGATCGGCGATGTGCGCGCGGCGCTGCTCAAACCCGAGCTCGGCGAGGCGCTGGTGCAGGACGTGGGACGGGCGGGCAACGAGTTCCAGATCCGGGTCCGCGGCGCGGAGAAGGGCGGCAGCAGCTCGGTGTCCGACGCCATCAAGGCGGACCTGCGCGAGAAGTTCGGCGAGGGCACCTACGACGTGCTGCGCGTGGAGACGGTGGGACCGAAGGTCGGGAAGGACCTCGGGCGGAGCGCGACGCTCGCCGTGCTGGCGGCGACCCTGGTCATGGGCGTCTACATCGCGCTCCGCTTCGAGCTGCGCTTCGGGGTCGGGGCCGCGATCGCGCTCGTGCACGACGTGCTCATGACGGTCGGGGCGCTCGCCATCGCGCGCATGGAGTTCGACCTGACCACGGTGGCGGCGCTGCTCACGGTGGTGGGCTACTCGGTGCACGACACCGTCATCGTCTCGGACCGCATCCGCGAGAACATGAAGAAGATGCGGCGCGAGAGCCTCGCCACCATCATGAACATCTCGATCAACGAGACGCTCTCGCGGACCCTCATCACCAGCGGCACGGCCATCCTGGTGACCGCGGCGCTCTTCGTGCTGGGCGGCCCGGTGATCCACAGCTTCGCGTTCGCGCTGCTGGTCGGCTTCATCGTGGGCACCTACTCGTCGATCTACGTGGCGAGCCCGGTGGTGCTCTACCTGGAGGGACGGCAAGCGCGGCGCTGATGCGGAGCCGGCGGCGGGCGCCGGCGGGGGAGGGGAGGCGCGGACGGTGGTGCGGAGGTGGGTGTGGCGGGGCGATGGCGCGGCGATCCCGCGCGCCTTCGCGGACACGGTCGCCGACCTGGGGGTGGCTTACGCGCCACTGGTCGCCCGCTGCCTGTGGAACCGCGAGGTGCGCGACCGGGACGCGGCGGCTTCCTTCCTCCGCCCCACGCTGGCGCACGGGTTGCGCTCGCCGCTCCTGCTGAAGGACATGGCGCGCGCGGCCGCGCGGCTGGCCGACGCGCTGGCGGCCGGCGAGCCGATCGCGGTCTACGGCGACTACGACGTGGACGGCATCACGGGCGCCGCCGAGCTCGTGCTCTGCCTGCGCGAGCTCGGCGCCGAGCCGTTGCTCCACGTCTCGCACCGCGGCCGCGAGGGCTACGGGCTCAACCCGGGCGCGCTCGGCCGCCTGCGCGCCGCCGGGGCACGCGTCGTGGTGACCGCCGACTGCGGCACGGCGGACGAGGGCGCGCTCGCGCACGCGGCCGACCTGGGGCTCGACGTGATCGTCTGCGACCACCATCACGCGCCCACACGGCGACCGCCCGTGCTGGCGCTCCTGAACCCGCTCCAGCCGGGGTGCGCGTTTCCCTTCAAGGGGCTCTCGGGCGCGGGCGTGGTCTTCTACCTGCTCATGGGGTTGCGCGCGGAGCTCCGGGCGCGCGGGCACGACCGGCTTCCCGACCTGCGGCGCTACCTCGACCTGGTCGCACTCGGCACGGTAGCCGACGTGGTGCCGCTGCGCGAGGAGAACCGTGTGCTCGTGGCCCACGGACTGCGGACGCTCGAGCGGACCGAGCGCCCCGGGCTGGTGGCCCTCAAGCAGACGGCGCTGGTCGACGGGGTCTCGGTGCGCGCGATCGGCTTCCGCCTGGCGCCACGTCTCAACGCGGGCGGGCGCCTGGCCGATGCGCGCGTCGCGGTCGAGCTGCTCACCACGGAGAGCGTCGAGCGGGCGGGCGTGCTCGCCGCCGAGCTGGAGATGCACAACGCCGAGCGGCGCGCCCTCGAGGACGCCATGGTGGCGGAAGCGGTGGGTGCGATCGAGGCGCGGCGCGACCCGCACGCCCGCACCATCGTCGTCGCGCGCGAGGGGTGGCATCCCGGGGTGGTCGGCATCGTGGCGGCGCGCCTCGCCGAGCGCTTCCATCGTCCCGCGCTGGCGATTGCGCTCGAGGGGGCGACGGCGCGCGGCTCGGGGCGGAGCGTGCGCGGCGTGCACCTGCACGCGGCCCTGGGCGAGTGCCGGGCGCTGCTCGAGGCGTTCGGCGGGCATCGCCAGGCGGTGGGCTTCACGGTGCGCCGGGAGCGCGTGGGCGAGCTCGCGGCCCGCTTCGAGGAGGCGGTCTCGGGCCAGACGACGCCCGCCGACCTGGAGCCCCTGCTCGAGATCGACGCGGAGGCGCCGCTCGCGATCGCCACGCCGGAGCTCGCCGAGGCGCTGGCGGCGCTCGAGCCACACGGCCCCGGAAATCCCGAGCCGACGCTGGTCGCGCGGGGCGTCGACGTCGAGGGCGTGCGCCGGGTGGGCGACCCGGCACGCCCGCATCTCCGCCTGCGACTCCGGCAGGACGGCCGCACCCTGCCCGCCATCGGCTTCGGGCTGGGAGAGCTGCCGGTACGGGTCGGGGACCGCGTCGACATCGTCTTCCGGCCTCGGCTGGCGCGCTGGCAGGGCACGGAGCGCCTCGAGGCGGAGGTCCTCGACCTGCGCGGGGGCGATCCTGCAGCGGCTCAAACCACCGAGAACGCACGGGAATTCGGCGTTCCTTGACGTTCGCGTAGCGCCCTGCTACCAGAACAGCGTCCCGCAATTGCCGCGGGCGGTGCCATGCTGGACGTCGAAGATAGCTTGCTGAACAGCAAAGAGGTCGCCGAGATCCTCGACTGCAGTCCGGATACGGTGAACGAGCTGGCGCGGAAGAACGTCCTGCCCGCCTTCAAGCGGGGCCGGCAGTGGCGCTTCCGCAAGCGGGACATCACCTCCTTCAAGCGGCAGCTGCGAGGAACCACCGCCGCATGAACGGAGCGGCACCCGGGAGCGGGCGTTCGCGATAGGGGGCCGGCGTCCCGGACGTTTCCAGGGTCCGGGCAGCTGACGACACGAGAGGAGACGTATGGCTCTGGCGAACGCGCAGCCGCACGAAAGCCGGCTCTACTACGAGTTCTCGCACCTCTACGACCTGCTCTTCCGGCGCGTGTTCTATCCGCGCATCGCCAGGGTCATCCGCTCGCTCGCGATCGAGCCGGGGACGCGCGTGCTCGAGCTGGGGGTGGGGACCGGACTCTCGCTCGACGCGTATCCCTCGCACTGCCAGGTGACCGGGATCGACCTCGCGCCCGACATGCTCGAGCGGGCGCAGGACAAGGTGAACGGCAACGCCTGGCGGCACATCACGCTCGAGCAAGGGGACGCGCTCAACTTGAAGTTCCCGGACGACAGCTTCGACTACGTGATGGCCTTCCACGTGGTCAGCGTGGTGCCGGATCCGGACCGCATGATGACCGAAGCCCGGCGTGTGTCCCATCCGGGTGGCACCATCACCATCGTCAACCACTTCCGCAGCCCGAAGCCCGCGATCGCACGGTTGCAGCGCACGATCGACCCGATCACGCGCTGGCTCGGCTGGACCACGCTCCACCTCGGGGACGTGCTCGATCACCGCATGCTGCACGTCGAGCGGCAGTGGAAGACGTCGCCGCGCTCGCTCTTCACCATCGTGGTGGCGCGCAACGCCAAGGCTGTGCCGGCGGCGCGCTGGGCGCCGCGCCCGCCCGCCCGCCGCTCGGAGGCCGCGCTCGCGTAGGAGCGTGCCCCGAGACTGCCGTGCACGGGAGCGGGGGCATCGTCTCCGCTTCGATTCGGCGCCGCTGGACACGGGTCCGGGAGCGACCGACCCGTGCCGCGGC
>WNGR01019100.1_pt1 | contig 13581 bp, 12 predicted proteins | sample 5407581 | NCBI WGS metagenome assembly WNGR01 (sample SAMN13153383, study PRJNA577476) | soil metagenome | isolation source: 80 cm soil or saprolite under Garry oak tree replicate 2 | place: USA:California | collected 2016-06-15 | reverse complement strand
ACCAGAGCAGTCTTCGCGACTCTTCGGGTTAGACGTCCTGGCATCCATAGAGAAACGCAGTCTGCTTGCGACAAGATAAGACGATGATCAGCTGCAGAACCATTATTCTTAAGAAGTTTGGAACAGTATTCTCTAGGAAAAGTGAAATTGAGACGTGGTGTTGGTGCGTGTGTCTTCTTACACGCTAGTACCTTCAGCAAGGCATAACTAGATTTGGAAGAGACTTGATGTATTAACCAGTCCTCGACCCTTGGATCTTCCTACCCATTTCCTATTCGGCCTTGCAATTGGATTTGTCTTCTTCGGAAAACCGGAAATCGCGTTGATGATAGGAGTAGGAACGCTTCTCCCTGACCTTGACCGGGAGTATTGGTTCTTCAGACCTCGGGTCTATGCAGATGAGCAGATTCACAGGGCCGGATTGCACAACGTGTTCGTGATGGCGTTCACCTATCTCATTAGTCCCTTTCTCGCCCTGGGGGTCTTCCTACATGTTCTGCAAGACTCTTTCACGACCGTCAAGGACCGTGGAGTCGAATGGTTCTTTCCCATCACAAGGCTCGTGAAGCGAGGAATGTACGACTCCCAAGGAGTCCAACAACCCCTCGACCCCACCAGACATGTTTACTTCTACCAAGAAGATCCCCATGGACTAGTCGAATATGCAGACAAGGATCTGCAAGAACCTGGGCCGGTTCCATGGAGACGCGTCTACGGCTTCGCGCAGAACAGCCACTTGTTGGACAGAGGGTTTCTCTTCGGTTCAGCAGTCGTACTACTAGCATGGCTAACCATTCCATTAGATCCTGCACATTTCTATCTCATCGAGGGCTATCTCTTCGGTAACCGACTCTTGTGGGGAATCGGGTTCGGCTGGGTTGTAGCTACATTTATCGCCGGCGAACTTGACAGGCGTGACAGAACGGAGGGTCCACGGCTCGGAAAATTCAACTTTGTGAAATTTCCTCTACTCGGATTAGGAATCGCGGGGCTTCTCGGCTGGATGTTTATCATGTGGAGTGAGGTTCAGGCAAACCTGGCCAGTATCTTCTCGAATCTCGCTCTGGTTGTGGTGAGTTGCGCGGCAGTTCTGATTATCGGTGCAGGAACGATAATCTGGCAAACCAGAAATGGAAAAAACACGATGGTTTGAACGGGTACGAATCCGCCCCGGTTCACAAGGTTACCATCGAATCGAGGAGGCCCAAGCCAAACTGGGGGCCGCTATCCCTCTTTTTTCTTCCGGAAAGGGGGAAACCCTTTTCCTTTAGCAACCATGTCCCGGGTTCAAGTCCGGTGGGACTCCGCACCGGCTGGGAACTTCTCGGTTTGGCAGAACCCCTTTTCCGGCACAGTTTGAAGCTTAGCGTGTTGTATGGACTAACGCGTAGGAGGTCGACCGGGAGAAATTCGGACCGCCAGCGGTGAAAGACGTCGGCCCCGCAAACACTGAGACTGCCCCCCCTCTTTTTTCTCAAACAGTTCAAGCACCGATTCAACTGCCCTCCTAACCGGCTTCTTCTGCCGTTCATGACGGGACATTGTCGGCCGGGAACATATCGTACTTTAGTGGGCCCGCCCGGGTTCACCATGTTGCTGTAGCATTTGTACCGCCCACTCAAACTCCCCTCTTTTTGGGACCTACGACTGAATGAGGTAAACCTCGAAGTAGTTCCTTCACATCACTAGCTCAAAGGTTCGCCATCTTCCAGAACCCCTCTCCCTAACCAAACCCAGCTCAACCATTTTCCTCATGTACTTCCGATACGCCCTGTCCACCACAGGCTTTCTCACCTTTCTGCAATAGGCCTTAGGTTGACGATAAAGCATTACTCGCAAGCAGTTATCGAAATGGAAGTTTCGTTTCTGGTTCCGCCCTCCAGTTTACCAACTACTAGTCCGTGTGTATCCCGCTAAAGGGTCAAGGCGGGATTGATGCTGGGTGGTTCCAGAATCAATCTTCCCGAGGGAAGGGTTGTTACGAAACGCCAGCCTTCCCCAAGAAGAGATTCTAGTTCACTCTCTTCTACAACGCGTTGTCGTTTGGGAGCCGGAGTGTCAGGGGATAGCTCGGAACGGGTTCGCAGCAGTGTGACCTGCGGCTCGGCCTTTGAGTATTCTTTCCTGATGTAGTCATGGTCGAATCCGTCGTATGCTCCCCTATAGCGCATCTGGTGACCCAACACATAGTCCAGAAAGACGGGATCTGTGACGCCTCCCCTTCTCATAGCGTTCTTCCACCATCGCCTGAACGCATGAGGATGGAGTTCGAAACGGGTCCAGTGCTTGAACTTGTTCGTTGATTCGACCTTAGTCAGGGGGACTCCTCCGTTGACCGCAGCGTTTCTCAATATCAGCCCTATGGTAGCCGGGTCGAGAGGCTTGCCCCTCTCGCTCCGGCACGCTGTTCCGCGACGAACCAATTTGCCTCTGACTTTCTCCCAGCCCTGACTGAAGCTTCTGAAAAGGAAGGAACGGTCGTCGATCGTCTCACCCTCGTCCTCCCGAATCTTAACCATGATCTTGATGAAATCAATGCATTCCTTTCCTATTGCGAAGGAGTGGTGAACTCTGTTCTTCGCCGCGTTGGGATCTACATCTATCACTATTGGGCTGATGGATTTCTCGATCTGCCTGCGGACATCTCCGTAGCGTAACTTGGTTATTACCCCCACTCTCTGACCGCTCTGAACCACGAAGGAGACGATTGCCTTGTCCCGCGGCGTCCCTGCTCCAAGGAGCGTCCTAAACAGTTCTGAGCGTTCGAAAATCCGCTGACTCTCGTATTCGGTTGCTCCCCGGAAGCCCGGAGCGAACCTTCCGAACCGGATCTCATTATGATTGAAGAACGACCTTATGGCCATGTACGCATTGTGGGATGTGTTGGAAGAGTAGCCTTTTCGATCATAGTCTTGATGAAACTCTGCGATCTTGACGCGCACGCTTCGCCTGTCCGTTTCCGCGAGGGAAACGAGCTGGTCCGGGTCAAGTTTCGAGAATTCGCAGAACTCTTTGATGTAGCGGAGATACATCCGGTACGTTGAACTCTTGAAACCGACCAACCAGTTCCTGACGGCTTCGTACTGATGAGGCTTCGGCAACCCAAACCCGGAATCATGGGACCAGACACGTCCTAAAACGGTTAACCGACGGTTTCTGACTAGATCCAAGGAATAGGGACCAGCCCGTGATGAATCACCAAAGGCCGACTACCGGTTCTTGTTAGCGAGTCCCAGGATCTCGTTAGAAGCTCCCTTTGACAACTTTGACGCTGACTATGTTCGGCGGAAATATGCCAAAGCTGAAAGATTCCTGACCGTCACCTCAACAGAGGTTCCAATCAGGAGCGTCCAAGCGATTCCCTCTACTCATGTATCCAACGGAGATGACAACGATGTGCCTCGCCCCAAGACGGGAGTCAACGAGTCATCACTGAATGGGAGCTTGAGTCCCACCTCTCCAATGGATGGCAGTACATAGCCACTCTCCCTTCAGGCAGAATAATAGTCGGTGCATCAGCTACGCTACCGCAACCGAAACACAGATGGAAAGCGCAGACCTCTCCGAAACGCTTGAAAGCAACAAATGGGTAACCGGAAGGTATTGACCACCTACCCCGGAGGGACGTTACTCCTTGAGATCGACGCAGAAGCAAGACAGGACGATTACGATTTCTGCCTGAACTGTTTCCCGCTCGAACGTCACTGCGATGATTACGTTCGACTAGTCTGTTGTCTCCGGGACCCATCTCTCTTACCTTCACCACACGCATCGTTGCAGTCGCTTCACGGTTGGCAAGTGGTAGCGCGGACTATCACTCCCACCCTGGAGCCAAGTCCTTTGCGAGCTGTCCATTCGTTTATTTCTGTCTTGGATGTTCATATTGCAGACTTTGCGAGGTTCACGCGTAAACATTTTCGCTCAGCCTGCGGTTGTCTAACACCCACCTTGGTTCTGGGGACGACAAGTGTTAACGGGATATTGCGAGACAACTCTGACATAGAGCGCACACAGGTGCAATTAACAGACGATGCATTTCCTCAGCAGACTTCGATCCTGGTTCAAGCCCAAGAGTAGGCCCCGCTGTGGAAACTGCGGCTACCCTTTCTTGACTCGCGAGGTTGATGGTACAGTTCTATGTTTGAGGTGCCACGCCGCCAACCGTGTCAACTCGGATAGTCCAGGGTCGCGGTGTTGAGATCTTTTACTATGGGATGTTTCTTGCGCTAGGTCACGACAATCGCGACTGTCAGGCCAGGCGGGATACTCTGGTATAGAGAAAGTTGCGAAACCGATACGACTGCGTGGTAGGTGCCTTGCGTTGTGCTCACTGCGTTAAGTGTTATGATGTCAGAGAAGGAAGGGCCGCAGGAAGTGAAGCTTGAAGGAGTAACCGAGAGAGCTGCCCCAGCTGGAATCGGGACACTATTCGTGACCACTACAGCTCCTAATACGGGAGGGGCGCACTTGAAAGAGTCAGCGACACTACCATGACCGGTCGTGTGCGAGAAGGTTATCGTGATTGGATTTGTGGTCCATATAACCTTCGGCGCTGACGAGGTAGAGGACACGGCAGAGACGGAGACGTAAGAGGCTGCTAGGACGGAACCTATGATGATCGCTAGTACGATGTGGTGCAGGTACCGGCCATGGAATTGCATGAAGTAAGCAAACCAGTCGGCTGGAAACGGCCTAATAAGGGTTTATTGGTCACGGTTTCTGGAGCGCCGATATTGACCTTCGCTCGAAGCGCTCAGCATCTCCCTGGACGGCCAAAGAATTCTAGAGCAGTTTTCCGCGTCGGGGTCCCAGATAAGTAAATAAGTACTCCTTTCCAGGCACTGCCATATTCCCAATTGATTGGGTCTACGTAGCTGACCATAATGATGGAAGAAGTTTACGCCCAAGAAAATCCTGAACGGAACCTGAGTAGGCCACAAACTCAAGTAGCACTAACCCAACTGTACGCAACAACGTCGGTAGGGATATGCGCAACAGTTGAGCTTCAGAATACTCTCTTGCTAGCGGAGCGCATTCTGAAGATCGAAGATCCTCTCGTCAAGGTGGATGAGATAATTGTGGCTACTCCCAACAGGGTACTTGCCCTAAAGCTAGAGAGACCGGACAGTCGTCTAATTGTTCTCTTTGAGAGCAAACGTGAAGGGAAGACCTCGGCCCTCAACAAGATAATCAGACGGGCCACTGGAGATATACTTGTCATTGCCTCTGCTGACATCAAAATGGCGACGGACGCGATCCCAAGGCTTGTCAGAGCGCTGATCGATCACGAGGATTGGGGCCTCGCAGACTCAAGAGTCCAGATGGCCGATGGGAATGGGTTGATGATGGACAAGGTGAACGGCCTTCTCTGGGCAGTACACAATGCGACCTTGGATGACCTTGACTTTGAGGAGAGATTAGCCCACGCGGGAGATATGTTCGCAGTGAGACGGAAGCTCATAGGTCCGGTGCCAGGCATCACCAATGACGATGCCCATATCGCACTTGAAGTCCGAAGGCAAGGTTTCAAGATCAAGAGAGTTCCCAAAGCGGTCGTCTGGATTACGGGGCCAACATCACCAGCGGATTACGTAACTCAGAGAAGCAGAATACTTCGAGGTCACCTGGAGCTGATTCGGAAATTCAGAACAACACCTACCACATTCGAATTCAGCATGTCCTCGCGGCCCTTGCGAAACGCAAAGCTACTTCTGAAGGTTCTTACCAGACTAGGGCCCACGTACATTCCTGCTCTGGCAACCGCTCTATACCTTGAGTTCTTCAGTTTTCAACTTGCAGTTCTAAGAACAATGCTCAGTACCAAGAATCAACCTTGGAAGCTAGCTCTTACAACGAAACCGGCCTAACACGTAATCTTTGATGTTGAAGACTGCAAGGAACCGGATTGTTCAGATTCATAGTTCCCTCGTTTTATTTGCGATCATAGGAACTCTAGGGATTTGCAGTACTAGTACCGTCATGGCCTCGTCCGCCTCGCAGCCAATTACTCTTGTTACGAGCCGAAGCGCGGCCTACTATCTGGGAAATATACCGTCTCAAAATACCGCGAATATTCTCTCGTTTGATTGGAATGTTAGCCTTTCTAATCTGTCCAATCTAACAGCGTCGATCCAGTTTAGTCATGACGATTCCACTTGGTCGAACTTGAATAGTTTCGGGTTATTCTCAGGGGAAGCGCAGGGCAGACAACCAATTGATGCTGGCTGGGCAGTGCCTGGCGTGAATTATCTGAGGGTTTCATGCTGGGTTTCGGGCAGTCAATTACTCTCTGGCGTGCTGAGACTGGAGGTCTTTGCGAACTACGGCTTAGCGGTTCTTTTAGTGTTGTCACCTTTTGTAGTTGTTCCAGTCCTCATAACTATGGTTCAAGTTAGAAGAAAGAGGAATAGACGATCTCCCAACCTTACACAGTAGGCGACAGTAGAAAGCTTCACGTCTCATTTCCAGAGGATTTCGGAGCCGATTACCATTGGAGAGAAATGAGAATAACGGTGTCGCAGGTGCGGAATCGGACTCCGATACTTGATGTTGGTTGCGGGAGTGGGCTAATCAGCAAACTAATTTCGACAAACCTTTCGTATGTTGGCATTGCATTTAAGTCAGGAGCGTTCAGAGCGGTTCTTCTGCTCCATGTAATAGAACACTTTCCTCAGCAATTGCAGGTTCCTCTGCTCGCGGAAATATATCGTGTGTTGGGGGCAGGGGGCGTCTTCGTTATCAGTACCCCGAATCGCGGGACTTGGAGAAATGCTGACAAATTTCTTCCTCCGAACAATCCTAAGCATTTTCACTGTCTACGAATCGGGGAACTTCGTCAGCTTTTGCAAGAATTCGGCTTCGGAAAGGTCAGACGTCACCCATACGATATTTTCCTCGAATATCCGCATCCAGTGGCGCGACTGATTCCGTATGTTGTTCGAAAGGCCTTCGCCAGCGCGTTCACAACGTTGGATAAGTGGCTTGTGTTCACAGCGGTCAAGTAGGGGCGTGACTTTCGACAAACAGGGTTTTCTCTTGGATTTGAAACACTCAACTCTAATCTCGTATCTGTCTCGAAATCTGTCGAGGCTAATTTCCCTACGGAATCATCCAATGTTCTGGCCTTTGCTCGTTGGTCTCCTTCTGAGGCTTGCCTTAGCTCCATGGACGGAGCAAAGATGGGATAGCTATACCAATCGACTGATTGGATCGTACGTTCTCGTCTACGGAATCAACCCGTTTCTTCCCGATACCAGTTGTAACTGTCCTGCCGTTCTGAACTACTCGTACCCTCCTCTTTGGCTGTGGATAATGATTCCAATGTTCGGATTATGGTTGGCAACGACGAGCTACATCTTCCCGTCATCTCCAGCTTCGTTGTGGGCTGCATGGGGTTCCACAGGGAATCTGTTCGAAGCATATCGGAGCTTCATTCCGGGAAATCTGCCAATACTGGACTTGCTGCTTAAGACGCCGGTGTTACTATCTGATGTTGCAATAGGATATCTGATCTGGCTGATTGGTGGACGGACCCCAAGGGCGGCCAAAATCAGTCTTCTGGTATGGATCTTCAATCCCTATGTAATCACAATGGGATCGGTGTGGGGCGTCTTTGACAGCATAGCGGCCATGTTTTTACTTCTGTCCGTCTATTATCTCCAGAGTGCTCGGTTTTCCTTAAGCGGCATATCACTGGCGATGGGAGTGGCAACCAAGCTCTTCCCGGCGATCGTTTTGTTCCCCGCTGTGTTCTATCTTCTTCTCGCTAAAAGGTCCGGACTTATACCCTATGTTAGTTCTTTTTTGGTAACAATCGCATTAACGTTATCCAGTGCTCTCGTCTTCCCACACGGATTCGATTACCTTAGCAGATTGCTAATAGGCCGCTCGTCCCCAAATTATGGCGGGACTCCTTTCTTTTCAGGACTTACATGGATGTTGATCTTCAATGATTATTCCTTACCCGTGGGTATCCCGGTTTTCTTCCTCATCCTACCCGTCCTTCTAGTCTTCTTCATGCTCATGTTTCGGAAATCCCTCAACAAAGGGAACACCGTCTTTCCCTTCCTGAGTGTCGCTTTCCTCGGAGTCTACTTGTCATATCCTAGCATCAACCCACAGTATGCAATCTGGATCCTTCCGATGCTTGCTGTTCTCCTGACTTGGAAGATGGCTAGCAAGTGGTCAGTCATATTGATCTCGGCAATACCTCTAACCTTTGTCCTCACGCATTACAACCCTCTCTATCTTGTAAGCCCAGCCTTAATTTTCAATGAAAACAACTATCTTCCCGCATCCGATGTCGTCAAGCAACTATGGAACTTTCCACCGCAGTTGCCTGTTCTGCTTGCCGCTCTATTCACCATAACCATCATTCTCACAATCGACGACTTGATGACGAGGGCAGGAGTCTTAGAGCATTCTATCTGGCGCATAAGGAGATGAACGATCTTGAAAGTGATCCAGCTAACTCCTTGGTATGCTCCTTTCATTGGCGGTGTTGAACACCACGTCCAAGCCCTCTCTGAAGGCTTACGTCGTCTAGGTTGCGATGTTAGAATATTCACTTTCACCAAATCTAATGAAAGAGACACGAAGTCGTTCCGCTTCTTGAGGATACCCGCAGTCCATGAATGCTATAGTATCTTACCAACGCCAAGTCTATTGGGGGACTTGCTTCGGTCGAATGCCGATATCATCCACGCTCATTCGTACGGCTATCCAATGGCTTGGGCTGCATCCGTTATCAGAAAGACCCAAGGAAAACCTTTCGTCTACACTCCTCATTCCGATCCCTACAGCAGAATTTACCCGATGCTTGATGCTGGAAGGTTGTTACCAGTCAAGATCTGCGACATGGTCATTGCAACAACAAGATTTGAAGAGGAACACTTCAAAGAAATGGGAATCAACCCTGCCAAAATCAGGGTAATTCCACAAGGCCTCGAAGTGCAAGCCGCCGGCCCTAGGCCTATCCATGAACCGTACATCCTATGTCTCGGCCGGGTCCTCTTTCATCACAAAGGTCAGGACATGCTTCTACGAGCATATCAGACGGGGAGGTTTAGTCACAAACTGGTATTTGCTGGAGACGGCCCCGATTTGCCCAAGTTGAGAAACTTGTCTGCCGGGAACCCCAATATCATTATTCTTGGACCCATCCGTCCATCTGAAAAATGGGCGTGGCTCGGCAATGCCGACCTCGTCGTAATGCCAAGCAGACTTGAACCCTATGGCCATGTTGCCATTGAAGCGTTGGCCATGCATAGGCGACTTGTTGTGACGCGGGTAGGAGGTTTGCAGCACATTGCCGCTCCTTACGCAGTACTAGCGGAGCCAAATCCTACCAGTCTTAAAGAATCAATGCATTTCGCATTGCAACAACATGGCAGACTAGCCGATTTTTCATATGTTTCTTGGAAGACGATAGCTCAAGCAACCTTCAACGTCTACCTTGAAGTGATTGCGGATGAATCGAGATCATTTTTCACCAAATAAGTGCGTTTGCCCCTGCCGAGCCCCCAGAGAAATGACTTTAGTAGTCATATCGAAAGAGGAAAGTAACTTTTCGAAATACGGTAGCTCTTCGCGGCTATGAACTTCTATCATAATCCTTTTTGTTCTTCTCAGGGTTTCCATGCCACCCTCAACAACCTTCTTCTCAAGTCCTTCAACATCAATCTTCAGAAAGTCTGGTGCCAGTCCGAAATTATCCAACTTTCTCACTGGAACCTGAATCACTCGCTTAGGCTTTTTCCGAGGAAGTATGCTACTGTGACCCAGGAACCCTTCGACATTCAATGAATGGTATGTGTCAGCGTCTCCCAAAGCGTAGGGCATGATTGCGACGTTACGGCAATTGTTCAGTGAGAGATTCCTCTCTAATATCTCTCTGCTCTCCGGAACGGGTTCGAAGGCAATTACCTTGTTGAATGTCTTACTGCACCTTACACTCCAAGTACCAACATGAGCACCGACGTCCACGAATAATTCACCGTTGGCGGGAAGAATTGGTCTGAGCCATCCTTCATGATCCAATGGCATTGAAGCGTCGGGAGTGCCCCTCATGTGCCACTTGAAGCCATCGGCAGAAGTCACTGTGCCCCTCAGCCAACGATAAGGGTTGAGAACGAACCTGTCTCTTCGATATTTCAGAATTGATTTCGACTTGGATCTCAATTTGTGAATCCAAGACCGATGAAGTTCTGACAAGGGATTATTCCTGATCTATGACGAAACGAACTCTAATCGACTATCGAAACGGGCGAGGAGAATTTTCAAAGATTGTATACCCGTGTGCAGAATCGGTCTCAAGCATATTTTCGTAACGGCTCCTTCTGATTGACCGATATAGCCGCCTTGAGCACATCTAACCGAAGGCCTAGGTCCCTTGCGAAGGTCAGAAAGGCCTCCACATCTTTCGGCAGGCATTTGCCTCTGAAGGGTCTACCGCCAACAGTACCGTAGGGGCCTATGCGTCTATCAAGCGCTGCAACTGAACTGACAACTTCGGGACCGACACCGAGGCCCTTGCATAGCTCGTGCACCTCGTTGAAATAGCTGATCTTGGTCGCTAGGAAAGCGTTGGCGACATATTTTGCTAGCTCTGCCTCTTCGAGCGTGCACCGGACGACCGGTTTCTGGAATGATTCGTACAGACTCTCTAACATAGTCCCAGAGTGTTGATCAAACTGGCCAATCACGATCCTGTCCGGTACCAGAAAATCTTCAAGAGCGGAGTGTTCGCGGAGAAATTCTGGATTGAAACATACACCGAAATCAGGTCCTACTTCCTTGCGTGAAACAGCTTCCAAAACTGGAATCAACTGCATGCGTGTGGTCCTGGGTGGAACTGTACTTCTGACCACGACGAGCTTGTACCCTGAAGAGTCAGCTAGACCGAGGCCAATGTCCTCACAAACGGTGAGAGCAGCGTGGAGATCGGTGCGTCCGGACACTGTAGGCGTTGGCACAGACACCATTACAATGTCCGAGGACCTTACAACATCTGAAACGGAACTGTGAACTTCATGACCGGAAGCCTTGAGTTCGTCCAGCCGGCTCGGATCATTGTCGACAAAAGTCACACCGTGACCTTTCGATTCTAATCCTATACCGCTAGCTCTTCCCACGACTCCGGCACCGATGATTCCGATTTTCAAATTCTACATTACCCCCAATGACACAGCGTATTGGCTGGTTCCGCACCTTGGGCGAGGGCATCTTGACCCGGCTTTTTAGGATTGCCCGCGAAAAGATGCTCTAGTTAACGTTTCACTGCTTTCGGGACTCATCGGGTTTGTTGGAAGAAATTTCTCACCAAGGACTCCAATGCAACACATAGGGTTCGAACTTGGCCAGATTGACGGAGAGATAATTAAGTCGAGATTCTCAACCTCATAGCGTCGTGCGAGAATGCGTGTGTGTTTTGCACGCGGTTTAGTTTCGGTAAATCGAATTATTTTGAGGATGCCTCCACGTTTTTAGGGTGCAAGCGACCTGTGTATCTAGGCGAGCATCCGAGGCTGACAGTGTGCCTAAGAAACAGAAAAGCCCTAACGACCGAAGATCGGATTCGAGGAACCCGAACAATCAGCTGTCAGAAAAACCACTTCCGTAGCGTTGAGAGAAAACTGAACCAGAGGTTAGGGAAAATGTCCCAGGAAAATGATTAGAGGTTCGAGAACCTCGACAGACAATTTGAGAGACTGGACCAGAGGTTCGCGAGAATCGACCGAAGCTTCAGGAAACTCAGGGAATGATGACAGCGACGTAGAGTAGCTAGTTTCTCGACGACCTTCCTCATGCCGACTTGAAATGAAAACCCCTTCGACTAGCGTCTACCTTAGCCAAAGGGTGAAGGAGCGATACTGCGGAAGTACTCTAGGACGGTAGGTGGCGTATCGCCCCGATTGGCTACGCGTGTGAGTTCCTGCAACTCGCTTGCTGTAAGCACGGTTACTCCCTCTTTCCTCGCTCGTTCAAGGTCAACAGGACTCACGTACTCTTTGGCGAGGGACGTTGCAACGACCGGTATGACTCTCAAAGGAGGGTTATTTCGATCATAGTGTCTCTTTCTTGTAGACAGTTTTCCGATCTTGTTGCGCAAGTCCGGCGCGTCGGTGGTACATTCGATCAGAACTAGCTCACCAGGGACTCCTGTGAAGGCTAGGACATCTGCGGAGTCAGTGGTCTCAGGGAAAGTTGAGATACATGAGAACCCGAGGAAGTGGAATAGGAGCAGAACTGACCTCTCAAAGCCCTTTCCTCTAACCTTCTTTTGTTCACCCGTTCCTTCACCAGCTAGTCCTTGGGAGAATGTCTTCAGTCCAGGATCGACCACTTCCTGGGCGGCCATTCTCGGATTCACTCCCGAAACAGCTCCTCTGAAAACTTGCAATCTGTCCACCTCTTCGCCTCTATACGATACCAGAAGCAGTACTGTTTCGACGGAGCGCGGGATTTCAAGAGAGCCTGCCAGAACGTCTGGCTTGTGTGATACTTTCTTCAGCTTCCTAGCTACAATCTTGCCACGACGCAGGGCCTTGGTTCCTGTAGAGAAGATGGTGCCGATTTCAACGGCCGTAGCACTGTGGCCGCCCTGAATGCTTAGTTGAAATTCGAGCTGACCCCCGATTACTGAGCCTTGTGAGAAACGAATCGCGACGGGGGCTACGACCTCGGCCGCTGAAGAAGACCAGGGATCGGCCCAGGGAGCTGACCCGATGAAGTCCGTTGCCAAATCCTGCAAGCTACTGAACGGCGTCTTTAGAGAGGGAAGTCTAGCTTCGAGTTGACTGCGAGGCTCGTAACCTACCACCGTTTGCATGTAGCTTTCGCCCCCTGAAAGCATGAACAACTGTGCATCTAGCCCTGTCAATCGAAAGCTCTGTTCACGCGTTAGACGTCGGAAAAATGCAGAGTAAGCGGAATCCCATTTGTTGGACCATCTCTTGTAGAGAATCCTTCTGCCGCCAAGAGAGAGCTCTCCTCCTGTAAAAATGCCCAGCACTTTTTCCAGGTCTTGGATCGGTAGAAACTCGTGGTGAGCACAGAGTCCAGGGATCTTAGTAGACTCAATCTTTCTGATTGGACCCCTTTGTTGTTCGGTCGATAGAGTGAATCGTGAAGCGAGATTGACCCAGTTGTCCCCTGCTGGAAGGTCCTGGGCCACATGGTATGCCACAACTCTTGCATCTATCAGGGTGTAGTCCTCACGAACGTTCTTGATTGCTTCTAGGAACTTGTCCCCTTCTGTTTTCAAGTTCTCTCAAACCGTCTATTGATAAGACGGGAGTGGATTATCCTATCTGTCAGAGAGGATGAGTAAGGTCTGTGACTGGTCCCAGACCTGCTTCTTTTCTATCGCGCCTGCTATGTATTATCTGAGGAATATGCGACCCGAAGAACGACGGAAGTTCATACCCACACCCTACCGCGACTCCGTGGAAGAACTCTCCTCCAAGATACTCGGACTCTGGAGCAACGAGCCCACGGCCTTCCTAACTCATCGCGAGATTACCACTAAGCTCGAGGCTACAGGAGTCCCGAAGCGAAGAATACTACGAGGCATCAAGCGTC
>WNGR01005489.1_pt1 | contig 13581 bp, 14 predicted proteins | sample 5407581 | NCBI WGS metagenome assembly WNGR01 (sample SAMN13153383, study PRJNA577476) | soil metagenome | isolation source: 80 cm soil or saprolite under Garry oak tree replicate 2 | place: USA:California | collected 2016-06-15 | reverse complement strand
CTTGCCATTGCTCTCTTCTCCCGATCATGGTTTTCTCTTTTCAGAATTATACCACAGACCGCAAGTTGGTATTAGAGAAGTAGTGCCATTCAGCAGTGATTTGTTACACAGTATTAGCTTGCAAGAGTTTTGAATAGCACAAAGGGGTAAGCTGGTGATGGTTAAGATGTAATACAGATATCCCCCCACAAATCCTACTGTGAGCACGACACATTGACAATGTGTTCTATCTGCCGATACACTTCCCTTTCATAGAGGACAAGCCAGTACCTCAGAAAAAGTGAGCAATTCATTGTGTGTCACTGGGAGGTGGCTACGGATAATCGAAAGACAGTTTCTACGACTACTTTTGCACAAGTGATCAGACAGGCACGGCGTCATGACGAGGAGGCGTTAGTAGCACTCTATCAACGTGCTCTCCCCGTTATCTATCGCTATGCCCTGGCACGGCTGGGCCGTGCAGACCTTGTAGAAGATGTCGTTTCCGAGGTTTTCCTGGTGATGGTGGAATCCATTGGTGAGCTTCGCGCAGAGCAGGAGGCTGGTTTTTATGCCTGGCTCCTTCAGATTGCTCAGGGCAAAATCTCCAGGGCCGTACGGCACGTGACGCGAAGCGAGAGAAGATACATCCCACTGCCGGGCACCTACGCGACAGACCACTACTCCGCTGTGGAGCTGATGGCAACCGATCTGGTGAGTAATCCAGTTGCGTTGCACGAATGGCGCGAGACGCTCGAAGAAGTGGGTCTGGCACTTGGTAGTCTGAGCACCGAACAGCAGGTGATCGTGATTGGTCGCTTTCTGGCAGGGCAAAAGATCGAGGACCTTGCCCAGGTACTGGGTAAACAGCCGGGAGCGGTGTGTGTTTTACAATTTCGTGCACTAAATGCGCTGGCGAAGCATCTGGGGCTGGCGCGTAGATCACAGGGCAAGGGCAAAGGAGAGCGGGCATGAATCCCGAAGAGTACCTGGATCGCTTGATCGAAAGACGCGAGCACGGAGAGGCGCAGATTCCTGTGATCAATGACGAGATCGCAGCCTGTCTGGCCGCTGCGGAGGTGCTTACTCAACTTCAGGAGATTGATGTCCCACCTGAGTTAGCTGGCCACCTGGAGTTACACATTCGCGCACGCGCCCGGCAGAACGGCACGACCATCCCGATGGTGCACCCTCGGAGTCCCGCAGGCTCGCCGCGTTTCCTGGTGCGCAGGACCTTGATTACCGTGCTAGGTATCGCTGCCATGCTGATGCTGGCGTGCGTTGGCATGCTGACAGTCTCCGCAAGAAGCCTGCCTGGCGATACACTTTATGGCTTGAAACAAGCTGAGAATCAATTTACGCTCACCTTTGCAACCAATCCACATGACCGTGTCAGTGTTCAGATCGGCCAGATACACAGCTCACTTATTGATCTGAACACCGTCGTCAATGGTGAACGTGATGATGATGCGATCCGGCTGGCACTAATTACCGTTGCTGCAAAAACAAACGATAGTCGAAGAGCAGTGGCTGCTCTGCCAGCAGGTTCTGAGCGTGACGCCGCGCAACGGGAACTCGATGGCGTCCTGGCCGGGGAAGAGCAGACATTGCGCCACTTGCTGGACCACGTGGATTGGCTGATCCGGCTGGCCCTCACCCAGCAGTTGGGAGCTCTGGGCGATCCAGTACCAACTGTGACACATGTCATGGTGCGCACTCAGAGCAATAGAACGCTTCTGATTACCCTGACAGGCACACACTTTGCGCCAAATGCCGAACTGATCATCGACGGGCGACCTGGGGGAATGGTGAGCCAGAGTACCTCGGAACAACTGGTCGCAGTCATCAGCGACTCAACGTGGTTTGCTGATGAGCATGTTTTTGGCGTACGCAATCCTGACGGGACTGCTGCCCAGATGGTTTTCGATGGGAACGATCACGAACTTGACCAGCCGGGCAGCGACCACAGAAAATATAGCACACCTACACCCAACAGCAATTTCCGTGACGAGTGAAGCGAGAGGGGAACAGAACCCCGCATCTCGCTGTTTAGCCTGAGAAAAATGCTAATTGTAGTAAAGATACCAGATACCTCTTCTCCTACCAGTCCTATTGCATGCAGACAGCATTGACGGCGTGCAAATCCTCTGGGTACACTGCCACTTAGAGCAATCTGATTATCTCTACCTCGTGACAGCCTTTGTCAAAGGGGCCTCGCTTGGTCAGGTACTAAAACAACAGGGGCGCTTCACCCCTGACCAAACGCTGGATGTGCTCAAACAGTTGGCAGCGGGCCTGGACGACGCGCATAACAAAGGTGCTGTACATGGTATATTAGGCCTTTCAAATGTGCTCTTAAGTAATGAGCTCACAGTGCAAATTGCCGGTTTTGGACTGAGAACGATGCTTGAGGTATTTGGGAATATACAGCACAAGCAACCTCAAGCTTCCCTCTTTAGTACGAGTGGTACCTTCCTGGGAAGCCCCGAATATATCTCCCCAGAACGTGTGCAGGGCATGCCTGTCGACGCTCGCTCTGATATCTATGCGCTTGGCGTCATGCTCTTTGAGCTTCTTAGTGGAACACCGCCGTTTAGCGGGGCGAATCCACTTGACATTGCTCTGAAGCGTATACAACAGCCTGGCCCCTCGGTTCACGCAGCGTGTCCTGACGTATCAGAAGCACTCGACCTGGTGATAAGTAAAACACTGGAACGCAATCCAGCGAAGCGGTATCAACATGCTGGCGATATCGCAGCCGCATTTGAGCGCGTCCTACGATTACTGGAAGCGGTGGAAAGGTCACCTACTTCCCGGGCTCAGCAGTTGGCGCAAGGCCCGCAGATTACGCTACCACCTACTGTCAACTGGTTCGAAGAGGTGGGAATTCCCTTTGGGAAGTGGCAGTTGATGCCGCCTATTGTCACGGGACATATGCCTGCAGTTACTTCCTCTTCTTCATCGGAAAAAGCGGCCCGAGAGGGGACAGCTAGCTGGCAGATGAATCCGTCTGCTACAGAACAACCTGGTAGCCCGGCAGAAATGCTTCTAGCCAAAGAGGCGTTACCTTCTCCAGCGGGCTATCCCCTCGATTCAATGCCGGGTGTCGACCCGTTTGCCCTGTGGTCCGCCACATCCGCAAAGACAGAGTCTCCTATACCTGGAATGTTCGTCCGGCGTCCAACCGTCAGCCTATCGATCGGCAGAGGGCGTTCGCGTCCCCGGCCTGCTCAAGCCGATCGCAGACGCCTGGTCAAGCTTATTGTCGTTGGCACCGCCACTGCAGGTGTGCTTGGGGTAGGCGGCATAAGCTTTGCGCACTTCATGCAAAGCGTGAAGCAGGTACAATCCAGGATCGCTAATGCACCCGGGACCGGGTCAACGCAAACAACGCAGTCGACTCAATCGATCCAGCCAACACAGGGCACGCAGACTCAGAATACGCCAACGGCAGGCAAGACCCCAACGCCAGGGGCCTCGTCAACGCAAACACCGCAACCGTCACCCACTGCGCATTCAACTCCAACCCCGCAGCCGACACCCAAACCAACGCCAACACCGCCCCCCCACACGGGTACAGTGATCGGCCACACGAGCCAGGCAACCAATAGCGCAACAACCTTTAATAATCCAACCGATGGGCAGGGCAGCCTGCTCATTCACCTCCCCAACGGCAATTTCGTTGCCTGTGAAAGACCCTGCACCCACGTAGGCGTGCCTGTCAATTACGATCCTGGCAGTGGTCAAATCGTTTGCCCTGCCCATGGAGCGGTTTTTGACCCGCTCCACGGTTTCAGCCATGTTTCGGGTCCAGGCAGCGGCCCTCTGGCGACCGTCACCATTCGCATAAATGGCGATGGAACGATTACAACTGGGTAGTTTGATCTGTCGTTCCTCTGATGGCCCTATCTTACCATAGCCTGGATAGATATTGCGGCAGTGCTTTTCTTCCTGCGGTGCATATTGTATCCTATTACTAACGGAGAATAAGCAGTTTGGAGAGGAGGAAGAAAAGAGTATGACAAGACAAACTTCAAAAGGAACGTGTACCTTTTGTCATGGAGAGTTTAGTAAGGCAAGCATGACCAGGCACCTGGAATCCTGTGAGCAACGAGTAGCAATACAGGCTGAAGCAGGGAGCCATCAAAAAGCGCAGAAAACCGGGGCATTCCATCTTGTTGTGGAGGGATACCGCTTACCCATGTACTGGATGCATCTTGAAGTTTCGGCTGGAACAACACTAGCCACGTTGGATCGCTTTCTCAGAGATACCTGGTTGGAGTGTTGCGGGCATCTCAGCGCATTTGAGATAGGAGGGGTTCGTTACTCTGTGGATGCAGCAATCTATGAATGGGACACAGGCAGCAAAAATATGCAAGTACCGTTGGATCAAGTGCTCCATCCTGGACAAACCTGTTCCTACGAGTATGATTTTGGCTCGACGACAGAACTGACGTTGAAGGTGATCTCAGAACGAGAAGTGCTAGCGAAAAAGAAAGCCATCGAGATTCTTGCTCGGAATAACCTGCCAACAGTTCCATGTGATGTATGCGGGAAACCAGCTACCAACACTTGTACTCAATGCATCTATGAAGACAAGGGATGGCTGTGTGATGCGTGTGCGAAGGATCACGAATGTGGTGAAGAGATGCTGTGGCCGATGGTAAATTCACCACGAGCTGGTGTATGTGGTTATACAGGTCAGGACCCTGCTTACATTTGGTAGTCAACCGTTCCAACATCTGAAAATTGCCCGTGGCGCAACCGTACTCGCTACAGCCCTGTATCAGTTAGCGTATTAGATGTAGAGCTACGAAAGAGAGGCCTATGGAACTGAAGGGGCTATTTGTTGGACTGACAACAATCGATATCCAATACCTTGTTGACACGTTTCCCGCGTTAAATTCTAAGACGGTAGCAGGTACATTTGCTATGTCTGTAGGAGGACCAGCAACAAATGCTGCGATCACTTTTGCGCATTTAGGTGGGAAAAGTCACCTGATGTCCGCAATTGGGAATAACCAGTTCACCCCCTTCATTGAGAGCGAACTGCACCATTACAACGTGGAGTTTACGGACCTGTCACCGCTAGCCAACCAACTTCCTACGGTGTCTTCGATCGTGACGACGCGTGGAGGCTACCGCACCGTTATTACCACCGCATCGTTGCTCACGTCTAACGCGAGCGATATGACGTGTATCGTACACCAGGACGACTATGGTGTGGTTCTCGTTGATGGGTTCAACATGGAAACGTGTTGCATTGTAGCTGCGCAAGCCAAACAGTGCGGAATACCCGTCGTGCTCGATGGTGGGAGTTGGAAGGACGGGATGGAGAGACTGCTCCCCTCTATTGACATCGCGATTTGTTCCGAGCATTTTCTTTCGCCAAATGGGGGCGACGAAGATAGTGTTATGGAGTATCTCGCTCGCCAGGGTGTGAGATACAGGGCGATCACCAGTGGAGAGTGCCCCATTATCTATAGTGTTCCTGATGACAACGGTGAGATCGCAATCGAGCCCGTGGAGGTGGTTGATACATTGGGCGCGGGAGACATTCTGCACGGCGCGTTCTGCTACTACTACGCGCTGGGCAACAATTTCGTGCCAGCGCTGCTTCATGCTTCAAGGGTTGCAACGTTGTCCTGTCAGGCTGTTGGAACGCGATCCTGGATGAACAGACTGGACAACCTCTAAATCCAGTGGTTCCTCACCAGGCATCTGAACAATGGGGGACCGCTGTCTAACTGAGACATCCGTTCATTTATCCTGACAGTGTGCTCAATGCTATCAGGAACAATTGTGATTGATCCTCTACGTTAAGGAGTGTTTTAAGAGAGCTCACTATATTTCTGAAGGCAAATAAACCGTAGGCTCACTTTTTCGTATATAAATTCATTAGAGAAGAAAATGTAGGCTCTCTTTACTCGTTATATCGATTGACGAGGGTAAATAGCTGCATCTATAAGGTGTAGAAGTTGTGAAATTACATGTTACTGTCACAACCAGTCTGTAAGGGCTGTGGACAACCGATCTGGGGTAATTATATTACTGCGTTGGGCGGCACGTGGCATCCCGAGCATTTTGTGTGTGCTGCATGTGGACGTCCCATTGCGGATGCCAGTTTCAACCTGTACCAGGGGGCGCCCTACCACGCTGTATGCTATGCTAACTATGTTGTTCCCAGGTGTGCTTACTGTGGTAAGCCGCTTCTGGGTGAATACTTCGTGGATTCTTGGGGAACACTCTACTGCAAGCAGCACGTGCAGGAGTATCCTCCTTGTGCCTACTGTGGTCGCCTGGTGCCGCCGGGTCAACGGGAGCAACCTTCCTCAAGTAGCTCTGAGGCCATTCGTTGCCCTATTTGCCGGGCCAGCGCTATTGAGACTGTCGCCGAGGCAAAACCTTTGTTTACACATGTAAAACAGTGGATCGGCAGTCAGGGGCTTGTAAATAATAACGTACCTCTCAGCCTTGAACTATGTGATCGCGCGCGACTGGCAGCACTCCTACAAGAACGCAACCATGTGTACTCGCTTGGTGCAACTGTCAGCTCGACCTACACGCAAAATGGTCGCGTGGTTCGGACCGAGATCGGAGGGGTGGCTGTGCTGCGCGGTTTGCCAGCAACGCTCTTTCAGGGAGTCACGGTTCACGAGCTTGGTCACGTCTGGCTCATCGTTCATAGCATCCAGAATCTGCCTTCCTGGGCCGAGGAAGGCTTTTGCGAACTACTCTCCCACCGCTTTTATACTGAGATGAACACACCGGAGAGTCGCCATTTCGCGCTATCTATTGAACAAAACACAGATCCCGTTTATGGCGTTGGCTTTCAACATGTTCGTGCTCGCGTCGTTGCTCTTGGTTTCGAGCGTTTCCTGGATAGCTTGCGAACGACGAAAGGCTTGCCCTAACTTCAGGAATCTGTTCTATTCCTCGCAAACTCATTGAAAGTGCAAGGATATGAGGGCTTTCCAGTACCACCCGCCGCGCCGGTTTCCAGCTCGCTTGGCTCTCGCGGTGAAGGTTCCCTGGTCACAGGTAAAGGTGAAAGTCTACGTATGCTGGGCCTTGTCGTAAAGAGCGTACCAGGTATCATCATAGTAGGGAGAGAACATATGCCCGAGCTGGATAATGCTGGTGAAGTCGTTATGGCCGTTGAGGTACCAGTTGCCGCTCATCTTAATGAACCAGGGGCCACCGCTGGAGCCACCGGTCATACCGCAGGGGATGGAGACCACCGTGCCACCCCCATGCTGCCAGCTTTTGCCGAAGGAACCCTCGCAGGACTTTCTGGTCTGGCCATCGAAGGGATACGCGGCGGGGTAGCCATAGGCGTAGAAGGGTTGATTGACAGGCTGATTATTGGCCCAACCGGCGCCGCCGACCAGGTCGGTCAAGACACCCTGGCTATTGGGAGAAACGATAGCCATGCCAAAGTCATGATGATAGTCATTTGGCTTGGCGCCTAACCAGTCGGAAGGGACCTCCAAATCGCGAGCGGCCCAGCAGCCAAAGGGCGTCCTGCCGTTCTCGTACAGAGGGCAGAAGATCAAGTTCTGCACCCAGTCACCATTCCAGTAGAGGCAGTGGCCAGCAGTGTCAACCACACTCTGGTTGCTGCTCACGACGGCAGTACCAGAGCAGACGAGGTCTTGACCAGCCCTGTTGGAAAAAAAGACTTTCCCGACGGTCGAGAGGGGATACGAAAGGTTTCCATTGCGCGGGGGCTGCCCCTGTTGCTGGGCCGCCTTGCCCTGGCTTGTGTCGTTGCTCCCCTGTGTAAGATCAAAAGCAGGGCCGATCTGCTGATCGACGTCGGTGGCATCGCGCATGCTCGCCGCTGTCCAATGCTTGACAGCGACGTCGGGGTTCGTATTCACCGGGTGCTCAATGATCGTCTGTGGAGGAGCTGACAGTGACGTGGACAGAAAACGCACAAATGCGACCAGGTACACCAGGTACACACTGGCAAGCACGCAAAGAAAGATCTTGCCAGCCAGGGGGTGGAGAATGAGTCTCTGCAGTTGTGGCATCATGCCTCTCTCTTTCCTCAAGCGTCGTGCGGACTAGAAGCGTGTGGAGGGCGTCGCGGATGCTTTTTCCCTCGATCGAGAGTATTGACGTTCGGCAGAGGAGCGGCTTTGGCATTGCGCATTTTGTCCGCTGTCCAATATTTGAGGGCGTCATCGGAAGGAGTATCCACCGAGTGCTTAATGATAGTGGTCGAAGGATCTGGTTTCGAAAAACGCTTCCATGCAGCCAGGTACACACCAACAAGCAAGCAAAGAAGGATCGTGCCAACCAGAGGCAGGTAAATGAGTCTCTGTTGTCGTGACATCATGCCTCTCTCTTTCAGAAAAGATGGTACGGACAGAACGCGTGTGCAGGGTAACATGCATGTCGTTTTCCTCTCTGCACTTTCCAGGAGCAACTTTTTTCCCAGGATCAGGATCGCGTCTCCTCTATTATAGATAAGTATATCACATCTAATGATTTTAAGAAGATCGGCAAATATGACCGTTGTAGCAGAGAACTCCTAGTTGGTTGCACTGCCGATCATGCCTCACCCGCTCTCTGAGACGTGCTGCCTGCACTCAGCCTTCGCATGATGGCTAGTTCGTCAGTGGTGGGGGCTTGTGTCTCGCTCAGGGTCTCGGCCACGCGCACCTGCCACCCCATTTCCGCGGCGATGGCCTCGCGCGTCACACCCGGATACAGCGAGACCAGTTGCATTTCTTGCTCCGCATTCGCAAAATCAAAGAGCGCCTTGTCGGTGATCACCAGTTGCGGCCCCTTGCCCGGTATCCCTACCTGCTGGGCGGTGGTGCCCCCCTGCAGGTGGCCTGGACTGGTCAGGAAGTCGAGCTGTTCGACAAAGGCCCGCTGTTTGAGGTGCATGATGATGTAGACATGCTGGGCGTTGATGGCAATCTCGCAGGCACCGCCGCTGCCCGGCAACCGCACCTTCGGCTCGGTATAGCTGCCGATCACCGTGGTGTTCAGGTTCCCAAAGCGATCGATTTGCGCTCCCCCTAATAAGGCCACCTCGACCAGGCCCCCTTGCAGATACAGGCCGAACAGGTCGGCCATCGAGATGACCGAAGTGGCCCCGGTCACCAGCGTGGGATCCCCGATGGAGAGCGGCTGTCGAGCCGGCTGGGCGCCATACACACCCGATTCATAAAGCAGTTCGAGCTCGGGGGCGACGGTTGAGCGAGCCACATTGCAGGCGAGATTGGGGAGGCCGACGCCGACAAAGACGGTGCGGACGCCAGCGAGCGCTCGTGCCGCCACAACCACCATGATCTCGGCAGGGGTATAGGCTTGTACGTTGGATGGCGTGAGGTCAGTCATGGATAGGCTCCATACTCGACGTGAGCGGCGGGCGCAGAGCCGGGCTTCAGGCGCTCCATTGTCTCTGCCCCGAGCTTACGCACATACGCTGCGTGGTCCGACAGGCCGTAGACCCATTCATCGAGCCAGGCTCCGACACGCGCTGGATCACGCGAGAGCGCATCCCACATCAGGTAAAACGCATTGTCCCGATCATAGTAGCCCTGGACATAGGAGGGATGGGCCCCATACGGGACGTGGACCACGGCGTCAACGATGAGACCGGGGATGAGGGTGCGGTTGGGGTCGGCACGGATGACCGACTCATCCACGATCTCTTCCACGACGACGATCACCTTGCGGGCGGCAAAGGCGACTTCTTTCTGCACGCCTAAGAGACCCCATACGTGTGTATTGCCGTGCCGATCAGCGCGCTGCGCATGAAGGATCGCCACATCAGGATTGAGCGGCGGGACGACGGCCACGACGTCCTCTCCATAGGGACTGTGCACCATCTTGATCTGCTCATTGACCTGTGGCATCTCGGACCCCAGGTAACTGCGCAAGGGGAAGAAAGGCAGGTGCGAGGCTCCGGCGAGATACCGTCCGACCATCCCATAATGGGAGTATTCTTCAATGGCAAGCGGCACCGGGATGCCCTTTTCGATGGCGCGGCGCAGGCAGTGTAACGGGCCAACGCCCGGGTTGCCCAGATAACTGAACACCAAGGTGCGTGCCACGCCCGCCGCCACCATCTGGTCATAGATCACGTCAGGGGTCATACGAATGAGCGTCAGGTTGCGCCGTCGCTGGCGGATGATCTCGTGCCCGGCGGCAAAGCAGATGAAGGCGGTAAAACCCTCAATCGCCACCGACAGGTCATCGCGCACATACTCAGCAATAGCTTCTTTCAAAGAGCGACGTTTATCTACCATTTCCACCTCTTTCTGTACACAAAGCTTACTCCTTCCCCAGACTTTTGTCATCAGTGATTCCTATGGAAACCTTTTCGGCGTGCTGAACAAGAGATCCATCGGCTCAGCCATACGGTGTTGCTCCCTCACAGGTTGAAAAACGCGGTTTCGTTTGCACCTTGTAGGACGATTGCAAAGCGGTAGACGACCGCTGTGTCACCAGCCTCGGGTCTGGCCAGTAACGTCGTCCTCCGATCTTCGGGGACGCATTGTAGGACCGGGTCTCCAGCGTTGGTAGGCTCATCCTCGAAGTATAGGCGCGTCACGACGTGGTTGAGCAGCCCGCGGGCAAACCGGTGACGCAGATGTGGGGTGCCTGCGACCGCTCACCATCGAAGGAGACAGGACCGGGCTTGACCGTCTCGAACCAGTACCTGCCGTCCTCTGCTGTACCGGAGCGGCCAAACCCCAGGAAGGACGGATCCAGCGGCGCTGGCCCGTGATCCGCGGGGTGGTTGTAGCGGCCATACGCATTGGCCTGCCAGATCTCGACCAGCGCATCGGGGACCGGTACGTCATCGCCGTCGAGGACACGCCCCTCGATGCGCATGCGTTCACCGACCGTCTCCGGCCGGGTCAGCACGTTGCGGCGCGCGTCTTCGCGCAGCAGCGTGGGCGCGAAGAATGGGCCTACTGTTTGCGAACTGGTTAGCAGATGTGTGTTCATCTCCCACCCTCCTTCGACTCGAACGGCGTGACGTACGGTCCGCGCACCACGATGTCCCAGCGATAGCCGAGTGCCCACTCCGGCTCGGTCACATCATGGTCATATACCGCGATCAGACGCTTGCGTGCGGCCTCGGTCGGCACCGCGTTCATGATGGGATCGAGTTGGTGCAGCGGATCGTCGGGGAAGTACATCTGCGTCACCAGCCGTGAGAGCATAGACGGGCCGAACACCGAGAAATGGATGTGGGCCGGACGCCAGGCATTGGGGTGGTTCAGCCAGGGATACGCTCCCGGGCGAATCGTCAGGAAGCGGTAGACCCCGTCTGCATTCGTCAAGCAGCGACCTATACCCAGGAAGTTCGGATCGAGCGGCCCCGGCCATTGGTCCCGTTTGTGGAGGTACCGGCCAGCGGCATTGGCCTGCCAGATTTCCAGGAGCGTGTTGGGCACGGGAGTGCCACGGTCGTCGAGCACACGACCGGTCACAATGATGCGCTGGCCAATCGCCTCACCCCCGATCCCGGCGTTACGTGTAAGGTTGGCATCTTCCGGTGTAATGGCGCTGATGGCGGGTCCGGGACCGGTCAACTCCGAGAGGTTCAGTGGCACCTCGATGAGCGGAAGCGTCGGAGCCCGGCGCCGCGTGGATTGATACGCCTCGTAGAGGTAGGGTGGGAACACCTCCCGATCCCCCCGTACGATGTCTCCGATGGTGATATGGTTCATGCATCCTCCTGATGTGACTTCGCCGAGTCTTCCTCTTCTGGAGCACGTGTTGGCTGATCGAACTCGTGCTTTGCCAGCGAAAATGCGGCGTTGGCCGCGGGAACGCCTGCATACACGGCCACGTGGAGGAGCACCTCCGCGATTTCGTGCGGATCGACCCCGGTATTGCGGCTGGCACGTAGATGCACGGCCAGTTCTTCACGGCCCAGCGCCGCCAGAATCGCAATCGTGACCAGGCTTCTCGTCCGCCTGTCCAGGTCCGGGCGTGCCCAGACGGAACCCCAGGCCGACTCCGTGATGAAGCGCTGGAAGTCGGCATCGAACGCGGTGGTGCGAGCGAGCGCCTGTTCAACATACTCGTTTCCGAGCACCTCTTTGCGGACCTTCATCCCAAGGTCGAAGCGTGATTCCGTCATAATGGCTCCTCTTCCTGACTCAGCATGTACATCTCCTTTATACCAGGAAACAACCTTCCGCGTTCGTTCAGCCAGATCATACTCCTCACGCGGATTTTGAGGCACTTCATTTCTTTAGAGTGAAGTATAGCAGGTTGTGACACAAAAAATCACGAAGGTACTCTTTCATTTAATGAGCTTGATGTATCCAGGCCGAGGAGCTTGACTCTCAGAGGCAGGTGTTGCACAATACTACTCTATCCGGTAAAGCATGCTGGTACATGCATTGGAGTTTTCGCTATCCTGGCTATGGCAATCAATAGTAGAAAGGTTGGCCTAGCATGACGGGACCACGGTTACAACACACTTCCATGCTCATACCGCCCGGTGCCCAGGAGTCGGTACGGGCGTTCTATGGAGGGGTCCTTGGGTTGGAGGAAAAACAACCGCCGCACTCTCTGGCACATCTCAATCTCGTCTGGTTCGCCGCCGGAGAGGGTGAGATGGAACTGCATTTTCTTCCCGATCCCAATCCACCTGATGGAACTGATCAGCGTCACATCTGCCTCGTGGTTGATGACCTGGAGGATTACCGGCGCAGGCTGACAGAGGCGGGTGCGACGATTACCTCAGCGGTGCCGATCCCGTATCGACCACGTTTCTTCTGCCGCGATCCCCTCGGCAATCTGGTTGAGTTTACGTCGATCCAGGGAGATTATCGCTTGGCACAATAACGCCACGTTCCAAAAACGAACATGTTTTTAATTCCCAGCCTCAGGCGGGCCTTCTTTCCGCCAAAAGGGATGCCGTTGGCCGTCTCGCACCAACGTGCGTTCAGAACGAAGTGGATCAGCCTTTTGCCAGACGAGCACGTCGATCCTCAATGAGTAAAAGGAGAATGAGAGCCACTTCGATTGGCTTATCAAGATAGGCATGTACAGTGTTGGAAGTCAAGGTATTGAGAACTGACATCCACTCATTAATGTGCGTGGAGGTGATAGAATGAAGGGGAGACGGTGGAACTGGCAACTTGTCCGCTCCGCTTGATCTACTGGACGCGTCCTTTACCAATGTCAAACCCCGAATAGCAATTGGAGGTCGCTATGACATCTGATCCCAAACAACACAGCCGTGTGATCACGGATGGGCCTGACCGCGCTGGCGCACGCGCCATGCTCAAAGGTATCGGCTTCACCGATGATGACCTGGCTCGCCCGATTATTGGCGTAGCCAACACCTGGATTGAGACTATGCCTTGTAACTACCACCTGCGCCGCCTTGCTGTTAAAGTGAAAGAGGGCATACGCGCGGCTGGTGGAACGCCGATGGAGTTCAATACCATCGCGATCAGTGATGGGGTGACCATGGGCACCGAGGGAATGAAAGCCTCCCTGGTGAGCCGCGAGGTCATCGCTGATTCTATCGAGTTGGTCGGTCGCGGTCATATGTTTGATGCCATCATCGCCCTGGTGGGGTGCGACAAGACCATTCCAGGTGCTGCA
>WNGR01015258.1_pt1 | contig 13584 bp, 19 predicted proteins | sample 5407581 | NCBI WGS metagenome assembly WNGR01 (sample SAMN13153383, study PRJNA577476) | soil metagenome | isolation source: 80 cm soil or saprolite under Garry oak tree replicate 2 | place: USA:California | collected 2016-06-15 | reverse complement strand
CAGTTTTGAGTACGGTGAATTTCTCGTGCAGGTAGCGCGCGTCTGTAAGTAAACTACAATGGGGGCGTTTGTGAATAAAGAGAGTAGATGGTAGCGGGCAAGCGAGCGCACCACTCTTTCACCTCGAGACTCGGGAGCTTGATCTTAGTATACTCTTCCGAAGGCCTGTGATTGATGGCGGCGAAGACTTGCATCATCACGAACTGCGAACAAGACGTCGTCAGTCGTCAGCGCATTAGGATTGCTGTTTCGACACACCTCTACAACCGGGTAGCGCGACAGCACTTCGTGTAGCGTGACAGTCTCCTTCACCAACAGTTCCATGTACTTGTTCGCGCCTGACATCGCTGGCGGGGCATCCCATCTGATCCCGTTGGGGCTCTTGATATACTCTGAGACGGTCACCCATGAACGACCAGCTTGGCGTGGATCGCGTTCTGGTGCTCCTGGTAGTCGCGCTTGAGTTTGTCAAACTCAACGAGTATGACAGCCTGGTTCTGGGAGAGATGCTGCCGGAACGTCTCGCGGACGTACGGGATGAGCACGATTGCGACCGAGGGGGACTGCGAGGCGAGGGTAAGGTGCTTCGCGGTGATATTTTTCAAACCAGCAGAGCGCATCACCCGCGCCAAGAACGACTTGACACGTACAGGAGTTGAAGGCCTTGAGGAACTCGATGACGCGTGACATCGCATCTGTCGTGAGCAGGCTGAGGTTGACGATCACTTTGAGGTAGTCAGTAAGGAGAAGGAAGCAGCGTCTCTTGGGTGACGGAACCGTAAAGTAGCTATGCTCCTCAATACGGAGGTGGTTCCTGACTTGGGGTGTTCGATTTGCTCGCGGGCTCGCGCGCGGGGAAGACGGTTGAGGCGAGGAAGGTCGGCTGTCCTGGCCGGGCGCTAGTAACGGGGAAGATAGCAACCGTAATGACGAACTGGTTCCCAGACAATGGAAGCAAAGGCTGGAGAAATCGCGAGCTTTACTGAGATCGCTAAATTCGGTGGTTTTTTTTAGGTAAGTGCCAGGAGAGGCGACGAGAGCGCAACAACTGCGGTCTCAATTTTAAGGATAAACTCACGTAGATCATGTAGGGCCAGAAGCTAAACAAGACCGCAATCAGCATCCCAAGGCGGTAGAGGCAGCAGCGGGGGCGTGTGAAGAAAGTAGGTACATGCTTGAAGATCTATGATAGCCTGGAAGAGGGGTGGTGGTATGGAAATGCAGCAGTGAAGCGAGAGAGAGTAGAGTATGTGGGTTGGTGCTCCAGCACAGGTTGCCCTGCTATGGCCTGCGCTTGCGACGACGGCATACCTTACTTCATTTCTTGACATTCTTACTGTTCTGTCTGCCAAGTCGTGTCTACATTGATAGTATTTGGCACAGAGACGAGAAGCATTGGCACAGTAGAGAGGGCGAAATGACGAGGGAATAGAGTGTTCGGAATTTCCCGAACGTGATGATATGGTTGTGCCACGCCCACAGCAGCCACGCTGGTCGGGCAAACTTGAATCACGAAGTGTAAGCTCATTGGGTACAATGTGGATGGAACTGTCGCTTTTTCACCATGCAGCGTGTTGAAGGAGAAAACAAGTCTCTTATGTTAACCATCTCACAATCTCGGCACCCAGGGAGCAGCTTCCTTCCTTTGCGCGGAGGGTATTCTTTCCTTTCGAGTGGGCCGAAATCTGATAACTGCACCCTCAATGTGTTACCGCGTATTGCGCACCAAAAAATAGCCTGATGGAACCAGGAGACTGGATCATTCTTCCTGGCGCAGGCGGCGGCCTCGCACATCTCGGTTTGTTATCCTTCCAACCGTGGTCACCCTATCTCATGCCGCAGCTGTCCAGTATGCTGCGCGTGCTTCCGGACTCTGAGTTGTAGTCGTCGGTACGTCACCCGAGTTCGTCCGTTTTTCTTTTTCTTTTGTCATTTCATTGTTTTACTCATCGTAATGTCTTCTAGACACCAGCGCAGAAAAGAAGAGCTGTTCCTGAAGCTTGGCCCGGAGAAATGATCGACTTCCGTGAGACAAAGGATCTCGCAAAGGACATCCAGGCTGTGGCAGGCGGAGAGGGCCCACATGCCACGCCCATTGCAACAGCCTCCGTATGAACGTTAATCACACAAGACACGAAGAACCTTCAACGCCGTCCAAAGAACCCCTCTCGTCCCCTGCAGTTCACATCCAGTGGAAAAACTCTCAGCAGCCGGTGCTGCGATAGAGGGATTAAGAGCCACGTCGTCAGTGCCTCGCCGTCGTGAGTTCTGTCTTCATGCTGGGCCATCCTTTTACGATTCATCCCACCCTAGCGCCAATGCCATTTACGTTCGATTTCGAGCTCCCTACTTCCACCACCGGGCTATTCTCCTCTTCCTTCACCACGACCACGACCTCCTCGGACCCCTTCCTTCCCTCCCGAGTGTGTTCCGCGCTCACCGTGCGCTCTCGCGCCCCCGGACACGTCCAGCGCCACTCGCAGAACGACGTGCCCGCGATCCCTGCGCGCGCTGCGATCACCACTGAAGGGCAAGGAGCGAGTGCGCGCCGCGGCGGGAACGCGTTCTCTAGACGAGCTCTTGTGAGCGCTGTTAGCGAGCATCGCGCCGGCACAAGTGGCGTGCACTACTCGAGTCTCCCCACCATGCCACCGAAATCTCTCAGTCGCAGGCGGCCGGCGACGCCGCCCCCACAGACACGGACATGAATGACTTGCCCGTAATGAACGTCGACCCCGATGCATGCGCGGGCAAAGTTGATAGAGTAAGCGAGTCCTGCTCGACTCGAGCAAGGAGCGTGACACAGCACGTCCCGCCACGCTCCTCGACGACGAGACATTCCCAAGGACGTGCCGAGCCGTCCCGCTCCAACTACCCTCCGTCCCCCACCACGACCTGCGCTCCAACCAAAATCCGTGGCAGCGGCTGCCACAACCACCAAGCCAACACTCACCTCCTACGTCATCGTGCGTCCCGCCGCCGAGCGCCGCATCTACACCCCTCGACTGCCGTTTCGACGCCCACCAGGTCCCGCGCGCCCACTCCCTTGCTCCCGCAGTTCGCCTCCCTGCGCCACGCATAACAACAGCAGCAGCGTGGTCCAGCGCCCCCGCTGCCGCAGCGTTCGTCGCGCTCGGTGGGCCCACGTCTGCCGCAGCCAGGGCGGCAACCGTGTGTGAGTGGGACACACATAACCCGCACACTGATCCGCCAAGCTCATCCCCCATGGTGGGTGCGATAGTTGGGTACCAGCGGGACATGGTGCAGAAGCGCATCATCACGCGGAACGTGCATGATTGTCTGCTGCGCCTGCTGCCCACCCTCGCTTAGACCCATGCCTTGAGCCGAATGTCGGTTGTGAATGGTTTTTTATTTTAATTTTTTTGAATACATTTATATACTAGGACATGTACCTAAGACAAAAACTAGTCGGTCGTAGCCAATTACAAAAGAGAGTGAAAAATGAAAAAATGCTAAAGTCTGGAACTACCATAACTTACATACCGTTCTTCTGTTCTCTTGCTTAAATGTTTCCGATAGCTCTACTCGGCTGCGGCTAGGTGATTCTTTGTCCTTTTTTTCACGTGGAACTCTTAGAGTACATATCACGCCCCCGTTTGTAGGGTTTTCATACCGTACTCATTTACACTTTGTGGGGTTTTGCGGGGGTGGGGGGGATCATTCCTGGAAAATGTACACACAGAGACATGTTCGGGAGAGACTGGCAGACGAGAATCTCACTGGGTTGATTCGACATACACAGCTTCGCACTCCGTACAACAAAAACAGGGTATGTAAATGTGTGGGTAGATAGATTAGATCCTCAAAGTGGTTATCCTTAACCCCACCTCGTCATCATATGCCATCTTTAACCTCGCTTCTTGGCGCGCAGCGCCTGCGCAGCCCCATCCACACGAGTGTAAGAAGTAATGTGAGCCTTAGCCTTGGTGGTATCCCTTTTCTCGTTGAAGCGCTTCCGGAGTGCGACGATCATCTTCATGAACCTGCAATCAGGACCTCTCAGCTCTGCGCACTCTCTCTCTTTCTCTCGCCAAACTTTTTGACAACAGCTGCCTTACCAGAATACGTTTAGCCCATTCAGGAGCGTGCCTCCGCACGCGTACCCTGCGAGGACGGCGCTCGAGAGGCCGTCGCGCACCTCAAAGAGCGTCTGGTAAAATTGATACGACTGATGGGTGATAGTACAAGGGGAGAAGGGGAATGAAGGGAAGGGGGGGGAGTGATGCTCGTTAGTGAGATGGCAAAACCGCTCTGCAAAAAGGCGGGGGCGTGTATGTACCATGATTGAGCCATAGACGAGACGCGCGCCGGCGAATGTGCTGATCAGGATCAGGCCGTTGACGAGCTGCAGCGGGCTTCCCGTCTGTCCCGTCTTATCCAGCATCCTGCATGGCGTTTTATTGCCGCGTCAGAAAATATGACTACAATCGCCACAGGGAATCGCTCCCGCCGCCGCGCGTACCAATGGATGTTCAGGAAAGGCGTGCTCCTGGAATGGGAAGTGTGACGTCAGTCCGATGACACGGCCAGTGTCGAGCAGCGGATAGGGCTACCTACAGCTCCCAAAGCAGGAAACGCGCGCCGTAGTAGGCGAGAAAGGGTCGCTGTGACGTGCACGCACGCAAACATTCAATGTTTGACGGGACGAGGACGCAAGCAATGCCTCACAAAAGCATTGAGATAGACCAACAAGCAGGCGAATCCTTGGCACGACACGACGAAGATATATCAGTGGCCATTCCTAGTAAAAAAGAACAAGAATCGAGAGAGGTCCGCGCACCATGCACCATGAACCCGAACCCTTCGTAATGCACCAAACACACGACCGAATCCCACAGGAAATACCTGCCCATAGGTGAGTTTTGTTCCGTTTTGTTCCGCTCCGTGCCACGCTTTGATCGCGATCGCAGCGCACTCACCCGCTCGTGACGGCGAAGAGCATGCCGACGCGCGGGTCCCATCCGAACGCGCGGTCCGCCACGAGCGCCGGGATATGTAGGCAGCGCGCGGCGAGCGGAAGGATCAATAGCGCATGGACGAGCGACGCCACGCGCGATTGCCTAGAGGGGGCACGCACCAGCTCTTCCCATTAGCACACACACGTACAACGGACAAATAACGACGCACCACCCGACGCGCTCGCGCGTGCCCAGCGCGTCCCAGGCCTTCTTCCCGAGCAAGAAACGCGCGAATTCGGGCGCGGCGAGGTGGTGCACTGCAGCGAAGCCGACGGTGGAGATGAGGAGGGTGTGCAGGTGGTCGGGGAGGCGGAGCGGGAGGATGGCGGCCATGGACGCGTTCGTCCGAGTCGTTCCGTTTCGTTGATCACTATTGCGAACCGGAAATCCGGCTATATACCGGCCCGGTCCCAGCAAAGAACAGGCGCAAAACCTCGAGTCCGAGTCAAAGAACTGACTGGAACAGCGGTCGACGAGCTGGCAAAACCCTTCAAACTTCGTTTCCAACACATCTTCGATGCACTCGGGTGTCCGATCACGCGTGTCTACTCGTCCGTTCCTTCATTGTATAAGGCGATACTACCTGCTCATCACAGATTCACCCTTAACCGGGGTTCTGCGCACACCTGGGTGAGTCCCGAGGAATGCCAACACTTTTCTTCTTATCAAAGGAATAAGATGTCAGGACCACACTGCTCCTAACTCTATTGATGCTCCGCCCGTATGCTATGATACTACATCTCAGCCACGTCGACGCCCTGTGCCCGCATCTGCTGAGAGAACCCATCATTACACGTCACTTTCCAGTTTCCAGAAAGGCAAATGGTCACACATTTGTGCATGACCCTCTGTTAGCCACTGTGCAGTGACGACTGGCACGCAAGGACCCTGGATCATGTACCCGCGATGGGCTAGGGTCCGAGTGCGAGTGAGCTCCGGCTCCTCAGGGTTTGCTGAGAACTCGAACCTTGGTGGGGAGAGCCGAGCGTCTGTGAACAAAGGTCTGTTACCCCAACAAGAAAGGAATCGTCCATCCCGCGAATTCGCGCTTCTGTTCGCCCAACGCAGAATTGGAATCACCACGTTCGCCGTATCATATGCCACTTCCAATGCTCCTCGGCCTCGGAAATGGGTCACGTATCATCGCCATTCGGCGGCGTTGGTCAGAGTGTGTGTCGCTTACTCGCTTGCCGCTGCTGTTCCCCAACATGATTTTGGGGCGGTGGACCACTCCAACTGCAGCATGGCAACGGTCCCAACCCCAGATGGGTAGATTTTCTCGTGCGTGCTTGTTTGTACATCAAGACGCTCACGCAAAGTTTTCGTTTTCAGGGTGCTGTTGCATAATAAAGAACTAATCATATGCTTTCATAGATCCATGCAGACAGACCGTCACGGTCACGTAACTGGTGTAGTGCAAGCCTGAATGCAACAATGGGCGCGCCGGTGGCACTCGGCCTCGTGTATCAGATAACGACTTGATGGAAAACACGACTTGCCACGGAGGCGATGGCCTTTCGGAGATACTCTGTTGGATTAGGCTACCTCCGCCTGCCTCCGTTTCGTTTCGTTTCACTTCGTCATCTAAAGTACGTTCGTATATACCCACTCAGACCTGACTTTTTTTTTGACAGTCAAATGACAACGGTGGCGCGAGGGTCTCGAGCAGATGAAAAACGTGCCACGACAGCCCAAATAGTGGGGGGCAATTAGGATTGCAGGGTGGATCAGTGTCTTGTTGTCATGACCTTGACCGTGACCAGGGTTGGAGCCGCGCGGCAACGGGAGTTCTTTCAGTTATCACTGTCGTTGTCGTCATTGTCATCACCATTATCAAACCAAAAAAAAAAAAACAGAAGCCATGCACATGTGGGCGGTATTAGTTGTAGGGTATATGAAATTTTAAAAAAGCCGCGAACGAACAAACGTTCAACGGGCGCTGTCCACTGAAGGTGACAGTCATCACTGTGCACACGTGCCACATGCACGTGTCTAACTCGACGTCACTTCAGCCCACTGGTGACTGGTCCTGGACATTTGAAGTAGAACGAGCCTGAGGAGGAACCCTAGGCCTGACGAAGCGGCCGACCCTGACCACGATCATGATCGAATGGCCGAGTTTAGGCCGAGTCATGAGGACTGTGACATCATGAATCACGGCATCACATGATCACACCTGCCCCCAGACCACCATCATCACTGCATGCAAAGCAGAGTTTTCAGTCAAATAAAACCCATAGAAAACTCTGTGAGGTGTTAACCACTTATCAGAGTTTATATTATCGAAAAACTTTGAAAAAAAAAGTTTAAATTTTATTTGGGCTACTGGGCCACCACCAAAAGAGGTAAACTCTTTTTTCTCCTCACAGACCACATGATCAGCCCAAACAAAAGACTTCAATTGTTCAGGCTGTATCATGTGGTCAATGTGATTTGTTAGGAGAAAAAAGACTTTACCTCTTTTTTAGTGGTGGCCCAGCAGCCCAAATAAAACTTAAACTTTTTTTTTCAAAGTTTTTTGATAAAATAAAATTCTGATAAGTGGTTAACACCTCACAGAGTTTTCTATGAGTTTTATTAGACCAAAAACTCTGCTTTGCATGCAGTGTGAGTGTGTGGAGTGCGTGGAGTATCTGGGAGTTCTCACGTGTTGTCCTCACATCACCTGCTCACATCACCTGCTCACATCACCTGCTCACATCACCTGCTCACATCACCTGCTCACATCACCTGCTCACATCACCTGCTCACATCACCAGCCCTGGTCTCACGATGGCCCGATGGCCCTTTACTTTCACCAGTTCAGTGTAACGCGGCTCTCCCAGTTTTCCCTCACTTCCGTCGTCGACCACAACCACTGACCCATAGCCGTGGTCAGCGCTGGTGCTCGCAATACGACATTGCATTCGCCATACATATCATCTATGCCGTTGCAAACTCCTCTCGCCCTCAAAATATGCGTGTCCATTCCTCAGCCCTACCATTTTCTCTCTCCCTCGATATACGAGGAGGTTCCGACATCGAAGTACAAGACGTGGGTGAACAGTAATAGAACGAGAATAGACTTGCTAAGTCGTCCTTCATCCGAATTCCGGGCTGTTAGGCCTTCGAGAAGAGGGAACCATAACCAGAAAGGTTGATTAAAGCATAGAGGATGCGATGCAACATGTATGCTCTCCAAATTATCATAATGTGCGTCGGCCCCACTCTCGAACCCCCAACTGCTTCGTCAAAGATTCCCAACTAAGTCGTCACACCTTGCGCGCGCGCACTCCTGGCAGCCAATCCGTACACGCCGACCTCCGCGCGCTCTTAGACTCAAATCTCGGTTAATAATGTGCGAGTGGCTGCATGATACCACGCCTCCGCCCCAACACCCGAACGCGTCGACCGACTACCGGCACTCCACGAAGCCCCGCGCCATGTAGGGTCTCTGGACCGGGAACACTGCGGCGGAATGGACAGCGTGTTTCACGAGGCAGACCTAATGGGGGGGAGCAGGAGGCCGAGATTTCGTGTGGTTTGGCAGCTGACGACGCGGTGCGTGATGCATGATGCATGATGATTCACGCTGTCTTGTCTGTTTCTGATGTGATGCCGTCGTGGCCCTCTTCCCTTCTTGGCCCACGATCTGTGAGCCCTCATAATCACCGGTTATGTTGACATATTTATCCACCAGCCACGGCGCGACGGTTGTACGTGTGCCACTCCCGGCGCCTGCTTGTTGCCCCGCGGACGGAATCGATGGATTTGGCCGCTGTTTGTTGGATCCGTTTTGCGATGAGTTGTAGCTGAACAACGATACCCTTGTCGCAACGATATCCGCAACCCAGTATAGTATACATGCACTGCAATGTAGCCGAGCCTAACAAAGGCCCGATTGGCCCAATACATTCCGATAGTTCAGATGCACGTAATGCCTCGCCTTTGCCTGTACGGGTGCAGGCCTTGATGGTACAGTAGCTATGAAGCCATTGCCATCGCGATACAGTGCCGAATGATTCCATTCAAGTACATAGACTGCATGGAGGTTGCTGTTGAGAAATGAACAGAGACTGGCTTGCGATACACGCTAAGGGTGGGTGAGACAATGGGGGGACCATCGCCAATTTCCATCCGGAATTGCAATGCGTTGATCCAACCGCATTTGGACCACGTGGGTGAACACGAGACGAAAGTGCAGGGGTGATGAACGTTGAACTGGTGAGGACCATAACGGTGAATTGATAGAAGCCCGCTGATGATCGACTCTGCTCGGGTAAATAATGTCGGCTTCCCATGACCCAGTGGATGATCCGGGTTGCGACCGCGTGCGGGAAATGATGCAGTCCCCCGAAGGCGATAATATAACACCTGCAGATCACGTCGCTTTGGGACAAGTATGCTACGCGATATAAATTACATGGGCACCACGCCGTGGTACCAAGGTACTATCATAAGAAACGTCGAGAACTGTAGAATAATTCACACGGAGACGAAACAAATCTGCGAGTGAGGGACTCATGAAGGCGCCAACCCCACTGGGAGTCTCGTCTTGAAGGGATCTATCACGTTCCTATGGAACCATGACTTTAGCTGGGCTTTCGTACCAACTAGAGAAAAGACGTAGCAGGTGTCACGAGTAGAGGTGGCTGCGGTCGTTGCCTGCGTCATGGAAGAAGGCGCCGAAGAGCGAGGCGGCGTAGAGTTTCCGGGTAACCCGCCGCACCTCCTTGAATCGCAGTCTGGAACGAAGCCTGCGGCTTCCGAGTGAGAAAGGCTCCTCCCCCGCGCCCAGGCGGAGTACTGGCTGGAGGTTCAGTTCGAGGTGATTCTGTAGTATTTGGCGCGGGCGCCAGAACTGGCTCTGGCGGAGAGGAGAGTGGAGGAAGTATACTGGCAGGAGGCTCGGGGGATCGGGAGATTTCGAGATTGACACTGTCGACTCTTGGTGGGCAGTGAAAGACTACTGCCCTCCTTGCCGTCGGCACTGTCAAGAACGGCAGGCAGTTTCGTCAGAAGCATCGAGGCAGCCACACCACCTGCAGGGCCCATGTTATCTCCATTCGCAGGGACGTTGGAGCCTTTCAGGCGATCACTGTAACTCCAAGAGGTTCGCTATGATCCCATAATTCTATACCACTTTCGACCCTGTTCGAGTCAGGCCTGGTGGGAGTGGGTTGTGACGTGTCCAACATGGGGGATTTCGACAAAGTAGGTGTCTCAACAGACTCCGCAATAGAAGGCGGACGCACACCGTTCGCACTCTGCGGCTTATGTCGATTGAGGAGATCCTTTGTATGAATCCCCGAGGTGTTGCGATGTGCGCTACTCCGCAGTACTGGCTCAGGAACGACGCTTACACTACCAACTTGCCACCTTGGGAGCACCGTAGGAGTGGTAGAATGAGGTGTGGGGTCGCCCTGGGGGGTCTCCGCCCCTGACACCACGCCTGAAGTCTCCATACGAGAACCGTGAGATGATGGCGCTGGCGCGACTACTGACCGACGCTGTCCTACAGGAGTCACCATTTTCCTTGGGTGGGTCTTTATCCTGGGCCGTGAGACCTCCTTCGTATCGGGACCCGATGCACTGCCCGCGGGAGTCTTGCCGATAAGCGGGACGCGAGACTCAGGCGGTGAAAAGGGGACCAGAGTAGGCGTACGACCAGCTCCAACTTGGGGACGAGCGCGCTCCAAAGGAAGGCGAACCATGTTGGGAGTAGGGACGCTACTTGCAGGAACCGGCCCCCTGCAAACGGGTAAAGCTGAGGATTCGGGAGTGAGGTATACCGGTCGAGAAACGGCGGCCGCCTGAGAACGAGTGTCGCTTGGAGTAAGTGTGGCAACTGACACGTTGCCCACGGGCGCCAGAGACTTGGGAATGGGGCGAGTGTGTTGGGCAGGAAGGCGGACAGCTTCGGCAGCCAGAGGACGAGTGCGGTCGGGAGTAGGGATAATCTTACTTGGAGCAGAGGCACTCACTGTAGGTGCAGGCTTACTTCCCGTAGGTGACTTAAGAGACCGAGGAGCAGGGACTAGTTGGACTGGACGGTGAACCATTTCGACCTGGGGATAAGCACTTTCCGAGACAGCAGCGACCCTGACGGGAGCAGGCGCATTGCTTGCGGTAGCCAAGTTACTATGCAAAGGCGGAGTGAGAGCCTCAGGAGTACGCGCAGGTAGATTCGGAGAGTGGACGGGTTCGATCCGAGGGCGAGCGTACTCCGGAGCACTAGGAACTGCCACGCTACTAGCGGGAGCTGGCTCGGTCATGGGTGAAGCAAAAACCTGGGGCCCAGGATGTGCCTGCACGGGTTGGACTGCATCGACCTGTTGGGGTGCACGCTTCGAAGTGGGGGTAAACTTGTGTGAGGCGGCAATATCGCTCTTGGGAGCGGTTTCGCTCTCAGCGGGGCGAGTGAGAGTACGGGGAGGAGAGAGCACGGGTTGAGCCGGAAGATGAACAGCTTCCACCTGATGACGAGCGTGCTCCAGAGAGGTGACAATGTTGGAAGCTGGTGCGTTGCTTGGGTACATAGGAGGCGTAGGAGAGGGGAGAGTTTGAGCCGGAGAGTGGGTCAACTGCAACTGGGGATAGGTACCAGACAGTGGTGTGGTGCTGTCAATGGTAGACCCGCCGTCGCTGGCGGGAGCTTCATCGTTGCTGATAGGTGGTGTGGGGCGCTCAGGGGAAGGGGGTGTAGGCTGAGGTGGAACGAGAAGATGAGTCTTTTGGGGAGTAATCATCCTACCGGGGACAAACACGCTGCTTGCGGCGTCCGGCTCACTTCCAATAGGTGGATCCAGAAGCTCAGGAAGAGCGTGCGGGGTTGAAACCGGAGATGGAACGGTCGTGTCGACCTGGACGCCACCATCCAAGGGAAAAGAGACCTCTGGATCTGAAGAGACCGCGTCCCAGACAAGTGGGGAATACTCCTCTATGTTACCCTGCGCTTCTTCTACAGAAGAGCCGACGGCGGAAGGGTCGGTATCGTCCCAGGAGTAGTAAGATGACCGGCCAGTACCGTCCCAGGAGTAGTAAGACGACCGGCCAGTACTGTCCCAGGAGTAGTAAGACGACTGCCCAGTACCATTCCAGGAGTAGTAAGATGACTGCCCAGTACTGTCCCAAGAATAGTAAGATGAAAGGCCAGAAGAGTCAAGAATCGGAACGAATGAACCGGATCCAGAATCGAGACTCGGAGCGTCTTCAAGAGGTGTGAAAACATCCTCGCGCGACAGCGCGAGTGTGACAGAATTGCCCAGCCCAAAGACGGAAGCAGGCTCGGGTTCCTTGATCGGAGAGCAGCGTTCCTATGAAAGCCCCGGGTCAACGATGATACAGAAAGAATTATGAGGAAATCACGTTTACCCAGCCACCAGTGATCTCGATGTCGAATGCTTCGTCACGAGAAGTCTCGGATCGTATGAGCCAGTCCGCGTCCGGCCCACTGAGCGCCCGATCCAACACCTCGGTCCATTCCGTTAAATCCCCGTCGGGCCGGTCACCATCCCTTTGCCAGATGCACACTTCGCCATTGATCTTGGGACTTATTCGATTCGCAGCTTCCAGTGTTCCCTGATGGTCTGATTACCAGATAAGCGTCGGCGTGATTGAGTGAGGTAAACGATGATTGCCTTTTAAAATGATAGTATTATGAGGCCTCCAAATATTTCCATATGTCCTAGAAAACTTCTCGTAGTCGAAATAAATCTGACCATTCCTATCCGTAAGTATCAACACATCCAAGTCTTTCTCGGGCTTAAGGTATTTAAGGGGTCGGAGTACGAATTTATCGTCGTAGGCGAGTGGTCGATCGGGGAGATCCCTGCTCAAGTAGAAGTGAGGATTCTGGTTGAGGGTGACACGTTGGTCCTCGGGCAGCCGACTGAACGTCCATATTAATTCGGATACATTCACCTCAGGACCAAGCAAGCCTATATTCCCGCAGATTGAACTGGGTCAACCGTCATTCGGGAAACATAAGAAAAAGCACTTGCAAGTAACGACCGGAACCAAGTGACGGTCGGTGGGAGAGCGAAGGATGTGGAAACGAACTTTGACTAGAGAGCTTGAGCGAGGGGTATCCGCTTTCTTGAGGGGTGTTACAAAAACAATTATGACAGTACGTGGTCACCACGTACACTTAAACCAAGTCGGGAGGATAATCGATCATAGATTTTCATTATCTGGCCGTCCTTCTGAGCGGCATCCTCAATGATATCATGCACGTCCCCGAGAACGCCTCTAAGAAGTGTGAGTGCTACCTAATAGTGCGACACGAGACGGAAGAGACAAACTGTTCCCTTGCATGATAGCGCACGGTATATTGGTCTAATTGCTCCTCTGCCGTAGCAAACGCCTCATCGGCGACGTCACTACGTCCTTCCCCAGCCTCGACTGCGGAAGTGAGGGCATTATCGACGATGTCAAAGAGACTATAGAGGAAAACCGAATTATCAATACGCAAACGGCGCAATGGTGCAAACGAGTCGTTGACCTTTTCAGTCCGTCGGTCTGATCCGGTTTTCCCGAAGAGATCTCCAAGAATAACCTGCAGAGTTGAATCATTGCAACGGAGCGTTTTTGGTAAGCCCGGCCGATCTTCTTGGCATACTTGCGA
>WNGR01005483.1_pt1 | contig 13586 bp, 8 predicted proteins | sample 5407581 | NCBI WGS metagenome assembly WNGR01 (sample SAMN13153383, study PRJNA577476) | soil metagenome | isolation source: 80 cm soil or saprolite under Garry oak tree replicate 2 | place: USA:California | collected 2016-06-15 | reverse complement strand
CGTTCCCGCCGCCCAGGCACAGCGTGGCGAGTCCGGTCGCTTTGCCGTACTGCTTCAGGCCGTACAGCAGGGTCGTCAGCACCCGCGCGCCCGAAGCGCCGATCGGATGCCCCAGGGCGATGGCGCCGCCGTGCACGTTCACCCGGCGCCAGTCCCAGCCGAGCGCCTTGCCGTCGGCCAGGGCCTGGACGGCGAACGCCTCGTTCGCTTCGATGAGATCGTAGTCGCCGATCTTCGTGCCCGCCTTCTTCATCAGGCTCTGCACCGCGACGATCGGCGCGAAGAACAGGTCCTTGGGCTCCCCGCCACCCGTCGCGTACGCCGTCACCTTGGCGAGCGGCTTCAGGCCGTGGGCTTTGGCGAACGCGAGCGACGTGACGACGAGGGCGCTGGCGCCGTCGTTCAGGCCCGGCGCGTTACCGGGAGTGACGGTGCCGTCTTTCTCGAACGAGGGCTTCAAGGCAGCCAACGCGTCGAGCGTCGTGTCGGCGCGCGGTCCCTCGTCTTTCTCGATCACCGTCGGGCCCTTCTTGCCGGGGATCTCGACCGCCACGGTTTCCGCCTTGAAGTGGCACGCGGTCATCGCCGCGACGGCTTTCTGGTGGCTCTCCAACGCGAAGCGGTCCTGTTCCGCGCGCGAGATGCCGGCCTTCTTCGCCGTGTACTCGGCGAGGTTGCCCATGTGGGTGTTGGAGAAGGAATCCCACAGCCCGTCGTGGATCATCCCGTCGACGAGCGTCTGGTTGCCCGCTTTCACGCCCGTGCGCATGCCGTAGACGTAGTGGGGCGCGTTGGACATCGACTCCATGCCGCCGGCCACGATGCACTGCGCGTCGCCTGCCTTGATCGCCTGGGCGGCGAGCATCACGGCCTTGAGGCCAGAGCCGCAGACTTTATTGACGGTGAGCGCGGGAACCGTCCCCGGCAGGCCGGCATGGATCGCGGCCTGGCGCGCCGGGGCCTGGCCGACGCCGCCCTGGAGCACGTTGCCCATGATGACTTCGTCGACGGCGGCGGCCTCGACCCCCGCGCGGCGCACGGCTTCCTTGATCACCAGCGCGCCGAGCCGCGGTGCCGCGAGCGGCGACAGGCCGCCCAAGAACCGGCCGATCGGCGTGCGAACCGCGCTGACGAGGACAGGCGTCGTTTGATCAGTGCTCATCGAGTGCCTGGTTTCGCGTAACCCCGGGCTTGCGCCCGGGGTTGGACCAACCCCGGACGACAGTCCGGGGAACCCGAATAGTCAAATTAGCGGGTTCAACGACCGCGTGCGAATCTCCTCTTCGAGTTTCCGCACAAACTCGTCCACGGGCAGCACCACCTGCTTCTTCCCTTCCCCGCGCGCCCGCACCGCGACCGTCCCCGCCTCCGCCTCGCGCTGCCCCACCACCGCCATGTACGGCACCTTGTGCGTCTCCGCGTCGCGGATCTTGTAGTTCAGGGTTTCGCTGCGGTCGTCCAGGTGCGCGCGGATCCGCGCTCCATGCAGCCGCTCGGCGAGCCGGCGCGCCGCGTCCACCTGCGTGTCGGCGATGGGGAGGACGCGGACCTGCTCGGGCGACAGCCAGAGCGGGAACGCCCCGGCGAAGTGCTCGATGAGGAAGCCGACGAACCGCTCCAGCGTGCCGAAGATCGCGCGGTGGATCATCACCGGCCGGTGCGGCCGGTTGTCGGTCCCGGTGTACTCGAGCCCGAACCGCTCCGGCTGCTCGTAGTCGAGCTGGATCGTGGCGCCCTGCCACTCCCGGCCGATGGCGTCGTTGAACTTGATGTCGATCTTGGGGCCATAGAACGCCCCGCCGCCCTGATCGAGGCGGTAGGTGACGCCGCGGCGCTTGAGCGCGCCCTCGAGCGCCCGCTCCGCCACGTCCCACGTCGCGTCGTCGCCCAGCTTCTTCTCGGGCCGCGTCGCCAGGTCGAGGCGGTACTGCAAGCCGAACGTCTTCCCCATCACCAGCTCCACGATGTCGAGCAGGCGGAAGATCTCTTCCTCGATCTGATCCTCGCGCAGGAAGATGTGCGCGTCGTCCATCGAGAGCCCGCGCACCCGCAACATGCCGTGCAGCGTCCCCGAGCGTTCGTTCCGATACACGTTGGCGATCTCCGCGAGCCGCAGCGGCAGGTCGCGGTAGCTGCGCTGCTGCGACGCATACACGAGGATGTGCATCGGGCAGTTCATCGGCTTCACCCGGTAGCGCACGTCCTCGGCCTCGCCCTCCCCGGCGGCCATCGGCGGGAACTGGTTGTCGGCGTACAGCGGCAGGTGCCCCGAGCGCAGGAACAGCTCCTCCCGCGTGACGTTGGGGGTGTAGACGAGCTGGTAGCCGCGCTCCAGGATCACATCCTCGATGAAGCGGCGCAGCTGGAAGTTCAGCATCGCCCCCTTGGGGTGCCAGAAGATCAACCCGGGGCCCACCGCTTCCTGGATCGAAAACAAATCGAGCTGCTTGCCGAGCACGCGATGGTCGCGCTTCTTCGCCTCCTCGAGCCGGCGCAGGTAGCCCTCGAGGTCGTCCTTGCTGAACCACGCGGTGCCGTAGATGCGTTGCAGCATCTGGCGGCGCTCGTCGCCGCGCCAGTACGCGCCGGCGGCGTGCAGCAACCGGAAGTGCTTGATGCGCCCGGTGCTCGGCACGTGCGGGCCGCGGCACAGGTCCACGAACGGGCCGTCGGTATAGACCGAGATCACCTCGTCGTCCTTGAGGTCGGCGATGCGCTCGAGCTTGAGCGGATCGTCGGTGAAGCGCCGCTTGGCCTCGTCCCGGTTCACCTCTTCGCGCACGAACGGATAATCGGCGGCGACCACCTCCCGCATCTTGGCTTCGACCTGCTGAAGGTCCTCTGGCGTAAACGGCCGCGGCACCTCGAAGTCGTAGTAGAACCCGTCCTCGATCGGCGGGCCGAACCCGATCCCGGCGCTCGGGAACACCTGGCGCACGGCGGTGGCGAGCACGTGCGCCGCCGAGTGGCGCAGCACGTCGAGGGCCTGCGCGTGCTTGTCGGTCAGGATCTCGACGGTGGCGCCGTCGGGGAGCGGGCGCGCCAGGTCGCGCACCTCGCCGTTGACGCGCGCGGCCAGCGCGGCCTTGGCGAGCCCCGGGCCGATGGCCTTGGCCAAGTCGGCGGCGGTGCTGCCCCTGGGTAGGCTCTTCTGGCTCCCATCGGGGAGGGTGACACGAATCTCGGCGGCGACCATCAGGTCAGCGGGTGGGCGTCGGAGTCGTGGCGGGCGCCACGGGGCTGCTCGCGGCCGGCGCGGACCCGAATGGCGGCACGCGGGTGCCGTTGCGGAAATAGGCGGCGACCGCGGCGATCAGGACCACACCGAGCACGCCCCAAAGCACGAGCCGGGAGGTCGACATGTCGTTGGATTCGTCCGCCATGCCTGGAAACTAGCAGGACAGAGAAGGACGGGGGAGCCGACCCTCCCTGTCCTGCCTATAATAAGGAATGGCTCCCGCGCCCACGTTCGAGCTCGCCCCCCAGTACCGCCCCCAGGAAGTCGAGACCCCGCTGTACGAGCGCTGGGTCCGGAGCGGCCTGTTCGCGCCGCAGGCCGATGGGGAGCCGTATGTGATCGTCATGCCCCCGCCCAACATCACCGCCATCCTGCACACGGGCCAGGGGCTCAACAACGTGATCCAGGATGTGCTGATCCGCTTCGAGCGCATGCGCGGCCGGGCCGCCCTGTGGCTGCCCGGGACCGACCACGCCGGCATCGCCACCCAGAATGTCGTCGAGCGCCTGGTGGCCAAGGAGGGAACGACCCGGTTCGACCTCGGTCGTGAGAAGTTCGTCGAGCGCGTGTGGGCGTTCGTGCGCGAGACGGGCACGACGATTCTCGAGCAGCTGAAGATGATCGGCAGCTCGTGCGACTGGAGTCGCACCCGCTTCACATTCGATGAGCCGTACTCGCGCGCGGTGCGCGAAGTGTTCGTCACACTGTGGGAGCAGCAGCTCATCTATCGGGGCCATCGCGTGATTCACTGGTGCCCGCGCTGCCTGACGGCGCTCTCGGATGAGGAAGCCGAGTCCCGGGAGACCACCGGCAACCTGTACTACATCCGCTATCCCGTGGACGGGGGGCCCGCGCCGTTCCTGACGGTCGCGACCACCCGGCCCGAGACGCTGCTCGGCGACACCGCGGTCGCGGTGAGTCCCAAGGACAAGCGCCACCGCGGCTTCGTCGGCAAGACGGCGCGGCTGCCGCTCACCGGCCTCGCCGTGCCCATCATCGCCGACGACGCCGTCGATCCCAGCTTCGGCACCGGCTTCGTCAAGGTGACCCCCGCGCACGATGCCAACGATTTCGAGATCGGGCTGCGGCACAAGCTCCCCATGCCGCTGATCATGCGGGAAGACGGAACGATGGGAGAAGACGGCGGCGGACAGGGGCGGACGGGGACGGACGGGGGCGGACGGGTGCCGCCCGAGCTCGTGGGGGTCGATCGCTTCGAGGCGCGCAAGAGGATCGCAGCGCTGCTCAAGGCCCAGGGGCTGCTCGAGAAGGTCGAGCCGCACCAGCACGCGGTGCGCCACTGCTACCGCTGCGACACGGTGGTCGAGCCCCGGCTCAGCGATCAGTGGTTCGTGAAGATGAAGCCCCTCGCCGAGCCGGTGCTCGCGGCGTACCGGGATGGGAAGCTCAAGATCGTGCCGGAGCGCTGGCGCGCGACCTTCGAGCACTGGATGGAAAACATCCGCGACTGGAACATCTCCCGGCAGCTGTGGTGGGGGCACCGCATTCCGGTGTTCACCTGCACGCAGTGCAAGCACACCTGGGCGGATCGCGAAGACCCGAAAGAGTGTCCCAAGTGCGGCGGCCCGGTCGCGCAGGACCCGGACGTGCTCGACACCTGGTTCTCGTCGTGGCTGTGGCCGTTCGCCACGCTCGGCTGGCCGGAGCGCACCGCCGACCTGGCGCGGTTCTATCCAGGGCACACCCTGGTCACCGCCCCCGAGATCCTGTTCTTCTGGGTCGCCCGGATGCTGATGTCCGGCTGGCACTTCATGGACCGCCGGCTGCCGTTCGCCACCGTGTACCTGCACGGCACGGTTCGCGACACCCAGCATCGCAAGATGTCCAAGTCCCTCGGCAACGGCATCGACCCGCTCGACGTCGTGCGCCTGTACGGCGCCGACGCGCTGCGCTGGACGCTAATCGCCGGCAGCTCGCTCGGCGCCGACGTGATCCTCGACCCGGCCGACCTCGAGACGACGTTCGCCCCGGGCCGCAACCTCGCCAACAAGCTGTGGAACATCGGACGTTTCATCCTCAGCCAGCTCCCGGAGCGCGTTCCCGCGATCGAGCAGCTCGACGTCGCGGCCCTACCGCTCGCGGACCGCTGGATCCTGTCGCGCCTGCAGCGCACCACCGTGGACGCCACCGCGCAGCTCGAGCAGTTCCGGCTCGACGAGGCGGCGAAGGTGTGCTACGAATTCGCCTGGAAGGAGCTGGCCGACTGGTACGTCGAAGCGGTGAAGCCGCGCCTCGCGGCGCGCGGCGGGGACGCGCAGACGGCCCAGGCGGTGCTGGCTTACTGCTTCGATACGGCGCTGCGGCTGCTGCACCCCGTGGTGCCGTTCATCACCGAGGAGCTGTGGCAGAAGTTGCCGGGCCGCGCGGCCGATGAGCTGCTCGCGGGCGCGGCGTGGCCGCAGCCGCGCACCGGCCTGGCCGACCCCGCCGCCGATGCGCGGTTCGCCCGCATCCAGGAAGTGATCGTGGCCATCCGCAACATCCGCGCCGAGTACCGCATCGCGCCCAAGGCGCGAATCGCGGCGACCATCACCACCGGCGATGCGGGGCTCAAGCGCGCGATCGAAGGCGAGCGGGAGACGATCCTGCGGCTCGCCCAGCTCGCCGAGCTGGCGCTCGACGGCAAGGCGGCGGCCGGTCCCGGCGGTCACGCCGTGCTGGGCGACGGCAGCGCCGTGTTCGTGCCGCTCGCCGGCGCGATCGACGTGCAGCAGGAGTGCCGGCGGCTCGCCGGCGAAGTGGAGCGACTCGATCAGCAGCTCGCCGCGCTCGCGGCCAAGCTCACCAACCAGAACTTCGTCGCGCGCGCCCCGGCTGAGATCGTCGCGCGCGAGCGCGACAAGGAGCAGGCGTGGCGCAACCAGCGCGGCGTGCTCGCCGAAAAACTCAAGGCGCTGGGCTGCTCCTGAGCCTCGCGGCCGCCGCCGCAGGCCACGCGTGCGCCAACGTCGGCGAGCCGCCGGGGGGCCCGCCGGACACCGCCCCGCCCCAGGTGGTGGCGGTCCGCCCCGAATCGGGCGCCGTGGTCCCCGACTGGAAGGGCGACGCGGTCATCCAGTTCGACGAGGTGATCGACGAGATGGCGGGCGGCGGCGGCACTGGCGCCGTCACCGGGATCGGCAAGCAGATCGTCCTGTCGCCGGTGGCGGGCGACGTGAAGGTCTCCTGGCATCGCTCGGCGATTCACGTCAAACCGGCCGAGGGGTGGAAGCCGGGCCGGGTCTATCGCCTGCAGCTGTTGCCGGGCATCGCCGACCTGCGGCGCAACGTCCTGAAGACCGGCCGCACGGTGATCTTTTCGACGGGCCCCGCCCTGCCCTCCACCACGCTCGCCGGCACCGTGCTGCAATGGGTCGAGCAGCGCCTGCTCGTCGGTGGCGCGATCCGCGCCGCTCCCGCGGGCGACACGGCCCTCGCCTACCTCGCGCTCACGGATTCCGGCGGCCGCTTCCGCCTCGACGCCGTGCCGCCCGGCCGCTACGTGGTCTACGCCGTGCAGGACCAGAACGGCAACCGGCGGCTCGACCGCCGCGAGGCTTACGACTCGGCGCCGGTCACCCTCGACACCACCGCCACGGTGGTCCTGTGGACGTTCGTGCACGACAGCGTCGGCCCGCGCCCCCGCACCGCCGAGCCGGTGGATTCGTTGACCTTCCGCGTGACGTTCAACCAACCGATCGATCCCGCCTCCATCCCCGACACGGCACACCTCAAGCTCCTCGCGTTGCCGGACTCGACGCCGGTGCCGGTCGCGGCCGTGCTGACGCCGGCGGCGTACGACTCGCTGGCCGCCCGCGAGCGCGCCGCGCTCGATTCCGCGCGCCGCGCGGCGGACACCAGCCACGCCGCGCGGCCCGACACCGGACAGCGCGCCGACACGACGCGGCGACCCTTCCCCGGCCTTCCCCGCCCGCCCGGCGCTGCCTCAACGGCTCCCGCCGATACCACGTGGCGCATCCTGCTGCGCCGGCGGCCGGTCCCGACGGACAAGCTCGTCGTGCGCACCGTCCGGCCGCTCGCGCCGGCGAGCCGCTATTTCGTGCGCGTGCGCGGGGTCCGCAATCTCAACGGCGCCGCGGCGGACGGCGGCACCGTGCTCACGACGCCGAAGCCCGTGCCGCGCGACACGACCAAGACGCCACCTCCACCCAAGCCGTGACCGATCCTCGTAGGCGGCTTCCTTCGGTGGACACGCTCCTGATGCGGCCGGAGATCGCCGCGCTGGTGGGCCCGCACCCCCGCAGCCTCGTGGTGCGCGCGGTGCGCGACGCACTCGATCAGGCGCGTGGCGCAGGCGGCGTCGAGCCCGACGAAGGCTGGTCCACCGCCGTGGCCGGACGGCTGGCACGCGCAGCCGCGCCGTCGTTCGTCCCCGTCATCAACGCCACCGGTGTCGTGCTGCATACGAATCTCGGCCGCGCCACGCTCGCCGGTCCCGCCATCGAGGCGATGTGCCGGGCGGCGGAGGGCTACACGACCCTCGAGTACGACATCGGCCGCGGCGCTCGCGGGTCGCGGCACCGCCACTGCCGCGACCTCCTCGTCGAGCTGACCGGCGCCGAAGACGCGATCGTCGTGAACAACGCGGCGGGCGGCGTGCTGCTCGCGCTCGCCGCGCTGGCCCGGGACGGCGAGGCGATCGTGTCGCGCGGGGAGCTGGTGGAGATCGGCGGCTCGTTCCGCATCCCCGACGTGATGGCGCGCTCGGGCGCCCGGCTGGTCGAGGTGGGCACGACGAACCGCACGCACTTGCAGGACTACGAGCAGGCGTTGACGCACCAGACGCGTGTGCTGCTCAAGGTCCACCGCTCCAACTTCCAGCTCTCCGGGTTCACCGCGGAGGTGGCGACGGCGGAGCTCGCGCAGCTGGCGCGCGCGGGCGGCGCCGCGAGCATTTACGACGTGGGCAGCGGGCTGCTGCTCGATCTCGCGCCGTGGGGCCTCGCCGGCGAGCCGACGGTGCCGGCGGCGGTGGCGAGCGGCGTCGACCTCGTCATCTGCAGCGGCGACAAGCTGCTGGGCGGGCCGCAGGCGGGCATCCTCGTGGGCCGCGCCGCGGCGATCGCGGCGTGCCGCCAGGATCCGCTGGCCCGCGCCGTGCGCTCCGACAAGTTCACCCTCGCCGCGCTCGAGGCAACGCTGACACTGTATCGGGAGACGGAGCGGGCACGGCGCGAGATCCCGGTGCTGCGGATGCTCACGGCGGATCTTGAAAACATAAGACGTAGAGGAGAAACGTTGAGGGAAGGCGTAGGGGGAGAGGCGTCGTTGCAGGAGGGTGAGTCGGAGGTCGGAGGGGGATCGTTCCCGGGAACGACGCTCAAGACGTGGCTGGTAGGTCTGACGTCTGATCGTCTGACGTCTGACCTCCTGGCGGAGCGGCTGCGGCGGGGAGATCCGCCCGTCATCGCCCGTATCCACGAGGGGCGGGTCGTCCTCGACCCGCGCACCATCTTCCCGGAGCAAGTGACTACCACCGCCCGGGCCGTCCGCGCCGCCCTCGGGGCCTCACCCCCTGACCCCCTCTCCGCCGTGCGGAGAGGGGGAACGGGGGAGAGGTACCGCGCTGATGGCTGAGGGCAGCCGGCGCGCCGCGTTCCTGGACCGTGACGGCACCATTCTCGAAGACCCGGGCTTCCTGCACCAGCCCGGCCAGGCGCGGCTGCTCCCCGGCGCCGCCGCGGCGGTGCGACGGCTCAACGACGCGGGAGTGCTCGTCGTCACGGTCAGCAATCAATCGGGCATCGCGCGCGGACTGTACACCGCGGCGGACTACCATGCGGTGCAGCAGCGTCTCGCCGAGCTGCTCGCGGCCCCACCCCATCAGGCGCACCTCGATGGGGCGTACTTCTGCCCGCATCACCCCGACGTCTCCGGGCCGTGCGACTGCCGCAAACCGGGCACGCGGCTGTTCGAGGAAGCCCGCGCCGCCCTGGGGGGGGGGATCGATTTCACCCGTTCCTTCTTTATCGGGGACCGGCTCTCCGACGTAGGGCCCGCCCGTACCCTCGGCGGCACGGGCCTCCTCGTGCTCACCGGTGAAGGCCGGCACCACCAGGACCAGGCCCGGGCGCTCGGTGTGACGGTCGTCGCAGACGTGGCGGCGGCGGTCCAAGAGATTCTGAGCCGCTCATGAGAACCCTGCTTGTCCTGGCTCTGGCCGGCGCCGTCTGCGCCTGCGCGCACGGAGGCGGCCTCGCGCCCGGACATCTCGTCGCCGGCGACCTCGCGCAGACCGACCAGGTGTTCGCCGACGGTTCGCATTACCGGGTGTTCCCCTTCCAGGGCCGCGGGGGGGACACGATCACGGCGCGGCTCACTTCCGAGGATTTCGCCGCCAACCTGATCCTCACCGACGCCCACGGCAATCACCTCGCCGAGGACGACGACGGCGACGGCGACTGCAACGCCCGGCTCACCTTCGTGCTGCCCGCGACGGGCGGCTACCGCCTCTATGCGAATTCCAGCGCGCGCGCCGAGCTGGGCGCGTTTCATGTCGAGCTACAGCGAGGTGGTGGCGGGGAGCCCGCCGACAGCAGCTGCCGGGGCTTCGGCCGCGTGCGAGGGCTGCTGCAGGTCGGCGAAACCCTCCACGACTCGCTCAGCGCCGATGATCCGCTGCTCGCCGGCGATTCGACCTACTTCCAGCGCTGGATCCTGCCGGTCGCGCCCGGGCGGCCGGTCACCGTGGACCTCTCGTCGACCGACTTCGACCCGTACCTGATGCTGGCGCGGGGGCGCGAGCGCGTCGTCAGCGACGACGACGGCGGCCCCGGCTGCGACGCGCGCCTGGTCTTCACGCCTGAGGACGCGCGCCCGCTGCGCGTCGTGGTCAACACGTCCAGCCGGCCCATCCGGCAGACGGGCCGGTTCACGCTGCGCGTCTCCGACGGCCGCTCCCCGGTGGACTCGAGCGCCGACTGCCTCGGCCGGGCGACCCACACGATCCGCGCTGGCGAGGAGCGCAGCGGTGCCCTCGGCGCCGCGGACTTCCTGATGGCGCGGGACACGACCTACGCCCAGGTCTGGGCGCTCGAGGGCCGGGCGGGCGAGACGGTCACCGTGGACCTGATCTCCACCGCCTTCGACGCCTACCTCATGGTGGCCGGACCCGGGTTCCCCAAGCTCCTCCAGGACGACGACGACGGCGGTGCTTGCAACGCCCGGCTCACGATCACCTTCACCCAGAGTGGCAGCTACCAGCTGCTCGTCAACACCGTGGAGCACAGAGCCACTGGGCCGTTCCGGCTGGCGGTGAAAGCCGGCGCGCCGGCGCCGGGCTCGAGCCCACCGCCCTGCAATCGCGAGTGATTGCGACCCGCGATTGTGCCCGCCGGTCCCGGCTTGCATTTTGGTCCCGCGCCCCTGCGCCCCCGCACCCCGACAAGGAGTCGTTGTGACTGCCTCTCGTGCTCTGCTCCTCTTCGCCCTCGCGGCCCTGCCGGCCGCGCCGCTCGCCGCCCAGGTCCCGCTCATCGTGGGCCGTCCGGCTAGCGGGCGTCTGGTGCCGTCGGACCCGATGTTCCCCGACAGCACGCACTACAAGATGTACGCCTTCACCGGCAACCGGGGCGACACGGTGACCGCCGACCTCTCCTCGGACGACTTCGACACGAACCTCATCCTCGCCGATGCCAACGGGAACCGGCTGGCCTCCGATGACGACTCCGGTGGGAAGTGCAACGCGCGGGTGACCTACCGGCTCCCCGACGCGGCGAATTACCGCCTCTACGCCAACTCCTCCTACCGCTCCGAGCTGGGCGGTTTCCGGCTGATGCTGGTGAAAGGCACGCGCCCCGCGCCGGTCGATACGTCGTGCAGCGGCTTCGGGCGCGTCGCCGGGATGATCCAGGTGGGCCAGAGCATGTCGGGGGCGCTCAACGACAGCGGAGGGAAGTTCACGGACTCGATCTACTTCGCGCGCTGGATCCTCCCCGTGCAGGCGAATCAGACGTTCACCATCGACATGACGTCGAACGACCTCGACCCGTTCCTGCGGCTCGAGCGCGGGCACCGCGACCTCATCGTCGAGAATGACGACGGCGGCGGCGGCTGCAACTCGCGCATCGTCTACACCACGACCGACGACCGGCCGCTGCGCATCATCGCCATGACCGCGAGCAAGAATCAGCAGGGCACCTACACGCTGCGCGTCACGGACGGCGAGTCGCCGACCTCGCCGAAAGGCAACTGTCGCTTCAGCGGCGCCGCGGTCGCTTCGCGGCCCGCCGGCGGTGGCGGCCAGCCCACGGGCACCCCCGTCTCCAACCCGGCGACCAGCGACCGCACCATCGCGCCGGGCCAGCGGTTGAGCGGCCGGCTCACCACCGACGACGAGCTGTGGGTCGATACCACCTACATCCAGACCTGGACGCTCACCGCGGTGCCGGGCAGCCGTTACACTGTGGACCTCTCGTCGGACGACTTCGACCCGTACATCATGGTCGACGGGCCCGGGGTCAACGACGGCGACCTGCACAGCGGCGTGGGCTGCGCCGCCCGCGTTGCCGCGCGCTTCCCCGAGGCCGGTCCCTATCGCATCCGCGTCAACACGACGACGCACCCGCTGCGCCAGACCGGTCGTTTCACGCTCGCGGTCATCAAGGACAGCCTCGGGAAGGTCGAGGGCGACTGCTCTCCGTCGCAGCGGCCGACCGGTGGAGGTGGACCGGTTGCGGCTTCCAGCGGCGGCCGCACCATCGCGTCGGGCCAGACGATGACCGGGCAGCTTACCGCCAACGACGAGTTGTTCCCCGACACGACGTACCTGCAGCGCTGGTCGTTCACCGCCACCCCGGGCCGGGCCTATACCATCGACCTCGCCTCCGACGACTTCGAGCCGTACCTGATGCTCGAGGGCCCGGGCATCACCGAGTTCCAGGGCAACATGCACGGCGGGCCGGGGTGCGCGGCGCGGATCTCGCGCGTGTTCCCCCAGGCGGGGCCGTACATGATCAAGGTGAACACCACGACCGCGGTGACCCGGGCCACGGGGACCTTCCGGCTGACGGTCACCGTCGGGCAGCAGGACAAGATGGAGGACGCGTGCACGCCGCCCAGCGGCGCCCAGGAGCCCCTGGTGCGCGAGTCCGCCATGCAGACGATCACCATCGGCCAGACGATTCAGGGGCGGCTGACGCGGCAGGACGTGTTCCGCGACCGCGACAGCACGTACGCGCAGATGTGGTCGCTGCACGGGACCGGCGGACAGGTCGTGACGATCGATCTGGAATCGGATGACTTCGATTCCTATCTGTTCGTCATGGGGCCCGGCATCGACCGCTCGCTGCAGGACAACGATTCCGGCGGGAACTGTCACGCGCGCCTCACGATGACGTTTCCGCAGACCGGCGACTACGAGGTCATCGTCAACACGGATGGGAAGTACGCGACGGGCGCGTACACGCTGAGCGTGACAAGCGGCTCCAAGCCCAAGTCCCTCGCCCGCTGTCGCCGCGATCAGTGACGCCGGTCCGCGTCGCCGTGCTCGTCTCGGGCGGCGGCACGAACCTGCAGGCCTTGCTCGACACCTTCCCCGGGGCGGAGACACCCGCCGCCCCAGCTGCGCGCATCACCCGCGTTATCTCGAACCGGCCGGACGCCGGGGCCTTGGACCGGGCCCGGCGCGCCGGCGTGCCCACGACGGTGCTCGGCGAGCCCGGCGACGCCGCCGAGCTGCTGCAGGCCCTGAACGGCTGCGACCTCGCCGTCCTCACAGGTTACCTGAAGCTCGTGCCGCCGCAGGCGGTCGCGCGCTTTCGCTGGCGGATGATTAATATCCATCCCGCTCTGCTGCCGGCGTTCGGCGGCCCCGGCATGTACGGCCCGAAAGTGCACGAGGCGGTGCTCGCCAGCGGGGCGGCGCTCTCCGGTCCCACGGTGCACTACGTGGACGAGCAGTACGACCGCGGCCCGATCATCGCGCAGTGGCCGGTGCCGGTGCGGCCGGGCGATAGCGCGGAGACGCTCGCCGCGCGCGTGCTCGCCGCCGAGCACCGGCTGCTGCCGCGTGTGGTGCGGGCGCTGGCCGACCGGCGCGAGTGGACGAAGCCGGTACGGCTGGGGATCAAGACCCTCGATCTGGAGTGGGATGATGAATCGTTAGACGACGGAAAGACGGAAGGACGGAAGGGGGATGATGTTCGACTCTCTGACTCGCGTAGTGGGACTCGCCATGTGTCTGCTTTCCGTCCTTCCGTCCTTCCGTCGCCTCTCGGCCCAAAACACCGTCGACCAGTTAGTGCTCCGCCTCTCGGCAATGACCGCCGTCTCCGGCTACGAGCAGGCGGTGGCCGACTCGCTGGTGGCGCTGTTCCCCGGCCAGGCG
>WNGR01010432.1_pt1 | contig 13589 bp, 14 predicted proteins | sample 5407581 | NCBI WGS metagenome assembly WNGR01 (sample SAMN13153383, study PRJNA577476) | soil metagenome | isolation source: 80 cm soil or saprolite under Garry oak tree replicate 2 | place: USA:California | collected 2016-06-15 | reverse complement strand
ATCCAAAAAGAACGCGCGGTAATACGCCTTCCGATAGTAGTAGCAGGTCGCGCGGAATCGGAGCGGCACTGCCAAAATCAGAAGTGCTGGGGAAAACCGCCACCAGTGGTGCTCAGGGTCGATCAGCGGAGAATAAAACGGAGAGAGGTAAGGCCCCCACGCATAGTACTTCCCTTCGAAGGCTCGAAGGGTGGCGTAGATGCCGAACGCGCCCAGAAGTAGGGCAACCGGCACAATTTCAACCCACCACGCATCCCGCCGCAGCGTGCTGCCGAAACCGCCGATCTGAACAACTGCAGAAGACTTCGCCATGGGTGCCCCCACGTCGGTCATATACTAGCCACAAAAGATACTTTTGCAAATCAGAATTTTACAACTCTCGCCGGTTAAGGATGGGGCTGGTCTTGCGGCGTGCCCGGGGCAGGGCTTGGCACTAAGCGGGGCGACTGGTTCCCCCGATGCTGAACGGGTCTAATCCTTACAAGCAGAGACCAGCAGGCGACGAATCCCGCCCGGATATACTGCCAATCATGACGAAAATCAGCGGTATGGTGCGCTTGGTAGTGGCGGCGGCGATGGTGCCTGTGATGATGGTGCAGCCATCGTTTGGGTGGGGTGGGGATGGGCATAAGATGATCAACCGGCTGGCCGGAGCGGCGCTGCCAACGGATGTTCCCGAGTTCCTGCGCTCCCCTCAGGGGCTCAACGCCCTCGAGTACTACGGCCCCGAGCCCGACCGCTGGCGCGACCGCACCGAGCCGGAGTTGAACGCTGCCCAGTCTCCTGAGCACTTCATCGACCTGGAGTATGCCGACGTGTTGGGAGCAACCCTGCCCCGGCGGCGCTACGAGTTCATCCGTGCCCTGGCGTTCGCCCAGAAGGACCACCCCGATCTCGGTCTCACTCCGGAAAAGGTCGGTCTGCAGCCCTACGTGACCACCGAGGTCTGGGAGCGCCTGAAGGTTGGCATGCGTCAGTACCGCACTCTGCTGGCCGCCAAACAGGACACGAAGCCCGTCGAGGCGGAGGTCCTCTTCTACGCCGGCTGGCTCGGCCATTACGTTGCCGACGGCTCCATGCCGCTGCATACCTCGATCCAGTACAACGGCTGGACCGGCCCCAACCCCAACAACTACACGACCGAGCACAAGATCCACGCGCTGTTCGAAGGCGACTCGGAGGTGGTCCCGTTGATCCCCGCAAAGCCCGTTCTGCTGGGCGATGTCTTCGACGACTACATGAAGTACCTGCGCCACTCGAACTCGCTGGTCGAGAAGACCTATCAGATTGAGAAGACCGGTGGCTTCGCCGGCGCCGGAACTCCCGAGGGCAAGGCGTTCCTGAACCAGCAGCTCGCGGCTGGAGCCACGGAGCTGCGCGACATGATCTACACAGCCTGGGTCAGGAGCGCAGACCCGGTTCCGCCATACAAGCCGTAGGGAGCATGGGGGCTGACCAATAGCCCGCAGAAAAAAAATACCTGAAAATGTTGCGTATTTTTCCGCCTCCGAAGAAGTGGAGTTTGCTGTCCACGTTTGCCACACTTTTCACCACATCTTGACCACGAAAACGGCACTTCTGCGACCGCTTTTCCCCAAAATACCCCTCAAAAACGCAGAAAACCGTGTCGGCAAATATTTCCGGAAAAAATAGCGAATTAATCCGCAGAGATGATCGGGTATTGATGCCGTTCCACTCGAACCAGAAGCCTTTGGAGAAGCGGCGTGAGCGCAAGGGCAAAGACGGGAATCGCCACAAAGGCGATGGCTGCCCATACAACGAAAGCATGCCACTCCCAAAGCCATAGCTGACGCGTAAGCGCAATGGGGCTCGTCCGCGCCGCGTCGAGCAAGGCCTTCGCCGATAGCGGCATTGGCGCAGTATGGAAGACGCGGCTCCCAAGCCGGATGAACGGCACCACAAGAAGCAGCTGAAGCGGATAGACAACGTGATTGCCCAGCTGCGACGCAGCTACGTTGAGCCGAAAGAAAAACGCAACAGCCAGGCAAAGGACAGTCGTGCTGCCAATCACGGGATTAATGCCGATAAGCAGTCCAATAGCGATACTCCACGCCAGCTTCTGCGGAGACGCGCCCATGCGAAGCAGCGCGAAGACAGGCAGCGCAACGCGCCGGTAGACCCAATTGTGATGGATGGCATCAAGGCAGTGACCTGTGCCGAAAAGTTTTGTTGCAGATTGCTTCACCTCTGACAGAATAGACTGCGGAAGGAAAGCCTGCTGTCCATGTTGCAATGAGGTTCGAATCGAGTGAGCTTTTTTAGAGCTTTGGGACGAAGCGTTCAACTGGCGGGGTACTTCGTAGTTGCGGGGACAGAGCTGCTGGTGAAGCGGCCCGCTACCCGTGAGGCCAGGGCGGATTGGCTGCATCGGTTCTCTGCGCGAGCGTTACGGGGTTTGGGCGTCGAGGTCAGTGTGGCCGGCGATTTTCCTGAACGCGGTGCCCTGATATCAAATCATCTGAGCTACGTGGATATTGTGACATTTGCGGCTCTCCATCCCTGCGTATTTGTATCGAAGGCGGAGATTGCGGAGGTTCCTGTCCTGGGCTGGATGACGACCATGGCGGGGACGGTGTATGTTGCGCGCGGCCGTGGCGGTTCTGCTATAAAAGCGCGCCAAGGGATGCAGGCGGCGCTCGATGCCGGACTTCCCGTGGTGTTCTTTCCTGAGGGCACGACGACAAATGGCAGTCAGATGCTGAAATTTCATAGCGGATTGATTGCGCAGGTGATGGAGAGTAACGCGCCGATTACGGCGGCGCACATTCGGTACGCTTTGACAGAGGAAAATGGGCTAAATGCGGCGGATGGTGTCTGCTGGGGTGATGATACGAAGATGCGGTCACATATCTTCAGGTTTCTTGGACTGCGTGGAGTTCGCGCGGAGGTTCGGTTTGCCGAGCGGCCGATTGCCTTCTCGGCCGATGTATTACATAGGAAGCAGGCTGCCGCGGAGGCTCGGGCTGCCGTGGCGGCTCTGGCTGCCGCTCGCGAGGAGCAGCAGACACTTACCGTGGTTCGTGGTTGAGATGACTCTAAAGTTGCACCATTTGTGATTCAACGAATGTTCACTTGCCGTGAACATTCTGTAACAGAAGACGACGCAGACTGACATCGAAAGCAACTATTCCTGGACGTTGCAAGGAGAGTCGATGCCCATAGCAACTGTGTCGTCGCCCGTCGCGCTTCTACCTACCCGAGCCTTAGCGCCGCAACTACCGTCCAAGAGAGATATTCGGCTGGAGGCCGGGGAATACGTGGCACGGCTTGCTTTGACGGAGCAAGAACGGGCTGCGGCGTATCGGCTGCGGTTTCTGGTCTTCAACCTCGAGATGAATGAGGGGTTGGAGTCTGCGTATGCGGATGGGTACGACAAGGACCACTTCGACGATGTCTGCGACCACCTGATTGTGGAAGAGCGGACGACTGGCGCGATTCTGGGGACGTACCGGTTGCAGATGGGTGATGTGGCGGGCCACTACTTTGGTTACTACAGCGAGCAGGAGTTCTGTTTTGCGCCGTATGAGGGGATGCGCCGTCAGATTGTGGAGCTGGGTCGCGCGTGCATTCATCGGGTACATCGTTCGCCTGAGGTGCTGCATCTGCTGTGGCGCGGGATTGCGCGGTATGCGCTGGTCAATGGTGGACGTTACATGATGGGGTGCTGCTCGCTGACTTCGCAGGATGCGGCGATGGGACATGCGGTGTATGAGTCTCTGCGGAGTTGCATGGTCGAGCCTGCACTGCGGACGGTCGCTACGCCTGCGTTTGCGCTTCCGGAGTCGAAGGAGAAGCTGCCGGAGCAGCGCGCTCCGAAGCTGTTGCGGGCTTACCTGACGATTGGGGCGAAGATATGCAGCGAGCCGGCGATGCGATGGATCTTTGGGTGCGGCCGCCTCGGGTGGGGGTGGAGGGGGCGGTGCGGATGCATCGATTGTGCCGGCGCCTTGTGAGGGCGATTGGGGTGGAGTGGAGTGTTGAGGGTGAGCTTCCGGTGAGTGGGGCTGTGGTTTCGAATCACCTGAGCTACCTGGATATCTTGTTGTATGCCGCTGTGCGACCGTTTGTGATGGTTGCCAAGCGGGAGGTCCGTGGTTGGCCTCTGATCGGTTGGCTGACGTCGCGGGCGGGGACGGTGTATGTGACGCGGGGTGGTGGACCGAGTACGTATCCGGGGGTGAATGTGGCGATGGCGGAGGCTTACCGGAGCGGGCTTCCTGTGCTGTTCTTTCCGGAGGGGACGACGACCGATGGAGTTGGCGTACTGCCGTTTCGGCGCGGGTTGTTTCATTCGGTCTTGAATGAGAGGGTTCCGTTGCGGGTGGCGGCTTTGCGGTATTCGTTGGTTGAGGACGGCGGAGCTACGGTGGCCGATGATGTCTGCTGGTGGGGAGATGCTTTGCTGGCGCCGCATCTTTTTCGATTGCTTGGATTGCGAGGAGTGCGGGCGGAGATTCGTTTTGGCGATGAGGTGGTGGAGCGGGTGGATCGGTTTGTTTTATCGGAGAGTGCGCGGGCGGCGGTAGTGGAGATGTATGAGGGGTCAGGCGGTGGGGTGGTGGAGGGGGCGTGTGAGGCGGCGTTGGTGGGCGGCTGAGGGTGATTCGTTTACTGGGCCACCTTTGCGAGTTGGGGGACGAGGGCGGTGAGGAGGTTGGTGAACTGGCCTTCGATGCGGCGGCCTATCTCCATGACCTCTTCGTGATTGATGGGCTCGTCGAGGACACCGGCGGCCATGTTGGTGACGACGGAGAGGCCCAGGATATCGAGGCCCATGTGGCGGGCGATGATGACCTCGTGGACGGTGGACATGCCGACCAGGTCGGCGCCGAGGGTGCGGAAGGCGCGGATCTCGGCGGGGGTCTCGTAGCTGGGGCCGAGGACGGCTAAATACACGCCTTCGTCGAGGGTCCAGCCCTGCCGGGTGGCTTCGGCGATGGCCAGCTTGCGCAGGGCGGGGGAGTAGGCGGCGGACATGTCGAAGAAGCGCTGGCCGGTGTTGGGGAGGAGGCCGAAGCGGGGCTCGTTGGGGCCGAGGGCGGCGTTGCTTCCGGTGAGGTTGATGTGGTCGGAGATGGCGACGATGGCTCCCTGGCCGTAGCGGGTGTTGATGCCTCCGGCGGCGTTGGTGACGATGAGCTGCCGGACACCGAGGAGGCCGAGGACGCGGGTGGGGAACGTGACCTGTGCCATCCCGTAGCCCTCGTAGGCGTGGACGCGGCCCTGCATGACGGCTACGGGGATGCCGGCGTTGGGGCTTCCAATTGTCCCGAGGACGAGCTTGCCGGAGTGGCCGACGACGGTGGACTGGGGGAAGTGGGGGATGTCGGCGTAGGGGATGGTGGTGGCGTCCTGGACCTGCGAGGCGAAGTTGCCCAGGCCGGAGCCGAGGATGATGCCGAGGGTCGGATGGAGCGGGGTCCTGCTGCGGATGAAGTCGGCGGCGGATTGGGCTTGCGTATAAAGGTCGGTCATCTATAGTCCCCTGAGTCCCCTGCGTTTCATCGAGCGCTTGCCGGGAGGTACCCCTCCCCCTACCACTTGGGTAAAATATTCATAATAAATGGCTTGCAGGGTACCATCGCTGCAAAATATTCATTATAAAAGGGTTACGTCCAAAATATTCCATCGAAAGGGTTTAGCGTCTTGTCCCCCTTTGGATGGTTGAGTTGTCCGGAGTAGCTCTATTAATAGTTTAGCTAGTTGGTTGGGGTAAATAGGCGAGATTTTGGAGATTATTTTTCGGAGGCCGATGGTGCGAAAGCCGTGGATTGGCGCGGGTTTTCGAGAGGGGCGGATGCGGTGTGGGGTGTGGAAATCGATGGATGGGGGCTTGACAGGATTTTTCTGAGGTTCAACGGAGGCGGTTGTTCAGGATGGCGGTGGGCATCCCTCGCGCCATGCAGGATCGCCACAATTGCGATTGGTCTGTCTCTGCCGAGTAAACGATGAGATGCGATCCCACGGTTGCGACCCGAAGGGGGAGGAAAGTCAGATCGGGCCTGATCGGTGCGGCCAAGACTTTTCAGCACCCTCTAAAAGTCTTGGCGTAGCTCGATGCAAGGACAAGAACAAAGACGAAATACAGGGATCTCTCCACTGCGCAACGGACGATAAGACCGTCCGTCGCTCCGGTCGAGATGACGTTTGGTTGGTTTGGTCGAGGTGAAATTTGCTTTGGGTTGGGTGGGAGAGAGGCAACGGCAAGGGCTTTTTCAGCGCCTTCTGCATTCGAGCCACCGATGATCCTGGAGTTGACCGGACCGTTCGAGTAACACTCCATTTACAGTAGATATATGACGAAATCGTCGAAGGTCGACCTTGTGGGCGTCGGGCTGAACGCCACGGACACCGTTATCCCTCTTACAAATTATCCAGCCCTTGGTTCCAAGGTTGAGTACCGTACTGCGACTGTGCTGCCGGGCGGACAGGTCGCGACCACGGTGGTTGCTTGTCAACACTGGGGCATGCGTACGCGATATGTGGGGAGACTCGGCGACGATACTGCGGCCACACTGCATCGCGAAGCGTTCGCTCATGCCGGGGTGGAGACGCAGCTCATCACGGTTCCGGGGGGAGCCAGTCCGCAGTCACTGATACTGGTCGACGGCGAGGGTGAGCGGACGGTCCTCTGCAGGCGGGATGAGCGGCTTGTCCTTCAGCCTGGCGATCTCGATCGCGAATGGATTGTGAATGCGCGCGCGCTTCACGTCGATGGTCACGATACTGCCGCGGCGACCGTGGCGGCGCGCTGGGCTCGCGCTGCCGGCATACCCGTCATCGCCGATCTGGATGAGATCTATCCAGGCGTGGAAGAGCTTCTTGAGAACATCGACTACCTGATTGTGAGTCGAGACTTCCCCTTACGGCTCATGGCGGAGACGGACCTGGAGAAGGCGCTGCAGCAGATGCAGCTCCGCTATGGATGTCTTCTCACGGCCGCAACGCTGGGACACGACGGCGTGCTGGCGTGGGATGGCAAGCAGTTCCACCATACCTCTGCCTATAACGTTCCTGTGATTGATACAACCGGAGCTGGAGATATCTTCCACGCCGGATTTATCTTTGGGCTGCTTCAGGGCTGGCCGCTCGAACGACAACTCGATTTCGCCTGCGCCGCTGCTGCGTTAAATTGCATGGCAGTGGGGGCCAGGGGTGGCATTCAGCCGCTCGATGCGATTGAAAGACTGATGGCAACGGGCTCTCGACACCACGCTGCTTATCAGGTGTCGAGTTCGGACTGTGTGATTCGCTAGCCAGGAAGAAGCACGAAAGCCATCCGGAGATTGCTGGGGATGATGGGGGCCATTGCATTCCGGGAGGTGTAAGGCGCATAGTTCTTTGCGAAGCTGGAGGTGCGAATGACAATGCTACGTTCCGATAAAAGCGGCAATATGATCGGCGAGCTGGCGCAATTTGACCTTGTTGGCGAGATGGCGGATTCCGAGCGAAAGAAGCCATGGCAACACGGTCTCTATGCGAAGACACTCTTCAAGAAACAGGACTTCCGGACTGTGCTGATTTCGATGGAAGTCGCAGCCAGAATGAAGGAGCACCATGCGGACGGCACAGTTTCGGTGCAGGTCCTGAAGGGACGGATACGGGTTGGAGTGGAAGGAAAGGTCTATGATCTTCCGGCAGGGAACCTGCTGACTCTTGGCGCCTCCATCAAACATGAGGTGGAATCCATGGAGGATTCGGCGTTTCTGCTGACCATTTCGTGGCCCAGCAATCAGGAGCTGCTGGCCATGGAGCACAGAGGGTATGGAACCTGAGATTGATTAGGGGATTTACCAAGGAATGACAATCAGACTGAAGCGTGTTTATGAGCAGCCGGATACGAAAGATGGGGAACGGGTGCTGGTGGATCGACTATGGCCTCGGGGGTTGACGAAAGAGAAGGCGCGGGTCGATCTGTGGCTGAAGGAGATTGCTCCGAGTACGGAGTTGAGGAGGTGGTTTGGGCATGATCCGGCGAAGTGGACGGAGTTCAAGCGGCGATATCGCGCGGAGCTGAAGGGGAACAAGGAGCAGGTGGCGCGGCTGAAGGATGAGATGGAGAAGGGGCCGGTGACGCTGCTCTATGGGGCGAGGGACGAGGAGCACAACGAGGCCGTTGTGCTGTTGGAGCTGTTTGGGCGCTGAGTTTTTCGAAGAGTGCCAGTGACTATCGGATGAGCATGGAGACGATGCTGGCGGACATGAGGTTGAAATGCTATTACTTCGACCTTCGTCGCATCTCCTCTCGCGCGAGGCATGGAATCAGACTGCTGTCGGCCGATGGGCCGGGGAGTCCTTGTTCCTGTTGCGCGATGGGTTTGACGCATAACTCGGCTCTTAGCCTATCGCCGATGATGGTTGGTTCCATGTCGTCGTGAACAAAGAGATAGGGTTTGGTCTCGTCGCTACGGGGCAGCGATTTGAATTGGGTTCCGAAGATCTGCTTCTGCTTGATGATGATCAGATAGCGGTCCAGCGTGGCAGCAGAGAGCCAGAGAGCGGAGGTCTCGCCTTTCGACAGGGCGACGTCGGCAAGGACGTGGGCCAGAAGCGTGCCATCGGCGGCGCCGCTGTGCTGGAAGATGAGGGCGGCGCGGAAGTAGTCGGTTCCGGTGCGAAGCAGACCTTGCTGCAGGATCTCTTTTACTCTGGCTTCGCGGGCAGCGTCGTTCCGCCGCTGCTCGCTGGCTGGAACTCCCTTTGGCTGGGGGGCGCCGGGCTTCGCGTAGGGATCGTTACCGCGGTCGTACTGGTCCTGGAGAAATAGCTGCTTCATCTCGTCGCTGCTGACCGGCGGCGATGGTGTAGCCGCCGGAGTTGGTGGAGATGCGGTCTGCGCGGAGGATAGCCTGGCTGTTGCGAGGGCTAAGAGGAAGGCGAGAAGAGCGCGGTTGGACATAGGTGAGGGCTCCTCAGTTGATCACTTGATGAGCATAGAGACGATGCTGGCGGACATGAGGTTTGCCATGGTTCCGGCGAGCATGGCGCGGAGGCCAAGCTGGGCGAGGTCGTTGCGGCGTTTGGGGACGAGGGCTCCGATGCCGCCGATCTGCATGCCGATGGAGCCGATATTGGCGAAGCCGCAGAGGGCGAAGGTAGCGATGGAGAAGGTGCGTGGGGTGAGGGCGTGCTTCTGCAGGCCGAGTTGGGTGTAGGCGACGAATTCATTTAAAACGGCGCGGGTGCCGAGGAGGTTGCCGATGGCGGGAGCCTCGTGCCAGGGGATGCCGATGAGCCAGGCGATGGGTGCTCCGACGAAGCCGAGGATGGCGTTGAGCGAGTGGGGGAAGGGGATGTGGCCCTGGGCCCAGGCGAAGTTGCTGATGCCGAGCATGGTGGCGTTGAGCAGGCCGACCAGGGCGAGGAAGCTGATGAGCATGATGGCGACGTTGAAGGCTAGTTGTCCGCCGTCGATGGTGCCGCGGGCGATGGCGGCGACGAAGTTCTCGTTCTTGTGCTCTTCGCTGGGGGGCATGTGGACGGTGCCAGCGGTGGCGGGGACTTCGGTTTCGGGGACGAGCATCTTGGCGACGAGGATGGTGCCGGGGGCGGTCATGATGACGGCGGAGAGGAGGTCCTGGGCGTTGATGCCGAAGCTGATGTAGGCGGCCATGATTCCGCCGGAGACGTGGGCCATGCCGGAGGTCATGATGGTCATGAGTTCGGAGCGGGTGGCTCCGGCGAGGAAGGGGCGGATGGTAAGGGGAGCCTCGGTCTGACCCATGAAGATGCTGGCTGCGACGTTGGTGCTCTCGGCTCCGCTGGTGCCCATGGTGCGCTGCATGATCCAGGCGACGACGCGGATGACCTGCTGCATGAAGCCGATGTGGTAGAGGATGGCGAAGAAGGCGGAGATGAAGATGATGGTGGGGAGGACGGCGAAGGCGAAGACGGCCAATGGATTTCCCGGCGTTCCGAGGGGGCCAAAGACCATCGAGGAGCCGTCGACGGCGTGGGCCAGGAGCGAGGTGACGGCCTGGCTGGCGGTGTGGAGGATGGTCTGGCCGTAGGTCCACTTGATGACGAGGAAGGCGAAGAGGATCTGGAGGCCGAGGCCCCAGGCTACCGTGCGCCACTTGATGGCGCCGCGGTTGGTGGAGAAGGCGTAGGCGAGGCCGAGGAAGGTGATGAGTCCGAGTAGACCGGTGAAACGTGCCAAAGGTTGCTCTCCTACGTTGATGAATCCAGTGTGAATGTTTGGGATGAGTGTAACGGGTGGAGGGGGACACTACCTAAGGATTTCCCATGCCAGGCTCTGCACCAATATTCGAAGCAAGGAGATTTTGATTCTTGTTTTTTGCCGAATGCCGGATAATCGGTGAAACGAGAGTGCCTGTCGTACGACTATGAGAGTGTTGTCCGACGAGGGCACTTTTGCTGATCGGCGCAATGGCCGGAAGAAGACTCCGATAGCGTAAGATCGACTGCATTCTCGACCGGGCCCGGCTACATCACCTGAGAAGGTTAGGAGAGCTCCAGCAGAGAGCTCCAATTCGAAAGCGAAGGTGCACGGACTTTGATGAACTACGCCTTTCTTCCAGATTTGTCGGCGCTGACGATTCTGATCGTCCTCTTGCTTCTGCTGCGCAGGCGGCACCGGCAGGAACAGGCCGATCTCTGGCTGCTGGGGTTGTACTTCACGCTGGTCGAATCGATGGCGCATATCTTCTATGCGCAGAACGGTACGCCGAGCAAGATATTGCACGTTGTCGTGCTGGATTGCTACCTGCTGGCGGGACTGGTGTTTACATGGGCTTCGGGGGAGCACCATCTCTCGCGAAGGGTGAGATTGCTGTACATCTCGCTGAACGCGGTGCCGCTGCTGGCGATGAATACTCTCTACGGCATGCATATCTATAAGGAGATGGTGTACTTCCCCTGGATCGCGGCGGGGTTGCTGATTGGCGGGGTAAGTTCGCTCTATCTGCGGCGAAGCTGGATAGTGGCAGGGCTGCACATCTGCGGGTGGCTGGCGCTGGGTCTTCTGATCCATCGTGGCAAGTATCGGGAGGCGGTCTACTGGAGCCTCTCGTGCCTCTATACGATCGCGGCGCTGAATTTCATGCATCGGCTTCCGCGCAGGAGCACGGGCAGACTGGCGATTCTGATTGGGTTCTTCATATGGGCACTGTGCTTCCTGGTGCATCCGTGGATTGTGACGTACCGCGCCTATGCCGACATCGTGTCGCATGTGTGGAATATGCAGAAGTCGCTGATCTCGCTTGGGATGATTCTGGTGATGCTGGAGGAGCAGGTCTCGAACAACCGGTGGCTGGCGCTGCATGACGAGCTGACGGGGCTTCCGAACCGGCGTTCGTTTGAGGATCGGCTGACGAGTGCGCTGGATCGTTCGCGGCGGATGAACGGCAGCCTCGCTCTGTTCATGCTGGATCTGAATGGTTTCAAGGAGATCAATGACTCGCTGGGGCATCAGGCGGGGGACCAGGTGTTGCGCGAGATATCGAAGAATCTCCGCGAAGGCGTCAAGCCCTACGATACGCTGGCGCGGCTGGGCGGCGATGAGTTCACGCTGATCGCCTCCGATCTGAAGGGGGATCGCTCGGTGGAGCTGCTGCGAGAGGCGATATGCAGCGCGGTCGAGAGGCCTCTGATGATCGATGGGCAGTCGATGGTGATTACGGCGAGCCTCGGGATTGCGATGTATCCGGATGACGGCGAGGATGCGACGAAGTTGCTGCGGGTCGCGGACCAGCGGATGTATATCCTGAAGCAGAGGCCGATGCTGCAGACGAAGATGAAGGCTGAGCTGCAGTCTGATCTGAGAGCGACTCCTTCGCTGTAGCTGGGCTATGGCTGTAGATTGCTCTTCGTGATGATCTCGCGGATGAGGGGTTGGAGGGTGGGCGGGATGGCGGAGAGGTGCAGGGTTTCGCGGAGCATTGCTTCGGGCTCGGCGAGGAGGGACTCGTCTTCGCTGAAGAGGGTGACGAGGGGTTGGCCTTGTTTGAGTTGATCGCCTAGCTTGGCGTGCATCTCGATGCCGGCGTGGGCGCTGACGGGGTCGCCAGGTTTGGCTCGGCCGGCTCCGAGGCGCTGGACGGCCCAGCCGACTTGTTTGCAGTCCATGGAGGCTAGATAGCCGGAGGTTGGCGCGGTGAGGGTTCGGGTGGCGGTGGGCTTGTGGTGGGAGGCGGGGTCGGAATCGCCTTCAAAGAGGGAGATGTCTCCTCCCTGAGTCTGAACGATCTCCAGGAAGGCCTCGAAGGCGGCACCGCAGCGGAGGATGTCGTCGGAGAGAGCTGCGCCTGCCTCGGGAGTGTCGGCGTGGCCGGCGAGGTGGAGCATCCAGCCGGAGAGGATGTTGGTGAGCTCGATGAGGTCGGCGGACATGGGGTGCCTGTCCTGCTTCATGATGTCGATGCACTCCCAGACTTCGACCCAGTTGCCGGAGAAGCGGCCGAGGGGCTCGTCCATGGTGGTGAGGAGGGCGGCGGTCGTGGTGCCGGAAGTCTCGCCGGTGCGGACCATGAGCTCGGCGAGGAATTTGGATTTCTCGTAGGTGGGCATGAAGGCGCCGGAGCCGGTCTTGACGTCGAGGACGAGGGCGTTGAGGCTTTCGGCGAGCTTCTTGCTCATGATGCTGGCGGTGATGAGGAAGGGAGATTCGACGGTGCCGGTGTGGTCGCGGAGGGCGTAGAGGATGCGGTCGGCGGGGACCAGGCGCGGGGTCTGGCCGACGAGGGCGGCTCCGCAGGTCTTGAGGGTCTGGAAGAACTGGTCGAGGGTGAGCTGGGTGTTGAAGCCGGGGATGGTTTCGAGCTTGTCGAGGGTTCCGCCGGTGTGACCGAGGCTGCGGCCGCTGATCATGGGCACGCAGATGCCGGGGACTCCGGCGGGTGTGGGCGAGGCGAGGCCGGCGGCGGCGAGGATGGGGGCGATGAGGAGGGAGGTCTTGTCGCCGACGCCTCCGGTGGAGTGCTTGTCGATGGTGAAGGTGTTCAGCGGTGTTGCATCGAAGGTCTCGCCGGAGAAGCGCATGGCGGCGGTGAGGGTGGCGAGCTCGTCGGGGTCGAGGCCGCGCTGGAAGACGGCCATGAGGAAGCTGGCGATCTGGGCGTCGGTGACGAGCTGGTTTTCCCGGGTGCGGTCGACTATGGCGCGGATGAAGGAGTCGATCTCGGCGTCGGAGAGGGTGAGGCCGTCGCGCTTGTGGAGGATGACGTCGATGGGATGGATGGGTGCGGTCATTTTTTGAGGATGAAGGCTCCGGGGATCAGCTCGGCGACGGTTGTGCTGGCGATGGAGCCGTCTTGTGCGGGGAAGAAGATGAGGGTGTTGGGGGTGCTGAACTCGTGGATGGTCTGGCGGCAGGCTCCGCAGGGCTGGCTGGCGGTGCTGTTGAGGTTGGCGACGGCTATGGCGCGGATGCGGATAGCGGGGCCGTGCTGGCTGATGGCAGCGGCGATGGCAGATTGTTCGGCGCAGGTGGTGAGGCGGTAGGAGGCGTTTTCGACGTTGCAGCCGGTGACGATGGAGCCGTCCTCGAGGAGAAGCGCTGCGCCTACGCGGAAGTTGCTGTAAGGGGCGTAGGCGTTGTGGGCGACGGC
>WNGR01025663.1_pt1 | contig 13590 bp, 12 predicted proteins | sample 5407581 | NCBI WGS metagenome assembly WNGR01 (sample SAMN13153383, study PRJNA577476) | soil metagenome | isolation source: 80 cm soil or saprolite under Garry oak tree replicate 2 | place: USA:California | collected 2016-06-15 | reverse complement strand
GGACCGCTCAACTCAGGCTCGGCCGGCGTTGCCAGTCTTGCGCATCTCGCCACCGCACTGTTTGCGAGCATGGCGGGCGTAAACATCGTTCACGTCCCCTACAAGAGCTCGTCGCAATCCATGACCGACATGATCACGGGCCGGCTGGACATGCAGTTTGCGACCATCGCTCCCTCGCTTCCCAATATCCGCGCCGGGCAGTTGCGCGCGCTCGCGACCAGCGGCAAGGCGCGCGTCGCTGCGCTGCCGGAGTTGCCGACCGTGGCGGAAGCCGGCCTCGCCGGTTACGAAGCCGCCTTGTGGGTTTCATTCGTCATGCCGTCCGCCACCCCGCCGACGATCATCGCGCGGCTCAATCGCGAGGTGAATGACATCCTCAAGTCCACCGAGGGGACCGAGGCGCTCGTTGCGCAAGGCATGGCGGCGGAACCCGGCCCGCCCGAAGCGCTTACCGAACGCATCCGTGGCGACATCGAGAAGTGGCGAGGCGTCGCAGTCAAGGCTGGCATCCACCCCGAGTAATATATTGCTTCAGGTGAGGGTCCCGGGGCGAAATCGCGCGAGGCAAGAGCGAGCGGCGAAGGGTCGCGGCCCGCTCAACGGCCGCCAACGCCCTTGAACCACGGGCGCAAAGCGGCAAAATGCCCGACCAACAGACAAGAAGCGCTGCGGCGGGTCTTTGACCCTGCGTGCGTGCAATTCAGGGAGGACAGGATGATCAAGACTATTTGCATGGGCGCTGGCGCGGCACTGACGATCGTGCTGGCGACGCCAGCGGCTCTCGCGTGGGAACCGAACAAGCCGGTGGAAATCGTCGTTGCCGCCGGCGCCGGCGGAGCGTCCGACCAGATGGCGCGGATGATGCAGGCCGCGATTCAGAAGAACAATCTGATGAAGCAGCCGATGGTCGTCTCGCTCAAGGGCGGTGCGTCGGGGGCCGAGGCGCTGATCTACATGAAATCGAGCGAAGGCGACCCCAACAAAGTCCTCATCGCCTACTCGCTCATCTATATGCTGCCGCTCTCCGCCAAGATTCCATTCAACTGGCGCGACCTCACCCCGGTTTCCGTCATCGCGCTCGATGAATTTGTGCTGTGGGTGAATACGCAACTGCCATACAAGACCGTGAAAGAGTTCACCGACGCTGCCAAGACCGCCACACCGCCGCTCAAGATGGGCGGCACGGGCTCGAGGCGCGAGGACCACGTCCTCACCGTGTTCTTGGAGAAGAAGACCGGCGCGAAATTCGCCTATCTGCCCTACAAGTCGGGCGGTGAGGCCGCGACACAGCTCGTCGGCAATCACACCGCCTCCAACGTCAACAATCCGTCCGAGAACCTCGAAGTCTGGCGTGCGGGTCAGGTTCGGCCGCTGTGCGTATTCGACAAGGAGCGGATCGAATACAAGGCCAAGATCACCAGCGACATGTCGTGGAACGACATTCCCACCTGCAAGCAAGAGGGTCTCGACGTTCAATACTTGATGCTGCGCGCCATGTTCCTCCCCGGCAAAGTGACGCCGGAGCAGACTGCGTTCTACGTCGATCTGTTCAAAAAGTTGACGCAGACCGCTGAATACAAGGACTACATGGAGAAACAAGCGCTCAAGCCGATCTTCCTCACCGGCAACGACATGTTAAAGTTCCTGGAAGAGGACGATGCGCTGAATAAAAATCTGATGACCGAGGCGGGATTTGTCGCAAACTAGCGCGCACTATCATCCCCCGCGAGAGTGAGGCATCCAGCATCCTCCACCGCCGCAACTGGGAGCGGGAGCGGCGGCTTGCCGGATCATCCGCTTCGCGGATGAACGACCGGGGCGCGCAGGAATGCTGCAAACAGACCAATGGCCACACCCGAAACTGAAATCGTTGTCGAAGACCCGACCGCGCCGTCGGATAATTCGCCGTCGGTGGTCAGCACCCGCACCGTCGATATCGTCGTTTCGCTGCTGCTGCTCGCGTTGGCGGCGCTCCTTTGCTTCGACAACTGGCGCACCGGGATCGCATGGGCGCCCGACGGCCCGCAGGCCGGCTACTTCCCGTTCTACCTTGGCCTCATCCTTGCCGCCGCCAGTCTCTACGGTCTCATCACCTCGCTGCTGACGGGCGCGGGCGCCGCGCAGACATTCCTCACCCGCGACCAAGTCCGCCGGGTGATGCAAGTCTTCATCCCCACGCTGCTGTTTTGCCTGCTCACGCAGTGGCTCGGGCTCTACGTCGCAAGTTTTCTCCTGATCGCGGGCTTCATGCGGATCATTGGGCGCATTGCGCTGTGGAAGTCGGTGCTCACCGCGTTCCTATTCGCAATCATCATGTTCGTCACCTTCGACGTTGCGTTCGACGTCATCATGCCGAAAGGCCCGCTCGAAGCGGCCTTCGGCTACTAGGCTGGTGCCCCGAACCCGAAGTCCGCGCAGATCGTGCTGCAAGGGCGGTTGCGAACTTCGGGTTCAAGGGGGGCACTAGAATCATAGCGTAGCTAGCGTCCCTTTGATTCCGAAGTTCGCATCAGAGGGTTGCGCGAAGGTGTGCGAACTTCGGAATCGGAACGCTGGTCGCGATGGAAGCCTTCGGCCTGCTGCTTCACGGCTTCGCCGTCTTGCTGACGTGGAAGACTCTGGCGGTAATGATGGTCGGGCTCGTGCTCGGCATTTTCGTCGGCGTATTGCCAGGACTGGGCGGGCCGAATGGCGTCGCGATCCTGCTGCCGCTCACGTTCACGATGGATCCGACCTCGGCCATCGTCATGCTCTCCTGCATCTACTGGGGGGCTCTGTTCGGCGGCGCCATCACCTCGATCCTCTTCAACATCCCGGGTGAGGCATGGTCGGTGGCGACCACCTTCGACGGCTATCCGATGGCGCAGCAGGGCAAAGCGGCCGAGGCGCTGACCGCGGCCTTTACCTCGTCTTTCATCGGCTCGCTGGCGGCCGTCCTGCTGATCACGTTTCTTGCTCCGGGCATTGCCGCGTTCGCACTGCAGTTTGGCCCACCGGAATTCTTCGCGGTCTATCTTTTGACGTTCTGCTCGTTCGTCGGCCTCGGGCGCGAGGACAAGCACAAGACCGTCATTTCCATGACGCTCGGCCTGTTGCTCGCCGGCATCGGGATGGACACGGTGTCCGGCACGTTGCGCATGACTTTCGGCTGGAACGAACTCTTGCGCGGCATCAATTTCCTGGTCGCGGTCATCGGGCTGTTCGGCATCAGCGAAATTCTGCTGACCATGGAAGAGCGGCTCGCGTTGCGTGGCCATACCGCCAGCATCAGTCTGGGCGTAGTCCTCAAGGTGTGGAAGGACCTGCCGCGTTATTGGGTGACGCTGCTGCGCTCGTCGGTCATCGGATGCTGGCTCGGTATCACGCCCGGCGGGGCGATTGCCGCCTCGTTCATGGGCTATAACCTCGCCAAGCGCTTTTCCAAGGACAAGGACAGTTTCGGCAAGGGACGCATCGAAGGCGTGTTCGCGCCGGAAACGGCGGCGCACGCCTCCGGAACCTCGGCGCTGCTACCGATGCTGGCGTTGGGAATTCCCGGCTCCGGCACGGCCGCAATCCTGCTCGGCGGCTTGATGGTATGGGGGCTCAATCCCGGCCCGTTGCTGTTCGTCGAGCACAAGGACTTCGTGTGGGGGCTGATTGCGTCGATGTATCTCGGCAACGTCGTCGGCTTGCTGTTGGTGCTCACAACGGTGCCGGTGTTCGCCGCCATCCTGCGTGTGCCGTTCTCGGCGATTGCGCCGATGATCGTGGTGTCCTGCGCGATCGGCGCCTACGCCATCCAGAACGCCATCTTCGACATCTGGCTGATGCTGGCTTTCGGCGTGGTCGGCTACGTGTTCAAGAAGATCGGCATTCCGCTGGCGCCGTTCACGCTCGCGTTAGTGCTGGGCAACCGCGCGGAGGACGCTTTCCGCCTGGCGATGATCGGCGCGAGTGGAGATCTGCGCGTATTCTGGTCGAACGGGCTCGTCGGCTCGATCACCACGCTGGCGCTGATGCTGCTATTGTGGCCGCTGTGGGGCCCATTGTTCCAACGCGCCAAGCGGCTGTGGCGCCCGGTGGGCTCGCGCGCGGCGTGATTGTTCCGCCAACAGGCTCCCATCGCGGCGGTGCCGCCTGCGTGATCTACGGGCAATGTCGAGGTTGCGGCGCCTAGAATCGATCGCGCGCTAAGCTGCACTTCGCTCGCGTCGCAGTTGACCAATCGCGGCGTTAGCGAGCCGCCACAAATCGCGCTCGCCGTTCTGAGCCAATCGCGCGAGACTCTGCGCTAGCCGAGTGCGCATTTCCTGGGGATCCCCGTGGGCGAGCTCGGGATCGGTTTTGACAAATTGCCACGACTTGTCGAACGCGGCATTGACCAACTCAGCGATTTTAGGGTCGAGGTTCGCATCCCATGCCATCGCCATCAACTCCTCCCCTTACACGTTTCTTTCCCTATCTCACGAGGAGGGGTGTCAGTCCAGCGCGCAATCCGATGCTGCGCTGCCAAAATATGCTGCAGCGCCCAGCGGTCGCCCGTCATTTTCACGGATTTTGAAAACCGCGCAGGAGGGACCGCTAAGCCTGTTCCGTGATCCTGCGCCCCGTCCAGCGCCGGTAAGCCCATTCGCCGGCAAATGACGCCGCGGCGATGAGGATCAGCGCGGCGATCGCCCGGGGCTGCTCCTGGTAGGTATACACGCAGAGGATGGCGAACATTGCCAGGCAGGTGAGTAGCGAGAGCCAGACGACGATCGCGCTCGCCCCCGTCTGATTGAGCACCTTGAGGTGGCCCGCGTTCACCGCGGCATAGATCAAGAGGAAGGCGGCGCTTCCCATCATCGCGATGCCGGAGAGGTCGAAGATCAGCATCACCACCACGACCAGGGCGGCCGTGAGCAGCAGTCCGCCGGTCGCGTCTTTCCATTCGGTCCGCGATAGACCGGCTGGCAGCTCGCCATCGCGGGCGATCATGTAGCAGACGTTGGCGGAGCCAAACAGCGTCGCATTGATCGCCGAGGCGGTCGAGAACAGGGCGGCGATGGCGATCAGCCGGAAACCGAATTGGCCCAAGAACGGTTTGGCTGCCTCGGCGAGGGCATAGTCCTTGGACTGCTCGATTTCGTAATCCGACAAGTTGCCGGTGACGGTCAGCGAAACGGCGAGATAGAGGACGATCACCAAGATCACGCTGGTGTAGAGAGCCCGCGGCAGCATCTTTCGGGGATCGCGCATGTCGGCGGCCGCGTTGGTTATGAGCCCAAAACCTTCGTAGCCGATGAACAGCACGCTGGCCCCGAACAAGACCGACTTGGCCTCGGGCCAAAGCTCGGGTGAGAGGTAGCCCGGCCTGATGAAGCACAGGCCCACAGCCGCAAACAGCACGAGGATCGCCACCTTGACCGCGACGATGACGGTTTCCCAACGGCCCATGAGCGTGGCCCCAAAGGCATTGACCAGCGTCAGCAGCACGACCGAAGCGACGGCCAGCGATTTCAGCAACAACGCGGACGGCGCGGTGGTGACAAAGGTGGCGGCGTAGCCGCCGAAGGCCGTGGCGTATAGAGCCAGCGAAATGATGTAACCCGCCCACATGAACAGGTTCAGCCCGCCGGCGAGCACGCCATCGCCGAAGCTCTTCACCAAGAAATGCGTGGCACCGCCGGCTGAGGGGAAGGTGGCGCCGAGCTTGGCATACGAATAGCCTCCGATGGCGAACGCCAGCCACATCGCATTGCCGGCGGCGTGCGCCACCACGCCGAGGATCGAAAAAATCCCCGCTCCCACCATTCCACCGATACCGATCGAAACGGCGGCCACCAGGCCGATCTGTCCCGATCCCGGCCCGGCAGCAGACGAGATGTTGGAAGACTTGGCAGGGGGCATGGGTCAGCTCATGGCTCGATTTCGAGTGAGCATAGCTGATAACGTCGCCGAGGTCCGACATAATCATCGGGCTCGTTGCGGGCATAACGATGTGGCAAAACGCGGTGACATCGAGATTGCGCTGCGCCGGTTGGCGCCCCGAATCCCATCTCACGAGTTTGAAGCCGTGGTCGACCACGCCGTCGACAGCCCCGGCCTGAACGTCGCCTTACCGGAAACCGCAGCATGGTTGTCGCTGGTCGCATACGTGCGCCATATGTTCACGGATTACGATGAGCTCTTGCGCGGGGGCTACGACCAGGACAGCGCCAGATTTTTTGTAGGCGCAGATATTGCTGCAATCTTGGACAGCTGGGGCGTACGCCGGCGCCTGACCTCGCAAGACTGAGATGGAGCACGGGCAGGCGCGCACCGAGTTCACAGCATCTAGCGCGCGTCAACTCACCGCTAGCGGCGCCAGCGCGTCGATGTCGGTGACCACATCGATGACGGCAGGACGGTTCGCCGTGAGCGCCCGCGCGATGGCTGGACCGATGTCGGCCGGCTTGTCGACCCGAATTCCAACCGCGCCCATGTCCTCGGCGATGCGCGCGAAGTTGACCTTGCTGAAGGTCCACATTTCCCGCGCCTGCTCGGTCTGCGTCCCACCATAGACGCGATCGAAGCCGCGCTTGGACTGGTTGCCGCTCGAATTGTTGTTGACCACTGTGACGGCGTTGATGCCCCAGCGCGCGGCGGTCTCGATCTCGGCGATGTGGTACCAGAGACCGGCGTCGCCCGTGAACGTGACGACCGGCCGGTCGGGGCATGCGCATTTTGCCCCCAGTCCCGCCGGGAAGGCCCAGCCGAGGTGGCCGGCGCTGCGCATGTAACTTTGCTTAGGGCTGGTGAGATCGTACATCCCGCCCATCCACATGCCCGCGTGGCCGGTATCGACCACGACGATGCCATTGTCCGGTACGTGCCGGGTGAGCTCGGCGCAGATGCGTTCGGGGCGGATCGGTGCGGCGTCGGAGGTCAGGGCCGATTGATACTTCGCCGACCATTCCTTGCAGATTTTTTGCGCGGCCTCGACCCAGGCTTTGCGTTTGCCGGCGCTGGCGCGGTCGGCCGTTGCAAGCATGCGGACGAGCGTGACCTTGGCATCGCCGTTGACGCCGGCGAGGAGCGGATAATTGCGGCCGATCGCCTCCGGATCGATGTCGATCTGGATCGCCGGCGTGCCGATCTTGGGTACCGCCCAGAAATGCGTGGTCATGCCACCGGTCTCGGTGCCGATGAAGCACACGAGATCGGCGCCATTGACCACGCGGTTGGCGCTCTCGCGCGAATAGGTGCCGACGACGCCGACCGAAAGCGGATGGTTCCCCGGTATCGCGTCCTTGCCGTTGAGCGAGGTCGCGACCGGGATCTGCAGCGCCTGCGCGAGCGCCATCAGTTCGGCGGAAGCGCCCGAGGCCCGCACACCGCCGCCCGCGACGATCACGGGGCGTTGCGACTCCTGCAAGTGCTTGAGCGCGGACATCACGCTCGCATCGTCGGGGGTCGGACGGTACGGCGGCACGCGCGCAAACTGCGGCTCGCACAGCGGTTCCATCTCCGCCTCCTCGCCGTCGATCTGTCCTTCGTTGCCGCGGAATTGCAGATGCACCGGCCCGGGCGTGCCCGAGGTCGCGACGCGAAACGCCTGCCGCACCATGTCGGGGAAGCGCGCCACGTCATCGACCGTGGCGTTGAACTTGGTCACCGGCTCGAACGCCGGTACGTCGTCGATCTCCTGGTAGACCTTGCGGAACTTGGTCTTCGGGTCGCGCCCGCCGGTCATGGCGATCACCGGCGAGTGCGCCAGCCAAGCGTCGCGCTGCGGCCTTTTCGCCATGGACGTGAAGACGCTTGATATCGGTGCGACCTTCCATCACGGCCATGGTTTTGCGCAACACCGCCGGCACGTGGAACACGTGGGTGACGCCGTAGCCCTTGAGCATGTCGGCAAGGCATTCGGCCCCGCTCATTTTTCGGTTGTGTCCGAGCATGGTGAACCTTCCGGCCTACATGGGGGAAACGTCAGTGGTTCATGGCGCAAGCGTTAAGGCGGATCATGCCGCGGCAGGGCAAGACTCCCCGCGCGATGCAGCCAGGTCACGGAGGTGAAGGCGCCGACCCACGATCCAAGCGCCGCAAATGCGACGTAGACGGCATTGTCAGTGTAGCTGATCACCGCAAAGGCCGACAGCATATACCAGATCGCACTCCAGTTCGCGGCCCAAATCCGGCGCCTGCTGGTCACCGCGGCGTTAAAGAATACGTAGGCCGCGTCTGTCGCGGCCGTGGAGGCAAGGACGCCGATAGCGATCAGCGGATTGATGGCAAGGTTCATGTGTCTCTCTCGGCGATGTCATTGAGGTGGTTCTGGCGGCGCACCGAACTTGGGGGCGCCGTCGCTGATCACTTGATCGCCAGCGGATTGGTCGGCGATCCCACCGCGCCGGTGATCGGGATTGCCGGTGCGACAAACATGAACTCGTAAACCTTGTCGGCAGCGCAATCGTCGGCGAGATCCTTCAGATAGAAAATCTCGCCCATGGTCATGCCCATGATCGGGATCGTGATCCAGTGCCAGGGCTGGTTGATGCCGCCTTCGGTGTTGTTCGGCCGCACCTCGCAGCCCCAGGTGTCGGCTGCGACCGCGGCGATCTGCCGGCGGTGGATCCAGCCGAGCGTCTCGAACGAGAACCCCGGCGCATCGCCGCCCGGATAGCCGTCCCAGCTGCCGGCCTTGAGGCAGCGCTCCATCTGGCCGGTGCGCACGATGACGTAGTCGCCGCGCTTGACGGTCACCCCCTGCGCTTCGGCCGTGCGGTCGAGATCCTGGCAGGTGATGCCGTAGCCATCCTCGAGCGCCTCCTTGCCGAGAGCGCGCGCGACGTCGAGGAAAACACCGCGGCCCACCATCTTGCTCTTGGTCTTCTCGATGCCGCACTTCTGCGCGCCGGCCGAGGTCACTTCACGGCAATCGTAGCCATTCCACATGTGGCTTTCATAGAAGACGTGGCCGAGCCCATCCCATTGCGTGCCGCACTGGAGCGGCATGGTCACCATATCGTCGGCGGCGCGGATGCCGCGCTTGTCGAGCACACCGGAATAGGCATCGGTGCCGGTGCGGATCATGGTATGGATCGGATTGGTGCGCCCCATTGCCGGATAATTGCTCTTGGCGCCCTGTGGACCGGTATGGTCGAAGTTAAGCGCAAGCGAGATGACCTTGCCTTTGCGCACGAGCCTTGCCGCGGCGATGATGTCTTCCGGACGCGTATAGTTGAGCGTGCCGATCTCGTCGTTCGGCCCCCACTTGCCCCAGTTCTTGTATTTCTCGGCCGCGTCGCGCAGGTCCTGGCGTGTGATTTTCTTGGACGTCATGGAGATTCCTTTTTTCTGAGAGGGCTCGAAGAGCTTGCTTCCGGTGAGCTCGAGGCGCTGTGGGCAAGGCCGCGGGACTGGGTGTTTACTGCGCGGCGCGCAAGGGCGATGATAGCAGCAACGAAAGGATCGAGGGAGGACGTCATGGCGGCGGCTTTGCGTGCTCTCGCCTTCATCGCCGCGGTGTTCTCGCTCGTGGCCGCTACCGGCGACTCGTGGGCGCAGACTTACCCCACACGGCCGGTCCGACTGGTCGTGCCCTTTGGAGCCGGCGGTCCGACCGATGTGATCGCGCGCATCGTCGCGCAGAAATTGTCGGAGATCTGGGGGCAGCAGGTTTACACCGAAAACATTCCAGGCGCCGGAGGTAACACCGGCGTGGCCACAGTGGCACGCGCGCCGGCCGACGGCTACACGATCCTCGTGGTGAGCACGGGCTTCATGGTCAATCCGAGCATGTATGCGAAAGTCCCGTATGACCCGATCAAAGACTTTTCGCCGATCACGTTGGTCGCCGCCTCTCCCAACGTCGTTTCAGTCAATCCCAGCTTTCCCGCCAAGACGCTCAAGGAACTTGTCGATCTGGTGAAAGGTCATCCCGGCAAATACAGTTTTGCCCAGCCTTCCACCGGCTCGACGCCGCACCTCGCCGGCGAACTGTTCAAGCAACAATATCAGCTCGACCTCGTGACCGTGCCCTTCAATAGCGCTGCGTTGGCGATCAATTCCACCATCGGAGGCCACACCCCGATCGCGTTCACGGCGCTGCCGCCGGCCATGGCCAATATCAAGGACGGCAAGTTGCGCGGGCTGGCGGTGCTCAACGCCAGGCGTTCGCCGGCGTTGCCGGACGTGCCGACCAACGCCGAAGCGGGCGTTCCCGATCTCGAGAGCGACACGCTGACCGGCATCGTTGCACCGGCCGGCACGCCGAAGGACATCATCGACCGCTGGCGCGGTGACATCGCAAAGGCGGTTGCGACCTCCGACGTCAAGGAGCGTTTAGAAACGTTGGGTTTTGCTCCGGTCGCCAATATGCCGGATGAGTTCGGCGCGCGCATCAAGCTCGAGATCGCGAAATGGAGCAAAGTCGTCCACGATGCGAACATCAAGGCCGATTGAGCGCCGCTGCACGAGTCGAGCCAGGACCGTCGCGCGCCGAATACCCGAGGGTGGAATGATCTCCGGACGGCAAAGAGAAAGCATCAAGCTGAAGGCGATCGTGCTCGGCCTCGCCGCGCTTATGATCGCGGGTGCGAGCTTTGCGCAGACATCCGGCTACCCCAATCGGCCCGTGAAGATGATCGCGCCATTCGCGCCGGGCGGGCCGGTCGACGCGGTCGCACGTGTGCTCGCGCCCAAGCTGTCGGAAGGTCTCGGCCAGCAGTTCTACGTGGAGAACCACCCAGGTGGCAGCGGCAATATCGGCACCGCGCTGGCAGCGAAGGCGACGGCCGACGGCTATACCATCCTCGTCATCAGCAGCACGCTCGTCGTCAATCCGAGCCTGTTTGCCAAGCTCGGCTTCGACACCACGAGCGACCTTGCGCCGGTATCGCTCGTCGGCGTATCGCCGCAAGTGCTGCTGGTGCATCCCTCCGTTCCGGCGGCCAGCGTGAAAGAACTCGTCGCCTGGGTGAAAGCCAGCCCAGGCCAGTTGAGCTACGCACATGCCGGCCTCGGGACGCCAGGCTATCTCGCCGGCGAAATGCTCAAGCAGGCCTTCGGGCTCGATCTGGTCGCCGTCTCCTTCAATGGCGGCGGGCCCGCGATCACCTCGACGATCGGCGGGCATACACCCATCCTCTACACCTCCATTTCCACCGCCGCCGGGCACATCAAGCAAGGCACGGTGCGCGCGCTCGCCGTCACCGGCGCGCGGCGTTCGCCCGCCCTGCCCGACGTGCCGACGCTCGCGGAAGCGGGCGCGCCTGGTCAGGAATCCGACATCATCCTCGGCGTGCTGGTGCCGGCCCGGACACCGCAGGACGTCATCGACCGCTTGCATCGCGAGATCGTCAGGATCGTCGCGCTGGCGGACGTGCGGGAGCGCCTTTCAGCGCTTGGATTCGAGCCGATCGCGAGCACGCCCAGGGAATTCGCCGACCGGATCCGATGGGAAATCGACAAGTGGGCGAAGGTCATTCGTGCGGCCGACATCAAGGCGCAATGACGGTTCGCAAAGCGGATGATTTTCAGCGCGTCTTGGGACTGAGCAACGGCCTTCCGGCGGGACCGAGGACACTGGTATCATCCACGCTGCTACAACTTTGACATCGGGAATGTCGGATAAATGACTGCTGCGGATCTTCATTGCGCACGCGGCTGTGTGCTCGTTGTGGCGCTTGTTCTTGGCGCCGCCCAGACTGCCGCCGACGGATTGCGCGCCGGCCAGTGGAGGACGGTCAATTCCCCTGAAATCGATGGCGTCGCGGGTCCGGTTCAACAAACCACCCGCTGTCTGACGCCAGAGGCGGTCGCCGATCTCGACAAGACGTTCAGCCCCATTAGCCGCACGACGAACTCGACCTGCGAGCGGGTCGAGCATGAAAGCACGCCGCAGCGGCTGAAATGGCGGCTGCAATGCACCGGCCAGATCGACATGGACGTGGCGGGAGAATTCACGTTTGACAGTCCCGAACACTACACGGCCATCGTCACCGCGCGCTCATTCATGCTGGGCCGCCTCATGCAATCGGTACGCACGTCGATCGAAGGCCAGCGCGTAGGCGATTGCCCGTAGCGGCTTGCGAGATGGAGGGCGAGTGCGCTAACTCTCAGGTCGCCGAGGGTCCTAATTGCAAGCGTCAGCCAAGTGAGTCGCGCATGGACGCAGTCCTTGCGCCTTGATTGGAGGACATCATGAAGGCGTTGATGCGGTCGCGGATGTCGCTTTTCACCGCCGGTGCGGCAGCGTTCGCAGGCGGGCTCGCGTTGTTGATCTCCAACGGCGAACGCATATCCGAAGCCGCCAGACTCGCGTCGGCGAATCCCGCCCCGACGAGTGCCGAACCCGCCTCCGGATGGAACGATCTGGATTTCCTCCTCTGCCACACGCCCACCAAGGCTGCCAGCGCCATGACGAGCGGCATGATCCGCTTGGCCGCGGCGCAGACCGAGGCGCCGCAGGCGAAAACGAACGCCGCGTCGCCCGCGCTGGCGTTTGCCGATACCGATCCGCCGATATGGGACGGGCTCGGCTCGCTCTCGTACAAAGTCACGACTTCGAGCCCGGCGGCGCAAGTCTATTTCGACCAGGGACTGCGGCTGACCTATGCCTTCAATCACGAGGAGGCGCAGCGCGCATTCCGTAAGGCGCAGAAGCTCGATCCCGATTGCGCCATGTGCTTCTGGGGTGAGGCGCTGGTGCTCGGCCCCAACATCAACCTGCCGATGGCAGAAGAGGCGGTGGCGCCCGCCTTCGCCGCCATGCAGAAGGCGCGCACGCTCGCCGCCAAGGCAAGCCCGCGCGAGCAGGCGCTGATTACGGCCTTGTCGGCGCGATACGTTGAAGACCCGAAGGCGGATCGGGCACAGCTGGATACCGCCTATGCCGCCGCCATGGCCAACGTCGCGGCGCAATTCCCGGAGGACAACGAGATCGCGGTGCTGTACGCGGAAGCGGTCATGGATCTCAGTCCATGGAACTACTGGCAGCCGGGCGGACGAGAACCGAACCCTCAAAGCGCGCCGATCGTGCCGACTTTGGAGCGCGTGCTTGCCAGGGATCCTGACCATCCCGGCGCGATTCACTATTACATCCACGCGGTCGAGGCGTCCGACCGGCCGAAGCGCGCGGAGCCCTACGCCGACCGGCTGCGTGGCGCCGTTCCCGGTGCGGGCCACCTGGTGCACATGCCGAGCCACATCTATTACCGCGTCGGCCGTTATCTCGACGCCCTCGGCGACAACAAGACCGCGATGGCGGTGGATGAAACATACCTGGCTGCGAATGAGGTGCCGATGGGCGTCTATCGGCTGGGCTATTACCCGCACAATGTGCACTTCGTCATGGCTTCGGCGCTGATGGCGGGCGACGGGCCCTCCGGCATTACCGCGGCGGAGAAGCTGCGCGGCCTCGTCCCCGACCAGGCTGCGCTCGCCATCCCGGGCGCGCACCCGGTGAAGGCAGCGCCGTACTTCGCCCACGCCCTGTTCAGCCCTCCCGACACCATCCTCGCGCTGCCCGATCCCGGCAATGCCATTCCATCTGTCAAGGCGATGTGGCACTACGCGCGCGGCATAGCATATGTGGCGCGCGCGATTTCGGCGCGGCCACCGCCGAGGCGAACGCCATCGAAA
>WNGR01014819.1_pt1 | contig 13592 bp, 11 predicted proteins | sample 5407581 | NCBI WGS metagenome assembly WNGR01 (sample SAMN13153383, study PRJNA577476) | soil metagenome | isolation source: 80 cm soil or saprolite under Garry oak tree replicate 2 | place: USA:California | collected 2016-06-15 | reverse complement strand
ACGATCTTCGCCAGTTCCGGGACAGCGACCATTGTTGTCGCTGCGCGCCGCGCGAGCCACGCATGGACACCTGCAACATGCTTCGCCACCGGTCCTCCTCCGAATGCGCTCGGATGGCTGTCCAGCAGCAACGGAGCCTTCGTCGCAATGCAGTAAAGGAGGGCGATGAGCCCGGGGAAGATTGGCGGGTTGGTGACGATGACAGCGCGCGGCCGCCGCGAAATCAGGTAGATGCAGGTGCTGACAGCGCTCAGGAGGTAGCGCAGGGGCACCAGCGGCTTCCACACGATCCGCAGCTGATAGAAGGTGCAAGCCTCCCCCCCCAGTGCCGCAGCGACCTCATGCGCGCGACCAGAATCCTCCGCCCATGCGATGAACGAGACCTTGGGCCGCGTGAGCGCGGCTGACTGCTCCTTGTCCCGCCGCTCATCGTCGCGGCTCACGCGCCTTGGCGTAGCCCCATTCGAGCGCCCGTCGACGCGCTGAGTGACGTGCGCGCGAGGCGTCGTTTCGCTTGACGTAATGCTCCCCGTTCCTCCTGCCAACGCCAGCGAATTAGAGTTCGTCCCGGCTCTGGCGGCACCATGCAGTTCCCAGGTCGCTGTCAAAGTAGCAACTTGCGATCGCCCGCAGCAGCACTGCCGGTACGAGTGCTCCTACGTCATTTGAGGATGGTCCTCCGGCCGTTCAGTCGGCCGTCGCCTGGGTCGTCGAAAGCAGTGCGCCAAGGGAATCGGCATCCACCGGGATGTCGACGAAACCAGGGGCTCCGGCATCGTCGTGATCCGGGCGGCTGCCGTGGATCCTGAGCATGAGCGCAGGCGAAGCGACCGCCTCTGGTCCCCGATCCGCGAGTGCATGCAGGCGATCCGCTTCGGTCTCGGCACCCTGCAGATCTACAGAACGGCGAGCGCTGAACCACGACACCACTTCCCGTGCAGGCGCGACGTATGCGCCTCGCTGCCTGAGCTGTGCGAGCAACCGCCGGTACACGCCGCCCCACTGGCGCTCAGGCACGAGGCTGCGCTCGTGCCATGAAAGGGTGCTCACGCCGCCCAGTCCCTGCGTCCAGCTCGGCCAAGAGCGGGCGGAAGACCTGCGTGGTCCCAGCTCGGAAACCGACCGCATCGTTGTATCCGATCGAAGCGTCGTACACGAAACCGGCGTGATCCAGCGTGGCGAACGAACTCTCATTGAAGTAGAGCCAGTGCATCCGGACTCCCAGTTCTGCTTCGCCAGTCAGCTCTGCGACTTTCCGGAGCTCGTCTGCTGCCGCTGCGAGGTCGCACCAGGCGTCGATCCCATGGACGCCCACCTCGAAGTCCAGCGACCGTAGTTTTGAGAGCCAGGGCCTTGTCTCCTCGGCAGCATATTGGACGCTCCGTCGAGGATCGCTTCGGCCATCGAGCCCTCGGCCGGGCCGTCCCCGGAACGGGATCACGAAGAATGTGGAGCGAAACTCGCCGTCCGCGTCAATGTAACGATCGAATGGGAGCCAGAAATCCGGCAGCACTCCGGCGTAGACGAGCGGGAGCGACAGCAGCGCTGCCCAGTTCCTGAGTAGCTGTCTCAGTGAGCGACGGCCACGAATGAACCTGTGCAGGCTACCAAGCGAAGCCCGCAGCAAGAAACCGGCGAGCGTTCGATCCAGCCGGTGACGCCTGATCCCAAGAAAGTCAACGTCGTGCGTGAGGCAGGCGAGGAACTGATGACCAGCCGGCACCGGCGGGATCTCCCACAGTGAGATCCCGGCCTTAAGGATCCACTGGCGCATAAGTGCGATATGGAGGTCGAGGGTCGGCGTATCTGCACGCTCGCGCGGCTGTCCGACCGAGAGCAGAAACTCGACCTCAGAAAAGAGATCGTAGCCACACCGAATAGTAAGAGATGAGTCGGTCACGCACTCGACGATCAGCGCTGCGCCGCTGCCCGCCGATCGACCCAGTATCGTTGCGTCGCCCGCCAGCGCCAGCGCTCCTGTGTAGAGCGGCAACTGGAGATCGTCGACCTCGAGCGTGCCGTCATGCGTCCGCGATCGCGGAGAGACGCCCAGCGAGACGTCGTCGCGCATCTCGATCGTGCCGAAGGCGATCACAAGCCGCGCGGTGAACGATTCGGGTAGCGCGGCCGCGCTTGTGACGACCAAGACATCGCACGATCTACTGGACTCCCAGAACACCCAGGGCGTCTTGAACAGCTGAAAGAACTCGCGGACCGCCGGCCTCTCGCTGTCAGCGCAGATGACGCCGATCACACGCGCGCCTCCGCGGCCCGCCGCCCGCGACCGGAACCTGCGGTCGCCGGGCGCTCCCACGAAACTGTTCTGTATGGTTCCATGAAAATCTCCAATATTCCCGGGCGGTTCAAATCGCTGCCCGCGCCATTTCCGCAACGGTAAAGCGGCCGCGACGCGGAGCCCCAGACGCCGCCTCAGGCGACATACCGATAGAGCGTCTCGCCAAAGGCGCGGCAGAGCAGCAGCGGGCCGTGACGGATGACAGGCCCGAGCATCCGGCCCGCCATTCCTTCCGTCGGCGGCGCCGATCCCGGCTTGCCGCCCAGCGTCCTATAGACAAGCGGCTCCTCGACGGCTCCCCATGACAACTTGAAATTGCGCAATCCTTCCTGACCGATGTCGGTCCGGCCGAAGTCGAACCAACGACACCCCTGCTCGCAGGCCGCGCGGATCGCGTGCCAGAAGAGCAGATGATTCGGGCGCAGCGACCAGCTGCTTGCGTCAGAAGCACCAAACTTGTAAATCACAGTCTCGTTCCATGCCAGGAACACCGCAGCCGCGATCGGCTGCGCGGACACCTCCACGATCAGGACTGAACCGAGTCCTGTGGCAATCGTGTTCTCCCAAAGCAGGCGGAAGAAGCGACGGGGCTGAACAGGCACCCCCTGTCGCCGCCGGGTCTGCAGGTGGAGCCGGTAGAAGGTGTCGACAAGATCATGCGGACGGGTGGCCCGGCGCACTGTCAGTCCCTCTCGTTCCGCGCGCCGAATGTTGCGCTGTACCTGCGAGCGGTGGAAACCCGCATAGACCTCGGCGGGGTTGCGACCGAGAGCGAGCACGTGACGAAGCGCCGCAGGGCCAGCGGCTGAGCCACCGGCAATCGGTGCCCGGATCTCAACCCGCCGGACACCGGCGGCACGACTTGCCTGCTGGAGCGCGGCGACCAGTTGTTCTTCCTCCTGCCTCCCCGAAACCAGAGGCGGACAGTAGTCCGTGTACGGGAGCGACACCCATTTGGGGCCGCTACGGAGGTGGCGCACCTCGACCACCGGCAGGCCAGCCCGGATAGCGCCAGTCACATCGCTGACAGCGAGCGCGAAGGCGCGAAATCCGTAGCAACCGGCGACCAGCCGGGTCCAGTCCGGATGGTGGAACGGCGTCGCTGCCGGATGCGCCGCCACGAAATCTGCCCAGCGAGGATCGGTCATCTCCAGGACCGTGACACCGTCCATGCGCTCATTTACCTGGCGGCAGGAACCGCCCGCGGCAAAACATGCCCGCTGCCGCTGCCGCTGCCGGTCCGGGGGAGGGCCATGACAAAGTCAAACACCGCTCGGCCATTAAGTGAACCCGCGCATTGAGCAATTCTTCACCGGCGCCACGGATCGGCGCCACCTCTTTCTGGCGTAGCAGTCCTCATCAACGTGAGGGTTGCCTGTGACCGCCAGTTGGAGTCGATTGTTCGAGTGGGCGACATTCACGCCGCATGGCATCGTCGACGCGCCCCGCAGGCGCCATCCTGATGAGGTTTAGACTCAATTACGATTCCTGTCGTGAGCCGAGGGGGCCTGGAACCGATGCGACTCGGATTTACAGTGCGCGCATCATACATGATGCTGCGTCATCCCCGTGAGGGCATCGAGCGCGTTCGCGGGCGTATCGACAGGCACAGGGATATACGCGAGTTGATGGCGCTCGGGCGTCCGCAGAGTGAGCATTACGCGGTCGTCGAGGACTGGGCGCCCGTTCTGCACAAAGCCATCAACGCGCCGTGGCCATGCCAGGAATCGGAACAGTTCGGCAAGGTATGGGACGCCACGGTTTCCGGCCTGGCAGCGGCGGGCCTCCATGTGGGCCTGGCCTCTTACCGCGGGTGGAACGACGGCGATCGGGCGCAGGCCACGGCCATCTGGTGCCTCGTTGCGCACTTGCGTCCCGCGACTGTAGTGGAGACGGGGGTGGCCCATGGGCTTATCAGCCGGGTGATCCTTGAGGGCCTCCACCGCAACGGGAACGGCCATCTGTGGAGCGTCGATCTCCCGGCCGTAGATCCGGCGCTGCATCACGAGATCGGCAGAGCCGTCCCGGAGGACCTGCGGTCCCGCTGGACGTACGTGGAGGGGACGAGCAGGCGGCGGCTGCCGGAACTGGTCCGCAGGCTCCAGCAGGTCGACCTCTTTATTCATGACAGCCTGCACACCGCGCGCAACACGTGTTTCGAGCTTGACACAGTATGGCCGGCGCTGCCGCCAGGCGGGGTCGCGGTGGTAGACGACATTGACCGCAGCCTCGGGTTCGGCCGCTTCATCGAACGGGTGGCCCCGGAGGCATGGTTCGCGGCCAGGCATGTTACCGGGGGCGGCCTGTGGGGGACTGCGATCAAGCCCGGCTGAATCAAGGCCCCTGGCGCCGGGCAAAAGCCACCTCCGCAGGGTCTAGGCGGAATCCGTTTCGCTGCGCAGCGACCCGGCGGCAGCCGTCGGCGAGGCCAGCCGGCTCTGGCCGGCCACGGATCCGGCTGCTGCGAAACATACCCGTCCGGCGTCTGCCGCGGGGCCGTCAATGCTCCAGCCGTCGCCATTACTGCGGATCGTCGAAGCGGCACGTCTGCGCCACCAGGCAGCGACCTCCTGCGGCAACGCGTGCCAGGCCGTGCCGTCGTCGGCGAACGTATCGAGCAGCGTCTGGTACCCGTCAGCTAGCCGCTGGTCGTGGGCGTAATCCGGGTGGGTGAGCACAAGCACCATGCCGCCGCGGTCGCGAATGTGCCCCGCTTTCCGCAGCCACAGGTCCGCGTCCGCGTGCTGCAGGATGGTGAACAGGGTGTGATCCTGCGGCAGAGTGATGGGGAGTTCCACCGTGCCGTGGTTGAAATAGGGCAGAAAGGTGCAGCAGCCACCCGGCTGCGGCTCGTATGGGTCGGTGTCGGTGTAGGACGAGTCATAGCCGAATCCGAGCCGATGCATCAGTTCCCAGTCTCGGTGAGTGGCAGGTGACCGGAACCCGACAGCGTTCCATCGGCTGGCGTGCTCCCACATGGCCGGCAGCCGCTCGTCCATGTGCCGCCCGGCAAGATCCCGGCCGTCGTGCCGGAGCCCGTGCACCCCGATCTCGCAGCCATCGTCTTGCAGCGAGCGGACCGTTCTGTCGTCAACCTGGTAGCGAGCGCCGACGAAGTTCCACGACGACCGGTATCCGCGTGCACGCTCCGGCGCGCGCAGCAGATCCATGTCGCGGTAGCCAGCGGCGGTTTCCACGTCGTGGGTCAGCACCAGAGCCCACGACCGGCCGGCCGGCCACAAGCCCAGGAACGGCACCGGCCCATCCGCCAGATCGGGAAGCGGCCTGCACCCGGGTGAACAGACGCCGCAGCGTCAGCTGAACCGACCGGGGCAGGGCAGGGCGAGCCAGGTAATAGCCGTGCAGCGCGGCGGCGCGGCAGAAAGCAGCAACGGCGGAGCGCCCGATATCCCGGTATCCCTCTGACCAGTACAGCCGCATCACCTCGCCGGGATCGAACGGCAAGAACACGTTGCCATCCGTATCCCGCCAGATAGCAGCCACCCGACGGCCGTCGGCGGCTCGAATGGATTCGGCCGGGTGCCAGCCCCGCCCTGGCTGCGGGAGCATGGCCAGGACCGCAGCGTCCGGCGCTACATGCCCGAAGAAGGTGAAGTTATCAAGTCGGTAGCAGCCGAGCTGGCCTGCCGCACTCCGCGCCGCCGGCCTGGCGTCGGCACCGACCCACATTAGGGAGCGCGAAGCCTGGCCGGGACGTGTCGCCGTGGTCAGCGTGCGGACGAAAGCCGCCGCACCTGCATGGCCATTGCCCCGCCAGGGCGGCCGCACTTCGTAGGGGGTGCGGAAGTAGTCAAAGAAGGCGAACGGGTGGGAGGTTATGAACAACGCTTCCTCCTCGGGCTGCTGGCGAGGTCACAGGCCGCGTTTGACCGCGAGATAGGGCAGGAGCGCGATCTCGTAAAGGCCTGGCAGGGGATCATTGATCGAGAACACCGCCTCGGTGTGCACGCCACGGAGGGAGCGCAGGTACCCCCCCGGACGCAATCTGCCCGCCAGGATGTCCCGCAGCGCGTTGGGAACGTCGGTGCTGAGTCGGATCCAGCGGACACCGGGCCGGGCGTGTACCTCTTCCACCGGCGCGCCAATCTGGTCGCGGAACAGCAGGTAGGGGAAATCCACTCCGGCTGGCCTGCCCACCGAGTGGTAACCCCAAGTCCTGGCGTTGACATCCAGGAGCTTGCAGACGCCGTCGCGGGGATCGCGCTTGTATTCGAGCTCTGCCAACCCGTAGTAGTCGATGGCGGTCAGGAAACGGCATGAGGGTTCCGCGAGCTCTGCCAGCGAGATCGTCTCGACGTAAGTGCTGGCCACGCCGAAGTCGGATGGATGCTGACGGTGCCGCCGCACCGTCATGCTCGCAACCGGGCGGCCCTCCCGGAAGAATGCGCAGTAGGCATACTGCTGCTCACCACCTCCGGGGATCATTTCCTGGACGATGACCTCGCTGGCCGGCATGATCTCCGTGGCCCTGCGGAAGGCGGCAAGCAATTCCGCTGCGGTGTTGGCCCGCCACGCCTTGGCGTGCGTGGTGTAGAAGAAGTGCTCTTTTATCGCGGGCTTCAGGACTACCGGGTCATCGACTTCGATCGCGGCTAGGTCCTCCTCCGACCGCGGGAACCACGTCCGGGGTACCGGGATAGATAGGCGCTCGGCCAGGCCATATACCTCCCGCTTGTCCCAGGCATGCCGGATTGAGGCCAGCTCGGGGGTGGGCACCCGGAATTCCCGCCGGAGTGCGTCCCGGTTCGCCGCGATGCCCGCGATGTTCTCCTCCCGGGTTGGATACAGCACCCACCCGGACAGGCATAGCCTGCCGCGGGCCAGTGCCAGCGCGTCCATCAGAGCCTGCTCGGTGCGCAGGTCGCGCACGCGGATGGCGTCCCGGACGAATCGCGACGCGCGCGCGATGGAGATCTCGTCATCGATGAGGCACACCGGGATGCCGCGCCTACCGAGACTGCGCGCGATGCCCAGGCCCTGGCAGCCGCCGCCGATCACCACCGCGCCCACGTCTCGGTCAGACCGGCGTGGACCGGTCCGCTGCGCGGCGCGCGATGTGCTGGAGGTCACGGCGTCTGTCCCGCTCTGGCCGGGACGGGCACTGGCTCGGCCGCGCCAGAGAGCCGGGACGGGCCGGCGACGGTCCGCACCAGCGCGCGGCAGGTGTACCAACCGCCGGACACGAAGCGTGCGATCGGCCCGAAGCTCCACGCGGCCGGAGCGCCGAGGAAATGCAGGCCCGGCACGGACGATTCCATCCCGCGGCCGAGCAGCGGGTATCCTCCGGCCCGCCTGATCCGCGCGGTCAGCTCGGCGGTCAGGAACGGGTAACGCGTGATGTCCACCTGGTAGCCGGTGCCGAAGAGCATGTGGTCCACGGTCTGGGCGTCGCCGTCAGCAAAGGTGACGTGCACCTGCCCGTCCCGCGCGGTCGCGGAAACCACGGTGCGGCCCAGCCTGATCGGTACCTCCGTCAGCCGTGGCGGCAGCCAGGCGGCACCAGCCGGGCGGATAGACCGGTGGGCGAGCGGATCCTGGGCCCGCCGCGGCAGCCGCCGGAACAGGTCGGGCACCGCCACCAGCCGGGACAGTCCCATTGGGCCGACGTCGGTGGGCGCGTACACCAGCTGGGCGTACCGGCCGAGCATTCGCTGGTATTTGCCGCCGTTCAGCCAGCGCAGGTGGTCCTGCCGGACAGCCACCTCGGTTCGGGCGCCGCTCTCATGAAGCAGCGCGGCGCACTCCAATGCGCTCTGCCCGCCGCCCACGACCAGCACCCGCGCTCCGCGGAAGCGGCGGAAATCCCGGTGGTCACCGGTGTGCGAAGCCAATTCGGACGGCAACCCGGCCGCAACCGCCGGGCGGTTGGCGAACAACTCGATACCAGCCGCGACCACCACCCGGCGGGCGCTGATCGCGGTACCGTCAGCGAGGGTGAGCCGGAATCCGGCCGGGCCGGCTTCTAGCGTCTCCACCAGGCGGCGGTCCACGTCCGGTGCGACTCGCTGCTGCACCCACATGCCGTAGTCGATGAAGCGATCCAGCGGTACCGGCAGGTCAAAGCTGGTGCCGGTGGCGGCGCAGAATGAGTCCAGGGACAGCTCGCCCTGGTACTCCGCGATGCAGGTGGCTGTCCAGTTGGAGCGCAGCAGTAGGCCGGCAGGCATGTTCTGCCAGAACGACATCGGCTGGCCAATGACCCGGACATCTACTCCGGCCCGGCGCAGGTGCGCGGCAGCGGCGAGCCCGTACGGCCCGGCGCCGACGACGGCGACGTTGGTGTCAGTCATGGTTCGCCAACCCTCCTAGACAAAGCCTCATGCCCGCCGCCGCGCCGACCGAGGCGAAAGCCGGTCCGCAGTAGACAGCCCGCGCTCCTGCCATTCGCGCGCGCGGCGACTGTTGGATTCCCTCATGACGTCGATGAACGCGGAACGCCGCACCTGCTCGAGTAGTTCGAGGTTCGGCATGACGCAGTGCCCGCCTATGTAGCCGGGCTGGAAGCCGACCGGCGGGAAAAAGTCGATCTCCTCGAAGAAATCGGTCGTTTCCCAGTAATCCACGCCGGCGGCCTCGGCGAAGCGGTCCATCTCCTGCGCCCACGCGACCAGGACCCCGAAGTAGGTGGTTTCCAGGAGCTTTGCGAGTTCGAGCGCCTCGGGGGACGACATGCGCTGCGTGGTTACGCCCGCGGCGGCGAAGTGGTCCTCCACCAGCGCGACGGCCTGCGCCGATGTACCGGCGACGAACTTCCGGTAGCGCCGCAGTTCGTCCGCCATCCCGGCATGCTTTCCGCGTACCGGGCTGTAAACGGCCGGGACGCCCGTCTTCTCCTGGATTTCCCTGGTCGTCCCGGGAACCACGGTGCTGTTGACCACGACCACTCCGGGCTCATAGAGCGAGACGTAGCGAGACGCAGACGAGACGAAATCGGAGGTGTACGGAAAGCAGAGATGAAGGACCTGGACGCCGTCGAAGGGATGATCCTCGATGTCCCGGCCGGCAGCGTCGTGTGCCTCGCGCAAGATCCCAAGCAACGGGCCTCCGATCTCGCCGAGGCCAACAACCAGCACCGCTGCGTCAGTGGACGTCTCCGTCTTGACGGCGTCTTCGCTGGAGAGCATTCCGGCTGCCGCCGATGAACCGGGAGAACTGCTCGGATTAGGCATGCTTCGTTATCTCCTTGTCCTTCTGCCCTGCGAGGTGCATCCGCCGAACCTGGCCGGCCAGCGGCCGGCGCGCCCTCGCCCTGCGCCCCGAATGCGGTTCCCGGGAGCCAGCCAGCGCTTCGACGGTCTCCACAAGCGCCTCTTCCTGCGCGGGCCAGTCGAGTTTGTCCAGCTTCATCCGGCTCCTGGCCGCCCGCTCCTCTGCCGCCGCAGGGTTGGTCAGGAGGGCCCGGATCGCCCGGGCGAGATCCTCCGCGTTCTCCGGTTCGAAAAACAGCAGTTCGTCATCGGAAAAGTAGTGCCGCATCGTGGCGATGCCCGAGCAGATCACCGGCAGTGCGAGAGCGACGTACTCGGCGACCTTCATCGAGAACACAAGGGAACCGAAGACGCCTCCACGTTGCGGTGAAACTCCCGCAGCCGCGTCGCTCAGCAGGGAGGGAATCTGGCCGTTGGGAACGAGACCCCGGAACTCAACGCGGTCCGCAACCCCCAGGTCCTCGGCCAGCCGCGCTACGGACTCCAGGGCAGGGCCTTCCCCGATTACCCGGAACCGCAACGAAGGGAATTCGTCAGCCAGCAGGGAAACCGCCCTCACAACCAGATCGAGACCGTTGCGGTGGGCGATGGTGCCGCTGTACACAATCCACTCGAAGCTCCCTCTGTCGCGCGGCGCCTCCACCGGGACGAAACGCCGAGGATCCGGAAGGTTCATCACCACTAGCACCGGTCGTGACGACATCGCGCTCAGCCGGCGCCGCATCGACTCATTGACAGTAATCAACGTGTCTGAAAATGAGATGCTAATCCGTTCCTCGGCATTCGCCAGGCGCTGAACCCACGGCGGAAGATCACGCCCACGAATATCCGCCAGCAGCTCGGCTGCAGGATCATGGATATCGAGGACGATCTTGGCTCCGCCGATCTTGGGGAACAGCCCGGCGAACACCAGGAAGTTCGGCATGTTGTGCACGTAGACGACGTTGTACCTCCGCCTGGCGTGGAGCAGGCTCACCAGGACGAAGGCCCATGAAAAGAATGCACCGTATTCGAAGGCGTAGCGGGCTAGCCCGGTCTGCTTTTTTTGCATGGGAAGGAGCCGGACGCGAAGTGGCCCGCCGTCACTGCTCGCTCTCGTCCCGTCGTGGGAGATGGCGAAGACGTCGACCTGGTGGCCGCTTTCAGCCAATGCCTCGGCGGCACGTTTGACGCGAGGGTCGAAGGAATACAAAGTGCTCGCGATCATGGCGATTCGCACGTCATTCTCCTGCCTCGAGGTCATGCACTGACGGCGTGGCCGGCTGTGACCTGCTGTCAATCGGCTTTGGCATATCGCTTCCGGTCATCTCGCGCCTCCCCGGAAGACGGCTGGCACGGTACGCAGAAGGATGGCAAGGTCAAGCGTGAAGCTGCGGCGGATGACGTATTCGACGTCGAGCTCGAGAGCCTTCCGCATGGAGAGCCGGCTGCGGCCATTGACCTGCCACAGGCCGGTTATGCCGGGCTTGACCGCAAAGCGTTGCTGGTGGGCCTCTTCGAACAGCTGCGCCTCCCAGGGGAGCACAGGACGCGGCCCCACCAGTGACATCTCGCCCCGCAGCACATTGAAGAGTTGCGGGAGCTCGTCCAGGCTGGTCCGGCGCAGCCAGGCGCCGAGCGGGGTGATACGCGGGTCGGCGGCCAGTTTGAACAAGCCGCTGTCCCCTGCCGCTGCGGTCTGGTCGGCGGAGAGCAAGCGCGTGACGTAATCGCGGTGTATCCAGTCATCGTTGTCGATGTACATGGTCCGCAGCTTCAGCATTGTGAAAGGCTGCTTGTTGCGACCCAGTCTCTCCTGCCGGAACAGGGCGGGCCCTGCGGACGTCGACCTCACAACTAGGTACAGCAGCAGCAGCAGCGGTGCCACGGCGATAATCAGCGCCAAAGAGAGCACAATGTCGAGAGTCCTTTTCGCCGCCTCGGGCACACGCCTGCGAGCGGTGGTCTCTTTCCTTTCTGCTAGGTCAGTCACGGGAGGTTTTCCTTCACCTCACCGGCCAGCCGGTACCGGCTGGCCGATCCGTTGTCGGCAACCACCCGCTCATCCATGCCGGGCAGCTCTGCTACCGCGCGGCGGATAACAGCGGGGTTGCCGAACGCGACAGCTCCTGCAGGTATGTCGCGGGTGACCACGGATCCGGCCCCGACAAGTGCGCCAGCGCCAATGCGGACGTACGGCAGGATGGTCACGTTGACGCCAATCTGCGCTCCGGCGCCGATCCTGGGGCCGGCCATCAGCTGGGCAGAGCGCTCATCACCGGGGTAGAGGTCGTTGGCGATCGTCACTCCGGGTGCGAGAAAAACGTCGTCTTCAAGTTCGGTATACTGAGCTACGTAGCAATTGCAGTGAATTTTTACGCGATCCCCGATACGGCAGCCGTAATCGATGATGCTGTTGCTCCAGACCGAGACGTCATCGCCGACCTCGCAGCCTTCCCGGATGACGACGCCGTGCCCGGTCTCCAAGCGCCCCCCTATTGTCGTGCCGTCGTAGAGCACGGTTCCCGACCGGAGCCTGGCTCCGGTGCCGATGACCAGCGGGTACGTGCTTGCCCGTGACACGGCGTAGCCGGCGATTACGCCGTGGTCGGCCACCATGGCTACCGGGCACGGCGCACCCGGGGGTTCACTGGACATTGATGAACTCCGAACTGGCAATCGTTGTCCGGAGCGCGTCGCAAAGGGCTTCGCACACGAAGTCGACTTGGCTGTCGGTCAGGTGCGGGAACATCGGCAGCGACAGCAGCTCGCCGGCCGACTGTTCGGCTACCGGCAGGGGGCCGTCCGCAAACCGCCGCAGCGGCGGTTGAAAGTGACACGGCACGGGGTAGTGCACACCCGTCTGGATGCCCCGCCGGGCCAGCTCGGCCCGGACGTCGTCACGCCGGGCAATGCGCACGACGAACAGGTGGTAGACATGGCGCGCCTGCGGCGCCACATCCGTCAGCTTCAGTTCGGTGGCGCTGAAGTCGGTGCCGGCGAGCAGGCCGCGATACCGGGAGGCCAGCGCGATCCGCCGCTCGGTCCATGTGTCGAGGCGGGCTAGCTTGCCCGAGAGCAAGATCGCCTGGAGAGCGTCCAGGCGGCTGTTCGTACCGATGCAGTCGTGATCGTGGTGTGCGGCGCCATGGGAGCGGCCATGGTTGGCCAATGATCGTATGCGATCGGCCAGCTCCGGCCGCGAGGTGACGACGGCGCCTGCATCTCCGAAAGCGCCCAGGTTCTTCCCGGGGTAGAAGCTGAAGCAGGCCGCTTCACCAAACGACCCTGCCCGGCGACCACGCCATTCCGCGCCGTGCGCCTGCGCCGCGTCTTCGATCACGGCTATTCCCGCCTGGCCGGCCACGGCGAGGAGGCCGTTCATGTCCGGCACCTGCCCGAACAGATGGACGACGATGACCGCACGGGTGCGCGGTGTGATCGCCTCTGCAAGTGTGCGCGGCGTCACGAGCAGGGTGTCGTCGCTGACGTCGGCGAAGCGGGGAGTGGCGCCCGCCCGCACCACGGCGGCGGCCGTGGCAATGAACGTGTTGGCGGGAACAACCACCTCGTCGCCTGCGCCTATGCCGAGTGCGGTCAGGCTGAGCTGCAAGGCATCCGTTCCGTTTGCTACACCTACCGCATGATCGGCGCCGCAATAGGCGGCCCACTCTCGCTCGAAGGATGTGACCGGTGAACCGCCGATGAAGGCGCCGTCGAGCAGGCACGCCAGGTACGCCCGCTCGACATCTGGCCACACTTCACCCGCCATGGCGGCTAGGTCAGTGAACGGAACGGGAGTCATTCCGCTGGCCACCTCGCTTCCCCGGTCCGCTGCCACGTCTGCGTGGTCAGCCAACGGATGTCCCGGCAAGGGCCTCGTCCGGCGCGGGCCGCCAGCCGCCTCGCCGCTGTGCCACCTCGGCTAGGGCCACGGGCCGCTGCTCCTGCAGCGAGATCTGGGCGCATTCCAGGACCTGGACCACGGCCACGCCGCTGCTCCCGTCCACAGAAGGCCGCGACCCGTTGGCGATGCAGTCGACGAAGTGCTGATCCTGGACTGCAAGCGGCTCGGCGAAAGCGACGTA
>WNGR01023892.1_pt1 | contig 13594 bp, 10 predicted proteins | sample 5407581 | NCBI WGS metagenome assembly WNGR01 (sample SAMN13153383, study PRJNA577476) | soil metagenome | isolation source: 80 cm soil or saprolite under Garry oak tree replicate 2 | place: USA:California | collected 2016-06-15 | reverse complement strand
CAGCTTGACGAAGTCGGGCATGTGCGTCAGGTCGACCTGCGAGCGGACGCCGCCGTAGAAGTCGTCCTGGAACTGGCGGACCATGCCGAGCGAGAAGTTGTTGAGCAGCACGATCTTGACGTCGAGCTGGTGCTCGACCGCGACCGACAGCTCCTGCGCGGTCATGACGAATCCGCCCTCGCCCGCCACGCACCACACCGGCAGCTCCGGCCGCGCGAATTTCGCGCCGAGGGCGGCTGGGAGCGCGAAGCCCATCGTGCCCGAGCCTCCCGAGTTGATGAACAGACCCGGCCGGTCGTAGTTCCACCAGAGCGCGGCCCAGATCTGGTTCTGGCCGACGTCGGCGACCACGATCGCCTGGCTGTGCGCCCGCCGGTACATGTCGATCAGCACGTCCTGCGGCTGAAGCCGGCCGTTGGAGTGCTTGTAGCGCAGGGGGTGCTCCTCCCGCCACGCGTCGATCTGGTTCAGCCAGGTGCTGCGACCGGCGTTGAGGTGGTCGATATGCGGCAGCATCGCCTCGAGGGCCTGCTTCGCATCCGCGACGAGCTCGATGTGCGGGCGGACGTTCTTGCCCATCTCCGAGCCGTCGATGTCGATGTGGATGAAGGTCTTGACCTTGGGCGCGAAGCCGGCGAGGCGCGCCGTCACTCGGTCGTCGACGCGCATGCCGACCATCATCAGAAGGTCGGCGTCCTGGACCGCCTTCAGGTTCCAGCCCGTGCCCATGAACCCGGTCATGTGCAGGGACAGCGGGTGCTTGACCGGAAACGCGCCGATGCCGAGCAGGGTGGTGCCCACGGGCGCGGCCGCCGCTTCGGCCAGCTCCTGGAGCTGGGCCTCGGCGTGGCTGAGCAGCACGCCGTGGCCGGCCAGAATGACCGGGCGCTCTGCCTCAGCCAGCGCCCGCGCCGCCAGCCGAGCGTGGTCCAGGTTGACGTGTCCGTTGAGCTTGTAACCGGGAATCTGCAATCGCTCCGGTGTCACGCGCTCCGCGTCGGCCTGCTGCACGTCCTTGCAGATGTCGATCAGCACGGGGCCGGGCCGGCCGGTGGTCGCGATGTGGAACGCCTCGTGGATCACCCGCGGCAGCTGGTCGATCTTGGTCACCAGGTAGCTGTGCTTGGTGACTGAGCTGGTCGCGCCGATGACGTCCGATTCCTGGAAGGCGTCGCGGCCGACCTGGGTGCTGATGACCTGCCCGGTGATGGCGATCATCGGCACCGAGTCCATGTAGGCGGTGCAGAGCCCGGTCACCAGGTTCAGGGCGCCTGGCCCGGAGGTGGCAAACACGACGCCGGGTTTGCCGCAGGCGCGGGCGTAGCCGTCGGCCATGTGCGCGGCACCCTGCTCGTGGCGGACCAGGATGTGCCTGAGCTTGGGATGCTCGGGGAGGTGCTGGTACAGAGGCAGGTTGGCGCCGCCCGGGTAGCCGAAGATGTACTCGACACCCTCGCGCTCCAGCGCTTCCAGGATCATGTCGGCTCCGGTCACTTGCTTGGCGGGCTCCTTTGAAATGAGAAAGCCCCCGCCTTTCGGTCGGGGGCTTTTGCGATCTACTTGCTGGTCTGGCTAGGTCGCGCGTGCCCCCGATCGAATCCCAATGAGGCCCAGAAGGCCCAGGAGCAGTACTACGAGCAGGAGGGCAGACCTTGCCATGAGGTTGTGAATGTTAACGAGGGACGGCCCGCTTCGGGTTGTGGCTTGGAAACAAATTTCTGACCCTTGCGGTGCGTAAAGTTGTCGTTCCCGATGCCTAGGACGCTGGCCCAGAAGCTGTGGGACGCGCACGTGGTGCGGTCCGCCGAGGGCGAACCGGACCTCCTTTTCGTCGACCTCCACCTCGTCCACGAGGTCACCTCGCCCCAGGCGTTCGAAGGGCTGCGGCTGTCCGGACGGCGGGTTCGGCGGCCGGACCTGACGGTCGCGACGATGGACCACAACGTCCCCACCAGAGGCGGTGTTCGGGCCGCGGACGAGCTCTCTCGCAAGCAGATGGACGTGCTGACGGAGAACTGCCGCCGCGAGGGCATCCCGCTCCACCAGATCGGCAGCCGGCGCCAGGGCATCGTGCACGTGATCGGCCCCGAGCTGGGCCTGACCCAGCCCGGCATGCTCATCGTCTGCGGCGACTCCCACACCTCGACGCACGGCGCGTTCGGGGCGCTGGCGTTCGGCATCGGCACGTCGGAGGTGGAGGTCGTCCTCGCCACCCAATGCCTGCCCCAGAAGCGTCAGGGCGAGCTTGCGGTCAACGTCTCCGGAGACCTCCCGCTCGGCGTGACGGCAAAGGACATCGTGCTGGGGCTGATCGGCCGGACCGGCACCTCCGCGGGGCAGGGCCACCTGGTCGAGTACCGAGGTCCGACCATCCGGAACCTGTCGATGGAGGGCCGGATGACCGTCTGCAACATGTCGATCGAGTGGGGCGCCAAGGCCGGGATGGTGGCTCCGGACGAGACCACTTTCAAATACCTGGAGGGCAGGCCGCACGCGCCTCGCGGGTCGATGTGGGAGAAGGCGCTGGAGCACTGGCAATCGCTGGCGACCGATCAGGACGCCTCTTTCGACGGCGTGATCGATCTCGATGCCGGCAAGCTCGAGCCCCATGTGACCTGGGGCACGACCCCGGGCCAGGTCGTGCCGGTGACCGGACGGGTGCCCTCGCCGCGCAGTGAGACCGACGAGCGGGCGCTGCGCTACATGGACCTGCTGCCCGGTACCGCGCTGGCCGACATCGCGATCGACCGGGTCTTCATCGGCTCGTGCACCAACGCGCGCCTCGAAGACCTTCGCGCGGCCGCCGGCGTGATCCAGGGCCGCCACGTCCACCCGAAGGTGCGCGCGATGGTCGTGCCGGGCTCGACGTCGGTCAAGCGCGCCGCCGAGGACGAGGGTCTCGACGCCGTGTTCAAGGCCGCGGGGTTCGAGTGGCGGAACGCCGGCTGCTCGATGTGCCTCGGCATGAACCCGGACATCCTCGCGCCCGGCGAGCGCTGCGCCTCGACGTCGAACCGCAACTTCGAAGGCCGCCAGGGGTCAGGCGGACGGACGCACCTGATGAGCCCGCCGATGGCCGCCGCGGCCGCGCTCACCGGCCACCTGGTCGACGTTCGGGAGCTGCTATAGATGGAACCGGTGAGGCGCGTCGAGGGGCGCATGGCCCCACTCGACCTGGCCGACGTCGACACCGACCAGATCATCCCGAAGCAGTTCCTTAAGCGCATCGAGCGGACGGGCTACGGGCCCTTCCTCTTCTATGACTGGCGCGCACGAGGGAACTTCGTGCTCGACCGCCCGGAGTACTCGGGCGCCTCGGTACTTGTCGCCGGAGCCAACTTCGGCTGCGGGTCGTCCCGCGAGCACGCGCCGTGGGCGCTGCGCGACTCCGGCTTCCAGGCGATCATCGCGCCGAGCTTCGCCGACATCTTCCGGGCCAACTGCTACAAAACGGGCCTGCTGGCGGTGACGCTGCCGGAAAGTCAGGTACGCCATCTGGTCGACCTGGTCTCCGAGGACCCGTCGGTCGAGGTCGCGGTCGACCTGGAGGCGCAGCAGGTTCGTGGCGACGGCTTCAGCTACCGGTTCGAGATCGACGCATTCGCGCGCGAATGCCTGCTGGGGGGCCTGGACGAGATCGGCCTGGTGGAAAAGCACGACTCCGACATCGCCGCATACGAGAAGGCGCGCGCAGAGTGGCTCCCCACCGCCCGATAGCGGTTCTCCCCATTTATGGGGAAGTGGCGCCGAAGGCGCCGGAGGGGCTCGCGCGCTACACCGACCGGGCCGTTTCTCTCGACAAGATGCTTCGGGCTATCTGCGCCTGCATCGTCGCCGCGTTTCTCCTTGTCGGATGCAACCAGGTGCCCCCGCCGCCGCTCATCATGGTGCCCAACGTCGTAGGCCAGCCTCTATCCCAGGCCGAAGCCTAGCTGAAGGCGGGCGGGCTCGGGATCGACTCCAAGGTGGAGGGGCCATGCCTGGCCTGCCCGCTGCTTGGATCGCCCACGACTCCGATGGTGCTCAGGCAGACGCCTGCCGCGGGCAGCAAAGTCGCGAAAGGGACAGTCGTTGTCCTGACCCAAAAATGCGAGTGCTGACTTAAGTCCTTCAGGTAACGGCGATCTCGGAATTGGTGTGGGACGGATTGATCCGGGCGTCGAGCAGTCCCCATTCGAGGCGTTTCGGCCCGGCGGCGACCGACAACGGCAGCTTGAGTCGCATCTCGAACCTGACAGAGGACCCCGGCGCGATATGCCCCACCGGGCCACAGTTCAACCCGTAAGTACCTATTGCCTCCTTCGTACCCAGGATCGCGACGTAGTCGGGGCATGGATCAAGCCGGTAGTCGGCCGGGCCTTCATTCCTGATCGTCACGAAGTACTCCAGCGTCGAGCCCTTCTTGGCTGAGGCCGGCGCGTCGATGGCAATCCGCACTGGGATATAGCTCGGTCCGGGCGGCCACTGGATGCCGACCGGGCTGAATGGCCCGCGTGCCAATGCCGAGTAGGCAGGGTTGTCGTCGCAAACCATGTAGTACCGCCCGGCCACCGCGAACGGAACCACAACACGACCCCCTTGAGCGGGTAAATCGACGGCCAGCTGCGCCGCCTGCGGATGCTTGCAGTCGTACCACGTCAGGTTCATGAACGCATCACGGCCGCCTGCCCGGACCAGGATCGGAACCGCCGGGCCGTCATTGAAGTACGTCCCCTTGCCGGTCGAACCCGACGCGACGGCGAGTGCGCCGCCGTGATCGTCGAGCACAGTGATATCCGCGAACCCTTCGACCACGCAGTCGCGGGAGCCGCCGTTGCGCAGCAACACGGGCATGTCGACGTTGCTCCCCGTCGCCGCGCTCGTCGGGCCCATCCTGCCTGTTAGCTGCGATGCGGTGCACGTGGGTGTTCCCGGTGGAATCGGGTAGGGCGGGCCCGGGGTCGCAGGAGGCGCCTGGATGACTAGGTTCGTGCTCGGCAGAGCCAGCCAGGGAACAAACGCGGGTGATGCGGTGACCGCCCCGCTGGGATGGATCCCCCCGGCGCAGCCAGCGCAGACCAACACCGCAACGATGAGCGGGCGCCAGCCTTGACGCATCTCACTGAGAAAACGCGGCTGGGCCGCGTTTCGATACGTCAGACGGTGGCTGCTCTCGAGGGGAGGTCGATCCGGTCCTTGTGCTTGGCAATCGCCCTCTCGATCACGTCCAGGTTGGCCCTCGTCCACTCCACCGTCCGGCCGACCCCATCCTCCAGCCGAGTCCCCGCCTCGAAGCCCAGCTTCTGGCGAGACTTCCGCGTGCTGCCCACCCGGCGCCCGGCCCGGTCCCACGGCCGAGGCGGCGTGACGCGAATCTCCGACCGCCCGCCCGCCAGCTCGTTGATGAGCTCAGCCAGTTTCTTGATGGTCGTCAGCGGCATGCCGCGCAGCGCGCGGTAAACGAAAGTGGGAACCACGTTTCGCCACACGGTGGCCGGGGTTCCGCGCCATTGCCCCGCCCCGAGAATCTCGCCCGGCCCGTAGACGTTCTGGAAGCGGGCTCGCACGGTCGGCACGCCGTGCTGTTTGTGGTAGTAAACGGCGTAGAACTCGCCCACGATCTTGGAGATCTGGTAGGGGCTGTCGAGGTCGAACGGCGCATCGCCATCCTCCTCAACCGGTTTTGCGTCGTCGAACGTGTGCGGCGCGAGCACGCAGCCGGACGCCGCGTAAACGAGCTTCTTCAGACGCTTGAAGTCGCGCGCGTGCTCGAGCAGGCGAAGGGTGGTGATCAGGTTGTTCTCATGGTCCTCGAGCGGGTTTGCGATCGAGCTCTGGTTTCCGTGGTAGGTCGCGAGATGCCAGATGTAGTCGAAGCTGTCAGAGACACCGTCGAGGACGCCGGCATCGGCGATCGACCCCTCGACGAATTGGACACGACCGTCGGCTGGAAGGTTCTCTCGCTCCGCGGAGAGGAGGTTGTCGACCACCACGACCTCATCCACCTCATCGGCCAGGAGGCGGCGCACGAGGTTGGAGCCGACGAACCCCGCCCCACCGACCACAAGGACCCGGCCTGAGATCTTTATGCCTTCTCTCCGACGGGCTTCAGGTGCGTGAAGGTCTGCTCGATGCCGTGCATCTTGTAATAGTCGACCGTCGCTGCGACGCCGACGTCCAGCGGGGTCGTCACCTGCCAGTCGAAATCCTCTTCGGTCTTCGACGGATCGAGCAGAATGGTCGCGACATCGTCCGGGTTGCGCGGCCGCACCTCGACGTCCTGGTCGAGCTTGATGCCAAGCGCCTTGATGGTCGCGTCGAACAGCTGCTTGATCGAGTAGTCGCGGCCCGAGGACACGTGGTAGGGACCTCGCCGTCCGCGGCCGGAGACCGCAAGGCTGATCACGTCGACCAGGTCACTGACGTAGATGAAGTCCCGCCGGGTGTCCATGACGAACACAGACTTGTTGTTGGTCAAGCGGTGGTAGAAGGTCGGGAGCGGCCCACTCAGGTTGCGCGGCCCATACGCGTTGGCGAGACGAAACGAGACGTAGTCGAGCGAGCTGAGAAAGATGTATTCCTCGCCGGCCGTCTTGCTGATCGCGTAACTTGATCCACCCGGATTGAGCGGGTGGTTGAGCGTGATCGGCTGCTCTATCGGGTGCAGCCCGTAGCCCAGAGCCGTCTGAAGGTAGACGAACCTGCCGACCTTCAGGCGCTCCGACGCCCGGACCACGTTCACCGTCCCGACGACGTTGGTCATCGCGTCGCCGTACCAGTTGTCGGGGTCCTTGTACGACGCCGCGGCGTGGACAACCACCTCCGGGCGGTGCTCGTCGAACGCGCGATCGACGGTCCCCGGGTCGGCGATCGAGCCTTCGATCAGCGTCAGGTTGCGATTTGGGGTCAGGTTGTCGCGGCGCGCTGTCTCGAAGTTGTCGACGACCGTGACCGTGTCGCCGTTGGCAAGGAGCCGGTCGGCGAGGTTGGAGCCGACAAAGCCGGCTCCGCCGGTGATGAGGATCCTCACAGCGTGACTTCCTCAACGGGTTTGTTCAATCGCTGCCGGTACTCGTGGGCACGATCGTGGAACGCGCGCTGCCAGAGCTCGAGGCTCAGCAAACCCCAGATCTGCCTGCCGAATTGCGTCTCCCCGTCGATCCGCTTCAGAACGCGCGAGTTGTCGATCAGCTCTCGAGAGCGAGCGGTTTGCGAGGAGAAGGTGTCGACGACGAAATCGCGCACCGGACCCGGCGTCGACATCCATTCGTGCAGCGGAACCGGGAAGCCCATCTTGTCCTGCCGGTTCGAGATGCGCGCAGGCAGCTTCGAGCGCATCGCTGATCGGAGCACGTGCTTCATGTTGCCATTTTCGAACTTGACGTCGGCCGGGATGGTGGCCGCCAGCTCGACGATGAGGTGGTCGAGGAACGGCACGCGCGACTCCAGTCCGTGCGCCATGCTCACGCGGTCCTCGACCTGCAGCAACGCGGGGAGCAGCGTCTTGAAATCGAAGTGGGTCATCGAGTCGAAGTACGACTCGTGGCCGACGTTGTCGCCGTTGAAGATTCCATGGAACGTCTCGTACGGGTCGTACTGGCCGAGCGCCGCCCAGTTGATCTCGTCACCGAGCGAAGGTGCGCGATTGATGAGCCGGAAGTATCTGCGGTCGAGGTCCTCAAACAGACCGTCGCGCCAGAACTCCTGGAGCATCGGCTTGTAGTTCTTGAGCGCGACCAGGTTGGGGATGATCGACTCGTAGGTGACGACGTACCGGCCGCTGTGCATCGAACCTTCGATGGCGCCCTTGATGCACTGCTCGAAGTAAGCCACCAGGTACCGCGTGTAGCCGCCAAAGATCTCGTCGCCGCCCTGGCCCCCAAGAACGACCTTGCGATGCTTGGCCGCGAGCGCCGAGACGACGTACTGCGGAAACGAGCCTGGGCCGGCGACCGGATAGTCGAGGTGGTAGATGACCTTCTCGATCGTCTTGACGAAGTCGTCCGCCCCGATGTCCACGTCGAGGATCTGGAAGCCTTTCCATTGCGCCAGCTCCCGTGCGTAACCGCTCTCGTCGTAGGCCGGGTCGCTGCCGAACCGACCGGTGAAGGACAGGAAGGTCGGCCCTTCTTTCTCAACCGCAAGCGAGGCGACGATGCTCGAGTCCAGGCCTCCACTGAGGTAAGCGCCGACTGGCACGTCTGACCGCAAGTGCAGGGCGACCGACTCGGCGACCAGATCCTGGACCGCCGACTCAAAGTACATCGCAGTGTGATTGAAGTCCGGCTGGTAGTAGACCTCCCAGTACCGGCTTACTGTGATCTTTCCATATCGGACGGTGAGCATGTGGCCTGGCAGAAGCTCGCGGACGCCTTTGAAGAGTGTCTTGCCGCCAAGACAAAACTGAAAGCAGAGGTAGTCCTTCAGACCGTCGACATCCGTCTCAACCGACGGCAGGAAGGGGATCAGCGTCTTGATCTCGCTCGCGAAATAGAAGACGCCGTTGACTTCAGCGTAGTAGAGCGGCTTGATGCCAAACCTGTCGCGGGCGCAAAAGAGCGTCTCGGTCGTCTCGTCCCACAGCGAGAAGGCGAACATGCCTCGGAATTTCTGGAGACAATCCGCGCCCCACTTCTGGTATGCGCGCAGGGCGACCTCAGTGTCAGATGTGGTGCGGAATCCTTTGCCGCCAAGCTCGGCGCGCAGCTCGATGTAGTTGTAGATCTCGCCGTTGTAGGAGATCCAGCTGCCGCGGCCGTCGGTCATGGGCTGGTCGCCGGTAGAGAGGTCGATGATGGCGAGCCGGCGATGGGCGAAGCCGACGTGACCGCGCTCGTGCTTCCAGGTCGCATGGCCGTCCGGGCCCCGATGGACCTGTATCTCATTCATCAGATCGAGGCGGCGGCCCAGATCCGGGATCGGGCGGTTGGAGAGATCGATTGCTCCGGCGATACCGCACACAGCCTGGCTAGCCTACAGAATTGGTCATTCGACCGCGCTCATAACAGGCTCTACCGGCATCAGTGCGGGAGCGAGCGCTTTCTCGAGCGCCGCGGGATGCTGGTTTCCGATCCGCGCGAGGACAGTAAAGCTCTCGAGGCCTTCGAATCCAATCCCAACCTCCATCGCGGGACGGTCGAGGCGAATCTTGCCCCCGAGCGCGCGATGGTCCCACTCGATCACTTTCAGCTCGCGCTTACGCATTGCGTCGCGGATTCGGTCTGACGCTCGGCCGTCAAAGACCGGTGTGTGGCCGGCGGACGTGCTGACGAAACACGCGGCACCTCGGGCGGCGTCGTACTCGACGCTCAGCGCGAACGATTGCTCCGGCTCAAGCGCGCTGCCGGCCGCCCGGCGCAGCAGCGACAGCTCGAGGATCTCGCGCAGCAATCGGTCTAGCGGTGCCCCGGCGCGCCGCCCCAAACGCAGAAGCGGCCGCAGGTCGCGATCGCCGACAAGGGTGCGGACGGCGAAAAAGCCCTTCTCAATCTGCGATTCGTATTCGATGGCGAACCGCATCGACGGGTCGCGGCGTGCAACCCTGCTCCATGCCGCGTGCGCACCCCGAAACATTCGTACCCTGATGCCAGGCACGCGCAGCGCCCTCTCGGCTCGCGCCAGGTGCCACCGCGGGGCGGCAGCATGGCCGCGCATGATTCGGGCCTCCTCGTTGACGACGGTATCGAACTCCCTTACAAACGAGTCATAGCTCCAGCGCCCCGACATGATCAGGTCCTCACGTGTCCGCGACGTCAACTCGGACAGGTAGTTGTCGTCGCGTAGCGCATCGACCACCTGGCTCATGTTTGAGAAATCCTTGTCGAGCGAGATGTAGTGCACGCCGGGGTTGACGACCCCCGAATACTCGCCCGGGAAGAGGACCAGCCCGGTCCCAAGCGACGCCGCCTCGAAGACTCGAGGCGAGATCACATTCATAATCACGTTTCCCTCGTATGGCGCAAGGAGAGCCTCGTGCACCTCCTCATAGGGCGCCGCGGGGTGCTCGCGAAGATAGGCGCGGACGCTCTTCTCGATCGAGCCATCGAAGTCGGCGATACTCGCGCCACTCTCGCACCCGAGCGTTGCGCGGCATGAGGCCACAAAATCGATCCACTGCTCCCCGTAGATGCGGTCGTGCTCCTGCCACGCGATGTCGCAGCGGAGGCCGTAGCGCGGAGCGAGCTCGAGGAAGCGTTGGCCGATCCAGGCCTTTTCACGCGAAAGCCGACCGAGCCAGTAAGGGAGGTCCCGGGCGCGGTATCCGACATCGATGGTCCGCTCGGCAATTGGCTTGAGGGGCCTTTCGCGTAAGTTCTCCGGCACGTACCCGGTCAGCGTCTGGACCCGCCTGACGTTCGGCAAGCGTTCGTCGTAGACCAGGCCTGCTGCAGGCTCGGGCACAACCGTGAAGAGAACTCGAATCCCGATGTCGCGCGACGCTGCCGTGCTCCTGTCTACCCAGCGGTAGTCGTCCTGGATGAACTGCATCTTCAGGCCGCGGAACCGGCGCAGCTTGTCTCGAAAGTGGGGCGCCACATAGTGGTCGTCGCTCAGCACGACCGAGTAGTGGATGACTACGACGTCGAACCCGTCCAGATCGAGCGCCAGGCTCCGGCTCATGGCCTTGGGGTTGAAGGTGCGGACCTGGTGACGCGAGAACCGGCGAAACGCATCTATGTGATCGAGCACCGTATTGGCGTGGCCACGGCGGTCATCGCAGAGGAGAAGGATTCGGGCCTGGGCGGTCACCTGGCTTGAGCGCCCAGCTCCTTTTCTACCGTGTACACGCCGCCGGCGCCTGCGTACTTGCCGCGCCACATGGGGTAACCGTGGTCGTCGAACTCGAGCTCCGAGACGAACCGTTGGTGCGACTCGGGCAGTCGTGCATCCGCAATGGCCCGGTCGCGGTAATCTCTCACGAACTCGATTTCCTGCAGGTTAACGTAGCCGCCGCGGAACGTCCCTCTTAGTCCCGCCGACGAGATCATATCGAGCACCCGTTGTGGGGCCCACGCGTCCGAGATCGGGCAGTCGGGACCGTCGGTGCTCTTCGTGAAGGCCTGGTCGATCGTCAGGCCGGGAAAGGCATTGTTGACAATCATCTGCGCATACGCGATCCACAGGTGGAAGAACACGCTGTCGCGGTTGTAGAGCATCAGCCGGCCCTGGGCGCCTGGCTTCATGACTCGCTTGAATTCCTGGACGATGCGGAGCGGATTCGACGTGTGATGCAGGACCCCGCCACATTGGACCCAGTCGACGCTTGCCTCGGCAAGGGGGATCGCGTCAGAGACATCGGTGATCTTCACGAGCTCCACCCTGCTCGTATCCAAGTGGTGCAAAGCGATCCGGTCGCGGAGGAGTCCGAGAGCGGTGCGAGAGATGTCCATCCCGATGACCTTCGCCGTCCGCGACCACAGTAAGAACCCCATGACGTCATCACCGGGACCGCAGCCATAATCGAGCACAACCTCGCCCATGTGGTCTCCATATAGATCCATCAGCTCGGTGGACATCGGGTAGAGGGATGAAGCGCATGGTGTTGACCGTGTGCTTGTTCCAGTAGTCGTCGACCGCGCTCGTGCTCGCGCCATCCCTGACGACGATGTCCGGAGCCTCGCCCCGTGGCGTCAAGCGAATCATGATCTCGCGCGCGACCTTTTCTGCGCGCGTTCGGACGCCGAACCTCACCTGACCGGCTAGCTTAGCCCAACCGCCTCGCGGCTCCGCCCTCCGGCGAGCGCTGGCCCGAGCGCGCGCTGGAGAAGACCGGGCTGCCGGATGGCCAGCTGAACCAGAATCGAGAACCTCTTAAAGCCCTCGGCGCCGATACCGACCTCTAATGCCGGCCGTTGGAGCCGAACTGACTCCCCGATTGCCCGGTGATCCCATTCGACCACGTCGATTGAACCCGTGCGCACCGCCTGCATCGCGACCGGCGACAGGCCGTCCGTCCGCCCTGCCTCCTCGGCCGTGCCGCTCAGAAACCGAAGGGATCGTGTCTCGCCGTCGAACACGGAACGGATCGTGAATCGCTGCGTCGCATGAAGGCGTCCGTCCGCGGCCGAACGAAGAATCGAAAGCTCGAGGATCTCCTCGAGAAGGCTGTCGAGCGGGACGTGAGCCCGGCGGCCCTCGCGAAACACAGCCCGCAGGTCCGGGTCCGCGAGGGCTGCTCGGAGCGCCAGCGATCCCTCACGCGCATTCCCGGCCTCTTCCTCCACGACCTGGTCGAAATCGCGGATGAATGCCTCGTAGCTCCACCGCCTCGACCTGATGAGGTCGTCGTGCGCGCGCCTGACGAGGGACGCCACGTGACGGTCATCTCTCAGCTGCTCCACGACCTCGGCCATGTTCGAGAAGTCCTTCTCGAGAACGATGTAGTGGTCGCCCGGCGAGACCACTCCCGAGTAGAAGCCGGGGAACATCACCATCGCGGTGCCGAGCGCCGCCGCCTCGAACACTCTGGGCGAAATCACGTTCATCATCACGTTGCCCTCGTACGGGCGCAGAACCGCGTCGGACACCTCTTCGAACGGCGCTCCGGGGCGAGCCCGGAGGTACGCCCGCACCGCTTGTTCAACCGTGCCGTCGTAGTCGGTGATGCTCGCCCCGCTCTCGGCGCCCAGGGTGGCACGGCTCGATGCAATGAAATCAATCCAGCGATCCCCGTAGATCCGGTCCGCCTCCCGCCATCCGATGTCGGTGCGCAGCCCATAGGCTGGCGCCCGCTCCAGGACTCCCTCGGCGATCCACCGCTTCTCCTGGCTGAGCCGTCCCACCCAGTACGGCAGCTGCCGTCCGCGATACGCGACCTCGACTTGTCTTTGGGGCAGTGGCCGCATCGGCATTTTCTCCAGGCTTTCCGGAACGTAGCCGGTAAGGTTCAGGATCCTCCTCACGCCGGGGAGGCGCGTGTCATACAGCAGACCTGCCCCTGGCTCGTCGGCGAGAGTGAAGAGAACGTTGATTCCCACCTCGCGGGACGCAGCGGTGGCCCGATCGACCCAGCGGTACTCGTCCTGCATGAACTGCAGCTTGGGACCTCGGAATCGTTTGAGCTGAATAACCACGACATCGAATTCGTCTAGGTCGAGGCTGATGCTCGCTTTCAAATGTCGCGGGTTGAAGGTCTTGACCTGGTGCCGCGAGTAGTCGAGGAACGCGTCGATATGGTCGAGGGTCGTACTTGCGGTCCCTCGCTCATCGTCGCAGAGCAGGAGGACGCTTAGCCGTTTCAACGGATGAAGAGTTTGCGGCCTTAGCCCGCCCCGCTGTCGCAAATGCTCATCCAACACTGGATTCCCGGCGGACCAGGTTGGTCAGACGGGTGGCCCAATCGAGCCGTGTCTGACGCACCTCCCATGCGATCAGGTCAAGGTGTACTGGAAGGCGTTGAACGCGTCATAAGTGTATGGAGCGGTGCCGTTTGTACCCGCGCTGCTCGCATCGCGAACCCACACTGAGAAGCGGTATGCCCCCGCGGGTTGGCCGGCCGTGCTGTACGTGAGCGTCGCCGTGCTCGAGTACGCCTGGGCATTCGTCCAACTACCACCCGGCGTGAGCACGAAGAATTCGTACTGAGGGTTGGGGCAACGGCCGCCCACACCGGTGA
>WNGR01005473.1_pt1 | contig 13596 bp, 11 predicted proteins | sample 5407581 | NCBI WGS metagenome assembly WNGR01 (sample SAMN13153383, study PRJNA577476) | soil metagenome | isolation source: 80 cm soil or saprolite under Garry oak tree replicate 2 | place: USA:California | collected 2016-06-15 | reverse complement strand
CATGATGGCCAGTTCGTGCTCCACCATGAGGATGGTCATACCCTCGGCGCACAGGCCGAGCAACTGGTTCCCGATCTGCCGCGCGAGCCGCGGGTGGACTCCGGCCATCGGCTCGTCGAGCAGCAGCATGGCGGGCTCGGTCATCAGCGCGCGCATGATCTCGGTCAGCCGCCGCTGACCGCCGCTCAGGTCCCCCGCGTAGGTGTCCGCGTAGCCGGACAGGCCGAACCGGTCGAGCAGCACCCGGGCGCGGTCGATCGCCGCCTCCTCGTCGCCCCGCCAGTAGCGGCGTCCGCGCAGGGCTCCGGCCAGCGTGTCACCCCGGTGCCGCGGCACCGCGCTGAGCAGGTTCTCCATCACGGTGAGTCGCTTGAACTCGCTGGCCAGCTGGAACGTCCGGACGAGCCCGAGCCGGGCGCGGCGGTAGGCGGGCATGCTGGTGACGTCGGTCCCGGCGTAGATCACCTGACCAGACGTCACTCCGATGGTGCCGGCCAGCATAGCCAGGAGGGTGGATTTGCCGGCCCCGTTCGGGCCGATGAGGCCGGTCAGGGTGCCGCGCCGCACCTCGATGGACACCCCGGCGACCGCGTGCACGCCGCCGAAGTCGCGGGTCAGGTCCGCCGTACGGAGCAGCGGCCCGCCGTCAGGCAGTGCGGGAGCGGGTACCGAACGGGCGGCGACTGACCGCCCTGGCTCCGGCCCGGTGCCAGCCAGCGTCACAACATCCTCGTTCGGCATGACCGACCTCGGCCGGCCGGCTGCGGTCCGGCGGCGGCGCTCGGGCAGCACCCCCTGCGGCCGGAACCAGAGGAAGAGCACGATCAGCAGCCCGATCGCCACCCACTGCAGGTCGTCGACCAGGCCGGGCTTCCCGGGGATGCTGGGGATGTACCTGGTGGCTTCCTCGAAGGCGACCGGCACCAGGATCGCGCCAAGCACGGCGCCGCGGTGGTTGCCCGCGCCGCCGATGATCACCGCGGCGAACAGCACGATGGTCTCCGCATAACCCCACGCCGACGGCGCCCACAAGGTGATGAAGCCGACCAGGATCGCGCCGCTCAACCCGGCCAGGGCGCCGCCGAGCACGAGCATGGCGGTGCGCAGCGAAAGCAGGTTCTTGCCCAGCGAGTCGGCCACCACGTCGTTGTCCCGCATGGCCCGCAGCGACCGGCCGTACGGTGATTCGGTCACCCGCCGCACCAGCCAGTAGACCGCGGCGGCCAGGACGAGGGTGACGGCCGCGTACAGCCACTGGTAGCCCGCGGACTGCGGGTTGTACTCGCCCTGCAGGGGAGCGGGCACCACGGACAGCCCGGCGGCGCCGTTCAGCGCGGGCCGGTAGTTCGTCACCAGCAGGTTCGCCATGACCGCGGTGACCAGGAGGCCGACCGCGGCGAAGTCGCCGCGCAGCCGCCGCCCGACCAGGAACGTGAACGGCACCGCGATGAGCCCCCCGACGATCATCGCGCCGATCCACGGGATCGGCCACGGCAGGTTCCACCCGCCGATGTAGGACTGGAACCCGCCGTTGGCGCCCTGGCTGGGCAGCGACAGGATCGCGGCGGTGTACGCGCCGGCCGCCTGGAAGATGACGAAGCCGAAGTTGGTCACCCCGGCCACGCCGAACTGCTGGCTCAGGCCGAGGCAGGCGATGATGTCGACGCCGGCGTAGACGAGCAGGTTGATGACGTAGAACAGCTGCGCGCTGGTCATCAGGCCGTCGCCCCCAGCACGCCGCCGGGCCGGACCGCCATCACGATGAGCAGCACACCGAAGGCGACCACGTACTTGTAGGACGGGTTGATGTAGGCCGCGCTGATCTCAGTGGCCAGCCCGATAATGAGGGCACCGGCCATGGCGCCATAGGCCTGGCCGGGGCCCCCGAGGAAGACGGCGGCCAGGATCACCACCAGGAACAGGTCCGCGCTGGTCGCGCCGAAGCTGCCGTCGTTGATCGCCAGCACGGTGCCGGCCACGCCGCACAGCGCGCCGGTCAGCGCCCAGGTGAGGGTCACCACCCGGTCCGTCCTGATACCGCAGTTGCGGGCCAGCGACCGGTTCGCCGCCGTGGCCCGCATCGCCTTACCGAGCTTGGTGTAGCGGAGAAGCCCGTGCACGGCGGCCATCACCACCACCGACAGCCCGATGATCACCAGCTGGACCGTGGTGAGGACCAGGCCGCCCGCCTTGACCGTCGGCCCCTGGCTCATCGTGTACGAGACGCTGGTGCCGCCCACGATGGCCTGCAGGCCGAACTCGATGATGAGCGTCATGCCCAGTGAGACGATCACCAACGTGATAGGAGCGCTGCCGCGGCGCTGGAACGGCGCGTAGATCCCGCGGTTGAGCAGGACCGACGCGACCGCTCCTGCCGCGGCCGCGACCAGCAGGCCGAGCCATACGTTGACCCCGGCCTGGTTGAGCCAGTAGGCGACGAACGCCGAGCCGATCATCACCGCGCCGTAAGCGAGGTTCAGCACGTCGGTCACGGCGAACTGCATGGTGAAGCCGACCGCAGCGATCGCCAGCACGGCCGCTGTCACCAGGCCGAAGCCGAGCGAGGCGAGGAACAGGCTCATCGGCTTCCCGTTACGAGACCGCGCGCAGCTGCGCGGCGGTGATGTTGCCGGTCACCTGGACGGCACCCGAGCCGCTGTAGGTGTCGACCTGGAAGATGCCGGTCGAGTCGTTAAAGGAGTCGAAGTTGGTCGGGCCGCCGGGGCCTTCGTAGCGGATGGCCTTGCCCTGTTTCAGTGCGGCGATCCCCTGCGCGAACGAGTACACCACCTCGGCGCCCGCCGAGCCGTCGCCGATCTTGGCGATGAACGGCGCGTACACGCTCGGCGACGTGGACTTGGCCTCGACCATCGCGAGCGCGGCCAGGTTGATTCCGTCGTACAGGTGTACGGCGCCCGGCGCGGTCAGGTAGGTGTCGAAGTTGCCCGTGCTGCCGACCTTGCCCTTCTCCGACATGATGGCCTGCTGGAACGGGGCGTACGCGGGCCCGCTGGTCTCGGTGACCAGGTTGTCGGCGTGGAAGCTGCTCGCGAGCGTCGACGCGCCGACCGCTGCGGCCACGGACTTGTACCAGTCCGGGGAGATCGTCGCCGACGTCCCGATGACCGGGATCATCTTGCCGCCGTTGAGCTGCTTCACCTCGGATAGGAACGTCGCTTCCGCCGGGCCGAGCGCCTCGGTAAAGATCACGTCCGGATGCGCGGCGACGATCTTGTCGGCCTCGGTCCGGAACGTGTTCGCGGACAGGTCCAGGGTCTCGTTCGCCACCAAGGTCTGGCCCGCCTTGCCGATCGAGGTGATGGCCGGCTTGATGAACGTCTGGGATCCGATGTCGTTGCCGAACGCCAGCGCGATCCGCTTGTACCCCAGTTGCTGCGCGATGACGACCATCGCGTAGGACTCCGCCAGGTCCGGCGGAACCAGCCGGTAGAAGTACTGGAAATGGGTGGAGCTGAACTCCGACTGCCCGGTCATCCCGAACGCCACCATCTTGTCCGCATTGATGACCGGGACCACGCTCGCGGCCTCGTCGGAGGTGACGCCGATGATCAGCGCGAGGTTCGGCGTGGTCGCGAACATCTGCCTGGTGGCGGGGACGGCATCGGCGGGATCGCCCCTGGTGTCCACGCCCTTGCAGCTGAGCTTGTGGCCGAGCACGCCGCCGGCGTTGTCGATGGCCGCGGTGGCGCCGTCGCAGGACACCAGGTAGGTCGGGCCGAGCGCGGCGTCTGGGCCGCTGAACGGGGCCAGGTCCGCGACGACGATGGCGGAGTGCGAGCCGCTGGCGCTGGTGGTGCCGCTACTGGAGGTGGAGCTGGAACTGCAGGCGGCCAGGGCCGCCGTGGCCAGGACGGCCGCGGCGGCGGACAGGACGGCCGCGGTGCGGCGTCTCGTGCTGTGTGATCGTCGGGTCATGTTCGTCCCCTCTGCGGTGAGAGTTCTGCCGACCGCGGTCAGGGCCAGGGGCACGGGTGAGCCTCGGCTACAGGCCGCCGGGAGAGGGGCCGGGTTGCCATCGCCAGCCGGAGCGGTCACCCGGTTCGGCGACCACGCGGTTGCGGATGGTTCCGACGCCCTCGATGGTGATCTCGATGACATCCCCGGGCTGGAGCCAGACCGGGGGTTTGCGGGCGAAGCCGACCCCGCCCGGCGTCCCGGTGGCGATGACGTCGCCGGGACGCAGCGTGGTGAACGAGGAGAAGAACTCCACCGCGCTGGGTACGTCCACCAGCATCTGGCTTGTCCGCGCGTGCTGCATGACCTGGCCGTTGAGCACGGTGGTGAGGGCCACGTCGGCGACGTCGGCCTCGTCCGGCGTCACCACCTCCGGGCCAATGGGCATGCTGCCGTCGAAGTTCTTCCCCGGCGTCCACTGGGTGCCGGCCCGCTGCCAGTCCCGTGCCGACGCGTCGTTCAGCACGGTGAACCCGGCGATCGCGTCGAGCGCCTTGCCGGCCGGGATGTAGCGGCCGCCCGTCCCGATCACGACACCGAGCTCGCCTTCGTAGTCGAAGGATCCGGTCAGGGCCGGCTTGACCAGGTCCGCGTACGGGCCGAGCACCGTCTGGTGGCTCCGGACGAACGTGTCCGGCCAGGAGGGCACGGCCCGGCCGCCCTCGAGCGCGTGCTCGCTGTAGTTCAGGCCGAGGCAGAGGATCCGCTCCGGCGCGGGCACCGCCGGGCCGAAGTCCTCGGGCCGGTACTCGCGGCCATCCCGGTCCTGCAGGCCGCGAGCGGCGTCCAGCGCGGCCGGGCCAGCCGCGGCGAACGAGCCGAACGCCGCAAGGTGCGGGTCGCCGGTCGCCTCGGCGATGTCGACGTAGCCGCTTCGGGCCCGGACGTGCAGGCGCGGGCCGTTCGGCGTGGACAGGGTCGCGAGTCTCACGAGCCAGGCCTCCTTGCTCGCGTGGCGTGGGCCCGGCTCGCCATAGGCTGCGCCGGGCCCGCTGCCTAGACCATTTGTGGGTACTGAAGCTGATTGGTTTGCAATCGATTGATTGGCTGCATCATAGGCCTGGGATTCCGGGGAGGTCAATGCGTGACATCCGGTGTAATTGGTGCGAGAATCTGAGTCGCACTATTGATTGGTTAGATTGGTCTGGGGGATGGCCGACGGCAACTCGATGACTGACGGCTCGGCCACCCACCGTTCAGCGACCCAGCGCCGGGCGCTGGCGGCACTCATCCTGGCGGAGTCCGAGCGGAACGGCGCGGGCGCCGGCACGCGACTGCCGAACGAGCGGCAGCTGGCCGTGGACCTCGGGGTCTCCCGCGCCGCCATCCGGCACGCGATGGCCGTACTGCAGGCCGAGGGACGGGTATCCCGCGAGGTGGGCCGGGGCACGTTCCTGCGTCGGCCTGCTGCCGCCGGGCCGGCCGAGGCTCCCGTTCCGGATTCGGCCGCAGCCTCGGCGGGAGTTCCGGACGCCGCTGCCGGGCTGGCCGAGTCCGACGACTACGCGCCGGCCGACGTGATGGCGGTCCGGCGGCTGTTCGAACCCACGGCCATGTCCCTGGTCGTGGCGTGGGCCACGGCGCGCGACTTCGCCGAGATGCAGCGCTGCCTGCGCGGCGGGGAGCGGGCCGCGGACCACGACGAGTTCGAGGTCTGGGACGCCGCGCTGCACCGGTCGATCATCGCGGCGACCCGCAGCCCGCTCCTCATCCGGCTGTACGCGGAGGTGGAGCGGGCCCGGCACGGGCGGGTTTGGGGAGATCTCAAGCGGCGCAGCGCCACGGCGGCCCGGCGCGACGAGTACCGGCGGGACCATGAGGAGATCGTGACGGCCCTCCGGCTGCGCGACGCGGACCGGGCTACCGCGGCGATGCGCAGCCATCTGGCCCGGGTGTCCCGGCACCTGCTCGGCAGCGGATAACCTCGGCGCCTCCCAGGGCCGGGCACTGGTCAGCTCCAGCCGCTTGTGATAGCCGTTGGCTATGGACGTTCACCTCCGGGACCTGCGGTATTTCGTCGCAGTGGCCGAAGAGCTGAACTTCACCCGGGCCGCCGAGCAGCTGCATATCTCGCAGCCGGCGCTGAGCAAGCAGATCCAGGGCCTGGAGACCGGACTGCGCGCGCGCCTCTTCTTGCGCGACCGCCGCCAGGTCAGCCTCACCGCAGCCGGGGAGGCGCTGCTGAACGTCGCCCGGCCGCTGCTTAACCGCTGGACCGAAGGGACCGCCGCGGTCGCCGATGCCGCCGCTGCCGATACGCGCAGGCTGCGGGTCGGGACCCTCACCTCGATCGGACGCGACCTTTACCCCGGCATCATCGATCACTTCGCCAAACGCGAGCCCGGCTGGCGCCTTGATCTGCGGTCGTCCAGCTGGGCTGACCCGACCGCCGGCCTTCGCCGCCATGTCACCGACGTCGCGTTCTTGTGGCTGCCAATCGGCGCGGACGACATCGCCGTCCGGGTGCTGGCTTCCGAACCCCGTTACGCCGTCCTCAGCGCCGGGCACCCGCTGGCCGGACGGCGGGAGATCACGTTCGCTGAGATCGCCGACGAACCGTTCGTCGCCCTTCCCCGCACGGCGGGCCCGCTGCGAGATTTCTGGCTTGCGACCGACCGCAGGGCCGGGAGGCCTGCAGTCGTCGCCGCCGAGGTGACGTCCGCGGACGAGAAGTTCGAGATCGTCTCGACCGGGGCGGCGGTCGCGCTGGTGTCTGAGGGAAACGCCATGGTGTATGACCGCGCGGGCGTTGTCTGCGTGCCGGTCAGCGACCTCAGCCCGGCCCGGCTCGCGGTCGGGTGGCGTCGGGACGACCCGCGCCATGCGGTGCGGTCTTTCGTCGATGCGTGCACTGACGCGGCCGGATCCGGCGGGAGCCAGGACTACCGGACGTAGACGTAGAACGGGTGCCCGGCCGGGTCGAGAAGGACCCGCATGATCTTCTCATCCGGCTGCGGGCTGGCCTTGGTCGCCCCCAGCGCGAGGAGTTGCGCCTCGGCCCGGTCGAGATCGGGGACGCTCAAGCCGAGATGAGCCTGAGCGACCGGGCTTGGCCAGGCCGGTGGCCGCTGGCTCGGCACCCGCTGGAAGCCGAGCTGAAATGAGCCCTCGCCGGCCAGATAGACATACTTATGCGTGTCGAAGACAGTTTCCCCGCCGGTGACTGCCCGGTAGAAGGCGGCCAGGGACTGGGGATCCGGACAATCCAGGGTGATCGCGTCCACCTGCCCGATGGGTGTCATTCCGCTTCCTTCCGCCGCAAGCCAGCATCCGCTTGGCCGTCTCACGCCCGCACCTTAAGCGGCGGCCCGCTGACCGGTCTTGAAGAATTACGACAAGACGCCGGGAGCATGCTTCCATAGCCAACAGCTATAACAGCTTGTCTTGGACAGCGCGGCGGGCCGCGGCTGATGATCGCGGGGATGGCGGCGCCGTCCGGGCGCCGCGGCAAGCTCAGGAGAGACCACATGGCCGGACCAGTGATCCACACCTACCGCGCGGCCGAGCCCGGTTTGTTCGTCAACTCCTACCTCGTCGAGGCTGAGGCAGGAGTGGTGGCAGTCGACACCGGCCTGCTCGTCTCCGACATCGAGGCGTTGCGCGCCCGCCTGCGGGCGCTGCACAAGCCGCTGCTGGCGATCCTGGTGACCCACCCGCATCCGGACCATTTCAACGGCGTGCTCGGGCTGGTCCGAGACAAGGAGGTGCCGGTGTACGCGGCCGCCAGCGTCGCGCGGGTGATCGAGGAGATCGCCGAGGCGAAGCGGGAACAGTGGTCACCCACCTACGGCGCGGAGTGGCCGGCCAAGACGTACTACCCCAACTCGCTGCTGTCTGACCGCGCCCAGGTCCGGTTCGGCGAGCTGACCTTCACCGTCCGGGAGCTGGGCCCGGCCGAGAGCCACGCCGATAGTTACTTCTTGCTTGCCGCCGACGGACGCGCGCCGGTCGCCTTCACCGGCGACCTGGCCTTCCACGGCACGCACCCGTACACTGCCGATGGCCATTCGGCCAGTTGGCTGGCGGCACTGGACAGGCTGGCTGAGGAGCTCGCCGATGTCCGCACGCTGTACCCCGGTCATGGCGACCCGGCCGGGCCGGGTGTGCTCGCCGAGCAACGTCGCTACCTCTTGCACTACCGGGAAATCGTCCGGCGCTTGTCTGGCGGCGGGGCCACGGTGCCCCCTTCCGCCCGGGCCGAGCTCGATCGGGCCATGCAGGCTTTCCTGCCCGGCGTCCCGCTCGCCTGGATGATCGGCCTAGGCGCGGACACGGTGGCCGGCGAGCTGGCCGCCGCGGACCGGGCCGCTCGGGAGCACTGACCATGGACCTCCAGCCGGAATCCCCGGCATGCCACAAGAGGAAGGGAGACACGTCCTGATGGGCCAGTACATGCTGCTGCTCGTTGGCCGGGACGCGCAACCGCAGGCGACCGACGCCGAAACCCGGGATTACAACGTCCGCTGGATGGAGTACTTCGGCGGACTCGCCCGGTCCGGCGTCCTGCACTCGGGGGCGCCCTTCGCGGCCACGGGCAAGGTCGTCCAGCGCGGCACCGTCAGCGATGCCGATATCCACGATGTCGATATCGGCGGCTTCCTGCTGATCGAGGCGGAGTCTGCCGAGGCCGCGGCCCAGATCGCGGAGCAGGCACCGCACATCGCGCTCGGCGGCTCGGTGATCGTGCGACCCTGCCTGGAGGTCCCGCCGCCACCGGGCAGCCCTCCGTGATATCCAGGCGGGTAGGCCGGTGCCGCTGCTAGAACGGATGCCTACCCGCATTCGTGGCCACCGCACGAGGCCGCGGCGGGGAGCCGGGGTCAGCTGAGCGGGCGGAAGAAGTCCCGCAGATCAGAGATCAGGAGGTCGGGGGCTTCGAGGGCGGCGAAGTGGCCGCCGCGGGTGAACTCCGACCAGCGGACGACGTTGTGAGCCTTGTCCGCGAACGGGCGGACCGTTACGTCGGTGGTGAAGACGGCCACGGCGACCGGCACCTCGGACCGCTCCCGCGGCGCCCACATGGCCGGGTCGTTGAACCGCTCGTAGTAGGTGTGCGCGGCCGATCCCGCGGTGGCGGTGAACCAGTAGATGCTCACGTCGGTGAGGATCCGGTCCCGGTCGACGGCGTCCTCGGGCAGCTTGGCGGCCGGGTCGGTCCACTCCTGGAACTTCTCCACGATCCAGGCCAGCAGCCCGGCCGGGGAGTCGGTCAGCGCGTGCGCTATGGTCTGCGGCCGGGTGCCCTGGATCTGCATGTACGCCGCGGAACGCTGCTGCCACTCGTTCATCGCGGCGAACCGGCGCCGGTCACCCTCGGTCATCGCCGCGGGGTTGGTGAGCGGGCCGATCATGTCGAGGAACTCCACGATCGAGCCGGGCCAGCCGTGCAGCAGCAGGAGCGGCGTGGCCCCCGGCTCGGCCGAGCGGACGTGCAGGAAGTGCACGCCGGCGCCGTCGATCGTGGTGATGAACTGCGGATAGGCGTTGAGCGCCGCCTCCTGGGCGCGCCAGTCGAACTCGGCGGCCCAGTAGCCGGCCAGCTCGCGCAGGTAGGCGACCGGGACGCCGCGCTCCCAGCCGGTGCCGGGCAGGTCCCGGGCCCAGCGGGTGCGGGCCAGCCGGTCGCGCAGGTCGTCGACGTCGGCCTGGGGGATGCTGATGCGGTAGGGCCGGATCTCGGTGGTGGCTTCGCTGTTCGTCATGTGCCCGAGGCTAGAAGCTATTGGTGTCAGGTTCTGACACCAATAGCGGGCATAGTTGACTTCATGCTGGAAACTTCGGCCCGGCTGCTCCGCCTGCTGTCCCTGCTGCAGTCGCGGCGCGACTGGACCGGCACCGAGCTGGCCGGGCGGCTCGGCGTCGGCCTGCGCACCGTGCGCCGCGACATCGACCGGCTCCGGGACCTGGGCTACCCGGTGGACGCGACGCCGGGCGTCGCGGGCGGCTACCGGCTCGGCGTGGGGGCCGGCCTGCCGCCGCTGCTGCTGGACGACGAGGAGGCGGTGGCCGTGGCGATCAGCCTGCACACGGCGACCACGGGCAGCGTGGCCGGGCTCGAGGAAAGCGCGCTGCAGGCGCTGACCAAGCTGCAGCAGATGTTGCCGTCCCGGCTGCGGCACCGGATCAGCGCGTTCCACGCCACCACGGTCCCGCTGACCGGGCCGGGCCGGGACCAGGCGGACCCCGAGCTGCTCACCGCCATCGCGGCCGCCTGCCGGGACCAGCGGCGGCTGCGGTTGCGGTACCCGGGCCGGGACGGCGTCCGCGTCCGGGACGTCGAGCCGCATCGCCTGGTGCACACCCCGCGCCGCTGGTACCTGCTCGCCTGGGACACCGGCCCGGCCGACTGGCGGACGTTCCGGGTCGACCGGATCCAGCCCCCGCTGGGGCCGCCCGGGGCCCGGTTCACCCCGCGCCCGCTGCCCGCCGGTGACGTGGCCGCCTACGTGTCGCAGGCCATTTCCTCGGCGCCGTACCGCTACCAGGCCCGCATCCTCATCCACGCGCCCGCGGCGGTCGTGGCGCTACGCTCCTCGCCGGCCGCCGGGCGGCTGGAGGCCATGGACGAGCACACCTGCGTGCTGCACACCGGGTCCAACTCGCTCGACGAGCTCGCGCTGTACGTCGCGATCAAGGGCTTCGACTTCGACGTCCTCGACCCGCCGGAGCTCATTTCCGTGCTGCGTGAGTTGTCCGGCCGCCTGGCCCGGGCGGCCGGGCCGTCTTCGGCGGATCCGTCTCCCGCCGGGTCGTCCTGACCGCCTTTTACTGCTGTGGCCGGCGTTTCTGCTGGCTGGAGGGTTACTTGCTCGTTAACATGACTGCCCGTAACGGTGCTGACGGGCGGCTAACCGGTGGAACCTGGCGAAACCACGAAGACGCGGGACCGTGCGCCCGGCCTCGACGGGGTCCGGGCGCTGGCCGTCCTCACCGTGATCGGCTTCCATGAAGGGGCTTCCGGGCTGCCCGGCGGCTTCCTCGGCGTCGACATCTTCTTCGTGCTCAGCGGGTTCCTGATCACCGATCTGCTGGTCGCCGGGTACGACCGCACCGGCCGCCTGGACCTGGCGGGCTTCTGGACCCGGCGAGCCAGGCGCCTGCTGCCGGCGCTGGCGGTGATGCTGGTCGTGGTCACCGCCGCGGCGGCCGTCATCGAGGCCGGGCAGGAGGCTTCGCTGCGGCTGGCGCTGCTGGCCGCGGCCACGTACACGAGCAACTGGTACCAGATCCTGCATCACGTCTCGTACTTCGCCGCGGCCGGGCAGGCCGGGGCGCCGCCGCCGCTCGATCACTTGTGGTCACTGGCCATCGAGGAGCAATTCTACCTGGTCTGGCCGCTGATCGTATGGTGCGTGATCGCCCGGCTGGCCACGCGCCGCGCGCGCGTGGCGTGCGCGCTGACCGGGGCGGCGGTTTCGGCGCTGGTCATGACGATTCAGTACACGCCGGGCGGCGACCCGTCCGCGGTCTACTACGGCACCGACACGCACGCCTCGGCCCTGCTGATCGGGGCCGCGCTGGCGCTGGCCCGGCCGCTGCGCGCACTGACGGCCATCCCGGCCGCGTATTCCAGGCGCCTCGACATGGGCGGCATCGCCGGGCTCGTCGTCGTGGCCTGGGCCGCGGGGCACTTCTCCGGCAGCGACCCGGTCGTCTACCCGGTGGGCCTGCTGCTGGCCGCGTTCGGCGCGGCTGGTCTGGTCGCCGCCGCGGCCGGACACGGGGTCATCGCGGCGATCACCAGCTGGCACCCGCTGCGCTGGATCGGCGTCAGGTCCTACGGGATCTACCTGTGGCACTGGCCGGTGATCGCGTTCGGCACCGCGCTGGCGGGGCCGGGAGCCAGCTCAGCCTGGCTGTGGCCGGTCGAGACGGCGGTCACGATCGGGCTGGCGTCGGCGTCGTGGCGCTACATCGAGACACCCATCATGCGGAACGGGCTGGGTGTCACCGTCCGGCACTGGATACAGCTCATGGCCGCGGCTAGCCGCCGTCCGGCGGCGGGCACGCGCGGCCGCGCCATCCCGGTGGCGGTAGCCGCGGCCGTGGCCATCACCGTTATGGTGGCCTGCTACGGCATAGCCCGGCCGCCCGCACCGGACGCCCCGAGCGGGCTACTCCGCCAGGTAGCCAACGGCGAGCGGGTGACCAGCGCCTCCCAGGCCACTCCTTCGGCTCGCTCGGCCCCCTCGCCCTCGTCGGCTTCGTCGGCTTCGTCGGCACCGTCGGCGGCCGGGCGCGCGCCGTCCAAGGCCACGCCGACCCCCGCGGCGTGCCATCGCGGGCAGCCGCGGGTCTCCGGCGGCCAGGTGACGGCGGTCGGCGACTCCGTCATGCTCGCCTCCGCCGCGGCGCTCGAGGCGGCGCTGCCCGGCGTCTACATCGACGCCAAGATCGACCGGCAGACGCCGGCCGGGCTGGCGGTAATCAGGGGCCTGGCCGCCGCGGGCCGACTCCGCCACGTCGTGGTGTTCAGCCTCGGTACGAACGGCAGCGTCACCGTCCGCCAGCTCCGGCAGCTGCAGCGGGCCGTCGGGCAGGGCCGCGAGCTCGTCCTGGTCAGCACGTTCGGCCCGCAGGCCTGGGAGCACGCGGTCAACACGGCGCTGGCCGCGGCGGCACGGCACGGCAAGCACACCGAACTGGCCGACTGGCACCAGGCCATCGCGGGCCGTCCCTCGCTGCTCTGGCCGGACGGCATCCATCCGCGCCCGGCCGGCGCCCGCCTCTACGCCCGCGTCGTGCTCACCGCGATCAAGGCCGGCCTGGCCAGCGGCCAGCAGACCTCGTGCCCGCCGGGTCGGACGCCCTTATTGTAGGATCTCACCGCGCGTGACATGTTGATCTTGCGTGACCTGCGGATTCTCGGTTGTCTCACGGCGATCTCACCAAGATCAGTCTCAAACTCGTGGCATTTCCTCGGCCGTAGCCGTCTAAAGCCACAGCAGGGCACGGTTGCGGACGCCGGCCGGGGCCTTGGACGAGCATCCGCTAGTGAGGGCGGCCACGTCACCGGCCGACGTGTCTCAGCCGATCTAACCTGATTGGACTAGGGCCTCGCGGCTTGCATGTCAGACCTCTACCCTCGGGGGTCGTGGCCCGTCCGGTGCGCGTGACGGTTGGCCGCGAGGAATGATGACGGCTGGGTGCCTGTCGCAGCGGCATCCCGGCACGAGGTGACTCCCAAGCGGCGTGATCTCGCGTCGACGCACTGCGTCGCGCAATAGGCCGATTTCGAGCGGCCGTAAGACCAGTCGGGTGGGAACGACACTGCTGTGGAGCTTCGCGGGTGAAGGGCGCTGGCGTGGCTGATGATGCGCTGGGCGACGACGCTGGCCGACTACACCGTGTCGGTGATCGCCTGCCCTGTCGACTACAGCGACAACACCGAGCTCATCCGCAGCCTCAGCGACCTCAACGAGTCCCTGTCCTAACTAATCAAGTGAGCCGACGGTTTTACAGTGTTCACCTCCCTGTCCAGTGACATAGCCGCTGACCTGGCAATATTCCCCTAATGATCAGCTAAATATCCGGTCCTGTCCGCCATATGTCCGTGCGCTCGAGTGGCCGGGCGGCTGCCGCCACGGACAAGCACGGACGGCGTCCATACCAGCCGTCCAG
>WNGR01005471.1_pt1 | contig 13597 bp, 11 predicted proteins | sample 5407581 | NCBI WGS metagenome assembly WNGR01 (sample SAMN13153383, study PRJNA577476) | soil metagenome | isolation source: 80 cm soil or saprolite under Garry oak tree replicate 2 | place: USA:California | collected 2016-06-15 | reverse complement strand
CGATGCCGATCGCGGCGATCGCGACGGCGGCGCGGGTTGATGCCTGAGCCTGGTTCATGTCCCCTCCCCTGCCGCGCCGCAAGGGGGCGGCGCAGACGGTTCCCCGTTCCGCGATACGGCCGACGGCAGCCGCGCACGCTCTGGGCCCGCGCCCCGGGCGGCGGCGCGGGCGGTCCGTCCCGTACCGCGGGCGGCGGCAGCGGTCTGGCACTAACTAAGACTCCCGGGAGCGGCGTTTCGGACAGCTTTCCCGGCGCGGATTCGCCGGGCCGGGCGCCCGCTGGCGGCGGTGCCTGTTGCCGCGTGGCCGGGGGGCGGCGCGGTGGCGCGGTGGCGTGGTGGCGTGGTGCAGGACCGCTGGGTAGGTTGGACGGGAATCGCCGCAGGTAGCCGAGAGATGGGAAATGCCGGGTATGGATGGAACGCTGGCCGCGGGGGACCTGGAACTGCTGCGCAAGGACTTCACTGCTAATCCGGCCTACCGGCTGGCGCAGAATGCGGTGACGCGTGTCGCCGTCGACGATGTGGCCATCAACCGCGAGATCATCAACAGCACCGACCACTCCCTGTCCGTCCTCCTGGACGACTGGAAGGTCACCAACCAGGAGCACAGCGGAAGGTGCTGGCTCTTTGCCGGCCTCAACCTGCTGCGCGTGGGCGCCATGAAGAAGATGGGGCTCAAGGAGTTCGAGTTCTCGCAGAACTATGCCATGTTCTGGGACAAGATCGAGCGGGCGAACTACTTCCTCGAGGCGATCATCGAGACCGCCGGCCATGACCTCGACGACCGGACCGTCGCCTACCTCCTGGAGTCGGTGGCCGACGACGGCGGCCAGTGGAACATGTTCGTGGCCGTCGTGAACAAGCACGGGCTGGTGCCCAAGGCGGTCATGCCAGAAACCCAGAGCTCCTCCAACACCGGCCGGATGAACTCGGTGCTGCGCAACCTGCTGCGCCAGGGGGCCAGGTCGGTGCGCGCGGCATCCGCCCAGGGCGCGGAGGCGGCGCGGGCCGAGAAGGCCGAGCTGCTGCGGGTCATCTACCGGGTGCTGTGCATTCATCTCGGCACCCCGCCGGAGCGGTTCGACTGGCAGTGGACCGACAAGGACCGGGGGTTCCACCGGGACGGGGTGCTCACCCCGAAGGAGTTCGCGGCCAAGTACGTGGACCTGCCCATCGACGACTATGTGTGCCTCGTGCATGACCCCCGCGAGTCAAGCCCGGCCGGCAAGACCTTCACGGTCGAGTACCTCGGCAATGTGCTGGGCGCCCCGCCGGTCATCTACCTCAACGTCGACATGCCCGTGATCAAGGACATCGCAGCGCAGGCCTTGCAGGCCGGCGAGCCGGTCTGGTTCGGCTGCGACGTCGGCAAGATGATGAGCAATGAATACGGCGTGTGGGATGCCGATCTTTACGACCTGCCGTCGGTTTACGGCACGGACTTCACCCTGGGCAAGGCCGACCGGCTGCTCTACCACGAGACCCAGATGACCCACGCCATGCTGTTCACCGGGGTGGATGTCCTCGACGGCGTTCCCCGCCGGTGGCGGGTGGAGAACAGCTGGGGCGCGGACCGGGGCAAGGACGGCTTCTACACGATGAACGACTCGTGGTTCGACGAGTACGTCTTCGAGATCGCCGCGCGGCGCAGCGCCCTCCCAGAGGAGCTGCAGCAGGCGGTCGACACCAAGCCGATCGTGCTGCCGGCCTGGGACCCGATGGGCTCCCTGGCCCGCTAGCGGCCGGCCGCCCGCTGGCCAGGGCCGGCCGGGCGGGCCATGGCCACGGTCAGAGCTCGATCTCCGGATAGAGGGGGTGCCGGGCCAATAGGTCGGCGCACCGGGTCCGGCAGGTCCCGGCGGCCCGGGCCTCCTGCTCGTACTTGGCCTTGGCCGTGGACGTCGCGGGCGTGGTGGCCCGCAGCGCCGCGACGATCACGTCGGCGACCTCATCGAGTTCCTCCGGCCCGAAGCCGAGCGTGGTGAGGGCCGGGGTGCCGAGCCGGACGCCCGAGGTGTACCAGGCGCCGTTGGGGTCGCCGGGCACCGAGTTCCGGTTGCTGACCACGCCGGCGTCGAGGAGGGCCGCCTCGGCCTGGCGGCCGGTCAGGCCGAAGCTCACGGCGACGTCCATGAGCACGAGGTGGTTGTCGGTCCCGCCGGTGACGAGCGTCACCCCGCGGCGCAGCAGGCCATCGGCGAGCGCCCGGGCGTTGTCGACGATCCGCGCGGCATAGCTGGCGAAGGAGTCCCGGCGGGCCTCAGCCAGGGCGACGGCTTTGGCCGCCATGACGTGCGGCAGCGGCCCGCCCAGGACCATCGGGCAGCCGCGGTCCACCTGCGGTGCGTACTCCTCAGTGCATAGCACCAGCCCGCCCCGGGGGCCGCGGAGCGACTTGTGCGTGGTGGAGGTCACCACGTCGGCGTGACGGACCGGGTCGAGGTCGCCGGTCAGCACCTTGCCGGCGACCAGGCCCGCGAAGTGCGCCATGTCCACCATGAACGTGGCTCCGACCTCGGCAGCGATCTCGGCCAGGGTGGCGAAGTTCGGGTTCCTCGGGTAGGCGGAATACCCGGCGACGAGCAGCAGCGGGCGGAACTCCCGTGCCTGGGTGGCGATGGCATCGTAGTCAAGCCGGCCGGACGCGGGGTCAACGCCGTAGCTGGCCTGATCGAAGAGCTTGCCGGAGATGTTCGGGCGGAACCCGTGCGTCAGGTGACCGCCCGCGTCGAGGGCCATCCCCATCATCCGCTGCGCATGCAACTCGTGGCGCAGGCGCTCCCAGCCCGCCGGGTCCAGGTCGTTCACGTGACGCAGGCCAGCCTCATCCAGGGCGGGGCGCTCGACCCGGTGGGCGAGGATGGCCCAGTAGGCGACCAGGTTGGCGTCGATCCCCGAGTGCGGCTGGACATACGCGTGATCCGCCCCGAAGAGCGCCGTGGCGTGGCCGGCGGCCAGTGCCTCAACCCGGTCGACCGTCTCGCATCCGGCGTAGAGGCGGTGGCCCGGGGTGCCCTCGGCGTACTTGTCCGACAGCCAGTTGCCCATGGCCAGCAGCACAGCGGGGGACGCGTAGTTCTCCGAGGCAATGAGCTTCAGCTGGCGGCGCTGTGACCCCAGCTCGGCGGCGATGGCCTCGGCCACGTCAGGCTCGGAGGCGGCGATGACCTCGAGCGCCGAGCGGTAGGCGGTTCCGGCGGCCGCGGCAGCGGCGGTGTCCGGGCTCGTGGCGGAGGCAGCGGGCGCGGCGGTGAGCGAATCTTGCATCGCCCAAACGATAGCCGCATAACCACGGCCGGGCACGCGCCGTGTCCATCTCGGGGAAACCCGATCGTCGAAGTGACGTGAGCACCGGGCCGCCGGCCCGGGATGCCCAGATCAGGGCGGTGATAGCTTGCCCACGCAGGCTGCCTGCGCCGCCGCGGCAACGAGGAGAACCGGAGAACGACATGAAGTACATGCTCTTGATCTGTGCCGACGCATCCCGGGTCGAGGCCCCGCCCGCCGCGGGCGAGCCCGCCCCCGCCGAGCCCGCGGACAGCCCGATCGACGCGTGGCTCGATGTTGTCCGTGACGTGCGGCTGGACGGCAGCCAGCTCCTGCCCCCGAGCGAGGCCAGGACGGTGCGGGTCCGCGACGGTGAGACGCTGCTCGGCGACGGGCCGTTCGCCGAGACCAAAGAGGTGATCGCCGGGTACGACATCCTCGACTGCGCGGATCTGGACGAGGCGATCGCGATGGCCGCCCAGCATCCGGTGGCCAAGTCCGGCGCGATCGAGGTGAGGCCGTTCTGGCCGGAGTGAGCGCGGACGTCGAGGCGGCCGTCGCCGACGCCTTCCGCCAGGAGTGGGGCCGCATCGTCGCGTTCCTGATCCGGATGACCGGCGACTGGGACCTGGCCGAGGAATGCGCCCAGGACGCCTTCGCGCAGGCGCTGATGCGCTGGCCGCGCGACGGCGTCCCGCGCCGTCCCGGCGCGTGGCTGACCACCACGGCGCGCAACCGCGCCCTGGACCGGCTGCGCCGCCGGGCGAACGAGGCCGTCAAGGTGCGGGAGGCAATGGTGATATCGCGCCTGGCCGAGCCGGGTGACGCCGGTGACGACAGCGGCATCGGCGACGACCGGCTGCGCCTGATCTTCACCTGCTGCCATCCGGCGCTGGCCATGGAGGCCAGGGTCGCCCTGACCCTGCGCACCGTGGCCGGCCTGACCACGACCGAGATCGCCCGGGCCTGCCTGGTCACGGAGCCGACCATGGCCAAGCGCCTGGTCCGGGCCAAGGCCAAGATCCGCAATGCGGGCATTCCTTACCGCGTTCCGCCCCCGCACCTGCTGCCAGAACGTGCCTCCGGGGTTCTGGCCGTGCTGTACCTGCTGTTCAACGAGGGGTACGCCGCCACCGCCGGGGCCGACCTGGTCCGTCAGGGCCTGTGCGCCGAGGCCATCCGCCTGGCGCGCGTCCTGGTTCAGCTCATGCCCGACGAGCCGGAGGCCGTGGGGCTGCTCGCGCTCATGCTGCTGCATCATTCCCGCGGCGCCGCCCGGACCGACGACGCGGGCGAGCTGGTCACCCTGGAGGACCAGGACCGTGCCCGGTGGGACGCCGACGAGATTGACGAGGGGGTTGGCCTGCTCGAGGCGGCCCTGCGGCGTGGTGAGCCCGGGCCCTACCAGGTGCAGGCGGCCATCGCGGCGTGCCACGCCACCGCCGCGACCGCGGCCGAGACCGACTGGGCCGAGATCGCCGCGCTGTACGGGCAGCTGGCCCGGCTGGTGCCCTCGGCGGTGGTGGAGCTGAACCGCGCGGTGGCCGTCGCCATGGCCGACGGCCCGGCCGCAGGGCTTGCGCTGGTGGACCGGCTGGAAGCCGACGGTGCGCTGTCCGGCTACCACCTGCTGCCTGCCACCCGCGCCGACCTGCTGCGCCGCATGCACCGCGACGCTGACGCCGCTGCTGCGTACCGGCAGGCCCTCGACCTGGTGACCTCCGACACCGAGCGCCGCTACCTGGCCCGGCGGCTGGCCGAGACCACGGGCCACAGGCCTCCTGTCGCATGACCGGCCGGGTACGGTGTTCATCCTTCTTGGTGACTCCCCCATTCAATCAGATGGCTGACAAATGTGGCGGGGATGCTGATGCCCGGTCACGGCCTGTAGGCAACGGTTACCCGTCCGGGTGCGGTAGCGTCAACGAGCACCGTTGACTAATGAGTTGGCTAGTGAAGGGAGAGGTACAGGGTGATGGTGTCGCAGGCCAGCAGGCTTCGAGACGTCCGCTATGACATCCGGGGCCCGGTGCTGCGCCGGGCGCGCCAGCTCGAGGCCGACGGATACCAGATACTCAAGCTGAATCTCGGCAACCCGGCGCCGTTCGGGCTCTTCGCGCCCGATCCTGTGATACGCGACGTCATCGGCAGCATCGGCGACGCCCAGGGCTACAGCGACGCCCGGGGCATCTACCCGGCGCGGCTCGCGGTGGCGCAGTCATACCAGCGCAAGGGCGTCGCGGGAGTCACCCCGGACGACGTGTTCCTGGGCAACGGGGTATCCGAGCTGATCGTGATGGCGCTGCAAGGCCTGCTGAACGCCGGCGACGAGGTCCTGATCCCCAGCCCCGACTACCCGCTGTGGACTGGTGCCGTCGGTCTCTGCGGGGGCCGCGCGGTGCATTACCGCTGCGCGGAGCAGGCCGGCTGGGAGCCGGACCTCGACCATGTCGCCGACCAGATAACGCCGAAGACCCGGGCGCTCGTGCTCATCAACCCGAACAACCCGACCGGGGCGGTGTACTCCCGCGAGACTCTCCTCGGCCTGCTCGGCCTGGCCCGCCGAGCTGGGCTGCTGGTGCTCACCGACGAGATCTACGACCAGATCCTGTACGAGGACGCCGTGCACGAGTGCGCGGCCGCGCTGGCCCCCGACCTGCTGGTGCTGACCCTCGGCGGGCTGTCGAAGACCTACCGGCTAGCCGGGTTCCGCTCCGGCTGGCTGGTGGTCTCCGGGCCGCGCCGCGACGCGGCCGAGTACCTCGAGGGCCTGGAGCTGCTGGCGAACATGCGGCTGTGCCCGAACGTCCCGGCGCAGTACGCTATCGCGCCGGCCCTCGGCGGCCGGGACAGCATCGCTGAGCTGCTGCGGCCGGGCGGCCGGCTGCGCGAGCAACGGGATCGCGCCTGGCTGAAGATGAACGAGATCCCGGGGGTGGACTGCGTCAAGCCCGAGGGTGCGCTGTACCTGTTCCCCCGCCTGGATCCCGATGTCCACAAGATCGCCGACGACGAGCGGATGGTCATCGACCTGCTGGAGCAGGAGCACCTGCTGCTCTCCCACGGCACCGGATTCAACCTGCCGACCGCCGACCACCTGCGCCTGGTGTTCCTGGCCGGGGTTGAGGTGCTCGACGAGGCGATCGGCCGGCTGGCCCGCTTCCTGCAGGACTATCACCAGTAGCGGGTCTTCAGCAGCGCTGTCCCTCGGTGGCCGGGGTCAGCCGCCAGCCGAAGGTTCGCTGCGGCTGGCCGCAGGGCGGGTCAGCCGGATGGTCCGGCTGTGACTGTGCCGACCAGCTCGCGGCTAGCACGCCGCAGCAGACCACCACGGCTCCGGCAATCTGGATAAGGCTGGGCCGCTCGTCCAGCACGGCGAAGGCCAGCAGCATGGACGCGGCCGGCTGCAGCAGCAGGGTCAGCGAGGCGATGGCCGCGGGCAGCCGGGGCAGTGACGAGGTGATCAGCAGCCACCCGATGGTCTGGCTGGTGAGTGACAGCAGCAGCAGCCAGCCGAAGGACGGCCAGGGAATATGCAGCTGCAGGCCGCCGAAAGCCGCGCCGAGCAGCAGCGAGCCGATCGCGGCACCGGCAGTGGCCTCGGCGAGCGGGCCCGCAGCGTGCCGCGTATCCGCGGATGTCCGGCGCAGGATCAGCAGGAATATCGCATAAGCCACCGAGGTGCCCATCCCGTACCCGATCCCGGCCAGCGGGTGGATCCCGCCGGTGGCCCCCCCGGCCAGGCCGGACACCATCACCACGCCCGCCATCACGACGGGAAGGAAGATCAGGAACCTGCGTTCCGGGCGCTCCAGGAACAGCGCCCAGGCGGCGAAGGCGACGAACAGGACCTGCAGATTCCCCAGTACCGTGGCGATCCCGGCCCCGACCTCGGCGATGGCGTGATTCCACAGCACCAAATCCACGGCCAGGAACAGGCCGGCCACGACGGCCCCGATCCGGGCGGATGGTCTGCGCGGTCCGTACCGCCGCTGCTCGAGCACGGCCAGCGAGACCAGCACGGGCAGCGCGAGGAGACAGCGGTAAAACCCGGTAGTGGCGGCGCCGACACCGGCCAGCTTGACCAGGACAGCCGATGCGGAGATGCAGGCCGCGCCGAGAAGGGCAAGCCCGACGGGCTTACGGCCGGCGATCAGCCCGCCCTGGCCGGCACCCCCCCGGCCGGCATCTCCCTGCCCGGCGCGGTCGTTGTCTGTAAGGACCGTCTCCGCGTATGGTACTGACATGATGTCCACCCTACGGGAGCGGTCAGACAGGAGTCAAAGTAGTTTTGGTCCTGACCTGATCGAAGCTCTGACGGCGTGCACCGAGCTGATCAACACCGGTCGCGACGCGGCGGGCGAGGGCCTGCGCACCGTGGCGGGCGTGCAGGCCATTGGTGATCGCTACGCGTTCCACGGCATCCCTGCGGGAACGCGTGATGTGCCGCGGCTGCGCGCACACCGCGCCCGGCTGGACGCCATCGCCGTCGCCTGCGGGTCGGGCGACGACGCGGCTGCCATCGAGATGCTGAACGCGCTGCTGGCGCAGACCGGGGCGATCCCGCAGATCGTGGCGCACGATGGCCGGGGACCGCACATCCACGTATCCCGCCCCGCCGCGCCGATCGCCGACCGGATCGCTGCCCACCTCGCCATGGGCCTCGCCGAGCTGGTGGTGGCCGGCGAGAGCGAGCGGGTGCGCAGCTGCGCGGCGCCGCCCTGCCGGAATGTCTTCGTGGACCTGTCCCGCAACCGGTCACGCCGGTACTGCGACAGCCGCACCTGCGGCAACCGGCTGCACGTCGCGGCCTACCGTGCGCGCAGATCAGGATCGGACAACTAGGAGCGCGGCGATCAGGGTAGCGGCGGCAGTAGCCGGCCTGAATTGCGTTCTGACCCGTGGAAAGACCGAGCCGCGTCCTGATCCTGCCCTGACCAATGTCACGGTGCCACAGAGCCTGGCCGACCGGGCACCGAGTGCTCCGGCGCTACTGCTAGGTTGTGCGTGGGGAAAAGACAGGCCAGATCGGAGGTCTCGATGGGCCTTCCCGCCAGCCAGCGCAGAATCCTGGAGAGGATCGAGAACGCCCTGCTGGGCTCCGATCCGCGCCTCGCTGCGCTCTTTTCAATCTTCACCCGGCTGAACCGCGATGAGGAGATGCCCCGGGTGGAGCAGGTACGCGCCCGCGCAGCCATGATCTTGGCCCGGGTCTGGTACCGGATCGCAGCGTTCGCCAGATGGCTCGGCGCGCCACGCCGGGCGAAGCTGCGCGCGGCGCTCTTCTTCCCGGTGGCGCTCGCGATCGTGGCCACGGCGGTCCTCGTCGGAGGGGCGTTCCCCAACACGGGCCGCTGCGCCACCGCGATGCGCACGCAGGACACCACTCAGTCCAGCGCTCGCTCGCGGATCTGCGGGCCGATCATCGCGAATCCGGCCATCCTGGGCCGGTAGCCCACCGCGAGTCAGCTACTGATCGCCACCAGCTCGGGTCGCAGGCACACCTGCCCGGTTTCCCCTGTCGCAGGTCCGCCCAGCCTGGCGCAGGCCGCCAGCAGGACCGTGCCGCTCGATGGACCGGTGCTGCCACCTAGGCCGGACAGATCGGCGAAGTAGTGCGGCCACGGCACCGGCGGGGTGGTCCAGATGACCCGTCGCTGCGAGACGGCGTAACCCCACGCGTCGCCGAGAGCCCCCTGGTCGAGCCCGAGCGCCACGCCGCCACTGACGGCGTACAGACCGGAGGACGCCGGGACGACAGAGCCCTTGATCCTGGTTCCGGTTCTGGGGTCAAGGCCCTTCAGGCCGTTGCCGCTGCTGACGTAGAGCGTGTGCCGGGTCACGTCCTCGCTCTCTGGCACGGCGCCCGCCCGTTGCCAGAGCAGCTTCCCCGTCGCCGCGCGGTACGCGCTGAGGTCGGCCGACCCGCCGAAGAGCAGCACGCCGTCGAACGCGGCGCTGAACGTGCCGGCAAAGGAGCCGCCAGCGGGCCGGATCACCTTCTCGGCACCGGTCGACAGGTTGATCCTGCGCACCGCGGTCACCGGCGCGCTGCCCAGGTACCCGGCCGCGGACACCGTGACGTACAGGTCGCGGCCGTCCACCCGCCAGGCCTGCGGCACCGTCCCGGTCGGCCGGCTCCAGACCGGTTTGCCTGTGGCATTCCGGTAGCTCGTCACCGACCTGTCGCCGACTATCACGGTGCGCGCGGAACCCGCGGCAACCGCGCCGCCGTAGGGCGCCGCGGAATAGGCGCGGATCCGCTGGCCGCTTCGGGCGCCGAGGACAACCTCGTCGCGTCCGGTCCCGCCGGTCTTGGCCTCGGGGAAGGCAACGCCCACGGTCACCATCTGCGGCCAGGATCGCACCGACACGATCGCAGCTCCGTCCGGGAACCCGGTGAGCGTCGTCACCCAGAGCGGGGTTCCGGCCCTGACGTCAAAGGAGTAGACGTTTATGCCGTAGCCGGCCACCGCCACCTGCGGCCCGGCTGCCACATAAGCCTCGCCGTCAGCGAGCACGGTGCCGGCGACGCCGCTCTCGGCTGTCCATGATCCGGTCAGCGGCTGAACCCAGCGGATGGTCCCCGTGGACCCGCAGCGCGGGCCGGTGCAGTGCTGGGTCGCGGAGTCGTTGGCGTAGCCGGGGATGATGGCCGCTCCGATCAGCACGGCGGCCAGCAGGGCACGCCGCGTCCACACCGATGACCAGCGCGCCATGCTCACGCCTGCCTACCCTCGACCCTTCTACTGGCACGCCGACCGTTCCTGCTCGCACGCCCACCGTGCAACTAACACCGTGCAGCTAACCCCGTGCAGCTAACCCCGTGCAGTTCACCGCGCGACAGAGACCCCGCTGATCAACAACCGTAGTCCCAATTCGCGCCCCGTGAGGCAAGGACCGGATCGACGCCGGCGACCTTCCGCGGCCGGAATGGGTCACGGCACCGCGCCACCGCGCCGTCGCTCCGCGAGATACCGTTGGCATCGCCACGCCAGCCCCAGCAAGAGGAGGAGACCAATGACCGAACGCGCTCCGCTGCCCCATGAGTTCCTGCCCAAGGTGCCATCGTTCACGGTGGAGAGCGATGACGTCAGCCATGACCGGCCCATGGGCGACAACCAGGTGTACAGCGGGTTCGGGATGACGGGGCAGAACATCTCACCGCACCTGCGCTGGTCCGGGTTCCCCGGGGAGACCAAGGGATTCGCCGTGACCTGCTTCGACCCGGATGCCCCGACCGGGTCTGGCTTCTGGCACTGGCTGGTTCTCGATATCCCGTCCTCCGTCACCGAGCTCCCTGCGGGCGCGGGCAGCAGCGGCGGCGCCAGCCTGCCCGCCGGGGCGTTCTCGGTGCGCAACGACTACGGCACCAAGGACTTCGGCGGCGCCGCGCCACCCGCGGGTGACCCGCCGCACCGGTACGTCTTCACGGTGTACGCCCTCGACACCGACAAGCTGGGCATCGACTCCGACGTCTCCCCCGCGGTAGCCGGGTTCAACCTCCGGTTCCACACGATCGCCCGGGCCGCGATCATTCCCGTGTACGGCCACTGACCGGACCGCCACGCCGCCAGGCGGCGGCCGCCGCCGCAGCAATGGCATGATGACAAATCGGGGGGCGCCAGCCTGATGAGAAGATGAGGAGAGCCGATGCCCCTCGACGAGGACACGGTGCGCCTGGCCCAGGGCAAGAACCTGGCCACTGTGGTGACCCTGATGCCCAGCGGCCAGCCGCAGGCCCTGCTGACGTGGGTTGATAGCGACGGCGAGTACGTGCTCGTAAACACGGAACCGCAGCGGCAGCGGGCGAGGAACATCCGCAGAGATCCCAGGATCACGGTACTGATCCACTCCGACTCCGATCCATGGGACTGGTCTGAGGTGCGCGGCCGGGTCGTCGAGACCATCGACGGCAGCGAGGCCCGTGAGCACATCGACAAGCTGTCCCGCAAGTACGTCGGCGCCGACTACCGCAACCCGATCGGGCCGCAGGGACGCGTGATACTCAAGATCGCCGCGGACAAGGTGAACACGCCCCGCTCGCTGGGCCGCCGTTAATACCGGGACTCCGCCCGGAAGGGCGGCCGTCAGCCAGGGCGGCGCCCCAGGCTGGCCAGCACGCGGCGCTCCTTGTCCGGGCTCAGGCCGTGGGACGGCTGCCCGGGCGGGGGCGGCGGCGGGTAGCCCTCTTCCTGCAGCCACCGCCAGGTGTCGGCGACCGTCTGCTCGACCGGCCTGCAGGTCAGGCCGGCCGCGTACGCGGCCGAGACATCGCCGTCGTGCAGGCCTGCGAACTCCCCGTCCGGCGGCAGCCAGATGGGCAGTTCCGTCCACGGCTCGACGCCCTCCGCCTCGATCACCTCGGGCGAGACCCAGACCAGCGAGGCGCGAGACCCGGTCACGTCCCTGGCCGCCCCGAGCAGGCTCGCCATCGTGGCGTGACCAGGCCGGCTCACCGCGTTGAACGCGCCGCCGATGCGCTGCCCGGCGGCCGCGAGCATCCACGCCGCGAGGTCGCGGCAGTCGATGTACTGCAACGGCCGGTCTTGCGGCCCCGGGGCCAGGACCTCGCCGCCAAGCTCCATGCGCCGCAGCCACCACGGCATCCGCCCCACCCGCTCGTACGGCCCCAGGATGAGGCCCGCTCTGGCCAGCAACGCCCAGTCCCCGAACGCGCCGGCCACGGCCAGCTCACCGCCTCGCTTGGCCGCCGCGTAGTCCTGGCTGTCCGCGCTGGCCGGGTCCCCGTCGACCACCGGCGCACTCTCGTCGGCGCCGGGAGGAATCGGCCACCGGTACACCGACCGGCTGGACACATACCCGTAGTGGCCGACCCGGCCCACCAGCAGCGCGGCGGCGTCGGCCACCGCGCGGGGCGCACCGCTCCAGGTATCGATCACCGCGTCCCAGGACCCGTTGCCCAGCGCAGCGCGCATGGCGGCGCGATCGCTGCGGTCAGCGTGCCGGGCCCGCGCCCCCGGCGGCTGGTGCCCGCTGATCCCGCGGTTGACCGTGGTGACATCATCGCCGCGGGCCAGGGCCGTTTCCACGACCGCCCGGCCCACATGGTGCGTTCCGCCCAGGACCAGAAGCCTCATGACAAACACATTGCCCCAATCGCCCCCGGCCCCGGGGCCCTGTTCATCCTCGGCGTAGCCCGGCACGCCCGCCGACGGGAGAGCGTCACAGACGACGGGCTGGCCAGGTGGCGGCGTGAGCATGCTCACCAGGGCTAACTCACCCGCAACGGTAGCGATGTGCTCCCCGCATCCGGCGGGATCGTACCCGGGCAGGCTGGCGAGCTGATCGAGCAGCCACCGCGAGGAGAGCACCTTGAACAGGGCCTGGACCTCGCGGGAGCTGGCCAGGTCGGCCGGGATCACCAGGTCGAATCGCTCCGCGGCTAGCGGGACGAAGGCCAGGCCGTAGGCCAGGGCCGCGGGCTCGCTGGCCACCCCGGCGTCGGCGAGACCTGCGGCGATGGCCGCCGCCACCTGCAGGTGCCCGGTCGCCCGGGTGCCGTAACCGGGCAGCTGGCTGCCGTCGATGCGCAGCTCGGCCAGCTCCCGGTCGAGGACATGGCGCGCCTCGGACCCGGGCTCCCGGTTCACCAGGCGCAGGCCGCGGCGTGCCACGTCGCCGACGCCGGAAATGCTGCTGGCGAGTTCCTGCCGCAGTGCCAGGCCCTCCCGCCAGGAGCAGAACCCGATCACCTCGGCCCCCTGGCGCAGCTGTTCCCCGGCCGGATCCGTGTTGTACCCGCCCGACCGTCCGCGCAGGTGCACCCCGGCGACGTGGACCAGGCCGTCGGCGGCCAGCCGGAGCGCTTCCTGGCTCGGGCACGGCCACCAGCCGAACGCAACCGGCGGGTCGAGCAGGCTGAGCGGCTTCTCCAGCAGCGGCATGGCCGGATCGCAGCCGGCCACCACCAGCGTCGGCAGCGGCGGCCCGATCGGCCGCACCGCATGCGTCCCGGTCTCGTCGGTCCCGCAGGCCAGCCCGCCGGCCGGCAGGAACCCGGCCCGGCTGACCGAGGCGCCCGCGAGTGGCAGCGCCACGAACTCATCGCCCATCGGCGCGAGCATCACCCGCGCGCCCTCGTCACCGAGCGGTGCCACCGGCCGGGCCGCGACCGGGGTCACCGGGCTGTCGGGCCCGAACACCTCTTCCACCGTCATGCCCAGCGCCCGGCCCAGGGCCAGCGCCACGCGCAGCGACGGGTCGGAGAGACCGGACTCGACGGCCGAGACCGCCTGGCGTGACACCCCGGCCATCCCGGCCAGCTGCTGCTGCGAGAAGCCCCTGGCCTGGCGGGCGAGCCGGA
>WNGR01005468.1_pt1 | contig 13604 bp, 10 predicted proteins | sample 5407581 | NCBI WGS metagenome assembly WNGR01 (sample SAMN13153383, study PRJNA577476) | soil metagenome | isolation source: 80 cm soil or saprolite under Garry oak tree replicate 2 | place: USA:California | collected 2016-06-15 | reverse complement strand
TCGCGGCCGGCGTCGCCGCCGGGCTCGCGCAACACTCGCTTCCAGGCGGCTCGCTACGCCCTACCTGGGCTGGACTTCCACCAGCTGATCGCGCCAGCTTCCTGGCACACCCTTTGCCCACCCTACGAGTTCTCGATTCTCGAAAAATGCTCTAGGTTCGACACAATGCTTCTTGCCTCATTCGGCAATCGACAACGACGACGGTGGCCGATCGTGCTCCGCAGAGCTTCGTGCCAGTCGCTTGCAGTCGCGTCGCTCGCGGCGGTGATCGCGCTCGGCGCGACCCCGGCGCTGGCGCAGACGCGCAGCCTGGCCGAGATCGCCGCCTATCAGGGTCCCGATCGCATGCAGCGGCTGATCGCAGGGGCGAAGAAGGAAGGCGCCCTCTCCTACTACACGTCCCTCGTCGCCGAAGACACGCTGCCCGTCATCGAGGCTTTTCGCAGCAAATACGGCATCGACGTGCAGGTGTGGCGCGGCAGCACCGAGGCGATCGTGCAGCGCGCTTTGGCCGAGAGCCGGGCCGGCCGCTGCCCCGCGGACGCCTATCACTCCGGCCCGCCGGCGCTCGAGCCGCTGCACCGGGAGCATCTGCTGGCGGCCGTGAAGTCTCCAGCCACCGCGGCCTTGATGCCGCAGGCCTTGCAGCCGCACGGCGAATATGTCGGCGTCTACGTGAACCTCTTCGCCGGCGCCTACAACACGAGCCTCGTCAAGGGTGAGGAAGCGCCGAAGACCTATGCGGACCTCAGGCATCCGAGGTGGAAGGGCCGCCTCGCCATCGAGGCCGACGACGCGCCCTGGTTCGCCGCCATCGTCGGCGAGCTTGGCGAAGACAGGGGCCTGAAACTGTTTCGGGACATCGTGCGGACGAATGGCATTTCGGCGCGCAAAGGCCACACGCTGTTGGCGAACATGGTGGCCGCCGGCGAGGTCCCGCTCGCGCTGACCGTCTTCGGCTACAAGTCCGATCAGTTGCAGCGGGCGGGCGCGCCGATCCGCACCTTCTATCTGCCCCCAGTCATCGCCTTGGCGACCAGCATCTCGGTCGCGCGCTGCGCCCCGCACCCCAACGCCGCGCTGTTGCTCTACGAGTTCATGATTGGGGAGGCGCAGGTCATCCTGGCGAAACGGGACCTCGTTCCCACCAATCCGAAGGTGAGGCCGCTGCCCGCAGGCCTCGAGCTCACCTTCATCGACCCCGCGCAGATGCTGGACCAGGGGAAGAAATGGACCGAGCTTTGGGAAAAGACCATCACAAAGCCGCAATAGGCTCGCTATCAGCCGCAAAAGAACGACTGGCGCATTTGAGCAGACGACCCGATATCCGCTAAGCTGCCGCCGACGGGGCGCCGAAGGACAGACAGGACCTGCCGCAATGACCACCAATGCCCTGACGAAACTCACCCGGGCCCTCCTGGCGCTGCTGATCGCCGCCGCCGCGACCACAGCACTCGCGCAGGACCAACCGCGCCGCCAAGGCCAGCCGCAGGCCGAGCAGCGGCAGGCATCCGGGCAGAGCGTCCTTCGGCTGCTGCCCGCCGATGCGATCACCCAGCACGCGATCGACACCCCCGACGGCCGGCTCGACTATACCGCGACCGCGGGCACGCTTTCGCTGTTCGACCAATCGGGCGAGCGCTCGGCGGCGATCTTCTACACCGCCTATGTCGCCAAGGGCGGCGACACCGCCCGCCGTCCGTTGACCTTCGTCTTCAATGGCGGGCCGGGCGCGGCCTCGGCGTTCCTCCATCTCGGCCTGGTCGGCCCGCGCATCGCCGAGTTCGGGAACGGCAACCGCGAAGCCACCGCGACGCACCTGCAGGACAATCCGCAGACCTGGCTCGCCTTCACCGACCTGGTGCTGATCGACCCGGTCGGAACGGGTTGGAGCAAGCCGGCCAAGCCCGACGGCGGCAGCGCGTTCTGGGGCGTGCGGCGCGATGCCGAATCGCTGGCGAAGACGATTGCGCTCTATGTCGCCAACAATGGCCGCGCGGCCTCGCCCAAATACATTCTGGGCGAGAGCTATGGCGGCTTCCGCGCTGTCAAGGTGGCGCAGGCGCTGCGGCGCGAGCAGGGCATCGCGGTCACCGGGGTCATGATGCTGTCGCCGATGGTCGAAGGCGCGTTGACCTTTGGCGGCACCCGCTTCGCCCTGGGCGCAGCCTTGCAGCTGCCTTCGCTCGCCGCCTCCGAGCTCGAGCGCAAGGGCGCCTTCAGCAAGGAGAAGCTCGCCGAGGCGGAGCGCTTCGCGCTGACCGAATATCTGACCACGCTCGCCGGGGCGCCGCCCCAGGGCGAAGCCGCCCACGCCTTCTATGGGCGGGTTGCGCAGCTGACCGGCCTGCCCGAGGAGGTGGTCGCGAAGTTGCGGGGCTTCATCCGCGATGCCTATATCAAGAATCTCCGCGCGAGCGAGCGCAAGATCGTCAGCCGCTATGATGCGACCTTCGCGGTCGACGACCCCTACCCCGAGCAGGACACCGCAAGAGGCCCCGACCCGCTCCTCGACGGCGTCGCCCGCGCCTATGGCGGAGTGTTTTCGACCTATGCCCGCGAGGAGCTCGGCTTCAAGACCGAGATGACCTACATCCTCCTGGCGTCCGACATTTCGGGCAAGTGGGATTGGGATGGCGGCGGGCGCGCGGCGGCGAGCGTCAGCGACGACATCAGGGAGTTGCTCGCGCTCGAGCCGAGCTTCCGGCTCATGATCGCCCATGGCTACAGCGACATGACGACGCCCTATGCCGCGAGCCGCTATGTGCTCGACCATCTGCCGCAGATCGGCGAGCCTGCGCGCGCGCAGCTCCGGCTCTACCGCGGCGGGCACATGTTCTACCTCGACGCCGAGTCGCGCCGCTCCTTCAGCGCCGAGGCGAAAGCGTTCTACAACGCCGAGCCATGACGCCGGTCGATCCGCGCAGCGACGGCGGCGCCGAGGACGACCGCGGCCATTTCATTCCGGTCCGCAAGGTCGATATCCTCGACGCGCTGATCGAGCATGGGCAGCTCGCGAGCGAGGAGGAGCGCGAAAAATTCCGCTGGGTCTGCCGCCTGCTCGGGGCGATCTATCACTATGAATATTTCGACCGGCTCGAACATCTGCGCCACGCCTATTTCTACTTCAATCCCGAGCTCGACCCGCATGCCCGCTTCGATCTGGCCGCGCTCGAGAGCGCCTATCGGGAGCTCACGGAGTCGTTCACGGCGGTGCTCAAGGGCGCAAACTTCATCGAGATGTCCCATGCGGACATCGAAAAGGTGCATGGCGAGCACGTCATGAGCCGGGTCGAGGTCAGGGCCGCGCTCGACGACTATCGCGAAGTGCGGTTCTTCCGGCGCGGCCACCACAAGGAGACTGTCGAGGTCTCGCAGTGGTTCGGACTGCGCAAGCGGACGATCGAGGCGACGGTCTACGACGACGTCGTTTTGTTCGTGGCGCTCAAGCCCCAGGCGAAGATCGCCTCGAAACGGGAGATGCGGCGGCTCAAGGAGCGCATGATCAGGCCCGGATGCGTGCTGATCAAATATTTCCGCAACATCGCCAGGGGCGATCTCAACGCCTTGTTCCCCAATGTTCGGGTGGTGATGAGCGTTCTCGACAAGCTCATCCTCGGCGTGCCGGCGCTCGCCGGCGGCGTGCCGATCCTCCTCAATCTCGCCTCCACCGTGACCGTGCTCTTTCTCGTCATCGGCTTTTATCTCGGACTGTCGGGCGCGGTCGAGGACAACGATATGAAGACCGCGCTCGCGGCCATGAGCGGGCTCATTGCGCTCGGCGGCTTCATGATGCGGCAATGGGTGAAGTATCAGCGCCAATCGCTCAAGTACCAGAAGGCGCTCACCGACAACATCTACTTCCGCAACGTCAACAACAATGCCGGGATCTTCGACTACATCATCGGCGCCGCCGAGGAGCAGGAATGCAAGGAAGCCTTCCTGGCCTACTATTTCCTGCGCACGGCGAAGGCGGCGCCGACCCAGCGCGAGCTCGACGAGACGATCGAGCATTGGCTCAAGGACACCTTCGGCTTCGATATCGATTTCGAGGTCGACGACGCGCTCGCAAAGCTCGACCGCCTCGGCCTGCTCAAGCGCGACGGCGAGCGGCTCTCGGTGCCGCCCCCGCAGGAGACCCTCGCCCGGCTCGATTACATCTGGGACAATTATTTCCAGTTCAACGTGGCGCCGACAGAAAAGGCGGCGGCAACGGCGTGAGCGCTGCTCCTCTCGGTCTCCCACATCCAATCCGGTTGTTGCCGACCGAACTCGGGTAATCCCGAGTGAGGATCAGATCCACACGATCAGGTCCGCATCGACGAAAGCCAGCTCATACGGTGTCTTCGCGTGGCTCTCGGGCCTGGTGAGCCGCCTGAAGAGAATCCTTGAGTTCGCTTTCGGTGCTGGGCAAGGTAAACTGAAATACGACGCCTCGAGGCTCATTTCTGCCTGCCCAGAGCCGGCCCCCGTGAGCATCGATAATCGATCGGCAGATCGACAACCCCATCCCCATCCCGCTGGCTTTCGTGGTGTAGAAAGCCTCGAAAACGCGCTTGAGATTTTCCGGACCAATCCCCGGCCCAGAGTCGCGTACCGCCACCAGGACTTCCTTTGCCTGATTCTGTTCCGTGCTGATCAACAACTCTCGTGTTCCCGCCTCAACCGAGCCCATTGCCTCAACCGCGTTCAGGATCAAGTTCAGGACGACTTGTTGCAATTGAACACGATCGCCCTGAACGGGAGTCAACCCCTCCGCAAGGAGCGTCTGGACTGAGACTCCATTCCGGGTAATTGCGCTTCGCGCCAATACAATCACCTCATCGATCGCCTGATTGAGATCAAAATGGGCCTTTCGCGGAGGCGCTTTCTTGATGTGGTCGCGGATCCGCTCGATGATCTCGCCGGATCGATCTGCAGCGCCCAAGACAGAGCCGAGTGCTTTCTTGACCTCGTCCAGGTCAGGCGGCTGCTGATGCAAGAAATTCAAAGCGGCAAGCGCGTAGTTCCGCGCGGCAGCGATCGGTTGGGTGACTTCGTGGGCGAGCGAGGCGGTCAGTTCTCCCATTACGCTCAGGCGGTTCATGTGAGCGAGATCCGACTCCAGCTGGCGCAATGCTTCTTCAGCGCGTTTGCGCTCCGTCAAGTCGAGAACGAAAGCGACACCCTGGTTCCCGCCCTCCTCGAATGTCGCCACGCCGATCAGCACGGGAACACGGCTGCCGTCTTTCCGGAAGTACTCCTTCTCAAACGGCTGCAAACTCCCGGTCACCTTCAGCTCGGGCAACCACCCTCGTTCGTCGCGGTCAAGCCATTCCGGCGGCGTCAGCTCCGTCCAACGCATGCGACCCGAGACGATATCCTCATGGTCGTAACCGACCATGCGGAGAAATGCGTCGTTGGCCTCGATGATCCGGCCGTCGAGCTCCCAGATAAAGATGCCAATGATGTTGGCGTCGACCAGCCGTCGGATTCTCAACGTACGCGTCCACAACCGCTGGCCCAGCCGCAACGCTATGACCAAGAGCCCCAGCGAGACGGCGTAGAGAAGGACCCGAAACCGCTGCGCCGTCACTTCAAAAGCCGCTTGCGCGCGGGCCAGGAGCTCTCGGGTTTCCTCGAACGGCTGCCGGCTGGGCGCAGCGACGAGAGCTCGCAGCGTCTGGTCGACCTCCGGCAACAGGTCACTCAGCAGACGGGCGTGGGCGAGGAGGGCGTGCGCTGCTTCACCCTCCAGACCGCCAGTCGGGGCTTGCGCCTCGAAACGATTGATGTGCTGCTGCAGCGATTTTGCGCTCTCCGGTGACGAATCGCCCGCCAGGCGCAGGATCGCAGCAGCCAGTGCAGTCGCAGACGGTGCAAACTGATCCCCAAGGGCGCCAAATGCAGGATCGGTGCTCAACTGGCCTACATAGGACAGGGAATTCTGCAGCAGCGAATTGCCGGTCTTGAAGCGTTCAATCAGGTCCTCGTATTGTCCGACCGCTGCGGCCAGCGCCTCGACTGGCTTCGGGTCAAGGTTCTCGGCCTCCACATACAACCGTATCCGGCTGGCCGCGCTCTCCATGGCCTCTTCGGCCTCAGCCAGAACATCATAATTGCCAAGCAGGCCGGCGCGAGCCTGTAGAACATCGCGACCAATTGAGGCCTCCGCCAGAGCGAAATCATCAAAGGCCCGCTGTGTTTCCGCATAGGCCGACGCATTGGTGTTGATACCGCTCAGCAGCAGCCAGGTGAGCAGCGTGAGCAGCAGTGCGCCGCCTGCAGCGAGCGCGAGCCTCATCGGGGTACGGGGTCCGCGGATGGTCGGGCGCTCGCCGGCACGACCGATCGGCCCTGGTAGGCTCCAGTGAGTGTTCTTAGGAACGCAACAATTGAGCCAATCTGCGAGTCGGTCAGGACGCGATCAAGCTGAGCGAGGCCCATTTGCCTTACAGCTTCGTTCAAAGTGGCTGCACTGCCGTCATGGAAGTACGGCGCCGTAGCCGCGACGTTCCGCAGGCTCGGAACACGAACGAGCTCGGGCTCCGGAGCGCCTAGAGTGCGAAAGATGCCATGACGCTGCAAAAGATTGCCGCCGACATTCACGCCTTGGTGACAAGAGATGCAGCCGAGCGATTTAAATAGCTGATAGCCGGAGAGTTCCTCGGGACTGATGGCGCTCGTTTCGCCGGCGAGCCAACGATCGAAACGGCCGCCCGGGGTAAGGAGCGAGCGCTCGTAGGTTGCGATCGCATTCAGAAGAGCGGGCACATCCGGCGCGCGTCCGTACGTAACACGGAATCTTTGCGTCATCACCTCGTCGGCACTGATTTTAACAAGGGCCTCCTCCGCGCTTGACGCCATGGCGGGACTTCGCAACCCTTCCTCCGCCTCGCGTTCGAGGGAGCGGACGTTACCTTCCCAGTTCAAACGAAAATTCAACGCCGCGTTAAACACGGTCGGCGTGTTGAATGGAAGCAACAATCCGTGGGCGCCTCGGTCTTGAGCATTCGCGCTGGCACCGTTTGTGCTTGTATCGTGGCACGAACCGCAGCTCAGCGTATTGTCATGCGATAGACGTGGGTCACGGAACAGTTGTTCTCCGAGCGCCACGCGCCGCGGGTCAAGCCCGGCTGGAGCGGGAATCGGAGTAATCGGCTCCGCGCCAGATGATGACCGAACAGTTGGCGCAGCCGCAGTCAATGCACCGGCGAGCACAGCGAGCGCCAATAAGGACGCTTTTCGGCCCGGGTACGGAGGCCAGGAAACCATTGTCAGGGCACACCGGGGTATCATTGGTCACACGCGGAAATGGACTGTTTCGACAACGGGTCGAGGCACTCTTAATCGCTGCGAGCAACTTTTTCAACAACCGTCGCGTGACCTCGTCACGCTGGCGGCACACCATAGGGTGCCCGCGATCTATCAGCTTCGATCCTTGCGCCGCGGCAATCCGGCAGCTTTCTGGGTACTCCTGCCGCATCGGGGACGAGGTTGGTACAGCTGCCCCTGACCCATAAGCGACATTCAGCGGGTGGTTATTCGATCACCTCGTCGGCGATCGCGCGCAGCGTCGGCGGCACGTCGAGGCCGAGGGCTCTTGCGGTCTTGAGGTTGACGGACAATTCGAACCGGGTAGGAAACTGCACCGGCAGGTCGCCCGGCTTCCCGCCCTTGAGGATGCGATCGATATAGCCGGCCACCCGCGGGTAGAGGTCGGTCGTGACCGGCCCATAGGACATCAAACCGCCGTCGCTGACGAAGATGCGCAGGGGATACACCGCAGGCAACCGGTAACGCGCCGCAAGCTTGATGATCACGTCACGATGAGTCGTCGCCAATGCGGCCGGCGGCACGATGAGCCCGCCATTCGGCGCGCCCGCGAAGGCAGCCACGCCGCGCTCGATCGCATCGACATCGCGCAAATCGACTGGGCTCACCTCCACCCCGAGCGGCGACGCCGCGGCCTGGATTGCGCCAAAATTTACAATCCCACCGCCCCTGGCAGGATTGCGAATGACGGCCACTCGCGTCACGCTGGGCGCAATTTGCTTGAGCAACTCCAGAAATTTCTCGGTCTGCGCGGATTCAAATCCGGAAAAACCGGTCGCGTTGCCGCCCGGCCGCGCCAGACTTTCGACCAAGCCGGCGCCAACCGGGTCGTTCGCCGTTGGGAACACAATCGGTACGGTGCGGCTCGTCCGTTTCAATTCGATCGCGATCCCGCCGGAACCGGCCACGATCACGTCTGGCGCGAGGGCCACCAATTCCATCGCGTATCTGCGAATGCGGTCGGGGTTGTCCGCGCTCGCTCCCCAACGGTAGTCGAGCCGCAGATTGCGGCCTTCGGTCCAGCCCAAGTCCTGCAGGGCTTGGCGGAGCGACGCAATCCGGGATCGACTATCCGGGTCAGCTTCGGTGTATGGCCACAAGACGCCAACCCGCCGTATCCGCTCGGGCTGCTGCGCCCTTGTCGGCAGCGGCCATGCCGCAGCCGCCCCGCCGAGGAGGGTGATGAACTCGCGTCGCCGCATTCAAAAGTCCGGCTTCTCGGCTTTCGGGACGTCCGACTCCCTGTTGTTGTAGTACTCCATCCGATTTTCGGCACAGACGCCTTCCGTTACTTGGTCCGGCCCCGGCGCGTAGGTCAGGGTCGCGCTCCAGGGCATGGTGAAGACGCCTTCATCCTCGATCGTCACATGCAGCTGCAGGAACCTGCTGGCGCGGTGCCGGGTCCAGACATCGCCCTGAAACAGCCAATTCTCCTTATTGTTCCTTTCGAGTGCATCTTTCACGTCATCATAGTCGAGGAGCCGATAGCGTTCCACGATGTGCAGCTTGTCGGTATAGGGCGTACCAAACAAGTCGAGCATCGCATACTTGCGATCGGTCTTGACCCCGACGGTGTCGATCACGAGGGTGTCGCCCTCATAATGGCCGACGGAATCTCCGTACCAGGACGGCTTCAGCGGTGACGGATGGGGCTCGTTCAGGCGCACATGGCGCACTTCATTATTGTAGCCACCGTACAAGATCGTGATCCTGTCCCGCTGCTGAATCATCTGCATCGTCTGCAGCTTGTAGATAAAAGGCATTGGCGAGGGCCAACACTGGTTCGAAGGGTTCGGATAGGTAACGCCGGCAAGCGATATTTCGCCGAATCGCTTGACCACGTCTGCCGCCCAAGGCTGCAGGATCGGACTTTTGTAATCCCCGACCAGTTGGTCGTAGTTGCTGATCCCAACCTTGCTGGGAGGCAAAGCCAGCGAACCGCCCGGACCCGCGGCCCCCTGCCCCGCCCAGCGGGACAAATTGGTGATCGGGCCAGCCCCCGATGCGGGCGGCTCGAACCAGGGAAAGGAGGGATGAGTCCATACCCGTGAAAAGTCCGGAATCGATGCGGCGCTGTGCGTTTCGCTGCCGGCCGGCCCGGCCGCCGAAGGCGTTTGCCCCATGGCGGGCATTGCGACCGCTGTCGCCACGGCTACAAATAGAAGGAAATCCCGCTGCATAGACATCGGTCATCTCCCGTTCATGAGCGTTGCCCGTCCCGATCCGGCTGGGGCGCTTCCCCTCCGGTATTCGGCAAATGAACCCGAGACGCACACCGATGTTAGGCGATTTCTGGTCCGGCGGGTAGCCCAGATGCGACGTGCTGACGGCATCCAGCATTCTCGTCCTGGGCGGGCGTCACCAGCACGCCGATGCGCTGCATCCGGCCGTCCTGCTGCGCGCGGACGGCATCTGCGCCTCCGGTGCTTCTCGTCGTACGGCCGGTCGCTAACGATAGTCTTCCTGGCCTTCGGGCTCCTCCGTAAGCTCGGCTCGAATCGTGACATCACCGGCCACATCGATGATGTTCTGGTAAGCAATGTGCTTGAAGCCGGAGACGAAGAGCTTGTACGTGCCTTTGGCCACCTTGACCTTCGCCACCCCGCTCTCGTCGGTGAGAGCCCTGTAGGGATGCAGAAGGACGTGGGCGCCCTTTATCGGGGTCCGCGTTTCGCTGTCGAACGCCTCTACCGTCACTTCATGATCGGGAGGGGCGACGATCTTGACTGCGAAGGTGCATGAGCCGGACGCATGCGGGACACTCAAGTCCGACCGGAGAGTCTTGACCTGCCACTTGTAGTCTCCAGCCGTGAGCGGGGCTTTCGCTTCCACCTCGGCAAAATAAAGGGCGCTGGTGCCTGGCCAAACATCGTCGAGCAGGCTTGCGGCTCCAACTTGGGCGTCGTCGTGGTCGAAGATGCTCAATGGCCTGCCGGTCAACTTGCACCCGGCTGAGCATTTGACGCCGACCGTGAGCCTGAAACGTTCGCCCGCCGTTATTGCGGGTGGCAGGCCCCAGACGTTCACGCTCGCCGCGTGCGGCCTCGCTGCGAAGGAGAACTCGGTCGAGGTCTCTTCATGAAAAATTCCGTCCTTCTCCTGGGCGGCGAGGACGGCCCGGTAAATATGCTCGCCCACTTCGAGCGGCGCCCGCAATACGAGCGCGCTGGTGACGTACGCCTCGCCGTCGAACGCCGTGAGTTCGACACTTGCCAGCTCGGCGTCGTCCTGATTTCGGATCCGGACGCTCTGTCCCCTCAGGTCGCATCCGTGAGGGCAGGAGACCCGGGCGGTCACGGTCAATTCGGCCCCGGCATCCACCTCGCTCGGAGAGGCCTCGACCGTGCACGTGCACTGACCGTGCGTCCTGGCTGCCTTTGCCGCCATGGTGTCAATGTGACTGCGAATAGCCGCAACCAGCCTACTTTCGTTGCATGCTCCAAAGCTGGTTCGGCTCCGCATCTCCACAGGTCCAGCTCTGCAATGGCGCTCCGCTTGCCGTCGAGCCGTATCGAATGTCCAGGCAGAGACCGCTTGTGCCCACCAGCTTGGTAAAGTTGCCCTTCTGCTCGACCTTCCAGACTTGATTGGCTCCGCCATCGCAGGACCAGAGCTTGACGAGCTCACCGGGTTTGCCGCCGTTTGCGTCGACGCAGAGCCCGCCGATCATCAGACGCGTATTCGCCTGATCGTAGGTAAAGATCTGAGCCGGCGAGTTGTTGCAATCCATCATTTGCAATCCTTGGCCCTGAATGAATTCGCGATTGGGGACGTCAATGCATCTACCGCCGCCTTGGGGGGAGATTTGCAGTGTCGTCTGGTAATCCTGCGCGAAGGCCATGTCCGCAAAGAACGTCAGCAGGCATGCGGTTAAACCGGCCGCCATCCGCAGAGGCACGATCGACATGACATCCCTCACTCACGATGAGCAATACAGCGTGAATATCCGAGCACATCGCGGCTGCGATTGCGAGGCGGCCGAGCATGCGGCCGCCTGGCATGTCGCAGCGCCGATCCTGATCAGAAATCCGGCTTGTCCGCCACCGGGATTTTGTAATCGAACAGGTGCTGATTGTTCTCGGCGCAGATGTCCTCGATGTACTGCCGGTCCACGCGCCGATAACGCCGCATTCCGGACCATGGCTCGTAGTAGGTGTCCGGGTCCTCCACCGTGAAGGTCACCTCCATCGCTTGGCGGTCGTTGACCATGCGCCAGCGCTCGACGACGTGCAGCTTTTCGGTGTGCGGCGTGCGGTAGGCATCGACGAAGGTCTTGGTGTTCAGCCCGATGGTGTCGATGACGAGCGCGTCGCCCTCGTAGTGGCCAACCGACTCGCCGTACCAGGAGGGCTTCGGATTGGCCGAATGCGGCACATCGAGATAGACGCGACGCACCTGCGAGTCGGCCGCTCGCATGATCCGGACCTGTTTGGGAGTTTGCAGGAACCACACCGGGTTGTTGTTTCCGCCCAAGGCCATGAAACCGGGGACGCCGGCCGGCATGCAGCTCGAGCTCGGCGTGAAGGCGATCTTGCCGGCGATCACCTCGTCGTTGTCCTTCTTCATGATCTCCTTCACCCATGGCTTCAGGTTCGGGTTGGTGAGATCGGCGATCCGATAGGTCGGTTGACGGCCCGCGCCGTTGGGGACGAAGGGATATTTTGGATCGCTGGTGACAGGCGGCACGCGGCCTGGAACAGGCTGGAAATCGCCCATCCCGATCCACCCGACAGTGAGGTCCCAGGAGAAAACGGGAGGCGTTGTCTTCTCTTGCGCCACCGCCGGTACGGCCCACGCTCCCACGAGACCGGCCACGATGCCGGCTGCGAGTGCCCGTTCTCTCAAAGTGAACAAGGACATTGCTGTTCCTCCTCTTGCCGTGCGTCTCCAGTAACACGAGGGCCAGGATAAGTCCCCACCGGGATTGACTTGACGGCTGGCCGGCCGCCTCAGGCCGATGGCTCCTGGGCCGCGTTCGTGCCGGCGATGTAGCCGTGGACCGAGGCTCGGCCGATGCCATGCTGCCAACCGCCACCGCTTGCTTCGCCTCCAGCGTAGAGGCCCGGGATGACCTCACCATGGGTGTCCAGGACCTGGGCCTTCCCGTTGATCCGCAGACCGCCATAGGAATCGAGCACCCGAATGCTTGCTGAAGCCGCGTAGAAGGGCGGAGTGTCGATCCGATGCAAGACCGGCTTCTCGAAGTCTTCGTCCACGCCTTTGTCCGCAAGCTCGTTGTACCTCCTCACCGTCTGCTCCAGGTGCTTCAGCGGCATCTTCTGATGCGGATGCCCCATGACTTTCTTGGCCAGCTCGGCGAGGGTATCGGCTTTGTGGAAGTACCCGTCGGGCGGGTCGGCGATGTAGGGGTAACGGAGCTGCCAGCCTCCCCGCGCTGCCGCGGCGGAATCAAAAATTGCCCAAACCGGTCCAGACGCGTAGTCGGGAGCCTGTGAACCCTCGTTCATTGCGAGGGCGGCATCCACGGCCGCCGACCTCTTATATTGCGCCTTGACTTGCACAGCACTGGCGTTGCGCCAATCCAACGGCACAAACGGGTTGCGAGTGCCGTCGCTCCCCGGCGGATATTTTGCGTCGCTGGAGACGTCCGCAATCGCCCTCTCATTGTAGAATCTCCGCCCCACCTGGTTCACGGCGATCGCATGTTCCCATCCGGCACCGCCAATAGCGATGCCCTTGGCGCGTGCGAAGAGGAACGACGGGTGGCCGGGGAAGATGCTGGCCACCGCATCCCGGGTTCCCAGCACGCTGGTGATCGTCGGCGAGGCGAGCGAGTGCTGGTAATTCTGCATCATGCCCGCGAGGTTCGCGCCGATTTTCATGCCGGCGATGATCCCGCTGCCATCCATGTTGAGAGGACCGATCAGGGCGCTGGGCCCGTACTCGATCGACGGCTCGGCCATCCTCGGATCGAACATGGTCCGCAGGTGCACATTGCCATGCATGCCGCCGGTGGCGACGATGACGGCCTTCCTCGCCCGGATGTGAATCGTTGCGGCGCGATCGTCGACGTTGCCATTCTGCCAAAAACTTTCCAGACGCGCGCCGGTTTCGGGATGCATTCTCGGCGTGTAGCGGGCTTTGACCCCCAGAACCCGGCCCGAGAACGGCTGCTGCCGGATCAGCTCATCCATGTGGCGGTTGAGCATGAACCGAATGCCCTTCTCCCTGGCGCTGAACTCGAGCGACCTCGCTATGGCGAAACCGCCCCAGACCCATCCTGGTGCGCCAATCGACGCCCCCGGGCCCCCCGGCGTGGTCCGCATGGG
>WNGR01016087.1_pt1 | contig 13606 bp, 10 predicted proteins | sample 5407581 | NCBI WGS metagenome assembly WNGR01 (sample SAMN13153383, study PRJNA577476) | soil metagenome | isolation source: 80 cm soil or saprolite under Garry oak tree replicate 2 | place: USA:California | collected 2016-06-15 | reverse complement strand
GAGTCGCACGCGCGCTGGCAGGCCCGGTCCGCCTGCCGCACCGATGCGAACCCGATCGGGACGCACCATCAGCGCCAGATCGGGACTGCCTGCCGGGGCATCCGTGGAAGCACAAGGCATGACTTCCGCGCCCGCACGGAACCGGCCGGGCGCTTCGACGCGGCCGGGCACGAGATTGCAACGCCCGATGAAATTGGCGACGAACTGGTCGACCGGCTTTTCGTAGACCTGTTGGGGTGTACCGATCTGCCGCACGCGGCCGTGATCCATCACGACCAGACGGTCAGCTGTGGTGAGCGCTTCCTCCTGGTCATGGGTGACCAGCAGCGTGGTCAGTCCGAGTCGTTGTTGCAGCGCCCGGATTTCCAGCCGAACCTCGGTGCGCAGACGTGCGTCGAGGTTGGACATCGGCTCGTCGAGCAAGAACACCGTCGGCTGCACGATAAGCGCGCGCGCGAGCGCCACGCGCTGCTGCTGGCCACCCGATAGCGCCGCAGGTCGACGATCGGCCAAATGATCGAGTTGCACCAAGCGTAGCGCCTCTTTCACGCGCACGGCCTGCTCGTTACGCGGTACCTTGCGCATCTGCAGACCGAATGCAACGTTCTCGGCCACACTCATGTGCATGAAGAGCGCATAGCCCTGGAACACCATGCCGGTGTCCCGCGCATGCGGCGGCGCATGCGTGACGTCGCGCTCGCCGAAGAAAATGCGGCCGGCGCTCGGCGGCACGAAGCCGGCCACCATGCGCAGCGTAGTGCTCTTGCCGCAACCTGAGGGGCCGAGCAGCGCGAGCAGTTCGCCTTGCGCGACATCAAGGTTGAGGTTCTGCACTGCGACTGTGCGGTCGTAGATGCACTGCAGATTTTCCAGACGGAGCTGGCTCATGAGGTCACCCGCGACAATCTGACGAAACGATCCGCCACCAGCAGGAGCGCCGCGATGAGCACGGTCTGCACCGTACCGACCGCCGCCAGCGTCGGGTCCATGTTGAAATTGAGATAGCTCAGCATTTCCACCGGTAACGTCGAGTACCCCGGGCCCGTGAGCATCATGGTCATCTCGAGGTTCTCGAAGCTTGCGATGAAGCTGAAAACGGCCGCCGCGACGATGCCGGAGCGCATCGACGGCAGCGTGATCCGCAGAAACGCCGTGACCGGCCGCGCACCCAGATTGGCCGCGGCTTCTTCCTGCGAGCGGCCCAGCCCCTGCAGGCTGGCCGATACGATCCGCACGGTCCACGGAAGGGCGAGCAGCACATGAGCGGCGATCAGGCCTGGCAGCGTGGCGACGATCTGCAGGTCAACCGCGTTATCGATCTGTACGAAGAAGACGTAGATGCCGGTGCCCAGCACCACACCCGGAAACGCCAACGGCGACAACAGCAATGCGCCGAGCGCTCGCCGCCCGCGAAAGTTGCCGCGCACGATGGCATAGCCCGCCATCGTGCCGGTCCCGACGCCGACCAGCGCCGAGATTGCGGCCAACTGTAGCGACAACAAGAAGCTCCCCGCAAATTGTGGCTTGCTCCACGCGTTGGCATACCAGCGCAGGGAATAGCCTTCCGGTGGAAACGCCATCATCGGCTGTGCGAAGAAGCTGAGCCACGCAACGGTCACAAGCGGTAGCAGCATGGCTGCATAGGCGAGCACAACGGCCAGACGTCGTGCGGAAGTGGAAAACCTCACGCGCACGCCTCTTTGAGCACGATCCCGAGCGGACGGCCGGACTCAGCCTGTTCGCGCACCTCTGCCTTCAGCACAAAGGGCAACGGCGGCTGCACGCTGCGAAGCTCATCGATCGACATATCACGCACGATCACGACGAGGAACGAATCCGGCGCGTGGACATCGATGGGCACGATCGGACTGAACACCGTGCCTACACACTGCACCAGCATCGGCCGCGGCTCGCCGCGGACCCTGACAAGCCCCTTCACGCGCAGCAGCCGTTCGCCGCCCGCGCCGGCAAGATTGTCGAGCCATTCGGAGAGCGGCTCATACGCCACCGGCGCGCGGAAGCGGCACAGGACGGCGCGAATGCTGCTGTGGCCAGCCTCCATTGCTTCGCTGGCCGCTTCTTTGTCGCGCGATGCCTGCGGCACGCGCGGCAACAGCAACGATCGTTCGCGAAGCGGCGCCAGTGCCGCAACCGCACGTGACTCCGCAGCCGCGTCCGCCACCAGTTCGGCAAGCGGATTGATGCGCGCCAACATTCCGCGGGCCGCCGCTACCGCAACTGCATTCGCGCTGTCCTGCTTGGTCAGGACGATCCGCTGTGCGCCGGCGATCTGGGCCGCGGCTTCGGGCAGTGCGAGCGTGGCGGGGCCGTGCTCCAGATCGAAGGTACTTACCACACAGGATCGCAGGTGCGCGGCCAGCGGCTGGAGACTGCGCAGTATCGGCCCGGGCCGCGCCAGGCCGGTGGTTTCCAGCACGATGCGCAAGAGCGGTGGGAGGCCTTGCGTGGCGCGTTTCTCAATTAGCATCGCGATGGTGCCCGGAAGATCACCGCCGACGGCGCAGCAGACGCAGCCGTTGCTGAGCAACGCCATCGGTACCTTGGCCGCCGTGGCGGAGAGCACCGCGCCGTCGAGGTCGATCTCACCGATCTCATTGACTATAACCGCCACATCCACGACCTGCGGCTGGCGCAGATAGGCCGACAGCAAGGTCGTCTTCCCGCTGCCGAGGAAGCCCGTCAATATCAACAGCTCGATAGGCGAAGGTGGCGATGCCATGTACGCAGGGTTCATGGGACGGGTGCCTCCGCGGCCTTGGCATGGCTGGCGGCCACCATCGTGCGGACATCGGCCAACAGTTCGGCCGTGTCGTAGCAGATGCCACCGGCTATCGTTTGACTCAGCGCTCGCTGCCATTCGACCTGATTACTATCGTCATTCAGTCGCATCGCGCCGGTGCCGTACAGCAACTTGAAGTCTTCCAGCGGGTTCTGGTCATGCACGAGCAGATCGGCGCGCTTGCCGACTTCGACACTGCCGCAGTCGTCATCGATGCCAAGCAAGTGTGCGCCTTCGAGCGTGGCGGCGCGCAACACCTCCAGCGGATGGAAACCGGCTTCCTGCAGCATCTCAAGTTCGCGCACGAAGCCAAAGCCGAACACCTGGAAGATGAAGCCGGAATCGCTGCCTGCGCACACGCGGCCGCCTCGGTTCTTGTACTCGTTGATGAAGCTCATCCAGAGGCGGTAATTGTTCTTCCACTCGATCTCATTCTTCGTCGACCAGCGGTACCAATACGAACCGTGACCGCCACGGTAGGGCTGAAAGTAGTCCCAGTAACTCTTCCAGGTGTACTCGTCGTGCCAATCTGCGCGACGTGTGCGCATCAAGTCGCGGTTGGCGTCGTAGATGCCGAAGGTCGGTACGAAGGTGAAGCCCAACTCCAAAAGGCGGTCCATCGTGTCGCGCCAGATTCCGCTGCCGGGCTGAGCGGCCTGACTGAAAGTTTGGCCGGCGACGGAGAAGCGCAAGTACTCGTCGCTGTAGTTGTAGTTGGGCGGATAGTCCTGCACCACGCGTCGGTCGAACAGCGCCTCGGGTAAGCCGTAGTAATGCTCCGCGCTGGTCAGCCCCCACTTGGCGGTCGTGAGCGCGTTCATTCGGGTCACTGCGGTCTGCGCGTGATGGCAGCCGCTGCGCAGGCCGAGGTTTTTGCACTCAGCGAGCGCCGTTTCCATGATGGCGGGTGGTGCGCCGAAGAACTTCACACCGTCGGCGCCCCGGGCCTTGAGGCGGACCAGCCAGTCGCGCGCCTGCTCCGGCGTGTGGATGATCTTGAGGATGTCGTTGACCGCCGGAAAATAGGCATGCGCGACGATGCGTGGCGCAGCGATGGTGCCGGCGGCTGCGCGTTCACGCTGGTCGAGTGTCCAGCTGAGGCCATTCAGGCAGCCCATCTCTCGCACAGTCGTCACGCCGTGGGCCAGCCACAGCTTGTAGACGTAGTCCGCGGGCGGGGGGGCGCTTGGCACGATGGGTGAACCGATGTGTGCGTGCGAATCGACAAAGCCCGGCGTAACGAACTTGCCGTGGCAGTCGATTTCGCGCTGGCCGGTCATCGGCCGTGTGGCCGGATTGATTGGCCGGTGGGGCGTGCCGACGCTGCGCAGTTCCACGATGCGGTCACGCTCGATCACGATGTCGACCGGACCCCACGGCGGCGCGCCGGTGCCGTCGATGACAGTGGCGCCTCGAAGCACCAGGCGTTCGAACGGACCGACGCCGCGGTCGCGCCCGATGGATCGTACTTTCTCTTGCCCACCGCGCGTTCGGCGCGCAACCGCAATTTCATCGCCTGGCTCGACCGCTGGCGCATTTTCCAGGACAGTTGTCACTCAAGCCTCTTCGACACATCCGGATCGCGACGTGGATTAGCTCGAAGAAGGGGCGCTCAGTCTCGCGCAATGCTGCTCTGCCGACAGCACATTCTTGCTGCTGCCGTCTCAGGCCCGCCGTCGCTGCGCCTGCCGGTAGTTGAGCGGCGTCACGCCTTCGGCCCTGCGAAACAGGCGGGCGAAATGGCTGGAGTCGGAGAAGCCACAGTCCATCGCGATCTGCAGGATGTTCTTGTCGGAAAATGCCAGATCGCCTTTGGCCAGCCGCAACCGGACCGCGAGCAGACGGGTATGCGGGGTGATGTCGTAACGTTGCCTGAACTGGCGCGCAAAGTGGAATTCGCTCATACCTGCAAGCCGCGCGAGCCGCGCAACACTCAGCGTCTCATGCGGATGGCGCTCCACGTACTCGAAGGCAAACTGGAGACCTTGGTGCTCAGCGGCGCCCAGCCGCACCGGGCTCGCAACGTGGCCATAGTTGCGCAGCAGATGCGCCATCAGCGCCTGCGCGATGCCGTCAGCATACATGCGCCCTGCCGGACCGCGATCATCGAGCACACCGAGGAGCTGCATGCCGAGCCGTTGCGCGATGTCGTCGGAGTGATAGAGCGATCCGTCGCGCGCCTCGAAACCATTGAAATCGATGCGGAAGCGCTGGGCTGCCCTTTTGAGTCCGTTGAGGGGGAAATGGATGTGCAGCAGATCGAACGGACTCGAAGAGCTGAAGCCCACCCGCTTGTTGAGTCGCTCTTCGATGAACCGCATGCTGCCGCCGTGAATAGGCCCTGTCCAGACTTCGCACTCATCCACACGCGAACAAGCCAACATGGGTTGCAGCACCAACGTGAGCGCTACGAAACCAGGCCGCGTAGGGGCGTCAAGCTCGAAGGGGCTCGCCTCGGTGCGCTTCCAGCGCAGTACCGATGCGCCGGTTGCCGGCAGGTCCATCAACGCGCCGGCGCACCGCATGCCCCACTGATGCTCCAGATGATCCAAGGCGGGCAGAAGCTGCATGAGATTCAGAATTGCAATGGGGCGAAGGCGTGCATGTCTATTCAGAGTGCCGCCAGTACCGCTTCGGCTTCGCTCAGCAGCCGGTCAACATTGGCCTCGGAGAACACCAGCGGCGGCCGGATCTTCAACGTATTTGCCGCGGCCCCCGTTGCGGATATCAGTACGCGACGGGCCCGAAGCCCGTTGACGATGGCTAGTGCGGCGGCGGCGTCGGGCTCCTTGGTCTTGCGATCCTTGACCAGCTCAATGCCGACATAGAGACCAGCACCGCGAACATCGCCGATCCGCTCGTGACGCCACGCCATGCCGGTGAAACCATCGCGAATCATCCTGCCGACACGATCGGCGTTCTCCATCAGCTTCTCCTCGCGAACTGCGTTCAGTACCGCCTGTGCGGCGGCGATCGCAACGGTGTTGCCGCCGAAGGTGTTGAAGTAGCGGGTGTCGCGGCCGAAATCTTGAACGACTTCAGGAGCGATGGCGACAGCCGCGACGGGGAAGCCATTGCCCATCGGCTTGCCCATGGTGACGATGTCCGGCGCAATGCCGTGACGCTGATAACCCCACAGCTCCTCGCCGGTGCGGCCGAAGCCGGACTGCACCTCGTCGGCGATGAAGAGACCGCCCGCTTTGTGAACTACGTCGATGACCGGGCCGAACAAATCGGTTGGATGTGCAAAAATGCCATCTGAGGAAAACAGCGAGTCGGCAATGAAGGCGGCGAGCCCCTCGCCGCGACGTTCGAGATCTCGAATCTGCGCGGACACTTGCTCCGCCATCCATTGCCCCATGTTCTCGAGCGGCACCCGGTAGGAATCCGGCGCCGGTACGCGACGAACCCAAGTGCCGAGCGGCGAATGGATGCCCAACGAGGGAGAGAAGCCGGCCACCATGTCCGAATTGCCGTGGTAAGCCTCTTCCGTGATGATGATGCCGCTCTTGCCGGTGTGGTGCTTGGCTATCCGCAGCGCCAAATCGTTCGCTTCCGATCCCGTGCAAGTGAACATGACATGCTTGATCTTCCCGCCGAAGGTGCCAAGCAGATCCTCCGCATAATCCAGAATACCCTCCTGGATGTAGCGGGTGTGCGTGCAAAGCGTGCCCAACTGTCCGCTGATCGCGTCGACCACCCGCGGATGGCAGTGCCCGACCGAAACCACATTGTTGTAGGCATCGAGATACTCATTTCCCTCGGAATCGTAGAGAAGCACGCCTTTGGCGCACTTCACCTCGACCGGATCGCTGTAGAAAAGCCGATAGGCAGGACCCAGCAGCGCTGTGCGACGTTGAACGAGTTTTTTCGTCTTGTCGCTGAGCCCGACCGCACTGGCGGGATCGAAGCCATTGATCATCTTGCCGCGCTGGGCGGTGCTGACAGCGTTCATTTTCGTTTCCTCATTCTTGGGATTAATCGTGCTCATACAACCAGGTTCAGAAATTGATCCGACACCTCAGCCTCTGATCGCTTCAGGAACCATTCGAGTTGATGCTGGCCCTGCTCGGTGTTGCGGAGAAAATAGGCGGCATTCTCTGGAACCGAATTGGCAAGCCAGGTCGATAAAAGGGTCTTTGCCACGACACGGCCCATGACGAGATGCGGGATGAGCCTCAACTCTTCTTCGGTCAGATCGGCCACTGTGAGGTAACCGTTCAGCAAGTCGCGTCCGTCAGCCAACATATCATGGCCGCCCGCTTCCCTTGGCAACAAACTCAACACCGCGGTGGATACGTCAATCGCGATCGATGTCCGAACGGTGTCTCCAAAGTCGATCACCCCGCTAATAAAGGTGGACGACGAGGGATCTACCACGATGTTGGACCGGCTAAAGTCATTGTGTAGAACCTGCACGCGAGACTTCGCCAACCGTCCCTCAATCCTCCCAAAGCGCGCAAGTCCGTCCTCAAGCTGCTTGCGCTTGGCGGGCTCCGCGATCTCGCCGAGAAGACTTTCCAGGCTCAGCAGATGCTTGACGTCCCAGGCGATGACGCGGGAGTCGGCCGCGTGACCGAAGTCCGCTAATGCCAGACGTAGGCGCGCCAGTACTTTGCCAAGTCCATTGGCAATCACGCGAGGCACGGGAATTTCCGGCGTCGCAGCCGCCAAGTGTTCGAGAACACGGAGCTGCAAGTCGATCTCCAAAACGTCCTCTGCCGGGTTCGCCACCTTGAGAATGAAGCGCGGCCCGCCGGTAGATGCGATCCTGAAAGTGTCGTTCTTCTCCGCGGCAAATCTCGTCGCGTGGCCTTCAATCCCGAAATGGGCCCGCGCAACCTGTACAGCTTCCGCCTCGCTCATCGCGACAAATTTCGCCGCCAGGCCGCCCAGTAACACGGGCGAACGGATGGTTTTATCGTATTTCACCAGAATTTACCTTGCACGGTTGGACGCGGCGCGTGCTCTGCACCACCAGACTTGCGACTCCAGAAGCGGACGACCTCAAAGAGCAGACATATAATTCATCCCGAAATTGGCAACAGAACCCAAACGAGCAATTCACGCCGGCATCAGCGCTGCCGGCAGAACTTGTGTCGGTCTAAATTGCTGGAAGTCCCAATTTCGCCCGGGCGCGGCGTCGATCAACGTTCGAGTGTATTCGTGTTGCGGACTCGCCAAAACAGCCATGGCATCGCCGGATTCGACGACTTCGCCTTTGCGCATCACCACGATCTTGTTGCAGATCTGCGCGGCGACCCGCAGGTCGTGCGTGATGAAGAGAATGGCTACGCCCGTGCGCGCCCGAATGTCCTCGAGCAGCTTCAACACTTGCGTCTGCACGGAGACGTCCAGGGCCGAAACGGCTTCATCCGCGATCAGCAAATCCGGCTCCATGACCAGCGCGCGGGCGATGCATATCCGCTGCCTCTGTCCGCCGGAGAACTGGTGTGGGTAACGGCTCATGACGGCGCCATCGAGGCCGACAAGTTCGAGCGCTCGAGCCGCTTGCGCAACCGCCTCGTTGCTGGACATGCCGTAGTTGATCAATCCTTCTATCACCGAATCTCCGACGGTACGTCGCGGATTGAGCGATCGGTACGGGTCCTGGAACACGAATTGAACACGCCGGCGCACCATGCGCATGTCGCGTGGCCGCACCTTTGCGAGGTCGCTGCCCCTAAGCACCACGCTTCCCGAGTTGGGTTCGATGAGCATCTCGATGCAGCGGGCGACCGTCGATTTGCCCGAACCGGATTCGCCGACTATGCCCGTGATCTCGCCGCGGGCGACGGCCAGGTCGACATGCTTGGCAGCCTCTACCACGCGGGCGCTTCCAAAGAACCGCCGCTCTTTATAGATCTTTCCGAGACCGATGACTTCGAGCACCTTATCGGCCGCTGGATCGCTGCGATGGCGCGGAATGAGGCTTGGGACCGATGACACCAGCATACGGGTGTAATCCTCCGTTGGATCAGCGAGGATCTTGTCGCGTGTTCCAGTCTCTACCAGAGCGCCGCGATTCATCACGACGATACGATCCGCGATTTCCGAGACCACTCCGAAATCGTGGGTAATGAACACCACCGCGGTCCGCTGCACTTGCTGCAGCTCGCGGATCAACAGCAGGATCTGCTTCTGTGTCGTGACGTCAAGTGCCGTGGTCGGTTCATCGGCGATCAGCACGCGTGGCTTCAGGATCAATGCCATTGCGATGACGATTCGCTGACGCTGGCCGCCCGAAAGCTGGTGTGGAAAGGCATTGTAGATGCGCTTGATGTCCGGAAGTCGAACGGCATCGAGCATCTCCATGACTCCAGTGTGCCGTTCCCGAGCCGAAAGCGATGTGTGCACGCGCAGCACTTCTTCAATCTGCCGTCCAACCCGCTGAATGGGATTAAGCGCAGTCATCGGCTCCTGGAACACCATGGCCATTGTCGAAGCGCGCATCTGCCTCAACCGAGACTCGCTTGCCGAAAGCACATCTTCGCCATCGATCGCGATCGAACCGTAGGTGGCGCCGAGAACCTCCTTCGGCAGAAGCCCCATGATGGCCAGCGATGTAACGGATTTGCCGGAGCCGGACTCGCCAACGATGCACAACGTCTCACCGGCGTGCACATCGAAGGAGATCCCGCTTACGAGCGGCCAACGCCCCCCTGCAGGCAACGCCTCGACTTGCAATTTGGTAACCGAAAGAACAGGCGTTCGTCAATTCGCGCCGATTGAGTCAAGCTGGGAAGTAGACATCATCGTTCCGATCAAAGCCGACGTGACATGCGGGGATCCAGCACATCGCGCATCGCGTCCCCCAACAGATTGACGCTCAAAATGGTCAGCGAAACCAGCAGGCCGGGAAACAGGATGAGGCCCGGCAGCAATTGAAAGTAAATCCGGCCATCTGCCATGATGTTTCCCCAGGAAGGCGTCTCCGGCGGGATGCCTGCACCAAGAAAACTCAGGACCGCCTCGGCGAGGATGGCGGACGCGAAGATATACGTTCCCTGCACGGTCAGGGGCGCTACGGTGCTGGGAACCATGTGGCGCCAGATCATGACGTGGAATCGGGTGCCCAGTGTCGTGGCAGCTTCCACGTAGGGCTCGCTTCGGACGCCGAGAACGACAGCCCGGACCAAGCGCACCACCCGCGGTATTTCAGGGATGCAAATCGCTACGAGTACTGTGAGAAGACTGGAGCCGATCAGAGAAACCAATGCAATCGCCAGCAGGATCCCCGGAATGGCCATCACGCCATCCATGATTCGCATAATGATTGCATCGGCCAGTCGGAAGTAACCAGCGACGACCCCGACAAAGAGACCGATCGTGATGCTCGCCGTGGCAGCGCCCAATCCGACCATCAGCGAGATGCGCGATCCATAGATGGCGCGCGAGTAGACGTCCCGGCCCAGTGCATCGGTCCCGAGCCAATGGGCGGCGCTGATGCCTTTGAGCTTGGTGCCGGGAGACAACTCGGTTGGATCTACCGTTCCCAGCCACGAAGCAAAGATTGCCACCAAGACCAGTACGACTGGCACGAAAACGGCAATCCTGATCGGCCAGGATCGGAGCGTGTGCCGCAGCTGCGAGCGCACGAAGGATTCTGCTCGAGAGAACGGAGCGTTGGCCGGTTGATCCAGGCCGGCTACTGTCAGATTGGAAGAGAGCTGGGTTATGGCCATGCATCAGTACCGGATACGGGGATCAAGGATGGAATAGAGAATGTCGATCGCAAGATTGATGCCGACATAAGTCACGGAAGACAGAAGGATCAGGGTCTGGATCGCAGTGAAGTCTCTCGAGAGAACGGATTCCAGAACAAGACGTCCCATTCCGGGAATGTTGAAAACGGATTCGGTGACCACAGCGCCGCCAATCAGCAACGCGATGCTGACGCCGACGACCGTTGCGATAGGTACGGCTGCATTACCCAGCGCGTGGTCAAACAGCACTTCCAGTTCGGAAAGCCCCTTCGAACGCGCCGTGCGAATATAATCTTCACCCAACACCTCGATCACGCTCGTTCTCACGATCCGCGATATCAGGGCAATGAACGGAGCACTCATGGTGAGCGTCGGCAACACAAGGCGATAGGCGAATCCGCCGAACCCTTCGGACAGCGGCTGATAGCCCTGCACCGGGAACCAGCCAAGGCCTCGCGAAAAAATCAAAATCAGCAGATATCCAATAATGAAAACAGGAACAGAAAAAGCGACCACGGATCCGGACATGATGATCCGGTCCAGCGCCTGCCCCCGCTTCCAGGCAGCAATCACTCCAACAGGGATTGCCACTACAACGGCCAAGGTAATCGTGCTGAGGCAGAGTGCGAGCGAGGGGCCGAAGCGGTCTCTCACCAGCTCGCTCATTGGCAGACCTGTAATCAGGGATACGCCGAAATCGCCATGGAGAATCTTCAGCAGCCAGATAACGAACTGCTCGATGATACCCTTGTCGAGACCCATGCTGTGTCGCATCGCGTCGAGCTGCGCAGGTGTCGCGCCATCGCCGGCAAGGATCATGGCTGGATCGCCTGGCGAAAGGCGGAGCAATGCAAACACGAAGAACGAAACCACCCCGAGGACGGGGATGGAAGCCAGCACTCGTCGGAGCAGGTATCCGGCCATGTCGTTTTACTTTCCCGCTTTCGTCAAATTCCAGAAAACAGGAACGGGTGAATCAAGACCCAAGCCGATGTTCTTGCGCCGTGCCGAAATGGTAGAGGCCTCCCCGAGCGGGATGAACAAAACTTCGTCCAGCACGAGGCGTTGCAAGTCGGCAGCAATTTTCTTGAGCTCTGCCGTATCCTTCGTGCGCGCGAACCTGGCACGTGCTTCTTCGATGGCAGGCACATCAGGCCAACCGAAATAGCCATTCTTGCCATTGGCCGCGGCCGCATTGAAGCCAAGCGGCTCGCCGACATCAGCGATGCCGTTGATCGTGCAGAAGATGCTCCATCCTCCGTTTGTTACGGGCTGGCGCGATCCGCGACTCACCGCTACGGTCTGCCAGTCCATGGACTTCACCTGCACGTTGAAGCCCGCCTTGCGCAGCGCCTGGGCAACCACCGGAGCCATTGCCGCGAACGCAGGCACGTCAGTCGCGTTCAGAATCACGACAGGCGTGCCGTCGTATTTGGCTTCCTTCAGGAGTTCGGCGGCCCTCTCCGGTTGCCCCTTGATGAGCTTATCCGCGCCGATATCGCTGGCATACGCGCTGTTACATCCGAAAACGGCTGCGCAGAGTTGATAATATTTCGGATTTCCGACCTGAGCCTGCATCTGATCCTTTTGATCAATGGCCAGAAGGGCGGCCTGCCGAAGCAGTTTGTTGTTGAATGGCGGCTGCGAAAAGTTCATCCGGACGATGCTCTGGCTGCCCAGAAGTTTCGATCCCTTGAGGATCACGTCCGGATTGTTCTCAAGCATGCTCATCAGATCGTAAGAAACGAACTCGATCAAATCGATCTCGTTCGAGAGAAGGGCGTTTACGGTCGTCATGGGATCCGGCATCGTCACCCACTTCACCCTGTCGACGGCCACGACCTTGCCCCCGGCCAGTCGGCTTGCCGGTTCCTTGCGCGGCACGTACCCCTCGAACTTCTCGAAGACCGCCTGAACGCCCGGCTTGAATTCTGCCATCACGAGCCGGAACGGACCCGACCCCGTCTCCTCCTTGATCGGTTCGCTGATTGGCGTGTCGGCCAACCGCTTCGGCATCATGAATGCCGCCAATCCGCTCGGCTTGGAGAGTGCCGTAAGCGCGATTTCGGTTGGCTCCTTGAATGTCATCGTGAAGGTCTTGGCATCAACCACCGCCATACCTTCGAGCAGCGTGTTCATCACCTGCCCCATGGTGTCCATGGCCGACCAGCGGCGAATGGAAGCCACGCAATCTTCCGCCTTCACATCCGTGCCATCGTGCCACTTGAGGCCGTCGCGCAAGACGAAAGTGAACATTTTGCCGTCGGACGAAACCGTCCACTTCTCGGCCATTTGCGGCTGCACTTTATTGTCTGCGTCACGCGCGAGGAGCGTGTCGTAAACCATGTAAGCGTAGTTGCGGACGATATATTGGCTGTTGATGACGGGATCGAGACCGCGAAGCGGTGCATGCATCACCGCGGTCAGAGTGACGGTGTCCGCGAGCGCAGGAGCGGCGCCGAATGCGATGAGGACGCCCATCGCGGCGGCGCATACTGTGCGGCTCAGGGCCAAGAACGAAGCAAACACAACGAGAGCTCCCTCTCAAAGCGGACGTCACGCTGAAAGCGCAGCGGCGTGGAAGGCACCACGAAGGCATCTCGCCGCAAAATGGACGATTGGCGACAATTGTCAATATGGTAAAGCGGCACTGATGCTGAAAGTTGGGGCTCACGTTGATTGTTGTGACGCCCAGTTGGGCTGCTGCGCGGCGCTCTTGCTCACGGTGCCGGCTGGAAAGAGCCTCGGCAGTCGGAAGCGACGTTTTGATCGACAAGCCTTGCGAATACGTCGACCGATTGATCGGGCGTCTTTCCGGTATCGCGCTTTCACGCTTCGTCGATATACAAAATTCCCGGGGGCACTGTTCGGTAAACATGGCCATTCGAGGCTATGCTCCAGCAATGGCCTGAGGGGAAAGACCCTGAAAATCGCGTCTCGCGAAGCGTGGCAGCCGGCGGGTCATCGAGTGGTCATTTAGATCAGACCCGGTGCCGTGCACGGCAATGAGCGGCGCCGTCCGCAGACGCCTGCGGGCTCGAATGCAGCCTCCTCAAACCCCTAGCGCCGGCGTCACGCCTCCGAGGGCAGCGTACGGCGA
>WNGR01009579.1_pt1 | contig 13611 bp, 10 predicted proteins | sample 5407581 | NCBI WGS metagenome assembly WNGR01 (sample SAMN13153383, study PRJNA577476) | soil metagenome | isolation source: 80 cm soil or saprolite under Garry oak tree replicate 2 | place: USA:California | collected 2016-06-15 | reverse complement strand
CAGATTATAGAATCGGACTGTTGACTCAACTTTTGACTTTGATCTAGAGGTGTCGTCCAAGTCTTAGATCACTGTGTTAACCGGGCTCTCGATTCCCATGATCAACTTCATTTCTTCTACATAAAGACGGGGAGCATGAGAGCAACGTAATTTCGGTTCAATGGGTACCGCACTTCAGAAGCTGGCGGAGCTCTTCGACCTTGGTTTAAGTAAACCGGCGCTCTGGAAGTTCCCTGAACGGGATCTGCGAATTCAATCGTCTAGGCTCAACCCAGCAGAAGCCGACGCTAGGGACGGCACGGATGAACGGTCAGATATGCCCTGGTCAAGACATCCGATTCTCATCACCCTTTTCTCTCTGGAATTAGTTGTGAGACGTCTCAACTGTTTGAGGAAAATCGCAGTTATCCCCGTCAAGATGGGGGCGTTAAACAACGAAACAAGGATTAGATTGTGCTCGACAAGGTAGAGAAATCCCTCTAAGATTCCAGCAGGTTTGATTATGCTGAATGAGTCGGAGAACCTCCCCCAGAAGTCAGTCTGAGCACTAATCTCCTCGGATGTTATGGTGTACTCAACGAACCCATGCCCCATTCCTGGAGTGTTGACACTTGCCAAACTAGCAAAGTAGGGCGCGTTCGGACTCGAATAATTGATCGGATAGAACTCCTGCCCAAATGTCCCCGCAATAACGAAAATCGTTCCATGACCTTTCGTATATGTCCCTGATGATCCATCGTTCGCCACGCAAGCACTAGAGAACCGTTCAACGAAGGCGCAAGTCAACTGCTTGCTGCGCTGGTAGTTGTGGTCATGAGCCTGCAGCACTAGGTCGACCTTCTTTTGGATCAAGAAGTTCATCAAGTTCTCCCCACCTGGGCATGTGGGGTATATTCCGGCTGAAATGCAGGCTTTCGCCATTCCGACTATTACCCAGGGTATTCCAGAGGCTCTAGCCCTGTCTATCGTGCTGGACAACCATTCATAGTGTGAAGACCCAACATCATACGAGTAATATCCACCGTTGGTAAAATTCAGTCCGGGAGATATCATTATGATTCGTGCGAGAGGACTAGAAGAGGGATAGTCAAAGTAGAATTCCTTTCCATAGACTCCCGTAGACCCCGTTCTGTCGGGGAGACAGTCCGCAAAATAGTCAATAAGCCCTCCATTGGTTGCCAACGATTCCAATCCGTCATCATGGGACCCTGATACCAGTTCGAAGGGGAAGGTTTGACCCACGTATGACTTTACAATACCGCACCATTTTGTCTCCTCACCTATACTGGTGTAGCTCATGTCTCCGAGCGCCAGGTAGAAATTGACGTCTGATGATGCGAGGCGGTGGAGGGACGAATTTGTGTTGATGTCCTGAGAATGATCCCCGGCCGCTCCGAAATGGAAGCTGGTGCTGCCAGAAGTTTCCACAGAATTACCTGTTGGAATTAGAAGGAACAAGAATAGAAGCGTCGCGACTATCAGGGAAGCTTTCTTCTTCTTTCTCATTCGAACTTTTCGCCTCTTAACTTGGAATCCAGCACGCAGATTGGTCGTGATCTACCAGCATGTTTCCTGTCTGGAGTTAGCACGATCAGCAGTCTCGGCTGGAGAGACGCCACCTTGTCTCTCGCCAGAGTCGTATGGTCTGATTCGGGATGACCTTACTTTCAGATCCAGTTCGATTTCTCTCAAGACCAACTCTCCCTTCTTGGTTCTCGCAAAGGTTGTAACGAAGAAGCGTCCGCATGCGCTACATGCTTGCAGGTTTACCCTGACGAGATGGTGAATTGACGTGTCATGTTCATGGATACTTGTTTCCTTCGCTAGCACGTCCCTGACGCCTTATCTCGACTCACCCGCCATTGTCTCTTGGAATTCCGATGAGACCCAGAGGGACACCAACCCTCATCGTGCTCGTCTTTAGCCCACAAACGATTAGTGGCAGGTTGCGGTTGACGCCGCAACCCCAATGTGCCTAGCAACGCCGACATCGTTGAGCCGGGGCTAGTACCCCAACTCGCGGGCCGCACGTGCAAAATCGGCGAACGACCAATCATCTCTGTCATTCAATCCTGACATGTCTTTTCCGGTCAAGAGGATTAGATCTTCCTCGAAATTCATCGCTTCTTGAATTAGTAGGCTTGTGATCAGTTTGGCTTCATTATTATCAACGATGTAGGTGCACCGTGCCCAGTCAAGTGTTCCGTGATAGTCTTGAAATGTTGATTTTGCCCGATAGTAGAAAATCGCACCTTCCGCGCACGCCTCACTTACTCCATCACAGAATCCATAATCCCCTTTGATCTGGATCAGATCTTTCGAAGCCCGCTCAAACAACTCAGCGAGCGATCTGGGCATAACGGGTTCTTCGGGTATATTGCTCTCCAGATTACGAACCCTGTACGCATCCACAACCCGAACTTTGTTACCCAGCGACTCGGAACTATTAGCAGTCAACAAACGCGCAAACACCTTGTCCGGGGCTAGGTCGCCAGCTTACGAAATCCTTTTTGGGTTTGTTCGCCGGCGAATATCTCTGCTGATTCCAGAGGTTGGACTTGTACGGTCCGTTCTTCGCATAGAGATCTCTTTGAAGTCTCCAAGAGCCGAACGACTCCAGCCCCAAGCCATCCATCGGCAAGATTGGTGTAACCCTCTGATCCGCCATTGTGTTCGACACACTCCGCGAAGTGGAGGATCTCATCCCCAAGCGTGTTACTCTGGACAACCGACACTGGATCACTGCTGTCCGAGCGTCGAAGGACCAGTTTCTGATCGAGGCAATCTAGCCGAGCCACGGCGTCGCTACCGACTACAGTTACCTCTCTTCGTCTCTCGCGGTCCAGCCAGCTAAGCTCTATATTCGCTACAACGCCATCGAGGTATTCAGCAGTTATGAACGCCACCTCGTCACTTGTTCTGGTTCGGTAGCCTTTGCCCTTGCACGTGATCTTTGTCGGCCATTCGCCGAGGACGTTGTTGCAAATGTCGAATGGATGTGGGCCCAGGTCGGTTATCACGTCTCTATCCTTTTGGGGGGGCAAGAATCCCGTCCAGCTCAATCGGAGATAATAGATATCTCCCAACACTCCGCTGTCTACTACCCGTTTCAGCTCCGTGACCCCATTGTTGAACCGGTGAACATGCCCAGTGGATAGGACCCGACGGTTCGTTTCTGCAAGCCTCACAAGCTCGTATGCCTCCCTGGCTCTCAGTGCGAGTGGCTTTTCGACAAGAACATCCTTCCTAGATCTCAGGAGTTCGGACGCTACTTCGAAATGAGTGGGGTTGGGCGAACAGATGTGAACTGCCGAAGCCTCGGAATCAGATAGGAGATCTCCGTAGCTCAGACGGTACTTTAGTGAGCCGAACTCTTTCCTACACTGTTCCAGTGTGCTTGGTGAGTTGTCGACTACTGAGTGTAGGCTTACCCTTCGAGTCGTCTGGGCGAGGCTGAGGATTTCGCGGATTACCTTTCTTCCCCAGTAGCCAGCACCGACTACCGAGATTGGCAGAGGCTGCATCGCTGAGTAGCTACGTATTGACATGTCGATATAACCAGGGCGTCTAAGAAGGAACACAACCAATCACATTGGGGTACAAATTAGTCTCAACATTCGCCTTTCACCAACGACTCTTCACATCTCGAGGATGAGCTGTTTTTCACCCAGCTCTTCCTTCGATATGCAACGGATTCCGCCTCGCGGGTAAGAGCGGCACCCCTTGAAACGGAACTCTTCGGAGTCATGACAGGAGTAGAAAAGCTCGGTTTCTGCTGGAGCCCTTCTGTCCCTCGAGTCCCTCAGTCTAAGAGTTGTCCCAGACACCAAGTGTTATGCCGTTTCCGATGGGGAGCGGACCTCGTGCACTAACACGTGATGACTGAAAGTTGCACGATCTCTACTCGAACTGGAGAACTCTCCCGCCGAGTCCACGCAAGACTGCAGTGGTAACTGGGCACTTGAACTCCGATACACGACACGAAGTTCGACAGCGCCTATACCGAAAATGTGGACTATACTAGTTTCTTGCCGAGGAACTCGCTCACAACAAAGAGTCTGGTTCTGGATCGGCAAGGCTAGCAGATCGTTCGGCTCGGGCCACCATGATCTCGCCCGAGGTCGTGAAAGAAAGTTGAAAATCAAAACAAGAATGGTATTGTTGAAATCTCTAACGATTCCTGCTAGGGCAAAGTTAGATCCGTGCCAGCAGCACCACGCTGCCGGGTCCAAACTTGTAGGAGGACCTTGACTTTGAGAGCTCGGCTGCTTGTCGTGATGCTGATTGTTGGGATAATGGTGGTCCTTGTTCTGCCTCGGGCGCATGCGGCCCCGGGAACTAACTTCAACAACGTTGTGATTGTTGCCATGGAGAACCAGAACTATGCCGATGTAATGGGTACCGGTACCGGGAGCAGTAATGCTCCCTTCATCTCAAGCATGTTGGTTGCAGGGGCCACCGTTCCCCTTTATCACGCCTATGGTGCTGCTGGAAGGCCAGTGAACGGGTGTTCAGCTGGCTGTTACACAGCCCTGATCTCAGGGTCTGACCAGAGCATCGCGAATGGTTACAGTTGTTGTATCAATGCGCCTAATCTCATCGACAGTATGGCCGCCGCAGGTCTAACATGGAACGCCTTCTGCGAGAGCGGATGTCCGAGGGCAAACGACCATTTTCCCTTCACAGGCTTCGCGGGCACTGCCAATAGTCCGAACATAATGGACAGCACCTGTTGTTCCGGTCAGCCCGACCCAGAGTTTGTAGCGCCGATGAACTCGGCCTCGCCTCCTAATTTGATCTGGCTGACTCCAACAGACAGTCACAACATGCACGACAATTCTATCCAATCAGGAGACTCATATGTCCATGATCTACTTGTAGGACCATCTGGAACGTTGGCAAGTCCCGCCGCGGGCTCAGTTCTTGCGAGCAGCCTCTTCGCGTCAGGTCATAAGACTATGCTCCTTCTATGGTGGGACGAGTACGACCCGGCCCCGATCTTGTTCTATGGACCAGGGGTCGTCAAGCAGGCGTTCATCTCGTCCAGTGACGTCTATGATGAGTACTCGATTTTGCACCTTATCGAGAACAACTGGGCTATGCCAACCCTGACCTCCAACGATGCCGCGGCACTGTCGATGACAGAGATTTACGGATCGTCAACTCCGCCTCCTTCTGGAGGATCAGGCGGAGGCTCTGGAGGGGGGTCTGGTGGAGGGTCAGGTAGCGGTTCGAATGGGAACTGCTTGTTATGCGGTACGTTCCCTTCACTCTCTATCAGCATGTGGATGCTCGTCGTTGGTGGACTCGTGGGTTTCGTAGGCTCGCTTACCCTGATAACAATCCGAACTCGGGCGAATCTAGCTAGGACGAAGCGAAAGATGAATCGACTAAATCACTGATTCAGAATATTAGACAAGGCGGCTCCGCAAGAGAGCAGGCGTCCCTGGAAATAGCCTCAAAGGACCATTCACTTGGAACTGCCGGATGTCACAATCGACTTGTTGTCTGGATATACTCTGAAAATGGTCCCCCCATGGTTATCGATGATTATTCTAGGAGTCTTGAGAATCTGGCCGTAATCCTGGGCGTTCTCGTCCAAGTCGGAGGCGACACGGTGCCAGTGGTCAGGAACTGTGGCGTATACGGGCTCGAATATAGCCCACTTGTCAGTGTATGAGAAGAACTTTGAACCGGCCTTCATCAGCAACAAGTAGGCCTCTCCGATGGAGCCCTCATCGAGAGTTCGAACGTGGTCTTTGTGAAACAGCATCAGACGTTCTTTGTGGCCCTTCATTGTCTTGGTGCGCACAAGTTTCCATCGTTGAAATTCTGCTAGAACTTCCTCGGAGGGAATATTGCAGAGAGAGCAGAACAGTCCTCCAGTGGTAGTCTGGGCAGTGTTTCCCTCAGTGTTCGTTTGCTTTTCATGGGGCAACTCTTGCGACCACGCTACTCGGTTGGTTGCGTGGCGCGCTTTAGAATATTTCTCTCGTTTTTCGATAATTCTACTTCTTTAGGGTGCTATCGATAGAGAACGGTTGAGTAGCCATGTGACTCTTGATTTGAGGTAAGAGTTCGGTTAGCGAGCCTCTATACTCCGAGAGGTGTAGCTGTGACCGTGACGGTCACAGTTGTGGTGCGGGTTACCCCACCGTTCGAGGCGGTGATCGTCACAATGTATGTTCCCGGTGTTGTGAGGAGTGACGCAGATACCACCAACGTGGCCGAGTTTGTCCCGTTGGACTGAAGAGTCATAGACGATGAACTCAAGGATGCCGAGGGGTTGACGGGCGAGAGACCAGCTGTGATACTGGCCGGGGTCACCTGTGCCGCGAGACTCACATTACCAGAAAAGCCGTTGAAGCTTGTCAACGTCAATGTAGACGTCCCGGACGATCCGATTGGGATGGATAGAGAAGTTGGACTAGCAGCTATGCTAAAGTCCATGATGTTTACTGTCACACTCACAGAGCGCGTCAGATTACCGCTTGTGCCACTTACAACGACGATGTAATTACCGGCTGACGGTACGGCAGTTGTGACGGTCAGTTGGGAGTAAGCGATATAGAATCCGTTCGATGGAAGCGCAACGCTAGAAGGCGTCATTGATGCTGTAGGTGCTGCACCAGCCGTACTAGCATTGGAAGCAGGCGATATCGCAGTTGAGAAAGACACGTTGCCAGAGAAGAGGTTGAAGGTGTTGACTGTGATGGTTGAACTGGCTGACTGGCCGGCTAGGACTCCCAGGTTGCTAGCACTAGCGCTGAGGTGGAAATCGGGAGCCCAGTATGGAACTCTCCATGCTGTGAGAGGGTGTAGCTCCCATCCTGAGAAATTGTGAGTCGCCTCGTTGACACGGTCCTGGTCCCAGAATACGAATCCTTGGACATCGAGCCCTGTTAGGAAGGCTGTGGTCTGCCCTACCAGCGTGTTATTGTCGCAGGAAGTGTATGGGCCACAGTAGGACGCTCCTTTCCAGTCATGATCGATCTCCACGTGAATATTGTGCATGCATCCAGTGGTGTTGCTGGAATCGCAGATGCCGTATCCGGGAGTGAAGATGTTGAATGTCGAGTCGGATTGTGGACCGTTAGGATACTTTGTTCCGCCGTTCACCGGCATGAACGAGCTATTCCAGTCCTCCTCATTACGATAACCCCTCTGGACACCGTTTATCTGGACGAACGCTGAGACAACCTGTCCGTTCGCGTTTGTCATAGTACATGGCTGCCCCGGCGATATCCATCCCGGAGGCGTTGAAGACGTTGGGCTCAACCACCTTTTCGTATTCTCCTGCCCGTAAGGCGAGGTTGTCCCCGGATTGAACATACTACCACCTAGTGTCGCCCCACCTAGCGAACTTGATTGATTCCCTATGATCTGTTCGATTGTGACGAGTACCGGCGTGCAATTGACATTGGGGTTCCAAGAAGTCAATGCTCCTGTCGGGCTGTTAGCGGTCGGGACTGGTGAGGCGATTCCCGGGTGAGTGTACGTGATCATTGCTATGAGAACGCTGCAAGCGAGAATCGTCAATCTCCTACTCTTCGCGACACGCATGGCGTGATGCTTCCTACCTTCTTCCGCCCTTATCCAGTATATGGGCTGGGCGTCTACAAAGTGTTCTAAGAGCACACATCTCGTCGCAATTGTGTATGAAATACACAACACTTGAAATCTCTACACTATTATAGACAGCTCATCGGACGGCATGGAGTCGATTCCCGCGAGAATGGACTCGTTATCTTGAAATCTCTAACGATTCCTGCTGGGGCAAAGTCAGGGTGGGTATTTTGTCGAGCTTTTAGTTATCTGTGCGACGACGAGTCTTCCTTTGCTTGGTGTGTTATCTTCTAGTCTCTTGTGGACAGACTGAACAAATACTCGGGCCTCACCGTCTTCCCCTTGAGAACCAAAGTGGGTACGACAGTGAAAGGCGCGACTCGGATCCCTTCGCGACGAAAGAGGGCATTGACAAGTGCCATAGTGCTGTCTACCTTGATAATGTCTACAACCCTGTTCCTGGCGCACCCATTCTCAGTCTACGGAACTACCGTCACTCCCGGCTCGCTTCCATCTTGGAACCCCGCTGTCTCGTGCACAGCACTACTAACGACCATAGAGGCAGTTATCGGTAACCAGGCAAACTCGAACGGCGGGGCAACCTACGGAGGAGGTGGATTCCTGCCCGGCATTCCGAACAAGAGATCGACCATTCCTCCCTGTACAGTGAATGGAAACGCGACACTCGTCGAAATTCATGGGGTAAAGTTCCCGTCGAGCTACACAGTGGAGGATTGTGCCTCGTATCCTAACGGGAACTTTTGTGATACTACGTTTAATGTTCAAGATCCGAACTGCGCCAATTCAGACGTCTACTTATGCACGATTCACTTGGAGATAGACCAGGCTTGGAAGTCAGCTGGCATTGCTCCAGGAACCCCGCCCGTCAGCTCTCAGCTCTTCGATATTCAGGGCTTTGTCTACTGGGATCCCAACAACAATAGCCATTTTGCCGATCAGTGGCACAGCTACTCTGGCTGGGAGATTCATCCTCTCACAGCGTGGAGACTATCGAGCGGTAGCACGACGGCCAGCTTCACCTATTCTCCAGCGTCACCGTCCACTGGATCTCAAGTCTCGTTCACTGCCACCGCGTCCGGCGGAACGCAACCGTACAGTTTCAGCTGGAACTTTGGGGACGGCTCAACTGGAACAGGCTCCACCGCAACTCACGCCTATTCCGCGGCGGGTTCATACACCGTGGTCCTTACGGTCAAGGACAGTAGCTCCCCTCAACAAACCGCCACATCACAACAGACTCTGACGGTAACCAGTCCTCCTCCTCCCCCTTTGACCGCTAGCTTCACTTACAGTCCGTCCTCGCCTGTCGCTGGCCAGCAGGTGACTTTCACCGCTTCCGCATCAGGTGGAACTCCTCCATACTCCTTCGCCTGGAATTTCGGTGACGGGTCCACTGGCATAGGGTCTACTGTAAATCACACTTACGGGACCGCGGGGACTTTTACGGTTACTCTCACGACGAACGACAAAGGGTCACCACAGCAATCAACGAATTCTCAACAATCTCTGACCGTTGCAAGTCCACCTCCGCCTGCTCTAACCGCCAGTTTCACTTACACTCCTTCAAACCCCAACGTTGGACAGACAGTCTCCTTCGCCGGTTCCGCGTCTGGTGGAACACAACCCTACAGCTACTCCTGGACGTTCGGTGACGGTGGAACCGCTTCTGGAAGCTCCGTCACTCATTCGTATCAAGCTGCTGGAAGCTACAATGTTGTCCTTACTGTCACCGATGCGCCTGGCCAGACCGCAAATTCAGCGCAGACGGTCACAGTCTCTAATCCGCCGCCTCCACCGCTGACTGCAAGCTTCAGTTACGCACCTGCCTCACCTCTAGTGGAACAACAAGTAACGTTCACTGCTTTAGCAACTGGGGGAACAGCTCCCTATTCGTTTAGCTGGAGTTTCGGTGATGGTTCAATCAGTACGGGCTCTAGCGTCAGTCACGTCTACTCTTCCCCTGGAACATTCAACGTCATCTTGATAGTCAGCGACAGTGGTTCGCCTCAGCAGACTGCGAATTCGCAACAATCAGTCACCGTTTCTAATCCACCACCTCCTCCTCTGACGAGCAGCTTCAGCTCCAGTCCAACGTCACCGCAGGTTGGCCAACAGGTTAGCTTCAGCGGCTCAGCCAACGGTGGAACATCACCTTACTCTTTCAGTTGGAGCTTTGGCGACGGAACAACTGGGACCGGATCATCCACAACTCACACCTACTCGTCCGCGGGGACCTTCAATGTTATCTTGACGGTAAGCGACAGCGGGTCACCCCAGCAGACGTCAAGCTCTCAAAACTCAATCACCGTAACAAGTCCACCCCCGCCACCCTTGACCGTTAGTTTCGCTTTCAGTCCTTCTTCGCCTCAGACGGACCAGCAGGTTACGTTTACAGCGTCGGCCAGCGGCGGTACTTTTGGCGACGGCTCAAGTGGTACTGGTTCCACAGTGACACATGCCTACGCATCGGCAGGAACCTTTACGGTTGTCCTCACGGTGAAAGATAGTGGGTCGCCGCAACAGACGGTAACTTCTCAACAATCAGTCACTGTCGCTAGCCCGCCTCCGCCGCCTCTGTCGGCTAGCTTCACCTTTAGTCCTTCATCACCTAATGTCGGACAAAGTGTCTCGTTCACAGGCTCAGCCTCCGGGGGCGCTCCTCCATACAGCTATTCATGGAGCCTCGGTGACGGTGGAACCGGTTCAGGAAGCTCTGTCAGCCACACGTTCCAGTCAAATGGAGCCTACACAGTGGTACTGACAATTACTGACTCTTCGGGCCAGACCGCAACATCATCTCAGACAATAACGGTGAGCTCTCCGCTCTCCGCGAGCATTTCATATTCTCCCTCAAACCCAGCACTGCTCACCCCTGTTACGTTTACTGGTAGCGCAACCGGGGGAGCCGGGTCCTACACGTACAGCTGGGACTTTGGCGACGGAACAACAGGTAGCGGTGTCAGCGTCAGTCACTCCTATCTGCTCCCGGGAACCTACACAGTCACCTTGACGGCTACTGATGCGAATGGACAGACCGCGACTTCAACCGTAACTGTTACTGTCAGTCTGCCCTTGGTTTAGCGTTAGTTATGCCTGGCATGCAGCTGAGTTCACATCCCCTTCGGCCCGGTAAGATGGTGAAACGTTTGACGACGGGTCGAGTAGGTTGGCCAAGTGTTAAGATCGATGATAACTCGTAGTTTCCTAGTCGTCCTAATCTGCTTAATCCTAGCATCTAGCATGCTGCTTGCGCCAACTCTCAGAAACTTGAATAGCCAAAGTTCTGACTTTGTGAAGGGTTCCGAGACGGCCCCTACATCATGCAGCACGAACTGCCCCGCACAGCGACCGCCTGTCATGATTGGTTGGGGCGGTTTGAGGTTGGATTCGGCGACGACAACCTGTTCAACTGTTTGCTACCACAACTCGACGTATGCGGCGAGTAGCGTTTTCCCGGGACAAAATCAAAGCGACATGGAAAGGTTGGTAATCCGGATGAAGGCTATGGGACTCAATACGATCAGAGTAAGTTTCGCGCCATACTGCACGAAACCTGCCGGCGATCGAGACGATAGTCCTTACTCTTTCACCGATGCCCAGAATACGATCAAGATCGCGAACTACTACCACTTCTGGATCGTGCTGCGGTATGACGGAGACGAGGATATATCCACTGCTACAACTTGCTGGCTCAGTTACTGGCAACCCATCGTACAACAAGTCGGACCACAATACGACCTGATTGTCTGGGAGCCCATTAACGAACCAAATGCGTCCGTGACACTACTGTCCTCGACATACCAACAATGGATCAACATGGCAAGAGGCACAGGGGACCAGCACTTCATCGTCGTGGAGAATCAGTGCAGTAGCAAATGCCCGTACTCGGACCTGAGCCAAGGATACCCAACAGTAACTGACCCTCTGGGCAAGGTCTTGATAAGTCTGCATAATTACATGTCATACCTCTATTCAACGTGGACCACGCCTGCTGCGATTTCGCATGCTCAACAGGATTATCAAGCAGTACTCAAGGGTGAACTAGTTACAGGGTGGTATGCACTCGATACTGAAGGTGGGGCCGACCCCCAAGTCCCTACCTGTAACGGTCCAAATGGCACAACATCAGGATGCCCGCCTGACGACATACTTCCTGGATCGGCCGGATACGCTAACGTGTCACTAGCCTTTATTCAGAAACTAACACAGTTGTTTGATAATAACAATCCGAGAATAAACTGGGTGTGGTGGCCGGCGGGGACGTGGACAGACACTCCCTGCGCAGGAACGTATGGTGCACTGCAGCCAGTCTTTTGTCCCGGAGGTACAGGTTACAAAGGAGGGGTTGGTTGGGGTACCCTGCTCAACTACATACCTTTAGCCCCGTTATCTGCGATTTTCAATTTCTCGCCTCTAGCTCCATCGGCCGGAACAATAGTATCCTTCAACGCGATTGGGTCGGGGGGAGCTCCACCCTACAGTTTCAGATGGGACTTCGGAGATGGCACTACATCTGACGTCGTTACGTCGACTCATTCTTACGCGAACCTTGGACACTACACTGTAATTCTAACTACGAATGATAGTTCGGATCAGACAGTGTTTGCATCGCAGGTCGTAGAGGTCCACGCGCGGCAACCCCCCGAGAATCAGCCCGGTGGGAGCATATGCCTGCCTTGTTTCTTTACCCCTCTGCTACCAGTGCTTTTCCTCGTGGGGATAGGGACGGCCTACTGGTTTCTTACAGTTGCAGGCTTGAATTTGACGAGGAATCATTTCCGGACTGATGGACGAACGTCCTCGCAAGGACAACCCTCCGGAAAGGAAAGACCCGGTTAGACTGACGCTTTCCCCGTTTATCGAGCGACTCCCGAGCGATTTTTCCAAGCGAAATTTTGCGGTAGGCTCAGGTTCGGAATCGGGACTGAAAATAGGCGATTTCGTGTCTGAGGGAGTGTTAGACCACATTCTCTCCCGACAATTGTAAGTCTTGGGTTGCCGTCGATACAGTAGGATTGCTTTTGCCTTATCTTCGAAAGGTTGGATTCACACTCGGCATCAGTGTTTACCCCGCCAAGTCACAATTCACCAGTTGCGTCTAGGAGCGTTTAATATCTGGCTTGACGATTGGTCTATGCACAAAATGTTGTGGGGTTAGTCCATGCTGATGGAATCATTGCCTCCACTGAATGACAACTCAACGCTCAGACCTATCAAATTTGCAAATCTGAGATTTGCGCGTGGTGATGATTTTCTCTATCGTTTCGACAGGGACTCGATTGACGAGGCCAAATCCCTCGGAGCTGACGTGCTTGTCTTTTGCGACAGGCCATGGCTCGGGGAATCAGTCCAGTTTCCCCTAACTGACAGAATAGAGATCGCATTACTATCTTTCAGAAATTTCGACGAATGGTTTAACGGTCTGAAAAAGGACACACGGAATGAGATTCGAAAGGGAAGTAAGAGAGGAGTCGAGACCAAAGTCATAGAGAAGTTATCGGTCTCCGAAGCACAGGAAATTGTGAGCCTATTTCGAGAGTCTCCATTCAGAGAGGGCCGATACTTCGAGGGCTACCATCACTGGACTCTCAAAAGAGTAATGGAATCATTCAAGACAAATGACGAATTCGTCTCGATTGCTTCCGTTCACGAGGGAAAAATTGTCGGAGTCGCTAGAACAAAATTCAAAGGACCGGTGGGAGTTATCAACAATCTTCTTTCCAGCCTTGAAGTGAGACGAAAAATTATTGGCGTCTCCAATTCATTGCTGGCAACTCAGATCAAGATGCTGAGCTACCGAGGAGTAAGCCACCTCGCCTATGGAAAGATGGGGGTCTTAGGAGGCCTAGACCACTTTAGGACAAGTAACGGGTTCAAGTCAGTCCCAGTTAACTACAACTACGTTCTTCTAACCAGAAAGGCAAAGGTATTCGCCAAGTTCAGGATTTACCAGCCACGAGACTTGATCTTCTCGACGAAGCTTCGATTCGTTGTTCCCCTATCGATCCCTCTGCAGAAACACAT
>WNGR01006673.1_pt1 | contig 13612 bp, 9 predicted proteins | sample 5407581 | NCBI WGS metagenome assembly WNGR01 (sample SAMN13153383, study PRJNA577476) | soil metagenome | isolation source: 80 cm soil or saprolite under Garry oak tree replicate 2 | place: USA:California | collected 2016-06-15 | reverse complement strand
TTCGCCGGAAATTTTTGAGCGCGGCGCGGAAGGCGTCGACGTTCCGGGAATAAATCTCTTCCCGCGACTGTGTCTCTTCCGCTTTGGGAGTTGCAGCCGTGAAATCTACAAAATCAAACTTGAACATCCGAATTCCGCGCTCGTACCAATACTGCAAGACATCTATAAAACCGGGCAAAAATCCGCCTTCATAGAAAGACATCGCCCGCCTCTGCCGGTTCACCGAGTTCTCCCACTCAGGAGCGGGATCGATTTTCACGAGAGTATTCGTGCCGAACCAGAGGCCCGGAAGGAGGCCGTTATCCTTACAACGTTCCAACCACTGATCTGGACCGTTTGGCCAAGTGGATTTTCGCCACGTCTTGTAGCCGCCGTCCTGGGCAAACCAGAACGCGTCCATCATGTAGTAATCGAACCTGACGCCAAAACGGCGCAGCCGAATGATCTCATCGAGTTCCTTCATTGCGAGATGTTCGGTCAGTTGTACGTTATCGGAAAGCTCGTCGTAGGAGGACCAATTGTTGTACACGAAAATCGGATCTGGAACGAAGGTCTCTCCGAGCAGTCGAGGAGACCAGGATGTCGGTCCTTCCGCACGGAGATTGATTTCAACAATGATGCCGTTTGCGTGCACTATGGCGGCGCAACTCACCGCACACACTAAACCTATGCAGCAGACAACACGCAAAGCAGCGCCTTTTGTTCTGTTTTTCATCGCCAATATCACAGCGGGGGAGGGGAGCGACTTTGGGGCGAGCCGCTCCCAATACCGAGCCGTGCTAAACAGCTCAGAAGTACAGGTGCAGTCCGAGCTGAATGACACGGTTGCCATAGAAGGACGTGCCGCTGATCGCGCCGAATCCAGCGGCGCGATTGCCATTCGCGGCTGGGAAGTAACCCAACGACGGGTCGCCTGCCGGTTCCGCGAATTCAGCGTGGTTCGGAAGATTAAAGAAGTCCGCCGAGAACACGAGCCGAGTCTGTTCTCCCGCTGGAATCTTGAAGTCCTTTTGCAGGGAGAAGTCGAGGTTGTCAACCCCTGGGTTCCGGACATTCGAGAAGAAACGCGGAGCGTTGCCAAATGCCTTGGTCACGTCACAGCAAAAATCCGGAGCCGGGGCGGAATTGACCAACCCTGCTTTCGGACATGTGCCCGCGAAATCGAATGCCTGGTTATTGAACCAAAGATTCGGGCTGCGACGAGATCCTGATATGGAAGCCGGATTGCCAATGAGCATAGGGCGATCCTCCAGCACGCCGGCGCCGTTGCAGAATCCATAGTTGTTATCGGTAATTCCAAAGGGAGTACCAGCGCTGATGGTGTAGATCGTGCTCACTCGCCAGCCACCCAATAAGTCACTGGCAACACCGCTGTTTAACCACTTCTTGCCTGGACCAAAGGGCAACTCAACGATCGGCGCAAGCGTGAAGCGTTCTGGTACGTCCCCCGCGCTTACCGATCGCTCTGCTTTGCGGTTGTAAAAATCTTGGCCTAGCACATCAAGCGACCAGAAGCCGCCCCAATCCGATGATGAGTCGTCAATCAGCTTGCTCCAGGTGAAGTTCGCCAGCATAGAGAACCCGCGCGAGAAGCGATGGTCGAATTGCGCTTGCATCGAATGATAAATAGAGCTGGAGAGCCCCCACCACCCTGGGTTAATGGTTAGGCAGCAGTAAACTGCGGTGAAGCCGGAGTTGGCATTTACCGCTGCTGCCGCCGCCGGGCAGTAGGGAGTACTTGTGGGGCCGACGAAATCGAACGGATTGCCTTCTTGGGCAGTGCTCGCCGGCGTTTGCTGGCAGATGTTATATGCATAGTTGATAGGCAAGTGCGTGCCCTTGCTGCCCACGTACCCGATCTGGGCAGTGGTGTCCCTGCCGAATTGCTTTTGTACCGTCAGGTTCCATAGTTGAGTGTAGGTTGGATACTGCTTTCGTGGCGCCCAGGAACTGAAACTCACCTGGAAATTCACCGGTATGGGTGCCGTTGTGTCCGACGGGGGTACGGCCACAGGTAAGGCGCTATCCCACGGTGTTCCTTTGCCAAGGCTCGAGCCCAACAACAAATTAGGTCCGGGCTGACCATCACCGGCTCTGCCGTGGCCGACATATCCGGGGTGCATAATGCCATAACCGGCGCGGACCACGAACCCGCCCCGCGGATTCCATGCCAATCCGATGCGAGGCTCAAATTGATGCTTAGAAGGATCAAGCGTCGTATCGGGCGTGCCACCTACGCCAAACTGTTCCCAATGCGGAACACAGGACGACTCTTTCCCCGAATAGAGAGTTGCGCACGGATCGAAGAAGGCATCGCCATGATGGAGCTCATGGAACGACTGGTCGTATTGCCACCGGAGGCCAGCGTTCAGAGTCAGTTTCGGTGTCAGCTTGATGTCATCCTGGAGGAAAAAGGAATACGACCAAGCGCGCGAGGAGACAAACTTGGGTTGCACTTGGACGCTACCCTTGTTCATTACCCCAAACAGGAAGTCCGAGAAGGCATTGCCCGTCACGGATCCGGTGAAATGGAAATTCCCGACCACGTCATTCGGCTGGTAGTTGTCAATAGAATAGTGGTCGGCTTGACCTCCCATCTTCAGGCTGTGTCTGCCCACTGACTTGCTGAGCGTGTCGCTGAAATGCAAGGTCGTAGCGGGCTCGTACAGCATTCCAGAGTTAAGGAAGTCGTTGTAGCCATTGACGGCAACTCCGGGCGTGCCGCAGGCCGCTCCACTTTTGGTGTCAGGTACGCTGGAGAGACAATTGGGAATGCCGCTGATTCCGAATGAGGATGGTGAAACGGCGCCCACACCAAAGGGCATGCGGTCGCCTTTGTGGTGGCCCGAGCCAAAACGAAATTCGTTCAGCATAGTGGGAGTGAAGGTGTGTGTCCATCCCACTGTGCCCGCATAATTGCTTCCCCGCGAGATTGACTTGCCGTCAGGCCCGAGAATGATGTCATAACTAAAACCAGAGCCATAATCGGTGTGAAACGCGGCAAACAAATGGTCGCTTTGGGAAAGACTCAGGTCCACGCGCGGATTGAATCGGTTCGTGGTGTTACTAAACGGCGGATTTATGGTCAGCTCGTTCGTCCCGGTCCCAATTGCCGAGCCGCCGCTGGGCCAAACGGCGAGTAGGGCTTGAGAAACAGCACTGATCGGGGTAGTGGCATTCGCCACGTTGTCAAATGGAATCGCAGCTTTTGTGACCGGGTCGAAGATCTGATTGCTCGCATTGCTGCAGTTACCTGCTGAATCAAATGTGCCTCCATTACCCGTACACAACGTTCCCAAGTTGCCGCTTCGAAACAAGGAATTTGGGACCAATGTGTTCGGTCCTACCGTGTCTCCATGATTACGGATCCCCTCGTAATCAGTGAAGAAGAAGAGCTTGCCCTTAATGATCGGACCCCCAATGCTGCCGCCGAACTCATTGTAGTTGTATGGGCTCTTACGCACCTTGGGATCTTCAAAGTAATTCCTCGCGTCCCAATTCTCATTGCGGTTGTATTCATAGGCAGATCCGTGGAACTGATTCGTTCCAGACTTGCTGACCTGAATTACGATCAGTCCGCCGGCTTTGCCGTACTCCGCTGACATGCTGTTCTGCTCAATGCGGAATTCCTGGATCGCTTCCACGGTTGGCTGCACGTCTTGGCCGCCGAATACCGGTGGCGTGATAGAGGCGCCGTCAAGGATATTGTCATCGGTACGAGGCCGGCTACCGCTGATGCGTACATTGCCATCATTTCCGCAAGAACCAAGACCACCGCCGCCGGTCCCGGCGCCTGTGCAACCGGTCTGCTGCGTAACCCCTGCTGCCAGCGTCAGGAAGTTGTAGGGCCGCCGGCCGGCGTTGCTGAATGTCGGCAGTTCCTGCAACCGGCTCGTGTCCATGGTCTGACCTAAGTCGGTTTGCTCGGTCTGCAAGATGGCAGCATTCGCAGCTGTGACCTCAACGACCTCAGTGGCTTGCCCCACGGCTAGCGACAAATCCACTTTGGGAGTTGCACCCACTTCGAGAGTAATCCTATCGGCTACCGCCTTCTTGAAGCCCGCCGCTTCGGCTTCCACTCGGTACGTGCCGACAATCAAGCTGCTGGCGACGTACACGCCCGCGCCGTTCGTTTTGAGAGTGGTAGTGACGTTGGTATCTACATTCGTCACCTTTACGGTTGCGTTCGGAACCATGGCCCGGCTGGGATCGGTAATTGTCCCTGTGATGGTTCCGTAAAACTGCTGCGCCGCAACATTGAGCGCGCAGACCAAAACAAAAAGCAGGGAGCCTGTGACGACTGCAACGATTCTCGCTCGTCTCACAATGTCCTCCAGAAAGTTGCGGTACCTGAGTCCGCGAGTGTGGCCGGCTTGCGCTGGCGCGTTTCCCTGGGGCTTACGGATCTAATTCTGCGGTTTCGAGTATACGTTTACTCAAAAAACGAAAGTATGTTGCTGCTATTTGTGGGTATTTGTCAAGATATTTTTTTTTAGACTGGGCTGGGGCCTGATTTTCAGGCAAACGCTTACGCTAGTCACCCTTTTGCGTGGTAGGGGCAGACGATTTCTTCGCCGCTCCGCTCACTTTTAGGGACTTTACTCGTCCGTCGTGGGCGGGAGCCAGGGCGGTGGAACGCCGTAATACTAGGTGGGTATTCAATTCGTACTCGCTCTTTCCCTGCGCTGGGGACTCTCGCTCCACTTCATTCATCAGCGCCTTGAATGCTATCTGTGCCAGTCCAGTTTGCGACATTTGTACTGTCGTCAACGGCGGAATCATGAACTGCGACAGCCGAATATCGTCGAAACCCACAACCGAGAGGTCTTGTGGGATGTTAATACCCTGATCGTACGCTTCCCGCATCAGACCAATCGCCGTCATGTCATTGGAGCACAGGACTGCGGTCGGGCAGTTACGAGTGCTGATCACGTTGAGCGCCCTCATGCCGCCTTCCATCGTGTGATCTCCCACGACGATCTGTTCTGGCGCAATCGGCAAGCCGATTTCCTCCATCGAGGTTTTGAAAGCGTCTCGTCTGGCCACAGCCGACTTCAGATGTAGCGGTCCGGTAACGAACGCGATCCGGGTATGTCGTAGAGCAGCCAGGTGTTGCACCGCTTGCCGGATACCATTTTGATAATTGATCCTGATGTTGCTAATGCCTGGGACGTCCGGCCCGACATCGACAAACACCAATGGTACCTTGCGGAACCGAAGATGCTCGATCAGCGAATCCTCCATGCCAAATGTAAGGATGGCTACTCCATCCACTCTACGCTCGATCATGCGGCGCACCGACGACTCCATGCGTTTGGGATCATGTACGGTGGAGGTTAGAAGGATCTCATAATTATGCTGGACTGCAAGGTTCTCAAAAGTCTGAACAATTTCCGGGAAAAATGGATTGGTAATTTCCGAGACCACGAGGCCGAAGATGCGGCTCTTTCCAGAAACCAGCGCGCGTGCTTGGGTGTTCGGATAGTAGCCCAGTTCATCGACCACCCTCCATACCCGTTTGGCGAGTTGAGGATCAACCGTGGGAATATGGTTAATAGCTCGTGACACTGTGGCGGTAGAAACCTTGGCGCGCCTTGCAATTTCGCGGATATCCATACGTCTTCGGCACTCACAGGCGACTCGTGACGCATCTTAGCACGCCGAGAATACGTTTGCTGAAATTATTGCCTGCTCCGCTTATCCTCCCGGTGCTGCGTGTCAGCTAATGCTGCTCGCCCATTTCGCGCAGGCGCGCGGCAGCTGTTTCAGGCGTGATGTCGCGCTGCGGGGAGCCAAGCATTTCATACCCAACCATGAACTTACGAACGCTCGCTGAGCGCAGCAGCGGCGGGTAAAAATGAGCGTGCAGGTGCCACTCGGGATGTTCCTGGTCATCCGTGGGCTGCTGGTGAAAGCCCATTGAATAAGGAAATGAAACCTCGAAGAGACGATCGTATCGTGAGGTCACGCGCTTGAGAATGTAAGCCAAGGCGCCGGCTTCCTCGTGGGTCAACTCGCTGATCGAAGTTCGATGGTGCCGGGGAATCAGCAAAGTTTCAAAAGGCCACACCGCCCAAAAGGGAACCAGCACTGAAAAGTATTGGTTCTCGCAAACTATTCGCTGCCCCAGTTCATGCTCGAGCGCCAGGTAATCGCAAAGCAGACAGGAATTGTGTGCCGAACGATACTCCTGCTGAGCTATCTGCTCTTTCGCCGGCTCATTGGGCAGCTGTGCATTGGCCCAAATTTGACAATGCGGATGGGGGTTGCTGGCACCCATCATGGCCCCGCGATTTTCGAAAATCTGAACGTAGTGGATGAAGGGAAATGCCCCGAGTTCGCGATATTGTGCGGACAATATATCCACCACTCGCCCAAGCTCGTCAGCGGACATGCGCGAAACCGTCAAGTCATGACGTGGCGAGAAACACACCACGCGGCAGATGCCGGCTTCGCCTTCCGCGACAATCAACCCATTCTGATTTACGCTGCAATCTGGGGTATCTGGCAGCAAGGCTGGGTAGTCATTGTCGAACACAAACGTGTCGCGGTAATTGGGATTGCGAATTCGGGCGGCACGCAGGTTTCCCGGACACATGTAGCAAGTGGAATCGTAAGCCGGTGACGCTGAACTGGACAACTGCTCGAGTTGTCCGAGCCAAGGCCGCTGGGTACGATGCGGAGAAACTAGCACCCATTCCTTCGTCAACGGGTTGAAGCGACGATGCGGATGCTGCTTGAGATCCGATGAGCTCATGCGCGTCTTTGAATGGATAATTTCTGTGATCTAGGCACCAAGGCCTATTGCGACCTGAAGAGAATATCTAACTTTTGTTCGGCGTGTAATTGTGTGTCGAAACAGAGCACTCGCGTTCTCGGCAGGATCTCGGTCGCAGGACCAGCTTCGCTCATGCTTCAATCTCACATGCCCCTTCGGCGGCAGCGGATGCGAATATCTGAGGCGAAAAGCCGGCGAGGCGTTCATATCCAGCGCTAACGTTTTGTGCGAACTCGCCGACCGACTCACATGCGACAAGACTAATCGTGCAGCCTCCAAAGCCGCCTCCGGTCATGCGTGTCCCGAAAACGCCCGGTTGTGCTTTTGCCAGATCAACCATGAGGTCGAGTTCGGAACAGCTAACCTGATAGTCATTCCGCAAGCTGTGGTGGGAATCTGCCATGAGCCGGCCGAAGGTGGGGAGGTCGCCACGTTCCAAGGCATCCGCGGCTTCTGCCACGCGGGCGTTTTCGGTGACTACGTGCCGGCACCTTTTATAAATGACTTCGGGAATTCCGCTGGCGTGCCGTTCCAGATCAGCGAGGCTGACATCACGCAAGCTGCCCACGTTTGGCAACGAACGGGAAAGTAACCGCACGCCTTCTTCGCATTCGGCCCGTCTGGTATTGTATTCGCCGCCGGCAAGCTCGTGCTTGACCATGGTATTACAGATCACGAGGCTAACCTGGCCGGGCAGCGGCAACAAGTCGTACTCCAGGGAGCGGCAGTCGAGCTCAAGTGCGTTACCAGCGTGGCCATAGCATGCGATGAACTGGTCCATGATGCCGACCCTGGCTCCGACGAACTCGTTTTCGGCGCGCTGGCAGATCCTGGCAAGATCGAGCCGGTGTACTGAGATTCCAGAATTTTCCAGGAGCGCGAATCCTACGGCGACTTCGATAGCCGCAGAGGAACTGAGACCTGATCCGATCGGCACGTCCCCGTGGATTAGAAGATTTGCGCCCTGCAGATGGCATTGCGCTCGTTCCAGCATGCTGGCCACGCCCGCCACATAATCGCTCCAATGTTTTCGCGGGCGAAGCTTATCTTTTCGCAAATCGATTTCGATGCTCTCGGAAAAATTTTCGGAATAGACCAACAGTCTGCGATCGTTTCGAGGAGAGACGCCAACCCAGACATAAAAGTCGATAGCGGCTGGCATCACCAAGCCATCGTTGTAATCCGTGTGTTCGCCGATCAGGTTCACACGCCCCGGCGCACGGTAAATCCGTGCCCGCGCGGCATAATGCTCGCGAAATTTGTTTTGCAATCCCGCGGCGATCGTGTGCGCAGTCCGCTTTTGAGTCTGTGCAGTCTTCAACATCGGTTTCATTGATGTTCGGCGGCTGACATTCAGCCTCCTGCTTTTGGCACGTACAGCGATGAGTTGCGTCGCCTGGGAACAAAATCACTGTCAAGGATCGGCTGCGCCATCCCGCTCATTCAGAGCGCACTTCCACCTGCAAGGTAATAGCTTACTGCAACTGAAAGAAACTCTCGTCAGCTCTCATTCGCCAGACGGATCGGCATATAATCCGGGCGCACCATGATGGTAAACGGAAATCTCAGATTGCAAGCGCTAGCAGACCGGAGTCCGCAATGAAAACTCGGAACATCATCATCATTTTTCTAGCGCTGGTTTCATCGGTTACCACTCTGTTTGCTGCAAGCATCTTCGCCTCCGAGGAAGCACGTGATCAAGAAACAAGCATTTGGCACCGTTCCAGAGGGTCGTGTTGACCTCTACACAATGACGAACTCGCGTGGTATGGAAGTTCGTGCCATGAATTACGGCGGAATCATTGTTTCGCTGCGGGTTCCCGATAAGAAAGGTGTGCTGGCTGATGTGGTGCTCGGCTTTGACACTCTGGATGCCTATCTCAACAACAAGCCATATTTCGGTGCCATCATCGGGCGCTACGCGAATCGCATCGCTAACGGCAAGTTCACTCTGAACGGAGCCGAGTATCGCCTAGCCAGGAACAACGGCATGAATTCTCTGCATGGCGGGCTGAAGGGATTTGACAAGGTCCTCTGGCGCGGGGAGCAGTTTGAAAACAATCAGGGCATTGGTGTGGTCTTTACCTACACCAGCAAAAATGGTGAAGAAGGCTATCCCGGGAACCTGAAAGCCAAGGTGACATACACCCTTACAGACCAGAGCGAATTGCAAATCGAATATCAAGCTACCACCGACGAAGCCACGCCAGTGAACCTCACCAATCACAGTTATTTCAATCTTGCGAGCGAGGGAAATGGCGATATTCTCAAGCACAACCTGATCTTGAACGCCGACCGCTTTACCCCGGTGGAGAGCACGCTTATTCCGGCAGGCGAACTCCGGTCAGTGGCTGGGACCCCTTTCGACTTCACAAAGCCAACTGCGATCGGAGCGCGCATCGACACGAATAACGAACAATTGGCGATCGCGCACGGGTACGATCACAACTTTGTCTTGAGCCGGAAGGGCAGTGGGTTGGAATTGGCAGGCCGCGTCCATGAACCGCAGACGGGGCGCGCACTGGAGGTTTACACCACTGAGCCAGGTGTACAGTTTTACACCGGAAATTTTTTAGACGGAACCATCACCGGCAAGCATGGCCACGCCTACAACAAGCATGCCGGGCTCTGCCTCGAAACCCAGCATTTCCCAGATTCGCCTAACCATTCCAACTTTCCCTGGACTATTTTGAAGCCTGAGCAGACCTACAATTCGCGCACAGTGTATAAATTCTCTGCTGAATAGGCATCTGGCGAGTCATAGCACTGGAATTTTAGGAAAGCTGCGTGGCCGGAGCGGCGGCCCTTACCTTGTTCGCTGCAATTCGATTCCAAGCGGACCACAGCGTTCCAACAGACGAATCAGAATTTCTTGCTTCACTGCTTCCACCAACTAATGAAACAGCACCGCGAGAGAAAGGATTGGTCGGGGAGAGAGGAGTGGAACCTCCGACCGCGTTGGTCCCGATCAGCTAGGGGCTGAATGTGCTGTGCGATGGTTTTCAGCTTATAATCTGGCCCGCGCCCCTTTGGCGCCCCGCGTAGGTAGGCAAGTGATTCCGCCTGATAATTGCTGCCTGCCTGGTGACCGAAGTGGCAGAGCTGCCGGCTTTCGGTGCTGACCGCAAACCGCGAACCTGAAGCCTTGAAAAAGTCTTGGCCTATGGCTATGGATGATTTATCTTGGCTGGAATCGGGTCAGCCAAACCGCTCAGGTGAGGTGGACAGTCACTCTGTTTCTTGCTCCTTGGCGTCTCCAAGATTGCAAGATGTCTCGAAGGTTCGAAGAGGATTCCAGCCATGAAATCTCCTCTTTTTCTGTGCATCTTTCTTGTAGCGCTGTCCCTGTATACATCTTCTCCGTTCTTCGCTTACGCCAGGAGCGCCGCTCCTGCTGCTTCTTCTCCATCAGACCCGCAGGGCGGACAGACTTCCGAAGTGGTAATGCCCCGATCCTCATCTGATGTGGTCATTCCGGGCCCTCTGCGATCATTCCTGCGCATGGCCGGCATCAGTCAAAAGGTTTCGCCAGAGGAAGTGTTGCCGTTGCTGGCTCGCAACGTGTTTGCGCAGGGTTATCAGGGTTGGCAGGGCAGCGGTGGACGAACTGAGTTTCTGATCCTGCTAATCCGCTACGTGCAACAAGCGAGAGAATTGAAGGCTCTTGCCGGTTCAGAAGGCATTATCCATGTTTCAAATTGCGAAGAGGCGGATTCCCTACTGCGCATCCTCGGCTACCGCCTCCGGCAAGACTGTGGAGCCAGCGGCACTTTCTTGGTGACCGCCGATCCCGAACGCGCCTTTCTTACGATCGACTCGGGATTCCCTCTGCCTGAGCTCGAAGCTACGCTCCAAGGCGGCAAACCCTTCGTCTACCCCTTCGGCGCTTCTCGAGTGGCGGCGCTCTTCACCGAGAGGGATTGGACTTCAGCGAGCAAACAAAGCAGCAAAGACAAAGATCTAATCGACGCGCTTTTACGCGATCCCGCTTTGGCCCGTCTTTATTGGGGCATGGCTCGGATCGATGCCGAAACTAGGGTCTCCTTACGACAGTCTCCGGGGTTACGGAAACTGCTTCCTTTCGCTTCTGTCCTTGACTTTTACGGAAGTCACATTTGCATTCGGTCTGGACGCGTGATCGTGCCCGGGGGAACGGAGGCGGAGTCTGCCTGGAAGGATTTGGTGGGAGCGAGTCCAGCGTCGCCCGCAGAATTCGTTTCCAAGTTGCTCGCAAAAGATAAGGGCTGGCTGGCGGCTTATTTTGACGCCCTCTCGCGTGTTAATCAGCGTCAGCAGATGCACTTCATCGAATCTCACCGCCTGCGGAGTTTCTACGAGGCGTTTCGTGCACCCGACCTTTCGAGCGACGCCGCCAGGGCGGCGTTTCGTCCGGCTCCCGGCCTCTTGCTTCTGGCAACTCGTCTTCAGTGGGAGCCCAACGGCGACCCATACGTTCCCGGAAATCTGCAAGTCTGGAAAGAAATCCTGCGCCAGAAAAGCGATTCCAAGATTGTTCGTGAATGGGGAAAGCGTGCCAGCCACGTGGCCAATCCCGAGCAACTGGCGCAGGGAATGTTCGCCATTTCGCGAGCGGAGACGGACGAGGGACCGCTGCAAATCTATCTGACGTTGACTGAACTGGACAGCAGACGGTCTCCTGAAAAACGGCTCAGTCCCCAGACGGTCCTCTTGCTGGCCGACAAGTTCGCGCAGTTCAGCAATCAATATTTGATCTTTTCCGAGTTTCCAGAATTGAGCGATGCATCTATCGCTCACTTTGTGAAGGTGGCCGAGGCGATTGACAAGATTCCCAACCACATTCTGCGAGGCAACGCCATGGGAATCTTCCAGGCCAACATTGGGCTTTGGCAAATCTTGGCCCGCCAAGGCCAGATTTCAAGCGCCGGACTGGACCGCTCCTGGCAGAGCATTATCGGGCCTTTTGCCAACATCCGCTCCTCTGCCCAGCTCTTTGATGCAGGCCGCGACTCGCTCAGGGAAATACTGCTTGCGGCAACGGGCAAACCCAATGGTTCCCAAGACGAAATCATCGATTTGTTGGCAGGCCCTCATCAAACGAGTCCGGAAGGCAACCAGGTGCATCACGAACTGGCCGATAGAATTCGTTCGGTATTGGACGGCCAGCGCTTAGTTTCTCTCGACACGCTGCTGGCACTGGGCGATGGCTTGAATGAGATGGCCAGAGGAAAAGCCATCGGCGATAGATTGGTCCCACTGGCTGGAGAGCTTCGGGAGTTCGAGATGCCGCGTCCCTCGCGCGCAATTGGAAGAGGCTCGCGGCCAACTCGCTCCCTTCGTGAGAGATGCTCTGGTGGGTTTGAACTATGCCTATTATGAGCCCCCAGGCGCTCAGCTTCTGCACCACAATCCGCTGTTTGTCCGCTCGCATGATTTTTCAGGAGATACAGTCGCAGGCGTGGAGCGAGTCTGGCAAGCTCCGCAGTTATTTGGCGAGGGCTCAGCGGCGGGCGGTGGCGCTCACCTCGTCGGCTCGCTGGCCGACCTGCCGTACGTGCTTTCCGAAATGGAGCAGGATTTTATTGCGCCAGAAAACGTTCAGGCCCTGATATGGAGAGAATTGGTGCCCGGGCTTTTGACCAGTGCAATCCTGCCGCGCTGGTGGGGCGTGAGCCGCAATGAACTTCATGCCATCGCGCTATACCAGCGAACTGGAGAGGAGCTTTTGACTGCGTCCGTAGGGAATGAACGACTGCGGAGCGAGGTGATGAATATCCTTTCCGATCGGATGGTTCCGCAAAGGTCAGAACGAGTGGAGCAGGCTCTGCGTGCAGGGCGCGTGGCCGAAATACTGCCTCGAATCACACCGGCAGACACCTTCTACCTGACGGCCGAGTTTCGGCGAAGATTTTCCTGGCAAACCGACTTCTGGGGCCCATCTGGCCAGGAGTTGGAAAATATCTCTCGCCGCTATCCGACCGAGCTTAGCTGGGAGCGCCTATCGCAAGACTTCGGCGTGCCTCATCCCATATTGGCCCAGAGTTACGCTCGCGAGCTTCTGAACGTAAAGCCATTTCCTGCCTTCGAGGGCTATTCCAGCCGGTTGCTGGCCGAGTCTTGGGATTCCAGTAATTTGTATTGGGGCCGCTTGGCGGATGAAATGGGCTATTCACCGGTGATGCTCAATCGTCTCATTCCCGAATTGACCCGCCGCATGGTCGAGAAGATTTTTGCCACCGACGTGGAAGACTGGCAGGCAATGCTTCGTGCCATGCGAGAGACAGGTGAAGAGTTTCGGCAGGGCAAGATCGCCTTGCTATCAACCCGGTAGCACTACTTTACGGCCTTAAACCACCGTCTTTCGAGCGAAGAGGTCTTAAGGTGATTGGCCGAGAGCAGAGATGCGGCAGCATTTGCAAGAGGAACCTATATGGCAAAAAGATATTTTCTATTTCTATGGTTTTTTCTTGGTTTCTTCTCCGGTCCTGGAACTTGGACGGTGGCTCAAGAAGGCAAGCCGAACATTCGCGTGGTGGTTGACATGGTGCAATTGAATGTAGCTGTAACCGACAGCAAGGGCAACTATGTTACCGGCCTTCGCCCTCAGGACTTCCTCGTGACCGAGGACGGCATTAAGGAAAAGATTGCTACCTTCGGAGAGGGCAACGAACCCACCCGCAGATTGCTGGACATCGCACAGGCCGAGGCCCAGGCGGCCAACCAACTGCGTGACCCAGCTCAAGGTTCTACCGCGCAGCAGCCACCCGCAACCTTCGGCTCCCTAGTACCCGGCGCCAACGTTTTCATCCTGTTCGATACCAGCAACTATATGTACCGCGGCTTCGTCTTCGCGCA